>Ga0181522_10000445_pt1 | contig 31028 bp, 19 predicted proteins | sample PEATcosm2014_Bin_27_FD_121103 | JGI IMG/M metagenome (GOLD analysis project Ga0181522, IMG submission 121103) | Peatland microbial communities from MTU Mesocosm Facility, Houghton, MI, USA - PEATcosm2014_Bin05_10_metaG | ecosystem: Environmental > Terrestrial > Soil > Wetlands > Peat | place...
CACTGCGTTCTTGGCCACCGGGTTCTTGGCCACCGGGTTCTTGGCCACCGGGTTCTTGGCCACTGCGTTCTTGGCCACTGCGTTCTTGGTCACCGCGTTCTTGGTTACGGGGCTGGCTACGGTTCCGGACACACTGAAGTCTGCCTTTACAATGTTGGCCTTCTTGGTGGTTTTCAGGGTGCTAATCAAGCTCTTTTTTTGAATCGACATGAGTCGCTCGCTCCTCATCAGATTTTTCTACCTGCTGATGCTTCCTATCCATAGCAGGGCGAATGCCAAAGTTCCCGTCGCTCTTGTTCCGCTATGAACGCTGAAAAGAGAGGGCTTAGCTAGACGCCATTGATCTATCCTTAGGTACAGCTTCGTTAAAATTCACTCGATAGTTATAAATTAACCCACGGTAGGTTAATTTTTAACCCGTTTACTGGAGCCCGTGCTTCCGGCAGAGGTATTTAACGCGCTGCGGATCCACACGTAGCAGGACCGCTGCCGCGCTCTTTTTTCCACCCGTCCGGCGGAGGGCGGCATTGAGGTAAGCCACTTCAATGCGATCCAGCTCGGCGTCGAAATCTACGCCCGCTTCCGGGATCAGGATCGATTCCTGACCGGTCGCGCTGGAGTGCAGCAACTGCTGCGGGAGATGCTCCAACGTAATGACCTGACTGTTGACCAGTACCACCAGCCGCTGCACGACGTTTTCAAGCTCCCTGACGTTCCCCGGCCAAGAGTAGCCCTCCAGGATTTCCAGAACGTCCGGCATGAGCGCTTTCAGAGGCTTTTTCGAGGCTGCGCAAAAGATCCTGAGGAAGTGGTCCAGCAGCAGGGAAACATCTCCGTCCCGGTCACGTAGTGGAGGAACCACGATCGGGACAACGTTGATGCGAAAGTATAGATCCTCGCGAAACCTACCCTTCCGCATGGAATCTTCCAGATCTTCGTTGGTCGCCGTAATCAGCCGAAAATCGATCTTGTGCGGGCTCCTTCCGCCCAGCCTCTGGGTCGTTCGTTCCTGTAATACGCGCAACAGCTTGCTCTGCAGCCCCGGGTTGAGCGTCGTGATCTCGTCCAGGAACAGCGTTCCGCCGTGGGCCAATTCGACGAGGCCGGGCTTGGCCGCATCGGCCCCGGTAAACGCCCCTTTTTCATATCCAAAGAGCTCCGACTCCATTAAGCTCTCCGGAAGTGCCGAACAATTCAGGCAGATGAACGGCTTGTCTGCGCGATTGCTGCATTGAACGATCGCTCGCGCCACCAGTTCTTTGCCCACACCGCTTTCGCCTCGCAGGACGACCGAGGCGTTCGTGGCCGCGACGGCTTCCACGGATTGATACACCTTCTGCATCGCCGCGCTATTCCCGACCAGGCCACAGAATGAGACCCCACTTTCGGCCTGCTGAATGACCCGGCGACCCTCCAGCTCGAGCGACCGCCTCTCGATCGCTCGCAGCAGAACGATCTTCAATTCCTCATAGTTTAGCGGTAACAGAAATAACTCGTCGGCACCTGCCTGGCTGGCCTCCAGAGGAATGGTGCGTTGGGCCGATCTTGTAAACGCCGCTATCACCACATCGTCCCGAACCTTGCGCATTTCTTCTAGAACGTCCAGGCCGTCCCTTGTTCCGTCCCCGATGCAATCCAGGTTGAACAAAATCGCGTGCAGAGCCGGTTCTTCCAAGGCGTTTTTTATTTCGTCTTCGGTTTTCGCCAAGATCGTTCGAAAGACACTCCCCAAGTATTTGTGGATCTCATGATAATGCTCGCCTTCGTCGGAAATGACCGCGAGCAAATGGCGTTCCAAACTGTTAGGGGTTTCGGGCAATCCGTGGCTCCGCGTCTAGTGCGGGATTATAGGAGAGACCCCTTGCCAGAGGAAGTGCGAACTGACCAGCATACCGTCTCTCCTCATGCAACCGTGCTTTACGTTTTTCGAGTCAGTTTACAGAACCACTTCTGAGCGAGCGGTCGCACGACAATGCCCGCGCCGATCCAGGCGGTACGCTCAGGTTTCGGCACGTCGCCTCGAATTTAACTACAGTACGAGGGTTCCCTGTTTGTTCGCGATTGCAACCAAATCGCCGCGCCCCTGCCTAGCAACAGGTCTCGAAGCAGAAAATGCCCCGAAGTCACTTGATCGCCCGGCCGCGGCATCCTCTTGTCGCAGTCAGGCTGCCGCGGAACAAAGGAGCACTGCGCATGAGACTTCAGAAGGGGCAACGCTGGCAATGTGAATCCCGCTATTGCGGCTGTGAATTTGAGGTCCTGGCATCGAGCGAGGTAGAGTGCGGAATCAATCCGCGTTGCTCCTGTGGAAGCACGATGAAGAGGATTTCCGTCGTGCCCCAGGTGAAGCCTGGCGAAGTCGCGACCGCAGCGGCAATGGAAAGGCGAAAAGCAGCCAACAGCAGTAGATGACAGTCGTTAATGGTCCGCTGGGTAGTAGACAAAACAGATCGCCGGCCGGCTCCAGGTTTCGGAGACCGCCGTCAAAGCTTTTCTTCAGCAACTCTTCGCCAAGGCCGACGTCAGAACGCGAAGCGAGTTGAACGATTCATTCTCCAGTAAGATCCACAACGCGCGCACACCGTGAGCCGAAGCGGACCACCTTCTTCGGTCTCACCCGGCGTATCCATCCTCGGACAGAACGCGGCCATCTAAGAGGTCGCAACGAAACGCGCCATAGCCCAGCGCGGCGTTGGCCATCACAAAGACCTCACTTACCGCTGCGGCTTGCCAAGTTCTAGGACGTGCATAATCTCATAGCGCTCGAGAAAAAATGCGTCAGTGAATCGTTCCACTTTACGACGCGCTAATTTCTCGTGTATCATCTCCTCGCTCCAAGGTACGTCCCGCGTATTGCGGAGTAAGATTTTCGACGTCCTAGCTCAGTCTCCGGAGTTCGGATGGTGTTGGTTCCTAGACCGGAAGCAATTGTCCGGACTTTTTGTCCCACCCCTGGGGTGTGTTTTGGTTTGAAGAAATCACCACCTTCCCAGCTCCCTTCGTCCACCCAATTCCAGCACCGCTCCAAAATTCACCTTCAACCACGACCGCAGAAATCACCGCAAGGGAGGAGAGTATGGCGTCGAATCTCGTTCAGATTGGGACTGATTCGGATATCAAGCAGCGTTTAGAGGCGGAACGCGCGCGGCTGCGCAAGATAGCCGGCCTCGACCAGGGCAAGCATTTCCACCGCCCGGTCGAGCGGGCTTTTACCGCGGAAGAACGAAGCCGGGTTACGATCTTATTTGGCGGCTTCACTTGGAAGCACGAAGACCTGATTCGCGCCGTGTTCCAGGGTTGTGGCTACAACTGCGAGAAACTTCCTGTCCCGGACGTCGCCGGCTTCCAGACGGGAAAGGAATTTGGCAACAACGGCCAATGCAATCCGACGTACTTCACCGTCGGCAACCTGGTGCAGTATCTCCAGTTTTTGGAAAAACAGGGTCTCTCACGCCAGAATATTTTGGACAACTACGTCTTCTTTACGGCTGGTTCGTGCGGCCCGTGCCGATTCGGAATGTATGAGGCCGAATATCGCTTCGCGCTGAAGAACGCAGGCTTCGACGGCTTCCGCGTGCTGTTGTTCAAAGACAGCGATGGAATCAAGGCCGAGTCCGGAGAGCCTGGGCTGAAGTTCACCATTGATTTCGGCTTCGGAATGCTGAACGCCATGCACCTGGGCGATGTGATCAACGACCTCGTGTACCAAATCCGTCCCTTTGAAGTGAATAAAGGCGAGACCGATCGCGTCTTTCGCAAGACGGTGGATGGATTGTGCGAGGACCTCAGGAATCGCAAAGCGTTCGAGGTCGAAAAAGTAGCGCCGGACTGGGCGAAGCCTAAGTTTAAGAGCAATAAGATCCTGCGAAACACCTTTAACGTATTTGGCAAATGGCACGAACACATGTGGGGCAAGGATTACTTGCAGGCGTTGCAGAATGCGCGCGAAAAACTGAACTCCATCGAAGTCGACCGCACGCGTGTAAAACCGGTGGTCAAAATCACCGGTGAATTTTGGGCCCAGCTTACCGAAGGCGACGGCAACTTCCACATGTTTGATTTCTTGGAACGTGAGGGCGCGCAGGTCTTGGTTGAGCCCATCGCTACTTGGGTCGCTTACCTCATGTACCAGGCCAAAGCCCACGCCATAGCGAAATGGCCGGTGAATCGACCTCATTCCCGCCCGAAATGGTACGAGGCCAAAAAACAGTTCGCCAACTACATCGGATTGCGCAAGAAGTTATGGGGAATCGGTGCCGGCCAGCGCATGTGGAACTTCTTCTATCATCGCACTATCAGGCAGCTGGGTGGGATTAGTCACCAATTGGTGCCGCAGACAGAGTTGGCCGAGTTGGCACATCCCTTTTACAACCAGTTCGCTCGCGGTGGAGAGGGACATCTCGAAGTCGGGAAGAATGTTTATTACACCATCCACAAACGCTGCCACATGGTGCTGGCGCTGAAGCCCTTCGGCTGCATGCCTTCGTCACAGTCGGACGGAGTGCAATCCGCGGTGATTAACAAATTCAAGGACATGATCTTCCTGCCCATCGAGACTTCTGGCGAAGGCGAAGTGAACGCGCACAGTCGCGTACAGATGGCCCTCGGTGAAGCCAAGGTCAAGGCAAAGGCGGAATTCGAGCAGTGCCTCAAGTCGACGGGCAAGAGTCTTGAGGAAATCCATAGCTATATGGACGAGCATCCCGAGCTTAAGCGCCCCTTCTACCACGTACCTCACCGTGAAGGGGTCGCGGGCACAGCCGCGCAATTTGTCCTCCACGTCAACGATCGGATCAACCGGGACAAGCGGTTCTGGAAGCGGTCGCGCGCAACGGGAATCGCGATCCCGGCAGCTTCCGGCGACTAAAAAACTTTGTCATAGAAATTCGGACCCTTAGCGGGCAGAGCAGTTACTTCTCGGATGGATACATGGTATTTGCCGAGTAAAAAGGCGAATACGAGTTGGCGTGGACTTTCTAGCAGAGAGGAAGCAATGCACGACCACAAGGTTTCGCAGCTAGTTCAGATTGCACCGCTTCGGCCGCGACTACAGCAGGTTCCTCACACGCACAAGCCGCACGATCACGTCACCAAGTTCCTGGTGGGGCTTGATGTCGGCTCAACCACGGTCAAGGCTGTTGCGGTCGACCATTCGACCGACCAGGTCCTGTGGCAAGACTATCAACGCCACGAGACCAAGCAGCCTGAAAAGACGCTCGAATTTCTCAAACGCATGGAATCCGAGGTGGGAATTGATCGGCACAATACCCGAATGTTCGTGACCGGCTCGGGCGGCGGCGCAATTGCCGAGCAGGTTGGCGCCAAATTCGTGCAAGAGGTTACCGCCGTTTCCTTGGCGGTCGAGAAACTTCATCCCGAGGTGTATTCAGTCATCGAGCTCGGCGGTCAAGACGCCAAGATTATTGTCTTTAAGGATGATGAAGAGACAGGTCGCAAGAAAAAAATTCCCTCGATGAACGACAAGTGCGCGGGTGGCACCGGCGCGGTTATCGACAAAATTAATGCCAAACTGAAGATTCCTGCGCATCAGCTGGCGGAACTCCAATACCAGGGAATCAAGCTCCACAAAGTCGCCGGCAAGTGCGGCGTGTTTGCGGAAACTGACATCAACGGCCTGCAGAAGGTCGGGACGCCGCCGGACGAGCTCATGGCGTCACTGTTTGAAGCCATCGTGCTGCAGAATCTCAGCGTATTGACTCGCGGCCACACCTTGCGTCCGCATGTGCTTCTGCTCGGCGGCCCTAACAGCTTCATTCGCGGCATGCGTGAAGCCTGGCAAGCCAACATCCCGCGCATGTGGCAGGAGCGCAAGGTCGCGGTTCCCGACGGTTCAAAGCCGGAAGATCTCATTAAAGTCCCGCAGAACGCGCAATACTTCGCCGCACTCGGCGCGGTTCAGTTCGGCCGCAGCGAGGACGACGCTATCGGCTGCTATCGCGGCTACGATGAGCTGGTTCGCTATATCGAGTTCGGCCGACAGGAGGAAAAAGCCAAGGCCGGAGGCAAAGGCCTGGTCAGCGATCCCTCCGAACTCGACATTTTCCGCGAATCCTATCGTCGCAAGAAGTTCACGCCCGCGACCCTTCCGAAGGGCAGCACTGTAGCGGGATTCATCGGCATTGACGGTGGATCGACGTCAACCAAAGCGGTTCTGCTCGACGAAAAGGGCGACATCGTCTGCAAGTCCTATCAGCTCTCGAACGGGAATCCCATCCAGGACACCATTGAGATGTTCGAAAGCATTCGCGGCCAAATCGAAGCGCAGAACGCCAAACTCGAAGTGCTGGGCGTCGCCACCACCGGCTATGCCAAGGACATTTTAAAAGATGTTCTGAAGGCCGACGTCGCCTTGGTGGAAACCGTAGCCCACACGGAATCCGCCCTGAAATTCTACGAAGACCCACACGTGATCGTGGACGTGGGCGGCCAGGATATTAAAATCATCATCCTCCACAACGGCCGCGTCAAAGACTTCAAGCTCAACACGCAGTGCTCCGCCGGAAATGGATACTTCCTCCAATCAACCGCCGAAGGTTTCGGGCTGAATGTCAATCAGTTCGCCGACCTCGCCTTTTCCGCCCAAGCCATGCCCGTGTTCGGGTACGGCTGCGCCGTCTTCATGCAATCCGACATTGTGAATTTCCAGCGACAGGGCTGGCAGGCCGAGGAAATCTTGGCTGGCCTCGCGGCCGTACTGCCCAAGAATGTCTTTCTATATGTCGCCAGCATCCCCAATCTTGCCGCGCTCGGTACGCGCTTTGTCTTGCAAGGTGGAACGCAAAACAATCTCGCCGTGGTGAAGGCCGAAGTGGATTTCATCCGCAACAGTTTTCGTGCCTCCGGCAAGCAGCCGGAAATCATCGTGCATGAACACTGCGGAGAATCCGGCGCCATCGGCGCAGCGCAGGAATCGCTGCGTTTGTGGCGCAACGGCCAGCAATCCACGTTCATTGGGCTCGATGCCGTGCGCAAGATCGAATACCGCACGACCCGCAACGAAGCGACGCGCTGCTATTTCTGCAAGAACAACTGTTTGCGCACGTTCATCGACGTCCGCACCGAACCCGTGAAAAACCTGGTGCCCCTCGAGCGCATCACCAAGGTTCCCCTGATGACCGGCGAGCAGCGGCTGATTATCGCCACCTGCGAAAAAGGAACTGTTGAAGACCTCAGCGAAATGAAAGACATCAAGGCTGGTTTGGACAAAATTCGCGATCAGCATCCAAATTTTGTCGATGTCGCTTCGAAGGAAGTCTTTCGCCCCACGAACGCCAAGAATGTCGCCGACCCAATTCCCACACGTGCCTGGACTCAGTCGGTTAAGCAGCGCGTCGCCCTCATGCAAAATCGCAGCAAAGTCCGGGTCGGCATTCCGCGCGTGCTCAACATCTACACCTATGCGCCGCTGTTCAACGCCTACTTCGAAAGCCTGGGCCTCCAGCCGGAGAACATCATTTATTCCGACTATACGAGTTCGGAACTGTATCGCGCCGGCGCCAGCCGCGGGGCCATCGATCCCTGCTTCCCGGCGAAAATCGGTATATCCCACGTCTACAACTTGATCCAGGAAAAGCATCGCAAGAAGCCACTCGACGCGATCTTCTTCCCCATGTACGACGTTCTGCATTCTCCCTTGGTCAAGATTGTCGGCGCAAACGCGTGCCCAACCGTGACAGCAACTCCCGAAACGGTAAAGGCCGCGTTCACCAAAGAGAACGATGTCTTCGCCGAAGCCAACCTGAAATACATCGACCCGGTCCTCAATTTCGCGGATCGCAAGCTGTTCGCCTACCAGATGTTGCAGGCATGGCAGCCGGTCCTTGGTCTCTCTTCCGAGGAAAACGATCGCGCCGTGGAATCAGGATTTTCCGCGTTGAAGGACTACGAGACCAACATTCGCAAGCGCGCTCGGCAAGTTCTGGACCAGTTGGAGCGCGAAGATCGCATCGGCATCGTGATGCTGGCGCGTCCCTATCACCATGATCCCGGACTCAACCACGAGATCCTCGACGAATTCCAGAAGCTCGGCTACCCGATCTTTTCCCAGAATACACTTCCGCTCGACGAGGACTTGCTCGAGAGGCTTTTTGGCGACGAGGTAAGGGCTGGCGTAATCAGCAGCCCGCTCGACATCACCGACGCCTGGAAAAACTCCTACTCGTGCAGCACCAACCACAAAGTCTGGGCCGCGAAGTTCGCGGCGCGACATCCCAATCTGGTGGCTCTCGAAATCTCCAGCTTCAAATGTGGGCACGACGCGCCAATCTACGGTGTGGTCGAAGGCATCATCGAACAGTCCGGCACGCCTTACTTCTGCTTCAAGGACCTCGACGAAAACAAACCCTCCGGCTCCATCAGGATCCGCGTCGAAACCATCGACTATTTCCTGCGCCGCTATCGCGAAGAGGTCATCCGCAAGCGCAAGGCCGAGCAAGACATCGAGGCGCAACTCGCGGCCCTCGAGGCGCAATTACGGAGTGAACACGCGGAGATCCCACCCGAACTCCTGCAATCCCATTTGCCAGCCAATAGCTGGCTACCAGAGGAACAGGAAATCGTCGGAGATTGATGGCTTGGATCGCGTCGCCATCCGACACGGTTCGAGATTTCTCGGAACTCTATTGCGCGATCAGAGTAAGCGTCGCTGAGTGCGACGCCGTTCCCGAAGCCGCTGTTACGGTCAGCGTGTAACTCAGCTGCGGGTGTCCAGCGAACTGGAACTGCGGGACGCGCAGCCTGCGAGTCCGGTCAAGGGAACCACCACCGCCGCGAACAGCAGCAGTGTCGCGGCGCGCATGTGCTTGCCCGCCCTTCGCCGAATCCTTCCGCTGAAGGGCATCAGTAACATCCCCACCATCATGGGCGACAGCTGTGGTTCGGCACTCGGACCGCCGGTGCGATGCTGGCTGGGCCAGTTTCCGGCGGCAACCGTTGCCGGCGTAATCGTGGACATCCCACCCGTTGGCACGCCGCTCACAGTCAACGTTACTGCGGCTGGCAGTGTTGAACAACCTGCGGGACTCACCTTAGCCCGTAGCAACGCAGGTTCACGCGCCAGTCGGTAGACGCCGCTATTTTGTCGCCGGAGGAAATTTCGGCGGGATCACGGCGTAGCCCGGCGCCGCTTGCGTAATGTTGTGGTCCAGCTTTGCGTTCGCATCGTCGATCGCCCAGCGAATTCCCCCGCCAACCACATTCACCATAAAGGGAATCTCCCAATTTTCCGGGCGATCGCCCATGGCGGTATAGAAGACACGGCCCTTGCCGTGCATTCGCGCCCACGTCATCGGATAGGGAGGCCGCTGATACGGCTCGCCTTTCATGCCTTTGGTATCCAGCGTCAGGATCACGTGGATGTCCGGCGTGAAATCCTTCAGCGAATACCATTCGTCGGTAAAGCTCACCGGCGAGCTCACGCCTTCCAGTCCAGGGAACTTAGGGTCGTTTATGATCACGTCCGTTGTCTGCAGCCGCGGATCGCGTCCGTGCATGATGAACTCGCCGCCCAGCATCCGCAGGTACGGGTCACTTTGTTCCCCATGAGCGATGTATCGATTCGCAAGATCTTCGGTGTCCGGAGGAGTATGAAATGTGTCGGCGGCCGCATGCGCTCCCACAAAGCCGAGTCCTCCATGGACCGCGTCCAGCAATGCCTGCTTGCCGGCGGCCGACATGGGCGGCTGCTTGTCGGTTCCCGGCGTCGTCAGGTCTCCGGTGGTGAAGAAAAACGTGGCGGCATAAGAGTGAAGCTCGGGCGAGTCAAAAATGCGGCCATCTTTGGTGGCGTTGACCTCGAATCCATACTTCGCCGCCAAACCGCGGACACACCGCTCCACAACACTTGGGTTTCCCGGCGTCGTTTTCACCACATCGTGCTCCCACCCAGAGGACTTGGTGAAGAGCAGAACCGATTTCTTGCTGGCTGCGGATAATCGGCTCGACAACGCCAAGCCCGCGCTACCCATGGCAACGGTGCGAAGAAATTCCCTGCGAGTGGCAGTATCGATCGTCATCTGATTCTCTCCGTTTCCTGTTTCGGCAATTCCTAATCCACGTCAGAAATCTCCTGCCGAGCGTTTCGCCGTTACCGCACGACTTCGACCATGCCATGGAGCTCGCGATAACGCAGGTTTTTAACCTTGCAGGTCAGCTGTGCCCATCGCCATGGTCGCAGCTGGGATAGCTCCCGAACGCATAGTTGCCGTTCCAGCCTAGTTCGCGCATGCCTTGTTCGGACGAATAGTAGGCCCCGACGATCCACGCTTTCAAATTGTGGAACTGCTCGCGATGACCTTCTTGTGTCGAGAAGTCCGCGAGCAATGTTTCCTGTTCGTTAGGCGTCAACTGCGCGAAGCTCCTCACGAACCGCTTCTTCGCTTCGTCCTCGATCGCCGCGAGCGAGGCGACAAATTCTCGCTGATGTCGGGCCGTATCGACGCTCACTAGCAAATCGATGAACTGATCTACGCGCGCGGTTTCAGAGCCTGGCACCATTATTTCCGAAAGAGCGACAAGCGTCTTGTCCTGCCCAGCGTTCAGAAATAAAGGCTGCCAGTCCAGAGCATCCCGCATTTCCTCGGCGCGGTCGAAGATAACGCCATTGGTCAGGTGGCGGTAGATGGGATGCGAAGAGGCAATCAGCGGCAATGTTCCTGCGGCCGCCATCGCGCCCAGTAATTTCTGAGCCATCTCGCGCCGGCTCAAGGTTGGCTGCTTCTGCAAGACTTGTGGCGTCCTGAGTTCGGTCACCTGCACCTCACCAAGTAATGCTCAACCGATCTAACCAAGCTCAATTTCGGACGCGATATTACCACTTGCTCCAAGCCCTACAAACCCAGAAAGTAAATTGGGAACCGCTCGTTGAACCCGCCAACGAAGTGTAGCGCAGGGTGTCCAGCTTGCGGGGGCGTCCGCCGAGCCCCAGGGTCGTTTCCGTCAAGTTTCTCGCCCGAACATCCGAGTCGTTGTTTTCTTTGATTTTGGTCCATCCGCTTGCTAGCATCCTTTCGCGTCTGGACCATGAAAACCTCCCGCTACCAAAATGCCCGCTGAAAAAAACTCCACATTTGACGTGCTGGTGGTTGGCTCGGGCGCCTCTGGCGGCTGGGCCGCGAAGCGTCTTGCCGAAGCCGGCCTCCAAGTCGCCATCGTGGAAGCCGGCCGCCCGCAGTCCGACAGCAATTTTACCGAGCATAAACCCGCCTTCGAGCTGAAGTATCGCAGCATGGCGAAGGAAATCGTTCGCAAGACCCGACCCATCCAATCCGTTTTCGACGTCTGCAACGAGTACACGCAAGACTGGTTCATCAATGATTTCGATGAACCGTACACGACGCCCGCCGACAAACCGTTCCATTGGATGGGACGCCTGCGCATGACCGGCGGCCGCACGAACGTGTGGGGTCGCGTCAGCCTGCGTTTCAGCGATGCGGATTTCAAGGCCGCGTCGCAAGACGGCTACGGCGAAAACTGGCCGATCGGCTACAGCGACATCGCGCCTTACTACGATCTTGTTGAGAAGTATGTCGGCGTGACCGGCATGGCGGAAGGGCTAGAGCATCTGCCTGATGGGCAATTTCAGCCGCCCATGCCGCTCACCTGTCAGGAATCTATTTTTCGCGAACGCGTGAAAGCAAAACTTGGACGCACCGTTACGCTCGCCCGCTCCGCCAATCTCACGCGGCCGATCAACGGGCGCGCACCATGCCATTACTGCGGTCCGTGCGAGCGCGGCTGCGTGACGCATTCCTATTTCAATGCGGCATTTACCACGGTTCCTGATGCGCTCAACACCGGCAAATGTACGCTCATCTCAAACGCGATGGTCCATAAAGTTCTGATGGATCCCGCGACAAATCGGGCGCGCGGATTGCTTTATATCGACCGCGTCACGCGGCAATCGCACGAACTGTCCGCGCGCGTGGTCATTCTCTGCGCCCAGTCACAGGAGTCGGTGCGCATCCTTCTGAATTCAGCGACGCGCGAGTATCCCAATGGCTTGGCGAATTCCAGTGGCGTGCTGGGCCACTACCTCACGGCGCACGTGCGCAGCGGCGGCGGCTCTGGCGATTTCCCGATGCCGGGCGGGAAGCACAGGCTCGGCGGACCGGTGAAGCCAGTCGGCATCTACGTGGCGCGCTTCCGGAATCTCAAGGGGCAACCGCCGCACAAGAAATTCCTGCGAGGGTTTGGCTATGAAGGCGAATCGAGCATAGACTTTAACTTTCACGCTCCGGGATTCGGCGCCGCCTACAAGAAAGCCGTTCTCGAATCACGGGCCTCGCTCGATGTCACCGGATTCGGCGAAGTTCTTCCGCGCTGGGACAACTTTGTCGAGATCGATCCGCAGGTGAAAGACATTTTCGGCATACCGGTTCTGAAAATCCACATGTCCGACGGGGAAAACGAGCGCGCCATGATTCAGGACATGGGCGATGCCGCCGGCGAGATGCTGGAAGCTGCCGGGGCCAAGAATATTAACACCTACGCGCATCCGTCCGCGCCGCGATGGGCGCTACACGAAGCGGGCATCGCGCGTATGGGCGCGGACCCGAAAAAGTCCGTGCTCAACCAGTTCCAGCAAACCCACGACGTCAAGAATGTATTCGTTATGGACGCCTCAGGCTTTACGTCCAATCCGTGCCAGAACCCAACACTTACGATCATGGCTTTGTGCGTACGATCTTGTGATTACTTGATGACGGAATTGAAGCGGTCGCCTTCGCTCGGCTGAACCGGCAGGCGATCCTACGCATTAACGAGCCCTGAGCCATAGTAACTCGTTTATAATAAATAACATGCAAGCTTACCTTGAAAGCCGGTAGAGCGCGCAGCCGTGTGGCGGCAGCGACAGTGACAGAGATTCGGCGGCGCCGTGGTCCAGGTGTTCCCATACATCGCGCAGGTTGTATTTTGCGTCGTTCAGGCCCAAATCCTTCCAGGTGTAGTGAACCTTTTGCTCGTGATCGTCGACATTGAAGACGGCAACGTAGTCGTCGTCCCCGGGATCGGTCTTGGCCATCCACACGACTATGGCAGTCGATGTGATTACGGGGTGGTTTTCTTTGGAGTGTTGGTCCACATCGAGGACTTCCGGGTTGGTCAGCAGCACGGTGGTCCAGGCGTCATTCGAGGGCAAGTTGGCGCCGATCATCAGCGGGGACCGAAATATGCTCCACAGCGTCAGCAGAGTGTGTTGTTCGTCGTGCGTGAGGCGGGTCTGGCGGGCTTTGCCCCAGCCGGGAGCTGGACCCAAATATCCGACGGGCAGCATGTCTGCGTCAGGCCAAGCTCCAGGTTGCGCCATGCCGGCCCACTTGCCTATGCGGGGGAATTGATCGCCAAGACCTTGCGGATACTCGACCGTGCTGTGCCACAGATCCCAGACGTCATCGGAAATGCGCCAGAGATTCGCGGACTTGCGCATTTCATCGACTTTTTCGAGCGGGGCGGCGCCGGGGGAGAGGCTCAGGACAATCGGGCGTCCGGTCTTGTGCAATGCAGCGCTGAGCATGCGGATCTCATCGCCCTTGTAGGGTCTGCTGGCGATGCAGTCAACCTTTATGAAATCGACGTCCCAGCCCGCATACAGGCGAGCTATGGAATCGTAATAGGCCTGTGCCGCGGGTTTGGAGACGTCCAGGCCGTAGTTGTCATAGTTCCATGGGCAGGTGTCGGAAGTGTCTGCCGCTTCGGCTGCGTGGTATGTGGAACCCTCGATCGGAAGATTTCTTTCGACGGCTTTCCTGGGGATGCCGCGGAGAATGTGGATGCCGAACTTCAGACCGAGTGAGTGCGCGTAGTCCGCGAGGGGCTTGAAGCCGCTATTGTTTGCGGACGAAGGGAATCGACCGATTGCCGGGGTGTAGCGGCCGTGGTCATCCAGACTGTATTCCGACGTTTTGGAGTTTCCTTCGGGCGTAGGGTTGATGACGAACCATTCCATGTCTATGACGACATATTGCCAGCCGAAGGATTTCAAATGATCGGCAAACCATTTCGCATTGGCCTTGAAATCAGGCTCTGTAATCGTGGTGCCGAACGAATCCCAGCTGTTCCAGCCCATTGGCGGAGTTGGCGCGAGAAGGGCGTCGAGGGATTTGCTTGGCGAGGAAATGGATTCATTTGGCGTAGCGGCCTTGGCGTGCGGCTGCGTGGTTCCCAGGAACGTTATGGCCGCGAGGAACGCCAGCGGGATCAAAATTAGCGAGATGATTCGATCGTTCATGGCGGTGGATTCGCGGTGGGATTGTAGCACACGAGTTTTTGCATATCGCGTTCAGGTTCCGGTGACTAGCCTCCAAACCGCCTCCGGAAGGCGGCGCTACAGGTGGCCAGCCAACCGATTTTGCGGATGCTACGAGATACTGTTCAGGGTGTGGCTCGCGACAGCGGACGAGCATGCCAGTGTTCTGCTCCAACGGGCCATCTAGGCGCGTGGGGCGGGTGGTGAAGTGCTTCACCGGGTGAGTGATCTCACGTACAATCGAGCTTATTGAGGCGAAGGCAGACGGTGATGACGTCCAAAGTGACTCGACGGTACGGGATTGGCGACGGGGCGTTGGTTGGCTCCGCGCAAAACCACGCTTCGGTCGAGGGCGGCGCGATCGCTGCGATCCGGGGATTGCAGCTTCAGCCTAATCGGGGCATACCGCTCAATCTGGACTGGGTGGAACAGGTGCGTGTCAATACCAGTGCGATAGAGCGGCGGGCGCAGACTTTGGTGACGCGGCGGACAGTGAAGAAACAGTGGCAGATTGCGTGGCTGCTACGGGCGATTTCCTGCATGGATCTGACTACGCTCTCCGGAGACGACACGGACGAGCGGGTGCGGCGGTTGTGCGCGAAGGCGCGGCAGCCGATTCAGCATGAAGTGGTGAGACTGCTGGGGATCGAGGAACTCAATGTTCGGGTTGCGGCGGTTTGCGTCTATCACACCTTTGTGGAAACGGCATTGCGTGCATTGGAAGGCACGGGGATCAAGGTGGCCGCGGTGTCCACCGGATTTCCGGCGGGATTGTCGCCGTTGGACGAGCGCGTGACGGAAATCCGGCGCTCCGTTGAGGCTGGAGCCCACGAGATCGACGTGGTGATAACGCGAGCGCACGTGTTTGGCGGGAGATGGCAGGCCTTGTTCGACGAAGTCGCGACATTCCGGGCGGCCTGTGGGCCTGCGCACATGAAGGTAATTTTGGGCACTGGTGATTTGCTGACGCTGCGCAATGTGGCGCGGGCGAGTGTCGTGGCGATGATGGCTGGCGCGGATTTCATCAAGACCTCGACGGGGAAGGAAACTACCAACGCTACCTTGCCTGTGGGCTTGGTGATGAGTCGGGGGATTCGGGAGTATGCCCTGGAGACCGGAATGGCTGTGGGATTGAAACCTGCCGGGGGGATTCGTACTGCGAAACAGTCTTTGGAGTGGCTGGCGTTGATTAAGGAGGAGCTTGGGGATTGCTGGTTGAATGCGGAGATGTTTCGGTTTGGAGCTAGCAGCATGTTGGGGGATGTCGAGAGGCAGTTGGAGTTTCATGCCACCGGCCGGTATTCGGCGGAGTATCGGCACCCGATGGCTTGAAGCGACGAATGGAATAAAGCGCTAACAAGAAACGAGGAAGCGGATTTGAGGAAACCAGATAAGCATCAAGAGCGCAGTTTCGTGGCGCCGGATTGAAGTAATGAGCATTGTCGAAAAATTCATGTCCATGGAGTATGGGCCAGCTCCGGAAGATCCGCGAGAGGCGGTGGTGTGGCTGGAGCGCCACGAGCGGCGTCTGGGGCACTTCATTGGCGGGGTGTGGCAGGCGCCGGTCGAAGGGCAATACTTCGATACGACCGACCCTTCGACGGGCGAAACGCTGGCTAGCGTGGCGCAGGGTTCGGCGGCGGACGTGGACGCGGCCGTGGCGGCGGCCCGCGTGGCGCTGTCTGGGTGGCAGGCGCTATCGGGGCACGTGCGGGCGCGTTTTTTGTATGGGCTGGCGCGGCTGGTGCAGAAGCATTCGCGGCGGCTGGCAGTGCTGGAGACGATGGACAACGGGAAACCGATTCGTGAGAGCCGCGACATCGATATCCCGCTGGTGGCGCGGCACTTTTATCACCACGCGGGTTGGGCACAACTTTTGGCGGACGAATTTCCCGGTTATGCGGCTTGCGGTGTCGTAGGACAGATTATTCCCTGGAATTTCCCCCTGTTGATGCTCGCTTGGAAAATTGCGCCGGCGCTTGCGGCAGGAAATACCGTCGTGCTGAAGCCGGCGGAATTTACTCCTCTTACTGCTCTGGCGTTTGCGGAGATTTGCCAGGAAGCGGGATTGCCCGCAGGCGTGGTGAATATCGTTACCGGCGATGGGTCAACCGGCGAAGCGCTGGTTGTGCATCCCGGTGTCAGCAAGATCGCGTTCACGGGTTCTACCGAAGTGGGGCGCGCGATTCGCAAGGCGACTGCGCCGAGCCACAAACGGCTTTCGCTGGAACTTGGGGGGAAGTCGCCGTTCGTTATTTTCGAGGACGCCGATCTGGACAGCGCTGTCGAAGGACTGGTGGATGGGATTTGGCTGAATCAGGGGCAGGTTTGCTGCGCGGGATCGCGGCTGCTCATGCAGGAGAGTATCGCGGAGCCGCTGCTCGAGAAAGTGCGGCAGCGCATGAGCACTTTGCGCGTGGGACCGCCGCTGGACAAGGCGATCGATGTAGGGGCGATCGTCGCGCGCGTGCAGCTGGATCGTATTCAGCGGTTCGTGGAGCAAGGTGTCGCGGAAGGCGCGACATGCTGGCAACCGCCCGGACTTGCTTTGCCTTCGCGCGGGCTCTACTTTGCGCCAACGCTGTTGAGTAACGTGCATCCTGCCTCGATCGTAGCGCAGCAGGAAATTTTTGGTCCGGTGCTGGCGGCGATGACGTTTCGAACGCCGCGTGAGGCTGTGGAGCTGGCGAACAACACGGTGTACGGGCTGGCGGCCAGCGTCTGGAGCGAGAGCATTAACGTGGCGCTGCATGTGGCGGCGCAGTTGAAGGCGGGAGTAGTTTGGGTGAACAGCACGAATCTTTTCGACGCGGCTTGCGGGTTTGGCGGTTATCGCGAAAGCGGGTTTGGTCGCGAAGGCGGCAGGGAAGGAATGCTGGAATATCTCGAGCCAGCCTGGTTTGCGCAGGCTCCGATTCTCAAGAACGCGCCGGTCGCGATCGATCTGCCATTTGAGGAGCATGAGGATGCCGACAAGGCGCCCGCTATCGATCGCACCGTGAAACTGTACATCGGCGGAAAACAAGCACGGCCGGATTCTGGATACAGCGTCGAAGTGCGCGGCGCGGATGGGCGATTGCTGGGCGAAGCGCCTTTGGGAAATCGGAAGGATATCCGCAACGCGGTCGAGGCGGCGCGCAAGGCGGAGGCGTGGGGGAAAACCACTGCCCACAACCGGGCGCAGGTGATGTACTACATCGCCGAGAACCTTTCGCAACGTAGCGGGGAGATTGCGCTCCGTTTGGCGGCGGTTGTGGGGCAGGAACAAGCCGAGGAAGAGGTGCGATACGGAATCGAGCGCGTGTTTTCTTACGCCGCCTGGGCTGATAAGTTCGATGGCGCGGTGCACAATCCGCCGTTTCGAAATGTGGCGTTGGCGATGAACGAGCCAATTGGGACCGTCGGAATTGTTTGCCCGGCGGAGGCGCCGCTGCTGGGACTTTTGTCTCTGGTGATGCCTGCACTTGCGGTGGGAAATACGGTCGTTGCGATTCCTTCGGAGCGATACCCGCTGATCACTGGAGATTTGTATCAGGTTTTCGAAACCAGCGACTTGCCGGGGGGCGCAGTCAATCTGGTGACCGGGCGCTCGGCCGAGTTGATGAAAGTGCTCGCTGAGCACGCGGACGTTGACGCCATTTGGTGCTTTGGAGACGAGGAGAGCAGCGCGACTGTAAAGACGTTGTCGATCGGAAATTTGAAACAGGTGTTTACGAATGAAGGTCGCGCGATTGATTGGTTCAACGAGGATCAGGGCGAGGGTCGGTGGTTTCTCCGGCACGCAGTGCAAGTAAAGAATATTTGGGTTCCTTACGGCGAGTAAGGATTGAGCGTGGTTCTCTCCTTCGTGGTTTTCCTGCCAGGTGTCGACGAGTTGCGGCTGAGCCGAAGCGTTAGCGGGGCAATGCGACGCGGGCAATTCCCAAAGGCAGCCCTCAAGGTGGAAGCCGGACCGATACAGCGACTACGCATTTGGCTGACGCCGGACCCCGACGCTCGGACACCTGCTAGAGGCCGTCAAAGTTCGCCACCTCGCCTTGGGGAGTTTTAGTCCCAGGCGTTGCCCTTTTAAGCAATTCCTGGCTTGAAAAAAGACCTGGCTGTAGACACCCGGCCTACTATCGGATTCGAGAAATCAGGATTCGGAAGAAGGAAAATGGTCGAGGAACGCAGACAATACCAGCGGCTGGTTCCCAACGCACCGATTTTTATTTCTCTGGACGATTCCAACAGCGGACTGCTCCTTGATTTGTGCGCCGGTGGGCTGGCGGTGGCCAGCCTGGTGCCTCGGAATCTGGACGACGTCGTCTCCCTGGCCTTCGATCTGCCTGAAGGCGTTGGACACATTGAAGCGAAAGCGACCATCGCCTGGACGCGTGATTCGGGGCACCTGACGGGCGTGCGTTTTGTGGATTTGGATGACGCGTCGCAGGAGCAGTTGAGCGAATGGATATCCACGGGGACGAGTCTGAGGTTGGCTCCTGTTAACGAAGAAGTTGAGCCGGTCGTAGTGACGCGATCGACGTATGCCCAGGTAGACCCAATTTCGGACGAAACGCGGGACAACAGTGCGGCGCACTTGAGAGCCCTGTTCGCCACGTCGATATTGAACGGCGAAACTGAGCCTGAGGTGACGGAATCGGACCCAGCGGCGCATGAGGAGCGGGAGCGCACCGGGAAGGCCCGGCATACAATTGAACTATTTCTTGCAGTGCTGGTTTTGTCGTGGGCGTTGGTTTTTCTGGGCTATCAGATGGGAAGCACTGGGGCGAGTCGCCAGACGCGGGATGTGATCACGACGCCGAAGGTGACCGAAGCATTGTCCAGGCCGGAGATGGCGTCTGTGGCCGCGGAGCCGACGCCAGCCCCGAGTCCGACACAAACTACAGCCCCGGCACGAACCGCAACTCCGAAAACTGTGTCAGCGCCAGCGGCATCTTCGATAGATTCAGGCCTGGTTCTGCAAGTGGGAGCAATGAAATTAGAAGACAATGCGTCGGCCCTGGCGCAAGACTTGCGGAAAAAGAAGTTTCCGGCGATGGTGTTCCACCACGGCAACGACAAACTCTATCGGGTGGCCGTGGGGCCCTACAGCGATGCGGATTCGACGGCCAAGGCGAAAGAGCAACTCGAAAAACAGGGCTTCAAACCGCTATTGCAACGCTGGGCTGGGGAATGACTCTGTCGAGGGCGTCGCTGTTCTCTGGCTGGTGGCGTAGATACAGGAACATCACCTGAGGTGGTAACAGCTTCTCCGTAGACGTTTCCTGCGCTTCTATCCTATATATAATTGAAGACGCGAATGAATCCTGGGTCCCGGCCGCGGGTTTGCCGAGCTCACTAGAGGATTTCGTTTCCCGTGAAGGGGGAATCTTGACCGTCGCGATTACTGGGATTGGACAATCGGTTCGCGCAAGGCGCCGAGTGGTGATCGAATGCGTCGAGCCGGAAGCGGACGGCGGCAGGTTCGCGATCAAACGGACCGTCGGTGACGAAGTGCGGGTGCGCGCGGACATTTATGCGGATGGACACGATTTACTGGGAGCGGTGCTGCAGTACCGTCGTGCCGGCGATAGCACGTGGACCGAAGTGCCGATGCGGCTGGTCAACAACGACCGGTGGGAAGGGAAGTTTCGCGTCGAAACGCTGGGGCGCTACGTTTACACGATTGTGGCTTGGGTGGACGCATTTGGAACCTGGAGTGCGGATTTGCAGAAGAGAGCCGACGCGGGCCAGGACATTTCGGTGGATGTCTTGATCGGGGCAGAAATGGCGCGGGCGGCGGCAGATCGATCGCGCGGGCCCGCGGCCAAGAAACTAGCGGAAGCTGTGGCGAAGCTGAACGACGGCGCGAAAAAGGATCGCGACGCGGTGCTGGAGATTGCTCTGGATCCGGGGTTGGCTTTGCTGGTAAATCGCAACCGTGATCAAACCGCGGATGCCCGGTATGAAAAGGAGCTGGCGGTTGTGGTCGATCCGGAAAAGGCGCGATTTAGTGCCTGGTATGAGATGTTTCCGCGATCGTGCACCACCGATCCGGAACGCCACGGCACGTTGCGCGATTGCATCGATCGCCTGCCATACATTGCGGGCATGGGATTTGACGTTCTGTATTTGCCGCCGATCCATCCGATCGGCCGGGTGGAGCGGAAAGGGAAGAATAATTCGACGACTCCCCTGCCGGGGGATACCGGAAGTCCGTGGGCCATCGGCGCCAAAGAGGGTGGGCACAAAGCGATTCACCCGCAACTTGGGGGCTTGCAGGATTTGAAGGCGCTGGTGGGGAAGGCGGAGGACTTCGGCATAGGCGTCGCACTGGATATTGCGTTTCAGTGCTCTCCCGATCATCCATACGTAAAGGAGCATCGGGAATGGTTTCGCGAGCGGCCGGATGGAACCGTGCAGTATGCGGAAAATCCGCCGAAGAAGTACCAGGATATCTACCCGTTCAATTTCGATAGTGATCGGGCGCCGGAGCTGTGGCAAGAGCTGAAAAGTATCGTGGTGTATTGGATCGAGCAGGGAATCCACATTTTTCGTGTGGATAATCCACATACGAAGCCCTTTGATTTCTGGGAATGGCTGATTGGCGAGGTCAAACGCGAGCACCCGGAAGTAATATTTCTTTCAGAAGCGTTCACCCGGCCGAAGGTGATGTATCAGCTGGCTAAACTGGGCTTCACGCAGTCTTACACTTACTTTGCCTGGAAAAACTCCAGTCGGGAGATCACAGAATACTTCACGGAGCTTGAACAAGGCGGAATCCTCGAATATTTTCGGCCGAATTTGTGGCCGAATACGCCGGACATTTTGAATGAATATCTGCAGAAGAGTGGCCGCGCCGGTTTCATGGTGAGGCTGATTTTGGCCGGGACGCTGGCGGCGAGCTACGGAATCTACGGGCCGGCGTTCGAATTGTGCGAAGGCCGACCGGTGCGCCAAGGGAGTGAAGAATATCTGGATTCAGAGAAGTATCAGATTCGTGTTTGGGATATCAATAACCCGAACAGCCTGCGAGACCTGATTACCCACGTCAATCGCATCCGGCGCGCCAGTCCTGCCTTGCAGCTCAATACCGGGCTTTCCTTTCATCCCGTCGACAACCAGCAACTGATTGCGTACAGCAAAGTGTGCGAAGATCCGAAGGACATGATTTTGACCGTTGTGAACCTGGATCCACGCAACCGGCAGGCCGGGTGGGTTAACCTTGATCTGGATGCGCTTCATCTTGGTTCGGAAGAGTCGTTCCAGGTACATGATTTGTTGACGGATGCACGTTACGTTTGGCATGGATCGCGAAATTTTGTTGATCTGAATCCGGCGCTTTTGCCGGCGCACATTTTTCGAGTACATTCGATCGGATAGAAGCGCGCGATTCATGCGGAGACTCTCGTGCACCGGTGGCGCGAGAGGTTGAACAGGAGAGGCAAACGTTGGCGCTGCAGGACGACACCCTCTGGTACAAAGATGCGGTCATATACCAGCTTCACGTGCGGACGTTTTGCGACAGTGATGGCAACGGCATTGGAGATTTTCGAGGGCTGACGAACAAGCTCGATTATTTGCAAGAGTTGGGAATCAACGCGATCTGGCTGTTGCCTTTTTATCCCTCCCCACTGCGCGACGACGGTTACGACATTTCCGACTACACGTCGGTCAATCCTACATACGGCACCACTGATGATTTCAAGACATTTCTGGCGGCGGCGCACAGTCGCCGGATCCGCGTCATCACGGAATTAGTGTTGAATCACACTTCGGATCAGCACCCGTGGTTTCAGGAGGCCCGCGGTTCGCGCGAAAATCCAAAGCGAGACTGGTACGTGTGGAGCGATACGGACAACAAGTATCAAGGCGTGCGCATCATTTTCCTTGACACCGAGATGTCCAACTGGGCTTGGGACCCAATTTCAAAATCGTATTACTGGCATCGGTTTTTCAGTCACCAGCCGGACTTGAACTTCGACAATCCCGCCGTGCGTGAAGCGATGTGGGATGTCATGAAGTTTTGGTGCGACATTGGTGTCGATGGCTTCCGGCTCGATGCGGTGCCCTACCTGGTGGAGCGCGAAGGCACATCTTGCGAGAACCTGCCCGAAACCCACGGCGTGATCCGCGAGCTTCGCAAGCGTTTGGACTCGGCGTATCCGGGAAAGATGCTGCTGGCGGAAGCCAATCAATGGCCCGCCGACGTGCGTGATTACTTTGGAAACGCCGACGAATTCCACATGGCTTTTCATTTTCCGCTGATGCCCAGAATGTTCATGGCTGTCAAGCTTGAGGACCGCAAGCCAATTATCGAAATTCTGGAGCAGACCCCGCAGATTCCCGAGAGTTGCCAGTGGTGCATCTTCCTGCGCAACCACGACGAGTTGACTCTGGAAATGGTGACCGACATCGAGCGCGACTACATGTATGACGCATTCGCCAACGACAAGGCCATGCGCATCAACCTCGGGATTCGCCGCAGGCTGGCCCCCATGATGGAGAACGACCGCCGGCGCATCGAGCTCCTGAATGGCCTGCTGCTTTCGATGCCCGGAACGCCTATCATCTACTATGGCGACGAAATCGGGATGGGAGACAACATCTACCTCGGCGACCGCAACGGCGTTCGAACGCCGATGCAGTGGAACGGAGGCTGGAACGCGGGGTTTTCCTCCGCCGATCCGGAACGCCTGTACTCGCCGCTGATTTCGAATCCCGTTTACGGGTATCAATCCATCAACGTGGATTCGCAACGCCGGTCGGAGCATTCTCTGTTGTCGTGGACGAAGTCCGTGATTCAGACGCGAAATTCGTTCCGGGTCTTCAGCCGGGGATCGATTGAGTTTCTGAGCCCATCGAATCATCGTGTCCTGGCCTATGTCCGGCAGTTAGGTGAAGAAAAAGTGTTAGTAGTGAATAATCTGTCAAGCTCAGCGCAAGCGGTCGAACTTAACCTCCAGAGCTACAAGGGCCATATTCCGATCGAGATGTTCGGTCGAAACCTGTTCCCCAGGATTGGCGATTTGCCGTATCTGTTGACGCTGGCGCCTTATCAGTTTTTCTGGTTTCGACTTCGCCGGATTTGAACTTTTTTCTCCATTGAGCAAAGATTTCTGGGCCTTCCTTCTTGGCAGGCTAGAACACATCAGGAGCGGACGTTTACTTGGCGGAAGACATCCTTCTCGGAGACGATTTTCTTCGCCAGTTGATGAGCGTGGGCGAAGTCGATCTGCTGGTGGCCATTCCCACATACAACAATGCGGGAACGGTCGCGCAAGCCATTCAAGCCATCGAAGACAGCTATCAGCAGAATTTCGTTCGCGATCGAGTCGTAATCCTGAACGTGGACGGCGGCTCGACCGACCACACCACCGAAACCATTCTCAATATGAACGGACGAAAAGCCGGGGCGCACCGGGGAATCACTTCGTTGCGGACCGTGCACCGGGTGACCACGCAATACGGCCGGAACCCATCACAGGGCATGGCGCTGCGCACCGTTCTGGCAGCGGCGGATTTGTTGCGCGCAAGGTCCTGCGCGATTGTTTCTCCCACAACCATTCTGGATTCTTCGTGGATCGCCAGCTTGTTGAGGCCGGCTTACCGGCAGGACTTCGCATTTGTGGCCCCGCTCTATACCCGTACCAAATTTCAAGGCTTGCTGGCACGCAATCTTCTCTATCCCATGAGCCGCGCCGTCTTTGGGCTGCGCATTCGTGAGATGTATTCCGACGAATGGGGATTTTCCGGACGCCTGGCGACACAATGTCTGGACCAGAATCTTTGGGGCGATGAGGCCGTTCGCGCAAGGCCGGAAGCCTGGATGGCGGTTACCGCCATCTGTTCGGGAATGAAATGCTGCCAATCGTTCTTGGGGCCGAAAGCCCCTCCGCCTGCTGGATCAGGACCGGATATCGTGGAGACCATACGGCAAACGGTCGGAAATTTGTTCTGGTGTTTCGAGACGTTCCAAGATCATTGGATGGACCGCACCGGCACCGAGGCCGTGCCGACTTTTGGATCGGATCATGAATTGACGCCGGAGGACGCCCCCGCAAGTCAGGAGAAAAGCTTTGAACTGTTTCGAACCGGTGTGAAGCAATTGGACGACATCTTGTCCTCCATTTTGAGACCGGACACGCTTTCGCTAATCCGAAAGATCGCAGGAGTGGAAGCAGGCAAATTCCGTTTCGAGTCGGAACTGTGGGTCCGAACGCTGTATGAATTTGCGGCTTCGTACCGCCGCACGGTGATCGCCCGCGATCACATCCTGCAAGCGCTCGTCCCCCTTTATCGCGGACAACTTTACTCCTTCCTGCAGGAGCACCGCGCATCCTCGCTTGAGGAGATGGAAGCCGACTCAGAGGCCCTATGCCTGGAATTCGAACGCCAAAAGCCATATTTAATCGAACGATGGAAGGCGAAAAACTGAGGTGAAACGATGAAAGCTACGATCGTTCAGGGATTGCAACAAGCCTACCTAAACCTCTTTCACATGATTGCGGAGTTCCTGCCGCGCCTGGTCGTGATGCTGGTGATTATTCTCTCCGGCTTGCTGGTGGCGTATGCCCTGAAATACGTGGTGCGCGCCGTCTTGCGGCTCACCAAACTCGACCGCTTGTCCGAGGAGGCTGGTGCGTCCCGAGTGTTACGCATGGCGGCGCTTCCTTCCATGACCGAAGTTCTGAGCCGCTCGGTTTTCTGGATCACTTTACTGGGATTCATCCTGGTCGGCATCAGCATTCTGAATATTGCGGGACTTCAGGAGCAGATTTCGCGGTTGTTGCGGTTGTTGCCGGAAATTGTGGTTGCCATGCTCATTTTGTTCCTGGGTTTGGTGATCGCGAACTTTTTATCGCGCGCGGCGCTGCTAGCAGCCGTAAATGCAGGGTATGCCTCCCCGAAAATGGCAAGTTGGTCGATACGTTTTGGGATTTGGATTCTGGCAATCGCCATGGCTCTCGACGAGCTTGGCGTCGCGCGACAGACGGTGATTGCGGCGTTCTCGATCGTCTTTGGTGCATTCATGCTGGGATTGGCGATTGCTTTTGGCCTGGGTGGGCAAGGGTTGGCTCGCTCGTTTCTTGAGAGATCGTTGGGCGAAAAAAAGGACGACAAGACCAACGAGCTGCAGCCTTTGTGAAGCAGATTCTAGAGGTATCCGCCGACCCGGCCGGCTGGAATTCCCGGAAAGAGTGAAATATGGCTGATGTTGGCGTCGGCAAGGAACTGGTTCCCGAGCTGCGAAGATGGCTCGCTCCGCAACTCCCGGATTTTCTGATTAGACAAAGATGGTTTGGCGGAAAGGCGCGCACGATCAGCTCTGCGGAACTCACCGATGTCGTTCCGATTCGCATGCAGACTTCGGAAGCGTTGCTGCTCGTGGTCGCGGTGAAATATGTGGACAACATCGAAGAATCTTATGCCATGCCGGTTCTGCGTGCCGCCAATGCCACGCCGGAGACCGAATCCAGCTCTTTGAAATTCCAGATGGCTGAGGCCGGATCGCCGGTGATTTTGACCGACGCCTTGAAAAATGAGGAATTTCTCAGCACCCTTCTTGATTTGATTCGGCAGAAGGCGATCGTTCACGGCGAGAAAGGCGAGCTTCGCGCCCTGCAGACCGCAGCCTATTCGCGCCTCTATCCTTCATCGGCGGGCAGCTTGCAGCCTAAACCTGTGCGTGCGGAGCAGAGCAATACCTCCATCATCTACGGGAGTCATCTGATTTTGAAGTTTTTCCGCCGGATACAGGAAGGCGTCAATCCGGACCTGGAGATCGGCAAGTTCCTTACGGAGAACACCTCGTTCTCCAATGTTCCGCCGCTCGCGGGATGGCTCGAGTATCACACGCGAGATGGAAAGCAAGTGGCGCAGGGCATTCTACAGCAATTTGTGCCCAATGAAGGAGACGCGTGGAGTTATACGTTGCGCTCGCTGGAGGCGTTTTATACGCAGGTAGCGCAGCATTCAGGCGGCACAGCAGGTCGAACTCCTTCCGAATCCACGCAACCCGAAGCGATTGTGCCTGAGTTCGCGCGCACCACGGTGGACCCCTATATGTCTGCGGCGGAATTGCTGGGGCGAAGGACAGCCGAAATGCATCTTGCCTTGGCTTCCGAATCGCGCGACCCTGCGTTTGTTCCCGAGCCCTTTACCATGGAGTTTCAGGGCGACCTCGAGCAATCCATCGTCGGCCTGATGGGGCGCGTGTTTGCACTTGTGCGAGACAAGATCTCGGCGCTGCCGGTGGAGTGGCGCGAAACGGCTGCAAACTTGGCCGCGCGTGAGCCAGAGATTGCCAGCCGATTTCGCGCAGCGCTAAGCCAACCAATCCGCGCGATGCGCACCAGGATTCACGGGGACTATCACTTGGGTCAGGTTCTGCGCGCAGGTTCCGATTTCGTGATCATCGATTTCGAAGGCGAGCCGGCGCGCCCGATCGCCGAACGGCGCATCAAGCGGTCGCCGCTTCAAGACGTCGCCGGAATGCTTCGCTCGTTCCACTACGCGGCTTTCGCACCGCTATTGGGTGAGAACAAGATGCAAGCAGAGGATGGCCGGAAAATGAGCCGGTGGGCGGAATCCTGGAACAACTGGGTTGCCGAACGCTATCTCAGAAAATATTTTGCTACCTCAGGCGCCGCCTCTTATCTCCCACAGAGCCAGCAAGATACCCAGACTTTGCTGCAACTTCATTTGCTCGAGAAGGCCATCTACGAACTGGGCTACGAACTCAACAACCGGCCGACCTGGGTGGGGATCCCGCTACAAGGGATTTCGAAGCTCTTGTCGCAGTAAGTCGCGCCGGTTCGCGCATTCGAGCGAGCGGTCCTCAGTTCCTGGTTCGCGTTGAACCCGTGGTCCCGCTCAATAAGGCGACCGGAAAATTCGCGAGTAGCTTGTCCATAGCAAGGGTTCGCCGTCCACCGAGTTTTCCTGCTGCCATCGATTCCCCAGTAAGGACATTGCTCCACGTGGCCGGCGCCGCCGCTTGCAATCGAACTTCCGTATTTCCCCAAAACCCTCGCGCTTCCTCAGGTTTCGTGGGATAGCGTCCGCGCGCCAGCCATCGCGGTGCGACGATAAGAACCCAGTGCTTCTTGTAGCGACGCGCGAACGCCGCCACGTGCTCCTGACGCTTACCGCCACTTTCGACCGCCAGAAACTGCCCTTCCGCGAAATGCGCCGCATGCTGCGCACGAAAACGCAGCGCTTTCCAAATCAGATACAACTTGATTCGGCCGTCCTTCCAATTGCGAACCAGATCGTCGAGGCGCGTCGACGCCGCTTCGTCCGTCTTTCGCAAAATCGAGAGCATGGCGTTGCGCGTGACGAAATCGACCGGCTGCCGATTGTCGGGATCCACCAGACGAAGATCCCACAATTCAGAACCTTGATAGAAATCGGGAATTCCCGGCGATGCAATTTTTAGCAGTACCTGGCTGAGCCCGTTGATCATGCCGTAGTAGGCGACCTGCTCCTGGAAGCTGCTGAACGTACGCAGGAATCCATTCTTGCTGCCGGGTTTCAGGATCGAGGCGATAAAGCGTTGCAACGCTTGCTCATGACGGAGGTTCGGGCGGGTCCATCGAGTGTGCACCATCGCTTCGCGAGTCGCCTTGACGGCGTAGGCCTGGAGCCGCTCCGTCAAGGAAGCGGAATCCGCCTCCACGAGCGGCCAGGCGCCGAGCAGCGTCTGATACAAGAAAATTTCCTCATTGCGATCGGGCACCGACTGGCCATCAACGAGTTTCCGGTGACTGGCATTCACTTTGGACCAACCATCCAGATGGTCCCGCCACTTCGCGGGCATCTCCGAAAGAACGCTGATGCGTGCACGAACGTCCTCGGCGCGCTTGGTATCGTGCGTCGTCGTGGCGTTCAACGCATGTGGCCAGTCGCGCAGCCGCTCAGTGACGAATTTGGAAAAATCCGCCGAAGGTGCCTTCGATGGCCGCGGGTCTCCGCCAACCTCATTCAGGGAAATCAAGGGATTGTAGACGTACAGGAAAGTGTCTTCGAACGCCTTGGCCATGATCGGACCCGTGAATTGTTGCCACCGCATGACGAACGCAAGCCGGGTTTCGCGTTGTCCCGGCAGCAGGTGCGGTTGGTTTCGAAGCAGCAATATGTCGCGCAAAAACTCAAAGCTTCGGGGATTTAGTTGGGGTGTTTTTGCCTCCGCATCGCTTAAGGCCTGCTTGATGCGCTGCTCATCCTGGTGTGCCACCTCAAGATTCCGAATGTAAGTACGATAGATGGACAGTTGCGCCGTCGTTTCGATGAGGGCTTGGTTCAATTCGATGCGAGGTATCTCTCGAGCGTACCGGTCGTCCCGCGCCAGCACCTGAATCTGATGCCCCAGTGCGCGCATTTCGACGCCGAGCAGCGTGGACATCACCAGCTTTTTCTTCTGATACAATACGTCGTCATACACAACATCTCGGCCGAGAAATCTTGAATAGATCTGTTCGGTTTGCCTCGTACCCCGCGGATCGACAAAGAAGCAATTGAGCGCGTTGGCAAATTCATACCCGGTCGTGCCAGCGACCGGCCAGCTGTTTGGCAGAGGTTCATCGCGCGCGAGAATTTTCTCGACGAAAACCGGAACCGATGACGGCTCGATCGAGCGAGTACCCGAAGTGACGCGCTCGTTCAATTGCCGCAGATAACCGAGCGGATCGCGGAGGCCGTCGATGTGATCGATCCGCAAGCCCGCGAGCGCTTTTTGTTCCACCATGCGGAGCACCAGCGCGTGCGTGGCGTCAAAAACCAGGGGATCTTGCATTCGCATACCAACCAGGTCGTTGATCGTGAAGAATCTTCTATAGTTGATTTCCTCATTGATGTTTTGCCAATAAGCCAGGACGTAGTGCTGCTGTGCCAGGAGGCTCTCAAGCGACGTAAACGTCGACGGCTCCTTGGGATTGCCATCGATTCCACGAAGATTCTGCTGCACGAAATCATTGACCTTTGCGTCATTGGAGAGCAATTGCCGCAATCGTTGTCGAAGAGACTCAAATTGCAGGCGTTTTTCACCGGCGGCATCGGGACTCGATACCGCGGCTTCAGCGAGTGTGGCTGCCGCGGCCACGATTCCCGAATATTCCTGGTAAGCAGGCGAGTCCTCTCCCAAGGTTGTCCTGAGTTCGTTGAGCCGGCGCTTCAGAATTGAATGGTAGGTCGAGGGAGCGAGCGGGAACAGCGCTTCGAAATACTGCACGAACAATTTCCCCTCGATCAATGCGAGCTTAAGCTCCTGATGTTCCAGCGCTTCGCCAAAGGGACGGCCGAGAACCGGAAGGAGTACCTTGCCCTCCAGCATCCGTGAAGGCGGACGCCAATCAATGTCAAAGTAAGACGCGTACGCCGAATCCGGACCGTTCTCCAGCACATCCATCCACCAAGAGTTTTCACTGCTGGCCGACATGTGATTCGGCACGATATCCAGAATCAGTCCCAAGCCACGTTTTCTGAGCTTTTCCTGGAAAGCTGCGAAGTCCGCCTCCGTCCCCAGTTCGGGATTGACCCGCGTCGGGTCCGTCACGTCGTACCCATGCGTGCCGCCCCGCCTGCTGCTGAAAATGGGTGAGGCGTACACGTGCGTGATCCCAAGATCCGCGAGGTAATCAACGATTTTCAGCGCATGCTGAAACGTGAAGTCCTTGTTGAACTGCAATCGGTAGGTTGCGGAAATCAGTGCTGTAGGCGGCGTGGGCATCAATCATTCCATTAACGGACTCGAACGTTCCAGCAGAACGAAGGACCGCGCTTGCATATCGACGTGAGCAGGACCGCTTATCAACAGCTTCGGACCAAGCGCCCCTTGGCCTAACCATTCGGGATCGGCCGAATCTATTCTGGCTTCCCATGTGCCATCCGGGAGTTGGACCGCGAGCGTAGCCCTGGTGTGCCCAAAATAGAATAGCCCTGCCAGAAGATTCCGGCCGGTCGCACGCAAAGTCAACAAAGCCTGGGTCGAAGGGTATTCCGTTATCGCAATCGGTCGCGCTTCGGCCAACTGTCGTTCGCGTCGGAAGCGCAGCAATATTCTGTAGAACCGCCGCAGCGTGCAATGAGGGTCTTGGCTGGCGAGAGAATGATTCAGTCTGGATTGAGCGAAAGTAGATTCCGCTTGCGGGTCGGGGATTTCACCATGCCGTTGGAAGTGCGCAAACTCCGCCTGCCGCCCACGCCGAACCGCCTCGGCGAGTTGCGGATCACCGTGACTGGTAAAATAAAGAAACGGTGAAGTCTCGCCGTATTCTTCGCCCATAAATAGGAGCGGCACAAAAGAAGAAAGTATCGTGACGCCCGCAGCAAGTTTCAGGCTTTCGAAGCTGACCAGGCTACTGAGCCGCTCACCCCGGGGCCGATTGCCGACTTGGTCGTGGTTCTGGCTGCATACGACAAAGCGCTCCGTCCCGCCGTGCGACGCCGCATTGCCATGTCTGCGCCGGCGATGCCGCGAGTATTGCCCCGCGTAGTACCATCCATTCTTCAGGGTCGTCGCCAGATGACGGATGTCACCGAAATCGGCGTAATAGCCCGAGCTCTCCCGCGTCAGCAACGCGTGCACGGAGTGATGAAAATCATCGCTCCACTGGGCATCGAGGCCATAGCCGCCGGCTTCCTGCGCCGTCACGATGCGGGGATCGTTCAGATCGCTTTCGGCGATGAGCACCAGATGGCGACCCAGGTGCGCCTCCAGCGTCTTGACCTCGCTCGCAAGCTGCTCCAGAAAATGAACCGCCGAACGGTCGACCAATCC
>Ga0181522_10000448_pt1 | contig 30792 bp, 27 predicted proteins | sample PEATcosm2014_Bin_27_FD_121103 | JGI IMG/M metagenome (GOLD analysis project Ga0181522, IMG submission 121103) | Peatland microbial communities from MTU Mesocosm Facility, Houghton, MI, USA - PEATcosm2014_Bin05_10_metaG | ecosystem: Environmental > Terrestrial > Soil > Wetlands > Peat | place...
CATGACTTCGACGGCGGGTACGCGGCCGTCGCCGTCGCAGCGGCGTACGAGGCGCTGGCTGACCACGGCACGAAGCACGGCGGCGAGCTGCAAGCGAATCTGCTTCTGCTCGGGCGGCGGAAAAACGGAGATGATGCGGTTGATGGTTTCGACGGCGTCGAGCGTGTGCAGGGTCGAGAACACCATGTGTCCGGTTTCGGCGGCGTGGAGTGCGGTGCCGATGGTTTCCACGTCACGCATTTCGCCGACGAGGATGACATCGGGATCTTGACGAAGAGATGCGCGGAGTGCGGTTGAGAACGTGGGTGTGTCCACTTCGACTTCGCGCTGGTTGACATAGCCTTTCTTGTCCCGGTGCAAAAATTCGATGGGGTCTTCGATAGTAATAATGTGTTCGGAACGGGTGGAGTTAATGCGGTCCACCATGGCGGCGAGCGTGGTTGATTTACCGGAGCCGGTGACGCCGGTGACCAGAATCAAGCCGCGGGGCATATCGCAAATTTGCTCGACAATCTTGGGTAGATAGAGTTCGTCGAGGGCGCGGATTTTTGTAGGAATGACGCGTAGGACAAGTCCGACGTTGCCGCGCTGCTGGAAAACGTTTACACGGAAGCGGCCCAGTCCGGCAACGCCGTAGGCCATGTCGATTTCCGTGGACTCCTTGAATTTTTGCTTCTGGCGCGCGGACATCATGCTGAACGCCATCGTCAGCATGTCTTCGGCGCTGATGCGCGGCTGATCGGTCAGCGGGGTGAGTTCGCCATCAATGCGCAAGTGGGGGTAGTTACCGACTTTCAGGTGCAAGTCGGAGGCCCGGCGTTCCATGGCAATGCGCAACAGATCATCAATGTTCATGCGAGTCTTTCCCTCTGGCGATATTCCTATGATGACCGGAAATGTTACGTAACCCAAGATGACGTAGGTAATTGGACTAGTGGGCGTGGCGAGCCGGTGCGTCGAGTTGCTCCACTTGCGGATGCGAAGCCTTAGAGCTGGATTGCCACTTGCGGCCGAGAGCGTCGAGTTCCCGAATTACATTCTCCATATCGCGCATACGGTCGGTGATGCCGTAGGTGACGGCTGGGGGGATCGTCGGCTCATACTTGCGAAAGACGAAGCCCTGAGCTTCCAGCGTCCGCAGGCGTTCGGTGAGCACGCGGGCAGAGATGCCGTCGATGGAGCGGCGAAGAACGCCGAAGCGCATAGGGCCGCCATGGCTGAGCGTCCAGAGAATGTGCATGATCCAGGGCCGGGCCAGAAGCTCAAGTAAACCATGAATGGCGCAAGGATTCGGGGTTTTCAATTTGCGTGGCATCGGCGTTACTTGGTTACTATATCGTACCTGCTCCCTAAAAATCCACTAGTTATTTAATGTAACCAACAGAGAAAACGATTCATCAAAAGGCACGTGGTCACAAATGTGGCCCCAGGGAGATTTCGTATGAAACTGCTACGCATTGATTCGAGCGCCCGGAAGCAATCGGTTTCGCGCAAGCTGACGACGGAATTTGTGAACACATGGCAGAAGGAGAACCCCGGTGGCACGGTGGTCGAGCGTGACTTGAGCGCGACGCCATTGCCGCTGGTCAATGACGAATGGTCGGCGGGGGCACATACCAACCCGGCGCAGCGCACGGAAGCGCAAAAGCGTGCGCTCGCGCTCTCCGACGAACTGATTGCTGAAGTGAAAGATGCGGATGTGATCGTCATCGGAGTGCCCATGTACAATTTTGCGATTCCGGCGAACTTGAAAGCATGGATTGATCAGATTGTCCGTATCGGCATGACCTTCGCCTACGGCGCGACGGGACCGCAGGGATTGGTTGCGGGCAAGAAAGTCTTCGTGCTGACTTCGCGGGGTGGGGCCTACCAGCCGGGCAGCTTTACCGAAAAATTCGATTTTCAGATGCCCTATCTGAAGCATATTCTTGGTTTCATCGGAATCACGGACGTGACGTTCATCCACGCGGAGAACCAATCGAAAGAAACGGCGATAACCTCGCTGGCGGCGGCGACGGAGCAGATTCATCAGGCCGCGACGCAGCACGCCTGATTTCAGCGCAACTCAACTTACAAGGAGGATTCGAGTGGCAAATCATTCAGATACAAATGGAATGCAGGCCATAACTGTAGTGTTGGCGCGAGTGTGCTTTGCTTCGATTTTCTTGCTCATGGGTTGGCGGCATTTTCTCAGCCAGACGGTGGCTTATGCCGCTTCGCAGGGTGTTCCCATGGCGTCGATTCTTGTGCCATTTTCAGGTGTTCTCGCGGTACTGGGAGGGCTTTCGATTTTGCTCGGTTACCGGGCCAAAATCGGGGCCTGGCTTATTGTGCTGTTTCTAATCGGCGTCACGCCCAAGATGCACGCCTTCTGGGCGGTGGGCGATCCCATGATGCACCAGATCCAACTGATTATGTTTCTCAAGAACGTATCCATGCTGGGCGGGGCATTGCTGATTACGCAATGGGGCTCGGGGCCATTGAGCCTCGACGGTCGCGGCTAAAGGGAAGTTGACTTAGTCCGCGGACTTAGTCTAGTCTGGCGGCATGGAAGTGAACATCCACGAAGCCAAGACCCATCTTTCGCGCTTGCTCCAGCGAGTTGCGGGCGGGGAAGAGGTTACGATAGCGCGGGCCGGGGTCCCAGTGGCGCGGCTGGTCGCGGTGGAAACGAAAAAGAAGACTCGTCCCCTCGGCATGGACCGGGGGAAAGTATGGGTCGCTGACGACTTCGACGCGCCTCTTCCAGACGACATACTAAAGCTGTTCTACGGCGGAGAACTGCCAAAGATCGAGCGACCAAAGTTGCGGCGGAAGAAACGCAAGTGAAATACCTGCTGGATACGATGGTCTGGTTGTGGAGCGTCGGCCCCACCGACAAAATTAACCGCGCAGGGTTGGATATTCTGGCCGATGGCGAACAAGAGCTTTATCTCTCAGCTGCGAGCTCATGGGAGATTGCAATCAAGACTCGTCTCGGTAAGTTCGATCTTCCCGAAGCCCCTCTGCAATATGTTGGCAGCAGAACCGTTGCCCAAGGCATACGCCCTCTATCAATTACCCAGAATCATACCCTCCGCGTTTTTGATTTGCCCTTGCACCATAAAGATCCCTTTGATCGGTTGCTAATCTCGCAGGCTATGGCGGAGGGCATGACCATCCTCACAGCCGACCGGGCGTTTCGGAAATATCCTGTCGAGTTGGTTTGGTGCGGGAAGTAAAGTGACGCGGGCGAGGGTGCCCGCGCCACACGAGTTATACGGCGACCGGCTGCTTGACTGGCACGGGCGTCAACCAGCGGAAGCGATCCGGCTTCTGTCCCTGGACGATGGCGAAGAACTCGTTCATGATTCTCTTCGTAATCGTTCCGGCGACGCCGTTGCCCACGCTAATCTTATCCACCGAACGAATCGGCGTAATCTCCGCGGCCGTGCCGGTGAAGAACGCTTCGTCCGCGATGTAGAGCATTTCGCGGGGGATGCCCTGCTCCACAACCGGAATACCGAGATCGCGGGCTATGGTCAAAACAGAATCGCGGGTGATGCCCGGCAGCACGGAGTTGCCCAGAGGCGCGGTTTGCAGGATGCCGTTACGCACCACGAACACATTCTCGCCTGAGCCTTCGCTTACATACCCATTAGCGTCGAGCGCAATGCCTTCGACGTAGCCGTTGAGAATGGCCTCCATCTTAATGAGCTGCGAGTTCATGTAATTCGCGCCCGCCTTGGCCATAGCCGGCAGCGTGTTCGGCGCGAGACGCGTCCACGAAGACACACACACATCCACACCCTGCTCCGGATCGGAGCCCAGGTATTTTCCCCAGGGATAATTGCAGATGTAAACCTCAGTCGGCGAATTAAAAGGATTGACGCCCGCTTCGCCGTAGCCGCGCAGGACGATGGGACGCAGGTAGCAGGGGAACGTCCGGTTGTGCAGCAGCAATTCGGTCATGGCAGTGACCAGCTCGGCAGCGGTGAAATCCACATCAATGCGATAGATCTTGGCGGAATCAAGCAGGCGCTGTACGTGCTCGCTAGCACGGAAAATCGCCGGCCCTGAGGGCAGGGAATAGCAGCGCACGCCTTCAAACACAGAGGAGCCGTAATTTACGACGTGGCTCATGACGTGAAGCTTCGCGTCGTCCCACGGGATGAGTTTGCCGTTGTGCCAGATCTTTTCCGTCTTCTGAATCGCCATGTGGGACTCCCGCGCCGCGAAATCTTGCTTCCAGCAAAAATTATAACCGAGGGTCGAAGCGGGGGATAACGCGAAAAAAATTATTCGGGCTAGGCTGCAAGGGCGGAGGGCGGCAGATCCACGGTCTGGTAGGCGCGGCAGGAATCGAACTTGAGGTGCTTCGCGGGCGTGAGCGAAGCGGGAGCCCGCAGCCGAAATCCTGAGCGCAGCGAAGGACCCGCGACCGGCGCGGTCTGGTAGGCGCGGCAGGAATCGAACCTGCAACCGCCGGATTAGAAATCCGATGCTCTATCCGTTTGAGCTACGCGCCCTCTATGAAAAATGTAGCACGAGGCGTAGGCAAGCCCTGATTTCGATTGCTGCACAAGTATCGACCCGCAGCTGAAAAGGCATCGATAGCGCCAGCTGCAACGGCTCACCCCGAGTTCGATCTCGACCGACTCTCCCCATATGCAGACGTTAGCTCACGGTCGGAGGCGGATAGACCTCGTCGAGGTCCCGCGTGAAGATTACAAAACTTGAATATAAGTTTACCTACGGTGACAATAGTATACAAATAATTACAGCAATTTACATAGAAAATACACATTCTCATATCTATGCGACGCATTTTATACTTAACTTGTTGAAAATAATTAGTAATTATGGTTCATATTTTGGTTATTACATTGCTATACATATCTTTACAATTGCTGTCTTAGCTTGGATTGTTGAAGCGGTGTTCGACGTTAAAAGCGCGAACAGGTGCACAAATTTCCTTTTAGAAGGCGGAGCGAAACATGAAATTGAAAACATTGGGCAGATTGATTGCGACGTTCACTCTGCTGCTGGTTGGCACACTGCTGGCCCAAGAAACGACGGGTGGTCTGATCGGAACCGTAAAGGATCCGTCAGGCGCGGTCGTACCCGGCGCGAAAGTTGTGGTTACGGCGCCATCTCTCGTGGGCAGCAAGCAATTCATTACGGATGCAGCGGGAAACTACCGCTTTTCCAATTTGCCGCCCGACACCTACACGGTGACGGTCACGGCGAAAGGCTTCGCCGTCGTTAAGCGCGAAGGCGTGACCATTGAAGTCGGTCACTTGCCGACGCTGGATATTCCGATGCAGGTAGGCGGAGCCGACACTGTCGTGGAAGTGAGCGGGCAGGCTCCGATGATTGATACGACCACGAATACAACGCAAACCAACATCACCGAAGACGTGGTCAACAATGTGCCCCACGGTCGGTCATTCCAGTCGGTGATTCAGTTCGCTCCTTCTGCGCGCAACGAGCCTCTCGAAGGCAGCACGACGACAAATGGAACCGGCGGCAACGCCCCCGGCAGCACCACCAATGGCAGCGATCACGGCTTCTCTGTGGGCGGTGCGTCTGACGCGGAAAACTCCTATCTAGTGGAAGGTCAGGAAACGGCCAATCTAATTGGCGGTTATTCACACACCAACGTTCCCTTCGACTTCATTCAGGAAGTCCAGGTGAAGAGTTCTGGAATTGAAGCTGAACATGGTGGCGCGCTGGGCGGCGTGGTGAACGTTGTAATGAAGAAAGGTACCAATCAGTACCACGGATCGATTTTCGCGCAGTTCGAAAACGATGCGATGGACGGATCGCCCAACGCTTATTCTCGTTATGATCCGAACTCGATTCTGACCTGCCCGCAGAGTTTCTGCGGGACCGGTCCGGGTACCAATCCGACCAACGGCTATATTGACGCCGCTTCGCAGCAATACCAGCCCGTACGAAATAAAAAGAGCGACGTATTCCCTGGATTTACTTTCGGCGGACCAATTTGGAAGAACAAAATCTTCGGATTTGTCGCGTTCAATCCTGAGTGGAATGACGAAGAGCGCAAGATCATTTATCCGGCGAACTCGGGCTTTTCCGATGTTCCAGTTGGCGGCGGCCCAATTTTATTCAGCCGCAACCAGCAAACCTTCTATACCACGGCCCGTGTGGACGCGGAAGTTACCCAGAAAATCCGCATTTTCGCATCGTGGCTCTATCAATACCAGCGAGAATCGGGCGTGAACTTGCCGGCGTCAGACTCGGCGAATGGCTTGTTCAATCTGTCCTCGACGGTCGATCCTTCGTCCTATCCGCACAGCGTAGGTTATGTGGCGCCGAACGTTACGTTCAACACCGGAGTTGACTACACTGTGACGCCGCACATTGTGGCTACCGGTCGTTTTGGCTATTACTTTGAAAACTACGGCGATCGCGGGCTGCCCAGAAATGGCACCTTGTTCATCTGGCAGACGGATGGTCTCGCAGCCGATGGGGCAAGTGATAATGCAGGCAATCCCTTACCTTCTTCCTTGCAACAGGTTGCCGGCTTCTTCAATGATCCCTTCAGCTCGAACTTCACCACCCGCAACGCGAACAAGGCCTACCAACTGGATACCAATTTGGCCTGGTTTAAGAGCGGCTGGAAGGGGACACATAACTTTAAGTTCGGCTACCAGCTCAACCGCTTGCAGAATGACATTTTGCAAAGCTATAACGAGCCCTACGTGCAGCTGTTTGTCGGCAGCGGCGCGAATGGCTCCTATATTCCGTTGAGTTCGACCGGTGTCACAAACTGCGGCAAAGCAACCTACCAGTTCTCTGATGGCAGCTGCGCCGGCCTCTACGGCACCGCCAACGTGTTTGACTTCGGCACCGGGGGCAACGTTACCAGCTTCAACCATGGACTATTTGCCCAGGACTCCTGGACGCTTGGCCGTGGCATCACCATCAATGCCGGTATTCGCTTCGACAAGGAATATCTGCCTGCTAGTTCTAACGCTGGACTCAGCACCAATCCGATCGATTTCAGCTGGGGCGACAAAGTTGCTCCCCGTATCGGCGCCGCCTGGGATGTTTTTCAGAACGGCAAGATGAAGGTCTTCGGCAGCTACGGCGAGTTCTACGACATCATGAAGTTGAATGTCGCCATCAGCTCGTTTGGTGGGCAGTACTGGAACAACTGCGAATACACGCTTGACACTTCAAACCTGAGCACCATCGTTCCGGCGCTCAATAGTGCGGGCCGTTATTGCGTGGGATCCTCACCGACCGACACTTCGACTCCGGCCAACTGGGCGGGCGGCAACACGCCGGCCGGTTTGACGTTCCTCGAAAACATCAACAACCGCACGTTCCCAACGACCTGCTCGAACTGCACTTTGACCTCGACGGCCGTCACTCCCGGTCTGAAGCCTTACAAGCAGCATGAAAGCGTGTTCGGCGTGGACTACCAACTCCAGAAGAACCTGGCGTTCGAAGCGCGCTGGGACCGCAGGAGACTTGACCATGTGATCGAAGACTCTTCGATCATCAACAACGGAAACGAAACATTTGTTATTGGCAACCCTGGTCAAGGGATTGAGCGCACATACACTAGCTTCTATAGCTATCTCTACGGCCAGGCACCGCCGGCTTGCAGTGGCGATCAGTGCCCGGAAGAGCACATGATTCCCGCCGCACGCAGCTATGACGGCGTGGAATTCCGCTTGACCAAAGCCACCAGCAATCACTGGTTTGGCATGGTCTCGTACACCTACAGCAAGCTGCGCGGCAACTATACCGGCTTGACCAGTTCGGACATCTCTGACGGCCAGGCTGGCGGACGCAGCTCACCGAACAACAGCCGCGCATTTGATGAACCGTACTTCCAATGGAACTCGTTTGGCAATTCGTCCAGCGGATTGCTGCCGACGGATCGCCCGAGCACTTGGAAGGGATATGCCTACTATGAGTTGAGTTGGATGAAGAAATTCACCACCGACTTCGGCATCTTCCAGTACCTCTACAGCGGATCTCCCATGACCAGCTATCTGGATGTGGGCGCGGGTGGTGGTGGATGGCCGGTTCAGGCTTGGGATCGGGGCCAGCATGTGAATGTTACCCAGGATCCAACGACCGGCGCCGTAACGATCGGCAATCCCTCGACGTTCCGCACACCGTGGTACACACAGACCGACTTCAATCTTCAACAGAACTACAAGGTGAGTGAGAGCAAGATCATCACCTTCACCGCAACGTTCTCTAACTTACTCAATCAGCGAGCGATAACCGCCTACAACGCGGATATTACGTCGCTCGCAGTGGGCAATCAGTACATCGCGCTAAATGGCGGCAACGGGACCTGCGTATTCGGATCCCAGTGCTACATCGGTGACGGTGGAGTGTTCTATGCGGCAGCCGAACGGCCGTATAGCGTGCAGGACCAGTTGAATAACTTTAAAGCGCGGGGTGTGTCGGGTGCTGTCAACAGTGCATACCAGACCCCAATCTATTACCAACTGGCACGTAACATCCGCTTGGGAATCAAGTTTAGCTTCTAGGCGGGAAGGCACATGTGAAGTGAACGGCGGGGAGCCGGCTAGGCCGGCTCCCAAAGCCCAAGCTTCGCCTATAAATATACACATTTCCATAGAATCGACCCGCGTGTCCTACCAACCCGCATAGTTACGCTCGTGGCCGTATACAATCAAGTCTTTTTTTTTCAATAACATATACATTTGTCTAGCTATGGCATACACCGTGCTTTGTCTAGCTACGGATAGCCAGAGCTCTGTGTGGCTATGTTTGTTGAAGTGGGCGTGTGGCGGTTCAGGTTTGCCCCCTGAGAAATCTAGGTTCAGAAATTCAGGTTTAGAAATCCGGGTTTAGAAATCCAGGTTCAGACCAACCAAATTTATGGAGATGAAAACAATGAAACTGAAAACTCTAGGCAAATGGGTGACGCTGCTCGCGTCGCTCATGCTGCTGGCTGGCTCACTGCTGGCCCAGGAGACGACGGGCGGCCTTGTCGGTACTGTGAAAGATCCGACCGGCGCGGTGGTACCGGGAGCCAAAGTTGTGGTGACGGCACCCTCCCTTGTCGGCAGCAAGGAATTTACAACCGATTCTGGTGGAAACTACCGTTTCTCAAACCTGCCACCCGACACCTATGTGGTGACCGTCACTGCGAAAGGTTTCGCGACGGTAAAGCGTGAAGGCGTGACCATCGAAGTCGGCCACTTGCCTACGCTGGACATCCCCATGCAGATTGGTGGAACCGACACCGTAGTCGAAGTCAGCGGACAGGCTCCGCTCATTGACACGACCACGAACACGACCCAGTCGAACATCACCGAAGACGTGGTCAACGACGTTCCTCACGGACGGTCTTTCCAGTCGGTCATTCAGTTTGCTCCATCGGCACGTAACGAACCCCTTGAAGGCAGCAACCGCCTGAGCAATGGCACCGGCGGATCTTCGCCGGGCAACGGCAGCAACGGCAGCGCGTATGGCTTCTCCGTGGCCGGTGGTTCGGACTCAGAAAACTCGTACTTGGTTGAAGGGCAGGAAACCGCCAACCTGATCGGCGGCTACTCGAAGACCAGCGTGCCCTTCGATTTCATTCAGGAAGTTCAGATTAAGAGCTCTGGAATTGAAGCTGAGCACGGCGGCGCGCTTGGCGGCGTGGTGAACGTGGTCATGCGCAAGGGCACCAACCAGTACCATGGCTCGCTCTTTGCGCAGTTCGAAAACCAGGGGCTTGACGGCTCGCCGACCGCTTACGCTCGCTTAGATCCATCGTCGAACGGCACCCCGGAGTCGTGGGGCGCGTTGGACCCGACCTATCAGAACGTGCAGCCGATTCGGGAAAAAACCAGCGATGTCTTCCCGGGATTCACGTTGGGAGGGCCGATTCTGAAAGACAAAGTGTTCGGCTTTATTGGCTTCAATCCGGAACTCAACGACGAGGAACGCAAGGTTTATTTCGGTCCAACCTTGGGCGTCTTGCCGTTCAGCCGGAACACCCAGACCTACTACACCACGGCGCGCATCGACACGGTTTTGACCTCGAAGATACGCGTGTATGGTTCATGGCTGTACCAATACCAGAAGCAATATGGCGAGAACCTTCCGAGCTCGGATTCAACCTCGAGCTTCGTGAACTTCAACACTGGGTGCTTCGGACCTAACGGCGGGGCTTGTTTGCCCGGCGCCAGCCCGATTCCTCCCAGCGCGTTTTCCCATGATCAGGGCTATTCCGCACCGAACAGCACAACCAACGTGGGTGCGGACATTTCGATCACGCCACGCTTGGTGTCCACCACCCGGTTTGGTTACTACTTCGAAAACTACCATGATTTCGGCTTCCCGCAAGGAGCGTCCAGCTTCTTCTGGAACAACAACAGCATCGGAGCTACGGACACGAACGGTGTTGCGCTGCCCTCCACAATGCAGAATCTGAACGGATGGCAGAACACCGGCATCGATCAGAACTACACAGTTCGCAATGCCAGCAAAGCGATTCAATTCGACGAGGATTTTGCCTGGTTCAAGAGCGGCTGGAAGGGTACGCATAACTTTAAGTTCGGCTACCAGCTTAACCGTCTCTCGAACGACATCTTCCAGCGGTTCAACCAGCCGTACATTTCGGTGAACGCCGGTTACTCCGGTTCGACGAACTACAGCGCACAAACGGCTTACGGCGCGACCGTAACCTGCCCTGCACTGGAAGCGTTGAACGCGGCCGGCAATTGCCAGGGTACCGACGGCTACATCACCGTGACCGATTTTGGTACACAGGGTAAAGTCACGAGCTTTAACCACGCTTTCTTCGCCCAGGACGCCTGGACGATTGGGCGCGGTGTCACCATCAATGCCGGGTTCCGAATCGAGAGAGAGTACCTGCCGGGCGAGACGTTTACCGGCGAAACCAATCCGAATATTCCCACTGGTACAGCTCCGGATCATCCGATCAACTTCGGTTGGGGCGACAAAATCGCTCCTCGTATCGGCGCTGCCTGGGACGTTTTCCAAAACGGCAAGATGAAAGTATTCGGCAGTTACGGACAGTTCTATGACCAGATGAAACTGAACGTTGCCATCAGCTCGTTTGGTGGACAATGGTGGCAGAACTGCTACTACGCGCTGAATACGACCAATTACACCAGCATCGTGCCTGCTTTTAACAACAGCAGCCCGCCGCGATATTGCGTGGGTCCGAATGACACAAGCGAAGCCAACTGGTCAGGTGGTACACAGCCAGCCGGTGTGAGCTTCATTGAAAACGCCAATTACCGCACGTGGCCAACCACCTGCTCGACTTGCAGCCAGCTCCAGGAAGGCGTTGCGCCGAACTTGAAGCCTTATGAGCAGCATGAGAGCGTGTTTGGCGTTGACTACCAACTGCAGAAGAACCTTGCGTTCGAAGCGCGTTGGGATCGCCGCCGGCTCGATCACGTGATTGAAGACTCGGCGATTTACAATCCTGCGGTTGGCGAAACCTTCGTTATCGTCAATCCGGGTGAAGGAGTGAACTCGAGCTTCAGCAACTTCTACAACTTCCTTTACCCGAACGCCGCGGCTGGTGGCCCGCTGACCTGCTCCACAGCTGACCCCTGCCCGCCGAACCATATTATCCCTCCAGCCCGTAGCTATGATGGATTGGAACTTCGCCTAACCAAAGCCACTGCGAACCACTGGTTTGGCATGTTCTCCTACACCTATAGCAAACTGCGCGGCAACTACACAGGTCTGACCAGCTCGGACTTGGCCGACGGCGGATTGGGTGGACGTAACTCGCCGAATAACAGCCGCTCGTTCGACGAAGATTACTTCTCCTGGAACGCCAGCGGCAACTCTTCGAGCGGTCCGCTGCCAACGGACCGGCCGAATGCATTCAAGGGCTATGCGTACTATGAACTGGGTTGGATGAAGAAGTTCACCACCGACCTCGGTATCTTCCAGGTACTGTATAGCGGCACACCGGCAACCACATTTGCTGACGTGGGACTCACGGGCGGCGCATGGCCGGTTGACTTGGTCAATCGCGGAAAGTGGATCAATGTAACCCAGGATCCGACAACTGGCGCCATCACTGTCGGTCCGCCGATTACATATCGCACCCCGTGGTATACGCAGTCCGACTTTAACCTTCAACAGAACTATAAAATCAGCGAAGGCAAGGTGCTAAGTTTCACGGCGACCTTTGCCAACCTGTTTAACCAACACTCGGTCACTGCCTATCAAGGCGAGTTGAATACCACGTACTTCTCAGAAGGCATTACGCCGCCCCCGATATCGGGAACGTGCGCCTTCGGGAACTGCTTCATCGCGGACGGCCAGGCGTTCTATGCGGCTGCGATGAATCCGTACAACATTTCAACCGCTCTGAACTCCGGTTCGATCTTTACCGGCGGTGCTCCCATCACCATCAACGCCGAGTATGGCAAACCGCTGTTCTATCAGCTGAGCCGTACCATCCGCCTTGGGGTGAAGTTCACCTTCTAGCGGTTGCGAGCAACCAACATTGGGAGCCGGGTTTCCGGCTCCCAATTTTTTTGTGCGCGGCTTTTTCTCGCCCACTACTGCCTGGGTCTGCGGGATATACTGCGTAGACTCAATTGCAGCTAGCGGGTACGAAGAAATCATGGCAACGATTCAAGCATCGCCGAAACAAGCATCGCGGCTAGGCTACATCGACTGGATGCGCGGGCTGGCGTGCGTCCTGATGTTCCAGACGCATTGCTATGACGCGTGGCTGGGCGGTGCGGCGCGGCAAGGGGCATTTCTCGAATGGTCGCAGAAGCTGGGGACGTTTCCGGCGCCGCTGTTCCTTTTTCTCGCGGGTGTTTCACTGGCGATGGTGGTGAGCAAACTACAGCAAAAGGGATGGGATGCCAACAGAATTGCGCGTAAGACGATTTGGCGCGGCTTTGAGATTTTTGCGCTGGGCTTGCTGTTCCGGCTGCAAGAGTATGTGATTGCTTGGGGATGGGCTCCAAAGAGCGATTTATTTCGCGTGGACATCCTGAACACCATCGGCATTTCCATCATGCTGATGGGAGTGATGTGCTGGGCGGTGGGTATAGTCCCACCCATTCGCAAAAAGCACGAAATGGTGGGGCAGCCAACGAGATTCGATTCGTTCAATGTGAAGGAGTGGGACGTCTTGAAATATACGGCTTGGGCCGCGGTGGCGGCGACCGTAATCTCTCTGCTCACGCCCCCGCTGTGGACGACCTGGGCGCCGAATTGGCTGCCGTGGCCGATTGAGTCATACATCAATGGCGTGCACAATCTCGGAACCCCGCAACCGTGGCTGTTCCCCATCTTTCCCTGGACGGGGTTTGCGTTCGCGGGATTGGCCGTCGGTTTTGTATTGCAGAGCGAGTGGGCGAACGAGCAAGGCGCGAAACTGTTTGCATACATCGGTTTGGCGGGCGCGGCGATGGCATGGGGAGCGCATTGGCTGGATGCCCGTCCCTGGCAAATTTATGCAGTGTATGACTTCTGGCACACAAGCCCGAATTTCTTTTTGATCCGGTTGGGCATGCTGATGATGATTATGGCGGGCACCTACGTATGGTGCCGCTGGGGGGCGGGCCAGTGGGGGTTCAGTCCGCTAATTCAGCTGGGCAAGACTTCGCTGCTCGTCTATTGGGTGCATATTGAGTTCGTGTATGGGCGCTTTACGATTTTGCCTTCGCGCGGAGTAGGGATTGGAGTGGCGAGCGAGGGCCTCATTGTGATCTGTATTTCAATGCTGCTTTTGTCCCTGGGACGCACTGGGTTGGACGGAAAAGGGGCCGAATGGTGGAAGATGGTGAGAAGACCGGTCAAAGCGAGCTAGTCCCGCTAGAAAAATGACGAGCTAATTTCTAGGAGCTGCGCGCGAGGCCCCTCGCCCCGCTGGTGAAATCGCGGGGCTTCGGGATGACAATTCTATTTTTCTTTGACAACGCGTTCCTAGTGTGCCGGCGCCGGTTGCGGTGCGCTCTGCGGAGCCGAGGTCGCCGGGCTGCTGAAATTCACCTTCGGCACTTCGCGCGAGCCTTCGGAAGCCTGGAAGTAAGCTTCGTTCGGCTTAAAGCCGGCCCATCCGGCAAACATGCTATTGGGGAATTGTTGGATATAGGTGTTGTAGTCCTGAAGCGTGTCGTTGTACCGCTTGCGTTCGACGGCGATGCGGTTTTCCGTTCCAGCCAGTTCATCCTGCAAGCGCAGAAAATTTTCATTTGATTTCAACTGGGGATAGTTCTCGGAAATGGCAAGCAGCCGGCCAATGGCGCCATCGAGCTGTCCGTTAGCAGCGATTTTGTCTGACGGCATGTTGGCCGAAAGCAACCGGGCGCGGGCGTTGGCGACGTCGCTGAAGACGGTGACTTCCTGCGCGGCGTAGCCTTTGACGGTTTCCACCAGGTTGGGAATGAGGTTGGCGCGGCGTTGCAAAACCACATCCACCTGCGACCAGGCCGATTTCACGGCTTCGTTTTTCGCGACCAGCGTGTTCTTCACGCTAATGTACTGGCCAAATACCGCCAGCGCGATCAGTACCAGAACGATTACGACGATCAAGCCTTTGCTCATAGAGTTCTCCTAAGCTTTTTGCGGTGAATCCAACATTGTATCCACTGCGGCGGTCACTTGCTGAATCGCGTGTAAATAATTGTCCAGAGTCTGTCGGGGGTCCAGTTGCTTGCGCTCGGCACGATGCTCGCGGATGTCGAATAACTGTTCAAAGGGCGACGTATCGAAGGGGATGCGAGAGTGCAAGGCGCGGATGGTTTCGCGGCTGTGCCGCGCGCCGGGGTCACCAAGCGCGATAAGCGCATGGCGAAACAAGGTGGTGAAAGCGGAGAGCGACGACAACATGATTTCCCATAAGCGTTTTTCGTCGCGCGCGGCTGCGAGAATGCTCTGACGGAGCAGGATCAATTTCTCGCGAAGTTCATATTCCAGCTGGGCGCGGTGCAAATGCATGGGCACGTCGAGTTTGAGAAGAACATCTTCGCCGTAGAGGACCTTGTAGCGGCGCTTCATGTCCATGAATTCGATGGAGAAAACGTCGGCCGAGCGATTCATTTCATCTTTCGTCATGATAAGCGGCGCAGGATGATGCAGGCGCGTCCAGGAATCTACCGAGTCGGCGAGTCCTACGAGCTGAGGCAGTGACGCGTCCCGGAGAACGCAGAGTAGATTGACGTTGGAAAATTCGCGGTGAAATTCTCCATCGGCGGCAGAACCGTAAAGAATAACGGATTGAAGATTATTGCCTGCCGCGTGGCTCAGCCGGATGACAAATTCGTCGAGTTGTTGTTGCGGAATCATAGTTTTCTCTTTGCCTAAAAATCTACCAGCCGCCGCTGGCGCCACCGCCGCCGGAGCCGCCTCCACCAAAACCGCCGAACCCTCCCCCGCCGCCAAATCCTCCTCCACCGAAGCCGCCGCCTCCACCCCATCCACCGCCGCGATAGCCTCCCCCGCCGCCGCTGTTAAACAGCAGTATCCAGAACAAGGCGCGCCGAAGTGGAGGAATCAAGAGAACGATGATGAGGACGACGATGAGCAGGGCAATAACGCCGGGCGGCAAGCTTTCATGGTTCTGGCGGACGGGCGGAGCAGGCGTTTCCGCGACATCGGTAAGCGTTACGCCGGCATCCTGCGCGATGACGTTGGCGACCCGCGTCGTCATCAATGTAAGCGCGCCGTTGTAGTCGTTCTGCTTGAAATACGGAACAGCTTCGCGCCCAAACCCGCCAACTTTCCCGTCGGGAAGGATGGGTTCAAGCCCATAGCCGACTTCCGTGCGATAGCGGCGGTCTTCGACTGCGACCAGGATCAGCACGCCGTGGTCATTCGATTTCGGCCCGATCCCCCAAGCCTTGAAAAGATTCACGGCGTAGTCGTCGATGTCATCACCATCGAGCGATTTGATCGTGACAACGGCAATCTGGGCGTGAGCCTTTTGGTCGATCTGCTGGCAGATGTTGGTTAGCCGCGCGACCGTCGCGGGATCGAGGACTCCGGCAAAATCGTTGACGTAGCCCGAAGGATGAAGGTCCTTGATGGGCTCGGCGGCGAGCGAAACACTAGCCGCGATGACGCAGAGCAGGATTTTGGCGAGCCACTTCATTTTCGTTGCGAGTGCGATTGTATAGGAGAGCGGGCGAATTGCTGGAGAAAATCGACGACCTGCCATTCCGCCCAGTAGCCGTCGCGGTTATCGCCATTCCGCGCGGCGAGAAAAGAACAGTGCCCGCCGTCTTTGGTCTCGACAAACGTAATGTGCGGATTGGATAGGATCTTCTTCCGTGTGGGAGCCGTTATGCGAATGAAAGGATCGTTGGCCGCGTGCAGAATATAGGCCGGCACAGCAATTTGATCCACCACGTTGGCCGCCGCGGCACGCGCGTAATAATCCGAGGCACCGGCGAATCCCGAGTAATACGCAGTGATTTTATCGTCAAAATCGCGAAGAGTGCGGATGCCGTGAAGCCGTCCGACATCGAATTTGTCGGGGAATAATTTTGCCTTGGCGCGAAAGCGGTGATTGAGCTTCCAGATAAAGTATTGCTCGTAGATGCGATTTGCCGGCTCATGCAGCGCGTCAGCCGACGCGGCCAGGTCAAGTGCCGGACAGACGGCTGCGACCGCACAAAATTGCGACGGGCCAGCGGCTCCCCATTCCCCGGCGAGCTTGAGCACCAGATTGCCGCCCATGGAATATCCCACCAGCGCGAAACGCGAAACTCGGTCGTCCGCGATGAGATGCTGGGCCACCGCCGCAATATCCGCTGAGCGGCCGGAGTGATAAAGAGTGGGTGAGTACGCGTCCGTGCCGCCACAATTACGCTGGTTCATGCGTATTACATTCATGCCCGCGGCGTAGCCTTTGGCCGCAATCCCCCGCATGTATTGCGAATCGCTCGAACCCTCAAGGCCGTGAATGATGATGACCGTCAGCGCTTGCGCCCGCTCGGGCTGCCAGTGGCAGACGCAAAGAACCTCGATGCCCGGGTCGACTGCGACCATGCGCTCTTCGGCGGGCGGAAGCGCGAGGCTGCGGGGAAGAAAGAAGCTGGCCAGCGTCTGCCGGTGCCCGCCGCGGAATAGACGGGGGGCGATAAATTCGCTGGAAGCGGTTTGCGAACCTGACACGCTTTCATTTTAAATGGGTTCAAGTGGAATTCGCAGGATCGAGTTATCCGGCCGGAGGGTCTTATGCCAATTTTTGAATATACCTGCATTACGTGCGAGCACGAATTTGAAGCATTGGTTCTTGGACGCGACAAAGCGGAATGTCCGAAATGTCACGGCAAGAAACTGACGCCCAGGCTTTCGGTATTTGCGATGGCGGGGAAAAGTTCATCGAGCCCTCTGAGCGACGCCCCCGCGGGGGCGTGCGGTTCCTGTGGGGACCCGCGTGGACCCGGCGCTTGCTCGCTGGGCGATATGGATTAAGTTCAATCTTCCGGGCAGGCGTGGCGCCTGCCCTGCACCTTCCCGGAGACTACATGCGATTCGCCCTGTTGCTGGTAGTGTGCGCTGCCCTCGTGATGTGTGTCGAAGCCGAGAATTCCGGTCCTCCTGCACCGCCTCTTCCCTTGATGCCCATGCCCTCCAGCGTCCGGATGGGGAATGGGCAACTGATCATCGATCCGACTTTTTCTGTTGCCGTTACAGGCTACCAAGACGCCCTGCTGCGCCGTGCCGCCGAGCGCTTTCTCGACCATCTTCGGAAGCAGACCGGCATGTCACTGCTGAGCCTGAAACTCGTCGACGGCCCGACCGCCCCGCTCGTCATTCATGTAGATCACGCGAGCAAAGATGTTCAGGAACTGGGCGAAGATGAATCTTACTCGCTCGAAGTTACCGCGTCCGGAGCAACACTGAGCGCTCCCACGCCGTTGGGCGCACTTCATGGGCTGCAAACATTTCTGCAATTAGTGCGAACGACCTTGGCGGGTTTTGCCGCACCTGCGGTTGATATTCAGGACTCGCCGCGCTTTCCCTGGCGCGGGCTGATGATTGATGTCAGCCGTCACTTCATTCCGCTGGACGTGCTCAAACGCAATCTCGATGGCATGGAAGCCGTGAAGCTGAACGTCTTTCACTGGCACCTTTCTGACAATCAAGGTTTTCGCGTGGAGAGCAAGAAATTTCCCAAGCTTCAGGAAATGGGCTCCGACGGGCTGTACTACACGCAGGAGCAGGTCCGCGATTTGATTGCCTACGCCCGTGATCGCGGTATCCGCGTGGTTCCGGAGTTTGACATGCCGGGCCATGCGACTGCGTGGTTTGTGGGATATCCGGAATTGGCGAGTGGTGCAGGCCCGTATCAGATCGAACGTGGCTGGGGTGTGTTTGATCCTGCCATGGATCCTACACAAGAGAGCACGTACAGATTCCTCGACAAGTTTATCGGCGAGATGGCGGAATTATTTCCCGACCAGTACTTTCACATTGGCGGGGATGAAGTGAATGGAAAAGAATGGGACGCGAATCCGAAGATCCAGGCATTCATGCGCACCCGCGGATTGAAGACCAACGCGGATCTCCAGGCATACTTCAACACTCACGTGCAGGAGATCGTCAGCAAACACGGCAAAACCATGGAAGGCTGGGACGAAATCCTGCGGCCCGACCTGCCGAAAACCATTGTCATTCAATCATGGCGCGGGCAGGCGTCACTGGCTGGTGCGGCGAAGCTCGGCTATCGGGGATTGCTTTCGTCCGGATATTACCTCGATCTCATGTATCCCGCGTCCCAGCATTACGGCGTGGATCCCATACCAACGACGGGCGTTGCAGCCGACTTGAGCGCCGAGGAGAAGCAAAGAATTTTAGGTGGAGAAGCCTGCGAATGGTCGGAGTACGCTTCGCCGGAAAATATAGATTCGCGCATCTGGCCGCGGACCGCGCCCATCGCCGAACGCCTCTGGTCGCCGCAAAATGTCACCGATGTGAACTCGATGTATGCGCGGATGGAGGCGGTCAGCCACCAATTGGAAGACTTGGGGCTGACGCACAATTCTTATTACGATCCAATGCTTCGGAGAATTGCGGGAACTGAAGACATCCGCCCTTTGCGCACACTGGCCGATGTGGTTGAGCCGGTGAAAGAATATGCGCGCGAAGAGCAAGCGGTAACGCAAGCAACAAGCTTCACGCCTCTAAACCGATTGGTAGATGCGGCCCATCCCGAGAGCGAGAAGGCGAGAGAATTTTCCCTGATGGTGGATGCTTATCTCGCCGGGAAAGCCGACACCGCGACGAAAGAAAAAATGCGGGAGTGGCTGACGTCATGGCGCGACAACGATGCAAGCCTCAAGCCACTCATCGGAGAATCGTTCCTTCTGCAAGAAGATTCGATACTTTCACGGAATCTTTCCTCTGTTGCTAGTGTTGGCTTGCAGGCCATGGATTTGGTGGATCGAAGCCTAAGCCCGCCGAATGACTGGGTCGCTCAGCAGACGGCATTGTTAGACGAGGCCGTCAAGCCCAGTGCACAACTACTTCTAATGATCGCGCCGCCCGTGCAGAAATTGGTGGCAGCAGCGCAAAATGGAGCTGTCCGCTAGCGCGCCCGCGCCAGAACGATTGTGATGTCATCGGGCTGCTCATTGGCGCCGATCCAGTCCATAACGGCAGCCGTCACGATTTCCGTAATCCGCACCAGCGGCAAATTCTGGTTCTCGCGCACGAGGTCAATCAGGCGCTCCTCGCCAAATTCGCCGAAATCATTTTCCGGCTCGCTTACCCCGTCGCTATAGGCGATGAACAGATCGCCAGGCTGAAGTCGAAGCGCGCCCTCGTCGTAAACGCAATCATCGAAAAGTCCGATCACCGTGCCGCCACGATCAAGATGGGTCAAAGAGCCATCTCGATGCAGGACGATGGGCGGGAGATGGCCTCCATTGCTGTAGGTCAACGTCTTTCGGCGATCGTCAAATGTGGCCAGAAAAAGCGTGGCGTACTTTGCAGCCGGCGTGCTGATGTAGAGCTGATGATTGAGCAGGCTAAGAAGCGTCCCGGGCGATGTCTCGCCGGTGTACTCCGTTGCCAGCATGAGATCAGGGCCGGCGTCGCCGGACGCAGCGGCCTCGTGCAGGACGGGCGCACGGTTTTCGCTATAAGCGCGGACCGCCGAGTGGATGGTCGCCATGAGCAATGCCGCCGAAATTCCTTTCCCGCTGATGTCGCCGACCGCGAGCAGCAGCCTATCGGAATCCAGAGTCAGAAAGTCGTAATAATCGCCGCTCACGGTGCGGGCCGGCCGGCAGAAGCCATGCACTTCCAGCGATGCCATCTGCGAGACTTCACGAGGATAAAGCTGCTCCTGCACTTCCTGCGCGATGGCCAGTTCGCCTTCAAGGCGCTGCTTTTCCTTCTGCTCGGCAATCAGTTCCTCGAGCGAGGTGGTCATGGAATTGAAGGAATTCGCCAGCGTCGCGATTTGGTCGCTGGACTTCACCGCGATGCGATGGCTGAAGTCGCCGCGGTTGATGTGTTTGGTGGCCTCGTAGAGTTGGGCTACCGCTCCTGTAACCGTCCGCGTGAGGCGGGTGCCAATCCACAGCGCGATGAGCTCAATAATGGCAAGAAAGACGGCGACCACAAACAGGCTGTATTCAATGGCGGGCGCGAAATCCCCGAGTGCCTCGAACAAGCGGCCATAAAGTGTGGATAGCCGTGTCTGCACGGCGAGGGCGGCGGGGCTGGTTGTATCGTCCGTGTCCCAATCAACCACTGAGATGGCGGTTGCAAAGGAGACCTGTTTGTCGAGCCAGCGCGTCGGTGGAGGAACACTCCCGACCACGAAGCTGGGAGGGGGATTCTTGCTGGTGTCGAATACGTAGACATTCGGATTGGTGTAGGTGACCGAGGAACGGGGGTGCGACTCCGGGACGATGATGGAACCGACGCTCGATTGATTTTGGCTCCCGGGCTGATTGACCGACACGCGCGACAGGCCGCTGGTGTAAAGCGTGAGTTCTCCGAGATTGTTGGCCAGGCCCTGCAACAAATGAGCATCGAGAGGCTCGCTCGATAGCACAGTGAGGCGTCCGCGAGGCGTAGTGACGGTTTCAACGGCACGCAAATACAGTTGGCCGTGGTCTCGCACGATTTCGTTGAAGGAATCCTTCAAGTACGGCGGCAATACGGGTACTGTTGTGATGGCTCCATCGGGGGAGCTGCTCAACAGCAGTTTGCCGTCGTGCCAGACGTGCAGGTGGCGCTGGCTCCAGGCTGTATCGCTGCGGCGCAGGCTCTCAACGCCAATGAGTTCGGGTTTGCTCTCGGGATTTAGGCGTGCCGCCAATTCGTGTGCGATGGCGGAGTTGGCAGCTTCGACGCTCTTCAGCTCAGAATTCAACGATGTCGTCACGATGAAGGTGGCGAACTGGCCGGCGAATAAATAAAACGAGCCGAGCGCCAGCGCCACGAGAAGCACTACTGGAATGACCCCGATAAACACATACGTCACGATGAGCCGGTTGCGGAGTCTCCACAGCAGGCGTGCCCTCAATTGGCGAAGGCCAAGAATCAGGAAAAGAACGAGTGAAAGGAAGGAAAGGAGACCGATCCAGCCGGAGAGATATTTCGCCCAGGATATCCCGATGAGAGAAAACAATTCCCTGGCTAGGAACAGAAAAACCGCCTGCCATAGCATGTACCACGCCGCACGCGCCAGCCTGGTGGTGGGCAACAGGCCGGCATCGCTCAAGCGAATGCGTAACTTGGGAGGCAGTAGTCGCATGAGAGACTAAGATTATAGATGCAACCGGGTACCCGGAGGCGTCCTCGGAGCGCGCTCAGATTTCCGGATAAAAATCAAAAAAGGCATCCAGGCTGCTCTTCAGTTGCTTTTCGATTTCTTCCTTGCTTCCCTCCAGAACATGCATGGTCACGCTGGCGGCGCGCCCGTTTTTGAGTTTTAAAGGCGCATCGTTGATTTCTTCGATTTCATCCGAGGGCAGAAGCCGGAGTCCATATACCAGGGTCAAATTGGCCATACCCAATTCTAGTCTGAGGCGTGCGAACAAAATCACCACGAATCACGGCCGGGGCTGATAGAATTTTGCGGTGCTCCGCAAAATCCTCGTGTCCATAGCCATACTTGGCCTGACCTTCGCCTGCTGGGCGCAAGACAAGACTGCGCCTCAGCTCAAGGTCAACATGATCAATGCCTGTTCTCCTTCGGCGGCGGACAAGCAGGAGCTCATTTCCGCACTGGCGCTGGTGCCGCGCCAACCCAAGTTCGGGTCGGACTTTGAAGTGGATCGAGGCCGCTCCACGCTCGACGACAAGCCGGATTTTCTGCAAGCGGTCGAGGGTGCGCAGCAATATGCCGGGGACGCCTCTGGGGCAGCCAACTGGGTACGCATCCGACGCGAATTTACTGCGCCAGCGACATTTTCCACGGTGCAATATTCATTCAGCGCCGACCCCCAGAACATGGTGGAGACTCTGGTATTCCGAGTTCGCGATCCTAAGGATCTTCTGGAAGTCACCATCGAAGACAGCGCGTCGGCGGTGACGTCGGCCGCGGGGATGTTGGCTGCGAACACGCCCGCCAGCCGCATCAAGCTTGAGCGCTTCGGCAAATCGTCAGTCGTCCTGGCGCGATGCTATGCGACCCAATCGGGGCCGGCGCCGGATCAAAGCGCCTACGAACCGCTATTTCAAAGCGCATCATCGCTGTTGGCTCACTATCGCGGCATGTTAGAGGTGCACCGAACCGTGCCGGAGGAATTGGCGAGGCTTGGTGAAAACGGGCGAGCCAGCAAGTCGGCGGCGAAAAAGCCGGCTCCGAAGACATCATCTCCGCCAAGTCCTTAAGGTTCTTTTAGTTGAGCCGCCGTTTGCATCTTAATCAAGGTTTCGTAATCTAACACTCGATAACTTTAAGACTCGAATAACATGGAAAATGCACGCAAAGTCGTAATCATAGGGTCGGGTTGTGCCGGACACACGGCGGCAATTTATGCGGCCCGCGCCAACCTGAAGCCGCTTGTCATCGAGGGACACGAGCCAGGCGGCCAGCTCTCTCTTACTACGTTGGTCGAGAACTTTCCCGGCTTTCCCGAGGGCATTCAGGGGCCGCAACTCATCGATAACATGCGCAAGCAGGCGGAGCGCTTTGGCGCGGAATATCAGATGGCGCATTTGTCGAGCGCCGATTTAACACAGCGGCCGTTCAAGCTTCAGTTAGGCCATCACGTTCTATACACCGAGACTCTGATTATCGCCAGTGGCGCATCGGCGCGTTGGCTGGGATTGCCTAACGAGCAAGCCCTTATAGGGCACGGCGTTTCCTCCTGCGCCACCTGCGATGGGTTCTTCTTCTCCGGGAAGGAAATCGCAGTCATCGGCGGCGGCGATTCCGCCATGGAAGAGGCCATTTTCCTGACCCGATTTGCCACGAAAGTCACGCTGATTCACCGGCGAGATCAATTCCGCGCTTCCAAAATCATGCTGGAACGGGCGCAGAAAAATCCGAAGATCCAGTTTCTGCTCGATACCGTCGTCGAAGATGTAAATGATGCGACAAAGAAGGAAGTGACCGGATTGCATCTTCGCAACTTGAAGACCGGCAAGGAATTCGATCTTCCCGTGAGCGCGATGTTTCTGGGTATTGGACATGTGCCCAATGCCAAAATGTTTGGCGAGCAACTGGAAACCGATCAGGACGGATACTTGAAGACCCACGATTACGTGCGAACCCGCGTGCCCGGCGTATACGCATGCGGCGATGTACAGGACCGCCGTTTTCGCCAAGCCATTACTGCCGCGGGAACAGGGTGCATGGCAGCGTTGGAAGTCGAGAAGTTCCTGGAAGATCACGAACAAGAGCCGTGAGGAATCGCTATGAATCAACCAGCTTGTACACATCTGAAAACGATTAAAAAAGTCACGCCCAGCGGTCAAGGCTGCAAAGAGTGTCTCGAAATGGGCGACACCTGGGTCCACTTGCGCCTGTGTCTCGAGTGTGGCCACGTCGGCTGCTGCGACAGTTCAAAAAACAAGCACGCCACCAAGCATTTCCATCACACAAAGCACCCGATTATGCAGTCGTTTGAGCCCGGCGAAGACTGGCGCTGGTGCTATGTGGACGAGATTTTTCTCTAATTTTCCGGCGAAGTGACCTAAGTACTAGGGCGGTTTTCACTGTGGTTACCTGTTCTTTTGGCTTAGATTTCTCTAAGTTCAAATGACTATGACCCGTCGTGGAATCACTCTGGCCTTGGTTGCGATCTTCGGAATTGTCTTTTGCACGGTACACGCAACGCGCGCCCAGGAGCTGGAGACAGCCGAATCTTCGCGCAAGATCGTGGCCCGGGTGATGCCGGTTTACCCGGAAATGGCGAGGCAATTTAACGTGAAGGGCAGCGTGAAACTCTCGGCCGTTGTGACCAGCGATGGGACAGTCAAGTCGCTAAGCGTAAAGGGTGGGCACCCCATATTGGTTGACGCCGCCGAGAACGCGATTCGCAAGTGGAAGTACGCGCCGGCGAGTCACGAAACCACGGAAACGATCGAAGTGAACTTCAATCCGTAGAAATCCGCCCCCGCTCCTCCTTCCGCTTCTCTTCGCACCAACCCCTATAAGTTGTGATACAAAATTCAGTGGTCTTATTACGCTCTTATCGCTTTTATCCTTCTCAGGGGCGGCGGCTTTCCTCCCGCAGGACAAACCTCTAAATGCTTCGATCTCTTTTTATTTCCTTATCTCAAAGTACTGCCTTGCGGGCCGTGGCGGAGCGCTCGGCGATTGGCCAGAAATTTTCCAGCCGTTTTGTCGCGGGCACCCAAGTGGAAGACGCGCTGCGGGCGACGCAAACCGTAAATCAATCGGGATTATCGGTTTCTGTGGACAATCTCGGCGAAAATGTCACCAATATCGAAGAGGCGAAGAACAGCGCTCAGCTTTATCACGAAATGCTCGATCAGATTGCCGCGCGCAAGTTGAACGCCAATGTGAGTCTAAAGCTCACACACATGGGCTTGGATGTAGATGAAAAGCTGGCTTATGATCTGGCGACCGGGTTGGTGCAGAAGGCGGCTTCCATGTCGCCGAAGAATTTTGTGCGCGTGGATATGGAAGGTTCACCCTATACGCAACGTACTTTGGACTTCGTCCACGAACTGCATCGCGTGCCGGGAAATCAAGGTTGCGTGGGTGCAGTCATTCAGGCCTATATGCGGCGCTCAGAGGGCGATGTAGAGAAGCTGCTCAGCGAACGCATTCGCATTCGGTTATGCAAGGGCGCATACAAAGAGCCGCCGGAGCTGGCGTTTCAACCCAAGCCCGAAGTGGACGCCAATTACGTCAAGCTCATGAAGATTCTGATGAAAAGCGGCGTCTATCACGGGCTGGCCACGCACGACGAAAACATCATCAATCAAGCCAAAGTTTTTGCCATCAAAGAAAACATTCCACGAGACGCTTTTGAATTCCAAATGCTCTACGGTATTCGCCGCGACTTGCAGCAGGCCCTTGTCCGCGACGGCTGGAGGATGCGCGTCTATATTCCGTTTGGCACGGAGTGGTATCCCTATCTGATGCGGCGCCTTGCCGAACGCCCCGCCAACGCGCTGTTTATTGCCAAGAATTTGTTTCGCGCTTGAGCCACGTGCCCGGGCAGGGCATGGCGTCACGATGTCGCACCCTCCGCACACGAACCACTTGTCACTCTGATTGTCACTCTGATCGAATTCCAGAGTCGAAGGAGCCCTTGCCGCTCGATCTCTCCGACGGGCTACCTGGGAGTTTTCCTATCAAGTCACGGGCTGTGCGGACAATTCCCTTCAGGACTCATGCCGGACGCAAGCCGGCATGGGTTCTTCGCTCAGGCATGCCTTCGCTCCGCTCAAAATGACAAGCGAGGCATCAGAGTACCTCACTGACTGCGCAGCAGGATGTCGTTTGCGGCGCTTCTGGGGCGATTTGAGCGAGGAAAGACCCGGGGATGACCTCCAGCATGGGGCGAGATTTGACGCGCTCTACGGGCAAGGCAAATCGATTTTCCTTCGATATTTAAGTTGTTTATTATCAATCACTTGCGGCGATAATTTTCCACAGATTTTTCTCCTGTAATGTTCACAGATCACATACTTAAGGGCCGCGTTTGTGATTTGAAATTTCCTTCTGCGGCATAGGCGCTCGAGGTGAATCGTGGGTGCGTCCCGCGCGGCGATATAGGAAATCTTCTTGGTCAGGGCGAGCGGGGAACTTACTGCGGCGGTTGGGCGGGCGCAGCAAGGGGCAGCTTGGAAGCGTTGTTCAGCATGTCCTGCTCTTGCGGGGAGAAGCGGTTCTTCACTGCATCGGAATTCAATGTTCGTTCGCGGGCAGCGGGAGGCATGCCGCGCAAAGTCTGGATTTCGTTGTTCACGGCCTGACGGCGGTCGGGCGAAAGCTGCTGCATCTGACTGTGTAATTCGCGCGCCTCGCCTTTTTGCTCCGGCGTCAGGTGCTCCCAGGTTTCCATGCGATTGAGAATGCGCTGCCGCTCTTCTGGAGGGCGGCTGTTGAAGCGGTCCAGGCGATTGCGAAGCTGCTGCTGCCGCTCCGGCGAAAGGTTTCGAAATTGAGGATCGTTTTCGAGCGCTTTACGCTGCTGCTCCGGACTCATGTTCTGGTGCTGGCGCAGCCATTGCCCGGCGTGTCGTTGCGGCTGGGCCTGCATGCGCGCCCCGGAGCGCTGGCCACCGCCGCCTCGCCAAGCCTGTCGGGCGAACGCATTTCCGCTGACGAGCATCACCGTCATCGTGATCACGGCCAGCCCGCCCGAAACTCGCCCCCGAACCCGCAGCATCTTCCCCCCCGTTTATCGCCGTAGATCTTACCGATTAAGACCCTACTGATTCGCGCTCACGTTCTGCTGCACCTGTAAATCGTCAAGCACATCAAAATCGGAATACAACTCGTTGTTCTTGTCCAAGGTTTGCAAATCGCCCACCGCCGTCCCCGGCTCAATCTGCGCCATGGGCTGGTGGCTCACGCTCGAGTCCCCGGAATGAAACACGGTAATGCCAACCGCCATCATCAGTGCCAGAGACACCGCGAGAGCCGGCCGGCGGAACCAATGGAGCCAGACCCAACCGGAGGCGGGTTTCGCCATCTCCTCGCGCAGACGGGCATTCAGGCGCGTGTCGAAATACGGCGAAGGCTCGGGCACCTGCCATTCATCGAGCAGCGCCATGGTCTGGCGAAAATCGGCCATCTCCTCGCTGCACTTCGCGCAAGTCTTCAGGTGCGTTTCCGTTTCAGCCGATATTGTTTCCAAACCGGCGGCCAGATCCGGCATTTGTTCACGAATTTCGTGGCATTTCATGACAGTTTCCCTTTTATACAAATTCCTTCAGTTGCACACGCAATGTTTCATAGGCGCGAAAGAGCAAAGACTTGGTGGCGGATTCACTCAGCTTCAATACTTTTCCGATCTGCTTGTAATCCATCTGCTGGTACTTGTGCATAATTACCGCGAGCTTTTGCCGTTCCGGCAGCGCCTGGACCTTCTCGCGGATGGCCATCATGCGCTCGCGCCGCACGATGTTTTCTTCGACCGACAGAGTTGAGTCGGCCACATCCATGGTCATGCCGGTATCTTCGTCCGGCTCGTCCAGACTGACCTGATTCTCCGCCCGCTCATGGCGCGTATCACGCGCGTGGTTCACCGCTAGGTTGCTGGCAATCCGGTACAGCCAAGTCGTAAACTTTGCGCTCGCCTCATAGCTCTCCCGCGAACGATAAACTCGCAGAAACACTTCCTGAGCCAAATCCTCTGCGGCGGCGGTATTATGCGCCATGCGGTACATGAACCGGACCATCGGCCGGCGGTATTTCTGCACTAGATAGTCAAAAGCGGCCTGGTCGCCAGCCCGGACCCGCAGCATGACGGCGGCATCGTCTATACCCTCGGCGGGGAGGGGGTTGGCCACCAAAGGCGGCTGACCGCTTCGCGCCAGAAACCTTCCGTCGATGGCTACGCTGCCCACACTATTTTCAACACGATCCGGGTCGGAAAGTTGCGCGTCCTGCTGTGAGGATTTGGGCCCAGAAATCGAGGAAAGCGGCGGCCCAGGGTCAGGCTTATCGCGAGCGCGGGTCGGCTTGGCAGGGGTCCATTTCATGGCCTTTGGGGCTTTGTCCAGTTCAGGCTACCACGTCCCATGTCCGACGAAAACTGTTTCATTTGCTACAATATAGGGACATTGCGTATCCCGATGGGCGCTTAACTCAGCGGTAGAGTGTCACCTTCACACGGTGGAAGTCGTAGGTTCGAATCCTACAGCGCCCACCATATGGTTCGACCATACCGGTTTACGCCGGTTTCCAGTCACCAAAGTAACCCCGGGGCGGTGAGATGATGAAAATGCGCAATTCCAGCGTGCTTTTGCTCGTTTTGTGGAGCGGAATCGCTCTAGCCCAGGACTTGGCCGTCGCAGCTGCGGCCGATCTCCAATTCGCCTTCAAAGACGTTGCTTCGCAATTCGAGAAAGATAGCGGGCACCATGTGCAGGTGACTTTTGGCTCTTCGGGAAATTTCTTTGCCCAGATTCAGAATGGCGCGCCCTTCGATTTGTTCTTTTCCGCGGACAGTGACTACCCGAAAAAACTCGAGGCGGCGGGATTGACCGAGCCAGGGAGTTTTTATCCGTATGCCATTGGCAAGATTGTGCTGTGGGCGCCGAAGGCTTCAGCTCTTGATTTACAGCGCGGACTCAATGTTTTGCTTGACCCGAGCATTAAGAAAATTGCAATTGCGAATCCAGAGCATGCGCCATATGGACGGGCCGCGGTGGCCGCGCTGAAGCATGAGAACGTTTACGATCAGGTTTCGAACAAGTTCGTCATGGGAGAGAACATTTCGCAGACGGCGACTTTTGTCGCGTCAGGCAACGCAGATGTGGGAATCATCGCTTTGTCGCTCGCTCTTGCCCCGACCATGCAAAATGATGGCAAGTATGGGGAAATTCCGTCCGCAGATTACCCGCCGCTGGAGCAGGCGGCCGTGATTTTGAAGTCCTCGAAACAGAAAGAACTGGCCCGTCAGTTCATGGCATTCTTACAATCGCCCGCGGTCGTGCAAACCATGCGACGGTATGGTTTTATGGCGCCGAATGGGGCCCATTGACTGTCTTCGCCGCGGAGCGGTGCGGGCGAATTGGCTCCCGGCTTCAATGGCTAACTCTTTTTCTGGAGTTGCCGATGAATAAGAAGTGACTCCTCGATCGGCTGCAACTGCGCCTCAACCCGCTGCCGTCCAACCTTCTAAAGACACCACGCCAGCGCCCGGCGTTCGTTTTGTCGCGCGCCAGCCAATTTTGACTGCCGAACAGAAGATTTTCGGCTACGAATTGCTCTTTCGGGACGGCGTGGAAAATTGCTTTCGCAGCGCGGACCCCGAAGCCGCTTCGCGTAACACGCTGGACACCTCTTTGCTGATGGGCTTGGACGTGCTTTGTGATGGAAGGCGCGCATTTCTGAATTGCACCCGCGAAGTGCTGCTCAAGGACTACATTACACTTCTTCCATCAGAAAAAGCGGTGGTAGAAATACTGGAGTCGGTCGAGTGCGACGATCTTGTGATCGCGGCGTGCCAGCGTTTAAAACAAGCTGGGTACATGATTGCGCTCGATGACTTTGCAGTGAATGATCCTCGCGGGCCACTGACCGACCTTGCGGACATTATCAAGGTGGACGTGCGTGTGACCTCGCACGAGGATTGCGTGGCCATGGTGAAGAAATACGGCCCGTGGCGCAGCCGCATGCTGGCGGAAAAAGTGGAGACCCAGGAGGAGTTTCAAGCGGCGAAGAAAGCCGGCTTCGTCTATTTTCAAGGGTATTTTTTCCGCAAGCCGGAGTTGCATAAGGCGCGCGAAATTCCCGCCAATCAGGCGAACTATCTGCGCATGCTGCAGGCAATTTCGCAACCGGAATTGGACCATCGGCTGATTGAGAACCTGGTAAAAAGCGAGGCGTCGCTGTGTTACCGGCTGTTGTGCTATCTCAATTCTGCCGCGTTCGGTTTTTCCAGCGAAATTACGTCGGTCCGCCACGCACTGGCTGTATTGGGGGAACGGGAAGTGCGACGCTGGGTACGGTTGGTGGTGACGCTCAGCGCGGGCCAGGATAAGGCCAGCGATCTTGTGCTAAGCGCGCTGGTGCGGGCCCGCTTTTGCGAACTGCTGGCGCCAAGAATTGCACATGGCGATTCCGACCTCTTTCTCATGGGATTGCTTTCGATGATGGACGTCATCATGGACACGACGATGCAGAACGTGTTGGAAAATGTCGCAATCGATCAAGAGAGCCGATCCGTGTTGCTGGGAAGCGCGAGCCGATTGCGACCCCTCTATCAACTCATGCTGGCGCATGAATCCGGCGAGTGGGCGAAAGCGGCTGAGTTGGCCCGGCAACTCTCGCTCCGGCCTGAAGAAACGGGTAAAGCTTATTGGGATGCGATGCAATGGGCGAAAGAAGTTAGCAGCGGCGGCGGCTAATCGCGGTTTGACAGCCTGCAACACCCCTGTAAAATGTAGAGAGTCGTCCTTCCAGAAAACCGGATTGCCCGGCACATTGCCATCGTGGCGGAATTGGCAGACGCGCATGGTTCAGGTCCATGTACTCGCAAGGGTGTGGGGGTTCGAGTCCCTTCGATGGCACCAGCAGCAAAAACAGTGGCAGCAGGAGAAAAGGCAGGTCCCTCGCTGCGCTCGGGATTTCGGCTGGAGTCTCCCGCCTGCGCTGGCGCTTGGCTGACGCCTCCAAAACGCCTCGAGTTCGAGTCCCTTCGATGGCACCAGCAGCAGAAACAGTAA
>Ga0181522_10000449_pt1 | contig 30765 bp, 22 predicted proteins | sample PEATcosm2014_Bin_27_FD_121103 | JGI IMG/M metagenome (GOLD analysis project Ga0181522, IMG submission 121103) | Peatland microbial communities from MTU Mesocosm Facility, Houghton, MI, USA - PEATcosm2014_Bin05_10_metaG | ecosystem: Environmental > Terrestrial > Soil > Wetlands > Peat | place...
GATCGTATCGGCGTATGGATGGAAAGCGTGGACGCCGAGCGTTTATTCGGATGTGCGTTCGCCGGGTTTCGCGGAATTGTCGCGGATCGGAACGGCGAAACAGCGCCGTCAGAATGGGAAAAGCTGTCGCCGGAAGCCCCGCTCCCTCTCGACCTCCTGAAAAGTGGCAAGAGCGTGGAGCAGGATCTGGACGACGCGCCGAACCAAACCATTCTCGGAGCGTTGGTGGAGATGAGACGAGCGGCATGGGCGCCGGTGGAGATCCGCGGAGACTTACGCGGTGTGCTGCTCGCGGGCTCACGGAAAAAACGTGGCGCGCTTCCAGTCCGGCTTCTGGAGTCAGTGGCGGCGGACCTGGCTCTCGCCCTGGGGCTTGACGAGGAGCGGCGATTAGCGCAAGAGCGGCAGGCCGACATCGCCGTCACGAAACAGTTTCTCTACGAATTGGCGCACTCAGGACCGACGGACACGCTTCTGGCGCGCCTGATGGAAACCTGCACGGACATCGGCGCCGAAGGCGATGGACTCGGCGCGGTTTTTGCCGTTTTGCGACTATACGAGCAGGTAACCGGGGTTAGGAACCACGAGGCCACTGGCGACGATGGAAAGATGGCTGAGTTGCTTTTCGACCGAAGCCTGCAAGCACGGCAGCGCTCTCCGTCGTTGGAAAGTGGCGATCCCGCATGGTTACACGCGCTCGAAAGCCAACCGCTGGCGGCCATCTTGCAAAACGCGCGAGAAGCGCATGGCACGGTTAGCATCGGAACCGGGGCCGGGACGGTGTGGCCGCGCGGCGACGTAGCCCGCGTGGTGGCCATCGGCTTGGAAGCCGCAGGCGAGACCCTTGGCGTGCTGGCAGCTGGATTCCGTCACGAATCCACCTCGCAGGCGGCGGCTGCGCGTCTGGAATTACGAGCCGGACTCGCGACCACGGCTCTGCTTGCCCGGGAACATGGGAACGAGACGGCTCGAAACAAAGCCCGCGTGAAGGCGTTGCTGCAGGCGAGCAGCGTGCCGACGATACTGGTAGACGCCGCAGGTGCTGTCGCGGGTTTGAGCCGCGACGCTCAGGAGTTGCTAGGCGAAGGACAACGAGAATCCCGTTTGCGGATCGCCGATGATGACCAAACGCCCTCGCGTAGATTTATCGAGTTGTTTCGACTCTCGGAACAGCAGCGCGTGGAGACTTGGCTACGCCGGATACAAGCGGGCTGCCATGTCGAAAATAGAATCAATGATGACGACCCGCCGGAAGTGCAATTGCGAGGCGGAGGTTGGGCCAAACTGCGGTGCACTCAGCCCGGCGGCGGGTTGATCGCCGTGTCGCTTGAACCGTTGGCGGCGCTGGATGCGGTGTCGAGGCGCGACCGGGCAGAAGCACAACTCTTCCATGTGATCGAGTGGCTGGAAGAAGGCGTGGTTTTGTTCGACACGCAAAATAGCATCCAGTCGATGAACAGCCGGTTCGCGCAGATCGCCGGGCTGGCTCCGGAAGAGAGTGGACGGATCAAGACGCTCCACGGTCTGATCGCGCGTCTGGCCGACCAGTCGGCGGAGCCGGAAAAATTCGCCAAGCGATGGCGCGACCTGGCGCGTGGACAGGATTCCGGTGCCCGCGAGGAGATCCAACTCATGCGGCCAGTGCCGCGCGTCTTGGAGCGGACGGCGCGGCCGGTGCTGGACGCGGACGGAAAGCGCATCGGGCGAGTGGAGATCTACCGGGACTTGACCGCGCAGCGGGTGTTTCAAGCCAAACTGTTGCAAACGGAAAAGCTTGCCGCGCTGGGTCAGATGGTCACGGGAGTGGCGCACGAATTGAGCAATCCCCTGACCAGCATCCTGGGTTACGCGCAGCGGTTGTTTCTGCGAAACCAGGCCGAAGGGCAATCGGATGAAGTCCGACAGATTTTTCAGGAGGCGGAAAGAGCGAGCGCGATCGTGCGCCAGTTGTTGATGAGCGCTCGGGGATCGCGGCCCGAGCGGCGCAGGGTATCGTTGAATCAGGCGGTGTCGCGTACGATCGACTTGCAAGAAATCAGCTTGGCAGAGGCGAAGGTGACCGTAGTGCTGGATCTGGATCAGGCTCTGCCGTTCGTGCTCGGTGACGCTGGCCAGTTGCAACAAGTGCTCATGAATCTGGTCGGCAACGCGCGGCAAGCCATCGAGCAGCGCGGCAACGGAGGAAGCATCCGACTCAGCACGAAGTGCATCGACTCCGGTCGCCGCGCGCAGTTGGAAGTGAGCGATGATGGCCCAGGAATTCCCCCGGCGATTGCCTCGCGAATCTTCGATCCATTTTTTACCACCAAACCAGCCGGCATTGGAACCGGCCTGGGGCTCGCCATCGTGCTCGGCATCGTGCGTGAACATGGCGGCGAGGTCAAGGTCGCCAGCGAGTCGGGGAACGGCGCCGTTTTTTCCCTGGAATTTCCCGCGGCCCCTGCGGAACAAACCGACGTGCTGGCGATGCCCGCGACAGGGCCAGGGCAGTCCGACCGAGACCTTGGGATATGGCGGCAGACGGCGCTAGTTGAGCAGCGACCTTTGACCGACCCGTCGTATGCGTCCGGGGGCAGCAAGCGTGTGCTGGTCGTGGAAGACGAACCGACGGTCGCACGGCTGATCAGTGATGTGCTGGAGGACGAAGGATTCCATGTCGACGCGCTGTCGGATGGTCACGAGGCCCTGGAACGTGCGGCGCGCGAGTCCTTCGACCTGGTCATCTGCGACATGCGCATGCCCGGCCTGGACGGTCAGCATTTCTACGAGACTCTGGCGAGCACGGGGAATCCGCTCTGGAAGCGATTTCTGTTTGTCACCGGAGATGTACTTTCATCGCACACGCACGAATTTCTTGAACGCCATCAGCTGCCGCACGTGGCGAAACCTTTCCGGGTAGAGGAACTCACCGAGAAAGTGCACCGCGTGCTCATGGAAGGCCAGCCGAGCGAACCCGCAGAAAGAACAAAGGTAGCAAGGTCGTAGCTAGCGAGGGAACAGCATGATGCAAAATCACGAACAAACCATTTTACTGGTCAGCGATGACGCGGCGCTCTGCGCGGCAGCCCGGTTCGAGTTGGAAGGCCGGAAAGAAGGGCGACGCGTCGCGGCGGTAAGCACAGTAGACGCCGCGCAGCGCATCATCGCCGACGCGGCACCCGCGGTCATTCTGCTCGAGGAGACTTCGGTAGCGGCGGAGTCGCGGGAGCACCCGGGACAGGGTGCGCGCCTGGCATCGGCGGCATCCGCACTGTCGGCCTACGCACCGGTGGTGATTATCGCTCGAGCGAGCCACGGTGGCGAACTGGCGGCATTAGTCGGTGCTGGGGTCGCGGACTTTGTGGCGCGATCGGGCGCGTGTTTGCCGGTAGCGCTCGGCTTGGTAGAACAGCGACTCCTGCTGGTGCAAAGATTGTCGGCTGTCCCGGCCCCGCCAGAGGCGCTCGAAGACGACAGGGCGGAGGCTTTTGGCGAGGTGCTGCGGCACGAGCTCAACAATCCGCTGACCGGAATCCTTGGCAACGCCGAACTGCTTCTTGCGGAGCTTCGCCGGAAGAATGACGGTCAGCTCCCGAATGGCGGACAGCAGCGGCTGGAGACCATCGCGGCGCTGGCGGTGCGGTTGCGAGAGACGGTGCGCCGTCTGAGTCAGGACTGGGAAACAAACAACCGCATGCCCCAGAGAGCTGCGCAGCCGCGCATTGCGCACTGACCCTCCTAGCTCAGCGAGGTACCACCTGCAAAAGACCCAAGGGTTTCCGGCGCTGCATCCTTGCCAGCGCTGCCGCCGCTACGAAGAAAACAAAACGGACTCGCGTTGAAACATTTTTACCGCCAGGAATAATGCGACGCCTGCGTAAAGACAGGTGCAAAAAAAGATCAGCGCAATGTAGTTCCAGTGATACGTGCCGGTGACCAGTTCTTTGCAGAGCAAGCTCACGTTCAGAATCGGAACCAAAGCGAGCTTCGACGTCAGCTCGATGCCCGGCAATACCGCGGCGATGGCTGGTACGATGACGACAAAGGTCATCGGCGTGAGATAGCTCTGCGCTTCCTTAAACGTCTTGGCGAACAGGGAAATGGTCATCAGTACGGCGGAGAACAACACCGCCACAGGCAGCGCCATAATGAACACCGCGAGAACTGTTTTTGGATGCATGGTCAGCATCGGAAATCCTTCGCCCATGCTTTGGTCTCGGGCAAACCGCGACAGAATGGCGAACGAGCCTCCCATGGAAATGACCGAGAGCGTAGCGGTCGCCAGTGACGCCGTCAGCACGACCAGAAATTTTCCGAAGACCAGGTGCGTGCGCCCGATCGGGCTGGATAGAATCGTCTCCATCGTGCCGCGTTCTTTTTCGCCCGCGGTCAGGTCCATTGCGGGATACATCGCGCCGGTCATGCACATCAGAATGACCAGGTAGGTGATCAAGCCACCGTAGGACTCGCCGGCGACCTTTTCATCGGAAACAACGTTCTGCTGATCGATATCGAACGGTTTCATCAGGCTCTCGGGAAGATTTTCGGACGCCAGGCGCGCCCGCACCATCGCGTCGCGATATTCGGTGAAGAGCTTTTCGATACGGCTCGCGCCGAGCATCGATTTCAGGTCATCCTTAAAAATATAAATCTTCACCTCGGGATGGTCGCCGCGCATGATGCCGGCCTGAAAGCCGGGAGGAATGTCGACGGCGGCTCGAATCTTCTTGTCGGAGATGAGATCGACGTAGTCGGCCGAGCGACGCACCACCCGCAGATTCCTGGCTACCCGGAGATCTTTCACGACATCCGGGGAATCCTCGCCGCCGAGGATCATGATCTTCGAGGGTTCGCGGGTGGCTTCGCCTGCGATTTCCACGAAGGCATAGCCGATTCCGAAGGTGAGAATCGGAAAGAGAAAGAGCGGAATCAAGATCGAAGAGACCAGCGTGCGGCGATCTCGCAGAGCTTCGGTCAGCTCCTTACGATAGACGATGCCAACGTTGCGCAGCGACATTCTAGTGGTCCTCCGAGGGAACATAGTGGGGCGCCACCACTTTAACGAAGATTTCCTCAAGATCCTGCTCGCCGTATTTTTCGCGAAGTTGCTGGAGCGACCCTTCGGCCAGGAGCTTTCCGTTCTGGATGATGCCGATTACGTCGCAAAGCTTTTCGACTTCGCTCATGATATGCGTCGAGAAGATCACGGTCTTACCCAGGTCGCGGCATTCGCGGATGAAGGAGGTGATGGTGCGCGCGGTCATGATGTCGAGCCCAAGGGTTGGCTCGTCAAAGATCATCACCGCGGGATCATGCACTAACGTGCGCGCGATGGAGGTCTTTTGCTTCATTCCCGTGGAGAGCTTGTCACAGCGGCGGTCGCGAAAGCCATTCATGTCCAGTCGATCGAATATTTTATCGACGCGCGCTTTCAGAATTGCGTCGTCCAGGCCGTTCAAGCGCCCGAAGTACTGCACGAGCTCCCTGGCGGTGAGGCGTGGATAGAGAGCCGTCGCGGTGGAAAGAAAGCCGACGTCGGCGCGAACCTTTTCGGGGTGCTCTACGATGTCGTGACCGCTCACGACGGCCGTGCCGCCGGTGGGTTGGAGGATAGTGGCCAGCATGCGCAGCGTGGTAGTCTTGCCGGCCCCATTCGCGCCCAGCAGTCCGTAAATTTGCCCCGGCAAGCAGCGAAAACTGACATCGTCCACCGCGCGAATCTCCCCGCGTTTTTTGTCTCGAAAATATTTCGACAGGTTACGGACTTCGATCATCGAGGGGCCTTCACTCGCGCCAGCGGCACGCACTTTCCCAGGTGACAGCGGCTGCACTTAAAATGTTACTGGAAAACATCGGTGCCGTGTGATGACAAAGCCGATTCCAGGTTCCAAGCGGCAATCCGTTCGAAGAGATAGCAGCGAGCCGCGGGGAGGCTTGAGAGGGCAAAGGCACTGCCCCTCCGGCCTAACCACGGCGGCGGCCCTCCAACCGCGACCCTTCGTAGCAGCAAGATAACAAGTACGCCCAAAGCGGCTTAGGCTGCTGCGGAGTATCCCAAAGCGAGCCTGCCGCATCCATGTAGCAGGGACGCGAATCGCGCACAACGTTGCTAGGGAAAGCTGCGGCCCTGTTGCTACAATCGACCTCTTTGAGGCCCACCGGCCGGCCGGCCGGCAAGCCACGCATTTGGGACGAATTGCCATACAGCGCGAGTGTGCTCGTGCCTTGCTGCGCGAAGGGCACGAAGCAACAAACAACGACAAATGGATAGCCGATTACGAAACCGGATACTGATCTTCCTGCTGGCTGCGACCGTGCTGGCGCTCATTCTGATCAAGGTGAGCGGCCGGCAGCCGTTGGCGAAGATTTCCGCGGTGACGCCGATTCGCGAAAACATCATTGCTTCGATCTCCAGCAACGGGAAGGTTGAGCCCATCTCGCCCTTCGTCATGCGCGCACAGCTGGACACGTTCGTCGAGAAAATTCGCGTTACCGAGGGGCAAGCCCTCAAAAAAGGGCAGCCGCTACTCGAGTTGAACGTAAAGGATGCCGAGGCGCAACTGGCCCAGGCGCGCTCGAAATTGCTTCAGGCGCAAAATGATTTGACGGTGGCGAGGAGTGGGGGAAGGCCGGATGCCGCCGCGCAGGCGGCGGGAGCCCTCGCCACCGCGATAGCGCAATGCGACCGCTTGCAGCGCAGCCATGAAGCTCTGATCAGGCTGATCGCGGAGCACGCCGCCACGAAAGATGAACTTGCCGCCAACGACCTGGAATTGACCAAGGCCCGGGCCGAGGTCACGCGGCTGACGGCCGCGAAGCTGGAGTTCGAACGCGGTGTAAATTTGGATGCGAATCAAGCGCCGCTGCTGGTACAGCAGGCGCAAAGCGAGGTCGCAGCGCTGGAAGAGAAAGTGCGCAACGGGCATATCGCCGCGCCGTCGGACGGCACGTTATACTCCCTGCCCGTGAAGGCCGGTGACTACGTGAGAGTCGGGGATTTGCTCGCGGAAATGGCCAACTTGCGCCAAGTCCGAGTGCGTGCCTTTATTGACGAGCCCGAGCTCGGGGCCCTTGAGCCTGACGAGCCGGTGAAAATTACCTGGGATGCCTTGCCGAACCGTGTGTGGCCGGGCAAAACGGAGACCATTCCCAAGCAAGTGGTGGCACGAGCCGCGCGCAGCGTCGGCGAGCTGCTGTGCACCGTGGACAACGACAAGCTGGAGTTGCTTCCGAACATCAATGTCAACGTGCGCATCAATTCCAAGGAGCGGGACAACGTGCTGGCGGTGCCGCGCGGCACGGTGGAAGCCGAAGGGAATCGCTCTTTCGTCTTTGTCGTGAAGCGCGGCGACTTCGAGAAGACCAAACTTGAAAAGCGCGAGATCCACGTGGGCATTGCCGATTCCACCAACTACGAAGTCACCAGCGGGCTGCAGCAAGGCGAAATGGTCGCGTTGCCGGGCGACTTCGACTTGAAGGATGGCATGGCGGTAAAGATCATGAACACCGACGCGAGTACCGTGCGGGGCCGGCCGGATGCTAACTAAGACAGTGGGATCATCTCTGCTGCCATTGTTGCTGTTGGGCGCGAGCTCGACGCGTGGAATTTCCGCAACAACGAGCTGGCAGCAGGACGAAGGGTTCAACGCCGGCCGGCAGGCCTACGAAGTTAGCGATTATTCTCGAGCTGCGAGAATTCTGCAGGACGCCGCATCGAGAAATCCGCAAAACGCTGAGATCTACCTGCTGCTCGCGAAGACTTACAACGAAATGCAGCAGCACGACGCCGCGATCGCCAATGCCGAAAAAGCGGTCGCCCTCGACCCGCAAAATTCCGTGTATCACGAATGGCTCGGCCGGGCCTATGGCGGCAAAGCCGAGCACGCCGGAATGTTTTCCGGCCTCTCACTGGCAAAGAAAACGCGCAAGGAATTCGAGACGGCCGTGCGGCTGGACGAACGAAATTTTTCCGCCGCGCAGGCGCTGGTGGAGTACGACTGCAGCGCTCCAGGAATCGCCGGTGGCGGCGAAGACAAGGCGCGGCCGGAGATCGCCAGGATCACGGCGCTCGACGTGGCGGAAGGCCATTACGCCGCCGGAAATTGCCGGCGCCAGAAGAAGGACTTCGCCGAGGCCGACGCGGAATTCACCAAATCGCTGGAGAATCATCCGAAGTCCGCGAACCTGATCTACGACATCGGCGACTACGCGGTGAAGCGTGGCCAGCCTGACTGTCTGGTTGCGGTAGCAGACGAAGGCGAAAAAGCTACCCCCGGCGACCCGCGCGGAAAGTTTTACCGTGCCGTGGCTTTGGTGCTGAAGAAAGGTTCTGATGGTGACGCGGAAGCATTGTTGCGCGAATATTTGAAAGCCGCGCCGGTGCGAAACGGCTACCCTCGTCCGTCGGACGCGCATGATTGGCTGGGACGCCTGTACGAAAACCAGGGCAAGACGCAGGCCGCGATCGCTGAGTATGAAGTCGCGCTCAAGACGGAGCCGAAGGACAAGAGCGCGAATGAAGCGCTGAAACGGCTAAAGAAGGCGTGATGTCGCGCAGCGAATCGGAATTGCCGGATGCCGCCGTCAATCCAGATCATGCCTCCCAGAGGATGACTTGGCAGGTGCTGCCATGATGGCCGTTCGAGAGACATTATCCGTAGCCATCGACGCGCTGCGCTCCAACAAGATGCGTGCCATGCTGACATCGTTAGGCGTGATCATCGGAAGCGCCTCCATCGTACTCGTCGTCAGCATAGCGCTCACCAGCCAGAAATTCGTGATCGGGCAGATTGAAGCCATCGGCTCGAATCTTGTGTGGGTCGAGCTGGTCAATGCGGGCAGCAAGGGCCAGCCGCTTAGTTACGAACTTACAGTCGATGACATGAACGCAGTAAAGGCGACTGTTCCCGGCGTAACCGAAGTTGCCGGCACGCGCGAGCTGCCCACGTCAGTCGTGGTTGGCGGGCGCGAGCGGCCCGTCAATTTGATCGGAGTGACCGACGGATACCAGGTGATCCGAAAACTAATCATGATCCGCGGGCGGTACTTCGATGCAGCCGACATGAAAAACCGCAGCAAGGTCTGCTTGATCACCAAGCAAGTTTCGGATCGCGTGTTCGGTTTTGACAATCCCATTGGCGGAACGATCCGCATGGGTGAACTCACCTTCACCGTGATCGGCGTCTTTCGCGAACGCGTGGCCACCTTCGGTTTGTCGGAAATCAAGGATGAGTCGGTGATCATTCCGCTGACGCTGATGAAGTACTACACCGGCGTTGATGTGCTGCGTGTCTTGTACGCGCAGGCGGATGGCGCGGACGACGTGCCCGCCGTGGAACGCCAGATCGCCCGGGTTCTGCACAGCCGGCATCCGGCCGCGGCAGAGTACGACGTGCAAACCCTTACCGCCATCCTCAGCGCGGCGAAAAATATCTCGCTGGCGCTGACCATCGTTCTGCTGTTGATCGCGTTTATCGCTTTGCTCATCAGCGGCATTGGAATCATGAACATCATGCTGGTGACCGTGAAAGAGCGTACGCGGGAGATCGGCATTCGCAAAGCCATCGGCGCCGCGCATCGCGAAATCATGTATCAATTTCTGTTCGAGGCATTCTTGATCAGCGGTGGAGGCGCGATTATCGGGATTTTGATCGGGCTCGCCATCCCGGTGGCGGTGCAGCCGTGGCTTCCCGGAAATTTGCGCGTACCGGTGTCGACCACCAGTGTGCTGGCCGCCTTCATCGTGTCGTGCTCGACGGGTCTGCTCTTCGGTTACCTGCCGGCGAACCAAGCGGCAAGAATGCAGCCGATCGAATCGTTACGCTACGAGTAAGTTCGAACCCGCAAGAACGATAGCGAGGTGAGCATGAGAACAACCCGCTGCAATCGCAAGAGAATGCTTCGGCACGGCCTGATGATTGCTCTTTCGTTGGCCATGATCGGTGCCACCATTCGTGCGCAAGAGCCGCCGTCTTCGCAGGAGCCCGGCGCCAGTGCGGGCGCACCTATTGTTCTGACGCTGAAGCGGGCCATCGAACTGGCGCTGCAAAACAGCAAGGACATCCAGGCGGCGAAACTCCAGGTTAGCCTCGCGGATCGTTCGGCGCAGGTCAGCGGATCGCAGTTTCGACCAAATCTTTACGCCGGGTCGGGCGCAGGATACACCTACGGAATTCCGGAAACGCCCGGCGGCCAAGCGCCGGCGCTTTTCAGCGTGACCTACCAGGAACAAATCCTCAACGAGCCATTGCGTGGACAACAAAAGGAATTCCAGGAGCAGGCGAAGTCGCAGCGGATTCTTTTGGAGGACACGCGAAACAGCGTTATCGCCCACACAGCGGCCGCATATCTGGAGCTGGGTATGGTCCGCCACTCGCTCGATCTGTTAAGAAAGGAGGAGGCCAGCGCGGACAGAATTCTGGAAGTTACGCAGCAGCGCGAGAAGGAAAATTTTGAGCTGCCCGTGGAAGTGACGCGTTCGCAACTAACCAAAGCGCGCGTTGTTCAGCGCGTATTGCAACTCGAAGGACGACAGGACGAATTGGAAGTGTTTCTGCGAAGCCAGACGGGACTTGCTCAGGACACGTCCATCGAGGTTACGCCGGAAGATCTGCCGGGCGAAGCCGAACAGGAAGGCGCGAACCTGGTCGCCATGGCCATGCAGAGCAATACTTCGTTGCTTGTCGACGAAGCGGATGTGCGCGCCAAGGAATTTCGCCTGATGGGCGAAAAGCACGGCTACTATCCCACGCTCCAACTGGTTAGCGTCTACAGTGTGCTCGGCAAGTTCAACAACTACGATGAATTCTTCAAGACGTTTCAGCGGAACAATTTCAACGCCGGCGTTCAGGTAAACCTCCCGATTTTCAGCGCCCAGACCAGGGCCAACATCGCGATGGCGGAAGTGAATTTGCGTATCGCCCAGGCCAATCTCGCAAACAAGAAAACCGAAGTAAGCGCCGCGGTACGGCAGAAAACCAGGCATCTGCGCGAGCGCAACGCCGCCAAGGAAGTCGCGCGCCTGGAACTGCAGCTCGCGCAGCAGGATGTGACCGTGCTGCAATCGCAGCTGGACGAAGGCAAAATAAACCTCCGCGAAATCGAGCGCGCGCGCCTCGACGAAAACGAAAAGTGGATGCTGTATCTCGACGCCAATTTCCAACGCCAGCAAGCCCAGCTCGATTTGCTGCAAACCGCGGGACAACTGGATAAGGTGTGGCAATAGAATTGACTGGCAATCCGTAATCAGCGGCAGTAACGGACAATGACAGCTTGCTGTCGTCGTTCAGGTCCAGTCGCCAGTCAGGGCTCTTGACCTATGCAGATCGACCAAGAAACGCTTAAAGCTTTTCTAGTCGCGGTGAAAAAGCTGGACGCTGGATTCGCAGACTTGCCCGCGCACGTTTTGGACTCGCCGGGCGCGAGTCGGCTCGCAGAAGTCTTGGACGCCACGGCTGAGCGCCTCGGCGACAACTACCCCTACTTTCACCCTCTTTACGCCGGACAAATGCTGAAGCCACCTCACCCTGTCGCACGGCTCGCGTACGCTCTCGCCATGTGGATCAATCCCAACAACCACGCACTGGACGGCGGACGCGCCACCTCCGCGATGGAAAGAGAAGCCATCGCCGAAATTGCTGCGATGTTCGGGTGGACAAAGTTCCTGGGACACCTCTGCGGCGGGGGAACCATGGCGAATCTCGAAGCGCTGTGGATTGCGGGGCAGCTTCAGCCCGGAAAGAAGATTCTAGCCAGCGAGCAAGCGCACTACACGCATCAGCGCATCAGTAGCGTGCTGCAACTCGAGTTCGAGTCCGTGCCGGTCGATTCGCGCGCGCGTATGGACGTCGACGCACTGGCCAAGCGTGTGGCACGCGGCGACATCGGCACGATTGTCGCCACGATGGGCACCACCGCGACAGGTTCCGTCGATCCGCTGCCGGAAATACTTTCGCTTCGCGAGCGATACGGTTTCCGGGTGCATGCCGACGCCGCGTACGGCGGATACTTCACGCTAGCGCAAAATCTCGCCGAGCACGCCACTGCGGCGTTTGCGCGAATCACCGAAGTCGATTCCGTGGTGATCGATCCGCACAAGCACGGGCTGCAACCCTATGGCTGCGGCTGCGTGTTGTTCCGCGATCCATCCGTCGGCCGCCTCTATAAGCACGATTCGCCCTACACCTACTTCAGCTCTACCGAACTCCATTTGGGCGAAATCAGTCTGGAATGCTCGCGGCCCGGCGCTGCAGCCGCTGCGCTTTGGGCCACGCAAAAACTACTTCCTCTGCAACGGGGAGGGGAATTCGCGCAGGGCCTGGAACGCGGCAGGGCCGCGGCCCTCAAGCTATACCAGGAACTCCAGGCGAGCGAAGCCTTCGTGCCCGCCTTTCCGCCCGAACTCGACATCGTGGTGTTCGCGCCACGCGCGTGCCCCGTGGAGGCGATTTCCGCGCTTTCTCGCAAGATTTTTGCCGAAGCCGCCGAATGTGGATTGCACCTGGCGCTCGCGGAGCTGCCGGTGACTTTCTTCGAGAATTTGCACCCGGACCTGAAGACCGGACGCGAGACACTGACGTCCCTCAGGTCGGTCCTAATGAAACCGGAGCACTTGGACTGGATCGGTCGGATTTGGGGTCTGCTTCAGACTGCAGCGGCAAAATCCGCCACCACCCCGACCAGGCCTGTTTGAGCCGCTTCGTTCCGGGTTCACTCCTGCGATTTACTGTGGCGAAGTGACTTGCAACTCCCACTTAATGCAGTATTTAACCGTTTGACCCGCAATACCCCCCATTCGCAGAAAGCCTTGGAGGGATGCAACCAACTCCGGTAAACTAATATCTAGACTAAGGGTTCAGGGCTCGCCTAATAGCACTGGTTCGTGGACACGGGCTTGTAGCGAAGAGCTGTAGCGCAAGACGGATAAGTCTTGTACAGCTCATTTTTTCGGAACGCTGAGGGTGAATAATGCCGGATTTTATGAAGACCTTGTTGCTGAATCCGCCGAGTTTTGACAACTTCGACGGCGGAGCAAGCTCGCGCTGGCCTGCGACGCGCGAGATTGAGTCCTACTGGTACCCGGTCTGGCTGACCTATCCCGCCGGTATGATTCCCGGCAGCCGCCTGCTCGATGCTTCTCCCCACAAGGTCAACTGGAAGCAGACCGTCGAAATCTGCAAGGACTACGAATTCCTGATTTTGTTCACCTCCACGGTCGGCTTCGACAGCGACGTAAAACTCATCCGCAAGATCAAAGAAGTAAACCCCAGCATGAAGATCGCCTTCGTCGGGCCGCACGGGCACATCAAGCCGGACGAGACGCTGATGGCCAGCGAAGACATCGACTTTGTAACCCGCGGTGAGTTCGATCACTCCGTCGTGGAATTTGCCAAGGGCAAGCCGCTAAGCGAGATTCTCGGTGTCAGCTTCCGCCAAGACGGCAAGATCGTGCACACCGCGTCGCAGCCGCAGCTGCATACAGCGGAACTCGACGCGCTCCCATTTGCCACCGACATCTACAAGCGCGACCTGAATATCGAAAACTACGACGTCCCATTTCTGTTACACCCCTACGTTTCCTTCTACACCACGCGCGGTTGTCCCGCTCTGTGCACCTTCTGTATGTGGCCGCAAACAATCTCCGGTCACGCATGGCGGACGCGCTCGACCGAGAACGTGGCGCGGGAAGTGGCCCAGGCGATCGAATACTTCCCACAAATGAAGGAAATCTTCTTCGACGACGACACCTTCAACATCCGCAAGGATCGTGTCCTGGATCTTTCCGCGAAATTCAAGAAGCTTAAATTCCGCTGGTCCTCGACCGCCCGCGTGCACAGCGACTATGAAACGCTGAAGGCCATGGCGGACGGAGGCGCGCGCCTGTTCATCGTGGGCTTCGAGTCCGGCGACGCCCAGATTCTGAAGAACATAAAGAAGGGCGCCACCATCGAGATGGCGCGCTCGTTCATGAAGAACTGCCGCAAGGTCGGCATTCGCGTCCATGGCGACTTCATTATCGGTCTACCCGGCGAGACCAAGGAAACCATCGAGAAGACCATCGAGTTCGCTAAAGAACTGGATTGCGAAACGATCCAAGTGTCTCTCGCCCACGCCATGCCCGGCACCGAACTTCACAATTCCATGGCCCAGCAGGGTTTCCTGAAGGTGGAAGCGCTCGCGGATTCCGGTGGTCACCAGCTTCCGCACATCGAGTATCCGCATCTGTCGAAGGCCGAGATGATGGGCGGCGTGAACCGCTTCTACGACGAATATTACTTCCGTCCAAAGGTCGTGTGGCGCATCGTGCGCGAAGCCCTCTGGGATTCCCACGAGCGCAAGCGTCTGTACCACGAAGCCACTTCCTTCCTTAAGCTGCGGTCCGAGCGCTGGAAGTGGGTCCGCCAAGGCGGCGACATCGACAAACCCATGATCGTTGTCCCGGGCCCATCAGTTTCCGGAAACGATTAAAACGAACACATGAAACGTGAGTTGCGGCTCCGGATCAAGACCTTCGTCATGATCCTGGTCATGGTGGTGTGTGCCAACGCCGGCGATTTGATGCTGAAGCGCGGTATGACCAAAATCGGCGTCGTCCCGCTCACGCTCGCCGGTCTCCGGCACGCCTTCTTCCTCACCGTCACTAGCGCAACCATCTGGATCGCCATCCTCTTCCTCGTGGGGTTCACCGCCAGTTACATGATGCTGATGAGTTGGGCGGACTACAGTTATGTCATGCCCGCGGGCGCATTCGGCTACGCGCTGCTGACGTTTCTTGCGGTCGTGTTCCTGCATGAAACCGTTTCGCCTCGCCGCTGGATCGGCGTCGCGTTGATCTGCATCGGCGTCCTGGTCGTCGGCCTCACGAAGCCTCGTACCACCGAAGTCATTGCCCGGGCAGCCGCATGATTCGCAGCCTGCTGGCGTTTACCCTATTCATTTTGTGCAGCACTGGCGGGGAAATCATTATTACGCATGCCATGAAGATCATCGGCGAGCCCGCGCGCTTGCGGCCACGCGAAGTGCTGGAATTTCTTTGGCGTGCCCTGCGAAACCCGTGGTTCTGGACTGGCATGCCGCTGCTCGCAGCTTCCTTCTATCTGCTTCTCTTGCTGCTTTCCTGGGAGCCGATCAGCCTGGTGATTCCCGCCTCCGCCCTGAACCCCTATGTTTTCGGCACCTTAGCCGCAAAATATTTCCTGGGTGAACAAATCAGCTCAGGCCGCTGGGCCGGCGTTGCCCTGGTCTGCGCCGGCGTCGCCCTGGTGGCCTTAAGCTAGGATTCCCAGTGTATTCCTCTAGCGCCAGCCGTCCGGCGCTTTTTATTTCCCAGAATTACCTGCACCCTTTCCCCTGTTTCTCTGCCCACCTGCCAGCCAGTCGGGCCGCCAGCCACTACTGTCCCCTCGCAACGAAACCTGGGTTCGCCCGATTCGTAAACACAAACTTTCCACCCGATCTTGCCAACTCGTAGGTGGGCCCCAATCTCTCAAGGTAAGCCCGGCGGCTGTCATCGCCGCTCACAAAGTACAACGTATTCGTTCCGGCCCAAGCCCGCGCCAACTGGGCATCATCAATAAAGATGGGAGCCGCGTCGGGAAACAGCGACCCATACCAAAGCCCATTGATGCGCCCATTAAAGATCAGCATCTGCCGTCCGGTGTAGAAGTTAACGGAGGACGCATTCGCATATTCCCCGTCGCAAACGATCTGGTCGCCGGGCAGAAGCTCCCGCTGAATGGCCAATGCCAGAGGCTTTGAGCCCAGCACAGGAGCGAAAACTCCAAGCGCCACGTGCGCGCACTCGACGAACAGACACATCATCAGCGCCAGCGCCCAGTTTGCCGCGCGCGAGAACCCGCGGCGCCGTAAGAGCCAGTTGAGCCCGCTCCCGAGCAGAAAAGCGATCGCCGTGCCCACCAGGGGTCCCCGAAACAAGCTCATCGCGCCGCCGGTAAGATCGAGGAAATGTCCCAGTGACAGGACGTAAGCGTCAGGATTCTTGTTGAGCAGGCCGGCGAGTTCCATTCCCGGCGCAGGTGCATGAGAAATCAGCGCAAGCGTGAAGGTGACCGCCGAAATGAGCAGGCCGACAACGAGAAAGACGGTCGCGGAGATTCTGCCAGAGCGGGCTACGTCGCTCCCGAAAGCAGACTGTGCTTCGCGAGCCAGCCAACTGCCGAGAAGGAGCGCAAGTCCTGGCAGCGCAGGCGCCAAATAATATTCCTGCCGCGTCGAAAAGCTGAAGAAAAGCAGAATGACAATCGCCCACACGAAAAACAGCAGCTGGGCGGCTTCAGGGGATTTACGGGTATCGACGGTTCGGAGCAGTCGCAATCGGACTTGCCAGGCGGCTTGCGGCAGAAAGGCACTCCACGGCAGCAGCCACACCAGGATCATGCCCCAGAACAGAATCAGCGGAAAAGTTCCGTAATCGGCGGGATAGCGCTTGCCCAAATAGCGGAGGAAGTGCTCGTTGACGAAATAAAACCACAGAAAACCTTTCGCCTGACCAGCAGCGGGATTCCGCAGCGCCGCCAGCACATGCCACGGAGCGGCAACAAGAAGAAAAACGAAAGTGCTGGAGATGAGGCGCATCTTCAGCAAATGACGCAAATCGCCAACAAGCAGCAAGAAAACAAAAATGATCGCACCGGGAAAGACCAATCCGATCAATCCCTTGGTAAGCACATTCAGCGCGACGGTTACCGCCAGCGCCCAGCACGACCACAAGGACGGCTGCTGCTCTTGCCAGCCTTGCAAGAAAAAATAAAGTCCAAGCCCGATCCATAGACCGACCAGCAGGTCGGGAATCAAGATCCGTGTGAACAGATATGGACCGATCGAGGTGATGCAGACCACCCCCGACCAAAATCCAGCCTCCGCACAAAGAAATCTGCGGCCCATTCGTACCAGGAAAAACGCCAGGCAAAGCACGCTAAGCCCCTGCGCCAAGCGAGCCGAAGTTTCGCTGACGCCGAAGAAGCGAAAGCTGACGGCCATGGCCCAGTAGGGAAGCGGTGCCTTTTCAAGATAGCGGATGCCGTTTTCATGGAGAGTCACCCAATCGTGCCGGGTGAGCATTTCGCGCCCGGCTTCCGCGTGGGCGCCGTCGGCATCGTCAAAAAGTGACGGATGCGGCAGGCCCGGCACAAAAATAGCCAGCCAAAGAAGAAATATTGCGCCGAGAGAAGGCCAGAGGCGCTGGCCGGCGGAGCCGCTCATGCCGGCAGCGGGCCTTCGCCAGAGGAAAATCGAGCGTGCGCGGAGGTCCAACTCATGCTGAAGAAAGTTTAGCACGGGCTGTGGAGTTGGCGCGTAGCACAACACCGACGAGGCGCGGAGTGACGAGGCGCGGCGTGGCTCGACCCGCATCGCCGCATGGACTATTATTTTCATAATGATCTTGAGCGGAATGCACGCAAGTTGGAAAGATGGAGTATTGCTGATTGCGGCGGCGCCGCTCGCCTATTACGTCATTGCCACGCTCGCTGCGTTGCGCTTCTTTGGGCGGGAACGAGCCCGCTCGCTTCCCGCATACACGCCGCCGGTCAGTTTGTTGAAACCGGTCAAAGGCGTGGACTTTGGTTCTTACGAAAATTTCTCCAGTTTTTGCCGCCAGGATTATCCCGATTACGAGATTCTTTTTGCGGTCAACGATGATGCCGATCCGTCGATCCCATTGATCCGGCGATTGATGGCTGAATTTTCGGCCCTTCGGATCCGTTTACTCTCCGGCGCCCCGCAAGTTGGCGCGAACCGCAAGGTCAACAATTTGATTGCGCTGGCGGGCGCGGCGCGGCACGAGATCCTGGTTCTCACCGATGGCGACGTGCGTGTCTCGCCGAGCTATTTGCGCGAGGTGGTCGCGCCTTTTGCAGACGCAAAGACAGGTGCGGTTACCTCGTTTTACCGGGGCATCGCCGAACAGAGCTTGGGCGCCGAACTGGAAGCCATCGGCGCGTCGAGCGACTTTTTCGCAGGCGTGCTGGTCGCGGAGTGGATGGAGGGAATGACATTCGCGTTGGGCGCCTCGATCGTTACAACCAAACAATGGGTCGCCAAAATCGGCGGGTTCGAGGCCATTGCGAACACGCACTCGGACGACTACGAACTGGGCCATCGTATCGCGAAGGCCGGCGGCCAAGTGCTGCTCTCGCGCGAGCCGGTATGGACGATGTACCCCGCCCAGACCGTGCGCGGATTCTGGAACCACCAAGTGCGCTGGGCCCGCACGGTGCGACTGTGCCGTCCGATTTCGTATACGGGATTAATCTTCACCCACGGTCTACCGTGGGCTCTGCTTGCCGCGGCGCTGGCGCCGGCGGCGTGGATAGCTGCGGTGTACTTGTCGGCATACTTGGTGCTGCGTCTCTTGATGGCCTGGGCCGTCGGCGTCTGGGGTGTCGGCGACGGGGTGTTGCGCCGAAAGCTATGGTTGGTTCCTCTGCGTGACGCGACCTATTTCGCCGTCTGGCTGGCCAGCTTCGCCTCCAATCGCATCCGCTGGAGCGGTGAAGACTTCACCATGCGAAAAGGCCAAATGATCCCCGCGTCTACGCCAAGATCCCCCGATGCAGGATCCGCCGCCGACAGGTCGCCATGAGCCGCTGGCTTCCGAAATAGCACTAGGGCAACGACCGCTGCTGGCGGGAATGACAACTCGCATCGAGCACGTTCTAACCTTCGCGTCTCCAAAACAACTGAGCTGCGAAATTTAGTGCGAGGGGTCTATCGGCGTGAAAATATTTTTTGTAAGCGGCAATCCAGTCGTTGGCGATATCACTCTGCGCCGTAGAGAGATCCAGGGTGCCCGCACAGACCATCTCGTGGAGGCGTTCTTCTAAAGCGTCTTTGACGTGCGCATTCCAAATCGTGGATGCGTATGGTTCCGGCCAGAGATTGTGGATGTCCTCCGCGCCACCCAGTCCCGGAGCAATCAGGAAGTCAACCTCATAGTCCGCAGCGTGAGGATTCAGGATTCCGTACTCGTGAAAAATCGCCTGACGCAATTCTGTCGGTACCTCTCGAACGACTTCCTCGTGAGCCATCGAGCAAACCTCCGCTATCGAAACTCGACGCGTGGAGCCCGGCGTGAGGTTAGGATCTGGAACGACCCCACGCTCGATTGAAAACGCCGATGAGTTGGGCGCGTGCAGGATGGTGTATCGGAGGAAAAGCTGGCCGACCACCGAGACCGCCAGTAATGCTAAGGAAAGGTAAGCTGCGCCTCTCCTTGCGAAGATGAATTGGACGAATTGCCGCCAGGAACTAGCCTCAGGTCTGGATGCGAGTTCCGCGAGTCGAGCCCTTAATAACGCACGTGGGCCAGCGATCGGTGGTAATTCGGAATCGAGAGACTGCCCGTGGGCACGCGCGAAATCGGCGACCACCGCCTCCAATTCCGCCATTCGGGCCCGACAGTCCCAACAAGCAGCGAGGTGGGCACGAATTTGAGCAATCCGACGAGACGGAAGTTCACCATCCGCGCACTGGAGCAGTTCTTGGTCGGTTAAATGGAATCCGGTCGGCATGGGGTCAGATCCCATCTGCACGTACTAAATATGCGAGTGATCGCATCAGCGATATGTGTACGGCTCCCGGAGGATCGGAGAGGCGCGCCGAAGACACAACGGGATCCGCGGTTTGGACAATCATTTCGTCGAAGGAAGCGGTTCGATGGATCGACATCACTCCTTATTACTTATATTCCGTCAGCAACGTCTCTGTTCACGGTTTTTTTAGATTGGCGGCCCGGTCTTCCAATGAAAGATTGGCACGGCCACCCGGTCAATCACACAGGGAAAAAAAGACTGAACAGAATGGCGGGAAAGGGAATATCCACAGTGAAGGGCTTTGAGGGCCTGCCTTGGCTGCGCGTCAGGTCATGGGGGCCAGTCCGCTCGGTGCCTTGGGCAACAAGACTTCAGCTAGCGAGACCCTGCACTCCATGCGAAAACTTGTATCTTTATTCTTCTTATGCGCTTGGCCAGCCTTCTGCCAGACAAACAGCGGCGAACTGCGTCTTCGGGTAAACGATCCATCGGGCCTCGGAGTGAAAGTGGTCGTTCATATCACGAGTGAAGCAAATCAGTACCGGAGCGTTTTATCAACTAGCGATCAAGGCACCCTGAACGTGCAGCGCCTGCCCTATGGCATTTATCACCTCGAAATTGAGCAACCTGGTTTTGCTCCTTTCACCGAGTCGGTCGAGATTCATTCGACGCTTCCCACCGAATATAGGGTCCAACTCAAGCTCCCCACGGTGAATCAATCGGTAACGGTAAGTGCGGACAATACCCTGATCGATCCCGATCAAGCTGGCGCGGTCAGTCAGATAGGCACGGACTTCATCCAAAATCGGCTCGGCTCGGTTCCAGGTCGTTCCCTGCAGGACTTAGTGAATTCCCAGCCGGGCTGGCTGTACGAAGGAAATGCCGTGCTGCATCCGCGAGGCTCGGAATATCAAACACAGTTTGTGGTCGACGGCATTCCCCTGACCGACAATCGCTCTCCGAGCTTTGGACCCACGATTGAAGCCGATGACGTGGAATCAATGAGCATCTTTACCGCGGGCTTTCCCGCTGAATATGGCAGAAAAATGGGTGGCGTGGTCGAATTGAACACGCTGCAGGACGCTCAGCCAGGATTTCACGGCGAAGTGGTTCTTTCTGGCGGAAGCTTTAACTCGGCCGGGGCTTTCGCAAAGGCGCAATACACCTGGGGCGGCAACTCGTTAGGGGTCAGCGCCAGCGGCAGCATGACCGACCACTACCTAAATCCTGTGGTTCCCGAAAACTACTCGAATACCGGTACACTGGGCGATTTCTCGATCAACTATGAGCGCGACCTGACGTCCAAGGATCGCGTGCGATTCATCGTCCGCCATGAACTCTCACGCTACGATATTCCGAACGAACTCGTGCAGCAAGCCGCAGGCCAGCTCCAGCAGGCGGATAACATCGAGACGATGGGAACTGTGTCTTACCAGCACACCTTTTCGTCGAATGCTGTGACGGATTTTCGTGGCATGGTGCGCGACAACGCAAATGATTTCAACTCCAACCCGCAATCCACCCCCATCGAGGTTTTCCAGCACAATCGCTTTCGTGAAGGCTACTTCAAGGGAACCGCGACCGTCGATTATGGATGGAACGAATGGAAGTTCGGAGTGGAGTCGGACAACACCTTTCTGCACGAGAACTTCAACTATATCATTACCGATCCGACGCAATTTGATCCCGGCACGCCCACGGTGTTTAGTTTCCTAGCGACCCACCCGGACCTGGAACAATCCGCGTTCGTGCAGGATCTGATCCGCCTGGGCAATTGGACGATCAATGCCGGGCTTCGCTGGGATCACTATCAGCTTTTATTGAACCGCCAAGCGGTGGATCCGCGCTTCGCGATTTCACGCTACTTTCCTTCCGCAAGCGTCGTGCTGCATTTCTCATACGACCGGATTTTTCAGACGCCCTCTTTTGAAAACATCCTGCTTTCCAGTTCCACTGCCGCCACAACCCTTGACCCGCTCTCCCTCCAATTGCCCGTCGAGCCTTCGCAGGGAAACTATTACGAAGTGGGCTTGACCAAGGTCTTCTTCGGGCACTTCCGGGTGGATACGAACTATTTCCGAAGGCTGGTGAATAACTACGCCGACGACGATCAGATCGATAACACCTCGATCAGCTTTCCCATTGCGTTCCGGAAGGCTATCATTTACGGCGGAGAAGCCAAAATTGACCTTCCCGACTGGCGCTGCTTCTCCGGTTTCGTGAGTTATTCCTATATTGTCGGCAATGCTTTCAATCCCGTGACTGGCGGCCTCTTCCTCGGCGACGACGCGGTGATACCACTCACCGGTCATTTCCCGGATTCACAGGACCAGCGCAACACCGTCCGCGGACGACTTCGCTATCAGGTCGCGCCACGGTTCTGGATCGCGGGCGGAATTCAGTTTGACTCCGGCCTCCCCTTCGAATTCGATGGCGATCCTTCCACGGTCCTCGCCGAATACGGGCAGCAGGTCCTCAATCGCGTTAACTTCAACAGGGGCCGCATCTACCCGGATTTCCAGGTGAATGCCTCGGCTGGGGCGGATGTTTACAGGTCCGAACGCTTGAAGATGCGGTTTCAGGTGGACGGACAGAACTTGAACAGTGTGCTTAACGTCATCGACTTCGGCGGTCTTTTCTCGGGCAACGCCATCGGCCCCTCGCGGAGCTTTGCCATGCGCCTCACCACCAGTTTTTAACGGAATGGCGTGAATTAAAAAGCAGGCCATGGCCAACCGCTATGCAAATCCAGTGATCCCAAGTCGACTTGAAGCTGCTTTGATTCGGCTGGAAGAAGACCTGACAGAGAACGACGCAGCGGGTACGATTTCGCTCCCTGATGTCTTGGTGAAAACACTAGAGCGAACCAGGCCAAAAACCGGCCGGTATTCGACAGGACGAATCTGCGGAGAGGCTGGCACAAGGCTTACTTGCGCGCGAAGCTCGGAACCCGAGTCGATGTTGAAGGAAAAGCGGACCCACGTTACACTGGTTCGATAATTCACGATCTTCGCCGGTCGACAATCAGGAACCTAATGAAGACGGGCCTGAACGAGCGTGAACGAGAAGGTACTGATGAAGATTTGTGGGCACAAAACGCGCGATGTTTTTGGTCGGTACCAGATCGTTGATGCGGAAGATGTCGTGGCAGCAATGCGCCGCGTGATCTGGTTCCCAACGGTTAAAATACGATGAAAATCAACCCCCACAGGCATCCCCGTAAACAGTTAACGCGTTGATTTCGTTACAACTGGGAGGTCGTCCAATTGGTAGGACTCCAGACTCTGACTCTGGCTATCCTGGTTCGAGTCCAGGCCTCCCAGCCAATCTTTTGTTTTCAACGGCTTAACTTACCCGCTAGCGCCCGAAAAGACGCCAAATTCTCTCGTCTTTTCCCAAACCTGAGTATTACGGTTTAGGAGAAACGAACAATGGCACAAGCTCGCAAGGCAACCCTCTATATCGAAGTAGAGCACCAAGGCGTGATGCGTCCGGTACGATTTGAGAAGGTAGTTCCGACAGGCGTGACCGTTTGTGAGCACATTGTGTGGGCGGTCGGCGTTGCGGTCTTACCTGACGAGGCTGCAACGAAGTGTATTCGATTGGCGTTCGATCAGGCGCCACAATCTCGGATCTTTGGCATTCTCCATTCTCCGGCGAACGTAGAGGCTGAAGACTCAGTTGGGCGTCACTGCCCCTCTTCAAACACCACAATGGTGACTTACGCCCGCCTCTAACACAGCCGTTTACTCCAAGAATTCTTAGTGATAGAATGCCAACCAATCCCGGCCCATACTCGGCACATTTCAATTCCCTCGCATGGAGATGACCTATGAAACCAGAACAGAAAAAAGAACAAGAACTATCACCAGAAGATTTGCAGCAGACTTCCGGCGGCATTCACCCAATAGTGCGAGCGGACACCGAATTATCGACGACTGAATTGCATAAGGTAAGTGGCGGGGCGAAGAAAGCCCCGGCGAAAATTATCGACGAAACCGAATCCGAATAGTCATTTCTTGTCCAACAAGCGTCTTCGAGTGAATCTATACTAATTCTCCCTCAATTCACGCGCAGGCGCTTCAAGAGGCGGTCAAAGCGCGTAGCACCGAGGGATGCGATGTCCATCATTGAATCGTCCAGTACATCGGGATCCATCTCTTCTGTCCATTTGCCATAACCAAGTTGACTGGTCGTTTTCCGCAGGCGGTCCGCCAACAAAGTGGCGACGCCCTTATAAAATCTCCCCGCAAAGGCGTCATCCATCTTAAGTTTGTTGTCGAGTACAGCCTGCGAGAGAACCAGAAGATGTGAGTCGCGCGTAGTTACTACTGAAGCCGATGGAGAACGAGAATCGACGAAGGACATCTCCCCCACGATTTCGCCCGCAAGCAATGCGGCGATTTCACGGTCGCCCACGGCTTTAACCAGGACGGAGAGCTTCCCGTCCAGAACGACATAGATATCTTTAATTGGGCTGCCTTCGTGAATCAGAGTCGTGCCGGAGGGCGCGAATTTCGTGGTGCCGTGTTTGCCCATCCATTCGACATCTTGATCATCGAGAATTCCCATCAAGCACAGCGCTTTTCTCATGAAATCCATTCTCCTGGCCACCCAAGCAATTGACTTGGGCGTTGCATCAGGCGAGCTGACGTTTGGCCAACTCCCGGAATAGACCTTCTTGTTCCGATAATTCCTCGTAGAAGCCAGATTGCACTACCACTCCTTTTTCAACTACTAAAATCCGATCCGCGTGGACGATGGTACTCAGACGATGTGCTATGACCACTCGGGTGGCGCTGAAGGCGTCGAGGCTGTGACTCACGATGGCTTGAGTGCGATTGTCGAGTGCACTGGTGGCTTCGTCGAACAGAAAGATCCGCGGCTTCTTCACCATGGCTCGCGCGATTAACAATCGTTGCCGCTGTCCGCCGGAGATGTTTCCGCCGCCCTCGCTCAAGACGGTGTGCATGCCCATGGGCATTTCGCGGATATCCTCCTCCAGCCCTGCGCTGCGAGCCGCGTCCCACGCATCGTCCAGAGTGAATGGGCCAGATCCCACAATATTGTCGAAGATGGTGCCGCTGCCCAGACGCGCGCTTTGCAAAACCACACCGAACTGCCTGCGGGCCGCCTGAATATCAAGGTCGGAGAGATCCTGTCCGTCGTAATAAATCACGCCGGCTTCCGGTTTTTCGAAACCCAGCAACAGGCGAAGTAAGCTGGATTTGCCACTGCCCGACGGGCCCACAATGGCCACAAACTGCCCGGGTTTAATCGCGAAGGAAATATCACGCAGCACCAGCGGGGAATCGGGACGATATCGAAAACTTACGTGATTCACCTCGATCGTGCCGCTCAGGTCTCCAGGCTGCTTGTTGTTTTTCGAAACCTCCGGCAGAGCCTCAAAAATCGGAGTGGCACGCTCATATAAAGGAACCGCACCAAGGGCGGACTCGACAGCAGAGCTTAGGCCCAGTGCCGCTGACTGAAATTGAACGAACGCGGCCAGGAAGGCAAGGAACGTGCCCGTGGTCAAGGCATGGAGCAGTGGATGGCCCATCAATTGCGCGGCGTAGCTGAAGAGGATGGCCATGCTGACGACTGGGAAACCCGAGTTAAAGATGGCCAGCCCATTGGAAACCTTCTGAGCGCGTACGGACAATTTCTTCTGCGCGGAAAACTCGCGGGCCCAGGAGGCAAAAGCTCGCGGTTCCGCCCCAGAAACACGCAGTCTGGCAATATTCCCGATAAATTCCAGTAGCATTCCGGAAATTCGGCCGCGAACGCGATAGATTTGGCGTTGGAAGCGGATTTCGAAATATGCGCTGATCACTGAGCGCACAAAAATCACGAAGACCAAACCGGTAGCAATCAATGCCAGTTGCCAGCTGTAATAGAAGAGCAGCAAGAAGCTAAAAATTGAAAACACTCCGGAAAGGATCGAGAAGATCACAGAACCTGTCAGCGTGCGCAGAATGTATCCGATGCCTGAACTTCGATCGGCTAGATCGCCGGACGTGTAGCGCCGGAAAAAGGGGACTGGGAGGCGCAGCAGGCGATCCCAAACGGCTGCTTGCAGCGCCGCTCCCATCTTTCCCTCCAGGCGCAGCATCGCGAAGTTTCGAACCAGCGTAAACATGGAGGCCGCGATCGTCGCGATCACAAGAAATGCGCAAATCTGGAGCAGTTGGCCCCGTTGCGCGCCGGGAATGATGGAGTCGAAGATGATGCCTGTGGCAATCGGCAAAAGCATTCCTAACAAGCCGCCGCAGATGCCCATGGACACGATCGTCAACAGCTCGCGCCTGGCGTCGCGCATTCCGAAGGACAGCAAGTCCCAGATGGAAAGCTTTCTGCTAGGCAATGGACGATAGAAGGTGTAGGCGAAACCATTTAGAGTGAGGGCGATCTCGCCATTGACCTTCGTCGTGCTTTGCTCGACAGGGTCATACAGTTGGTCCACGCCATCGGCGGCCGGAAGAAGCGCTAACGGACGCATGTCACGGTCGCGGAAGGCCAGCAGCGGGCCGCTGGCATTAATCCACCACTTGCCCTTCAAGACCACGACTCGGTGACGTAGGTCAGAAGCTCTAGCGACGGCTGCCACAACATCCTTCATGGCGCCGCCGCGTATCGAAACAGGAGGCACGATCGGAACTCCGAGATATTTTCCAACGGCCTCGCACGCCAGCAGGATGGGATCGGCGACTCCTGCGTCACTGACCGGAAGTGGGGTGTCCTCGTCTTTCAGAGGGGACGTAAGAGACCCTAGCGCGACGCGAAAAATGGCTGCGTCGGATGCCCCTTGCGCTTGCAGGCGTTTTTGACTTTTCTCTTGCGAAAGTTGGAGGTTAAGCGCGAGTCGCTGCAAGATCACGTCGTGAAACGTTTGCAAGCTTCGCCACTCTGGGTCAGATCGCTGCCAGTTCTGAGAATCCGTGGCAACAAGTTGGGTTCCGCGGCCGGGCTGCAGCCATCCGCGCCGTGACACTGGAAAATAGGATCGACCGCCGATCGGATCGATACCGGGACTGTCCAGAAAACGCGATGTCCCCTGGAGATGCTCAACCCAGAGGATGCCTTTTATCGGACCAATTGGCCGCGGTTCTTCCTTGACATCCAGGATGGCGCCGGATTCTAGGTTTCCGAAAAACTTCGGTGTTTCGGTCGCCGAGGCGGCCGCTGCGGCGAGGTTTATTATCCAACCTTCCAGCAGCGAAAGTGAATTGGCAGTGCTGTCCGCAATCAGAGGATAGGTGGCTCTTCGCAGGGCATTCAGCGACAGGCAAAGCAGCTGCGTCCCCGGAGTCGCGGTGGCCACCACACTTGCGCTCGGGTGTTGCCTGCAGTCGATCCCAAAAACCGCTCGCCCTTGTTCTATGCGAAGGACATGATGACGCGCGCCGGCTGGCTCGCCGTCAACAGTCTTTACCAGGAAAAGGTCGAGCTTTCCGGATTGCACGATCCAAACCGAATCAGGCGCCTCAACGGAGAAGGGGTGATTGGGCTGCGGTTCCAGCAGCCGGCTGCTTCCGTACGGTGTTGTAGCCATCTCAGTGTGCCCGAATTAGATCCAAATACGCGCCTTCCACCGCGCTGAGTTCCTCATGAGTTCCGCGCTGCACCACTCTTCCGCGCTCCAGCACGATAATTTCATCGCAATCGCGAATGGTGCTGAGCCGATGAGCCACAATCAGGCAAGTGCAGCCCCGGCGTCGCAGACTGTCATCGATCGCTTGTTCAGTGTGAGGATCGAGAGCGCTGGTGGCTTCATCGAGAATTAATATACGCGGTCTGCGCGTCAAGGCGCGCGCAATCTCCAGGCGCTGACGTTGGCCTCCGCTGAAATTTCTGCCGCTCTCTTCGACCAGAGAATCATAGCCGCCGGATCGCTCGGTGATGTCGTCGTGAATGTACGCATCTTTCGCGGCTTGAATCAGATCGGATTCTTCGATGGTGTTGTCCCACATGGTAAGGTTTTGGCGTATCGAGCCATCCAGCAAGAAAATGTCCTGATCGACGATAGCTAGCGACTCGGTGAGAATGTGTCGGGAAATCTGCTGGCGAGGCTTGCCATCGAGAAAAATCTGCCCAGACCACGGTTCGTACAGACCGCTTACGAGTTTTGCGACGGTGGACTTTCCACTCCCGGTCGCGCCGACGAGGGCGACTCGGCCTCCGGGCTTCAAACTGACGCTGAAGTCTTGAATCAAAGGCTCCTCAAGCCGACTGTACCCGAACGTCACTCGATCGACTTCCACCCATCCTTCAAGTGGTTGGCCGTTTGCCGGAATAGCCTCTTCTTCTGAGCCGAGAGAAATGCTGGCAGGATAACGAAGGACATCCTCTAACCGGCCCAGGTCGCCCCCGGCCTCCTGCAATCTCGCTCCAAGAGCCACCAACTTGTTCACCGGCTCAATAAAGCTGGACAACAAACTTTGAAACATGATCAGCATGCCGATGGTGAGAACCCCGTCCAGTATCCGCATTCCTCCCAACGCCAGGACCCCGATGACATTCAATGAAGTCAAGAAGGGGGGCATCGCCGACAGAAATTGCGAAGAAGCTCCAAACTCCTGCTCGGCGGAGACAACCTTGGCCTGAAAACCGGACCAGCGCGCGAAAAAGTCTGACTCCGAGCCGCTGGCTTTCAAGGTCTCAATGGTTTGGAGGCCGGCCATGGCCGCGCCAAGCATTTTTCCGCGTTCTTGCAGCAGCCTCTGGTTGTTGTCCGTGCGTTTGCGGGCCACATAGCGAACCGCCAAAAGATTAATGATCGCGATCCCAATGCTCGCCACCGTGAGCGTGACGTCATAACGCAGCATGAGAGCGGAATAAAAACCGATTAAGAAGATACTGACGATGTTGGTTGTAAGCTCGCCTGAAAGAAGCGTGGCCACGTTGTCATTCAATTCGACGCGCGAGCCGATCTCCCCGCTGAACCGTTGGGCGAAGAACTCCATGGGAAGTCTCAATACATGCCACAAAAAACGACTGGAAGACGTTAACGATAGCTTGGTCTCAAGTCGTAACAGCGCTCGCTGCTGCAAGTATGTCGCGGCCCCCTTAAAAACAGCGGTGATAGCCATTGCGAACAACAGAGGCTTGAGCCATTTGACCATCCCGCCGACAAGGATGTTGTCGATATAAACGCGTGAAAACGAGGCGATCAGGATATTGGGTACTACCAACGCAAACGTAGCGAGAACAATGTACGCGATGGCTAACCCGCTGCCGGGCAGGCGCTTGCGAAGAAGGTGGACTAGGGTACGTTTTTCGCCGCCCCGTTGAAAACTGGGAGTCTTTTCAAACGTGAGAATCACACCGGTGAACGACTGATCGAACTCCTCGTCGCTGACCGTGCGTCGTCCGCTCGCGGGATCGCTGAGGTATACCTTGCCTCGGCCGAAGCCCTCGACGACCAGGAAGTGATTGAAGTTCCAAAAGACCATGATAGGAAACGTCAGGCTTCGAAGCTCCGCCGGTTCTTTCTTGAAACCTCGCGCCGCCAGGCCATACTGGCGCGCAGCTTTAACGACATTGCTGGCCTTGGTTCCATCGCGCGAGACGCCGCATGAAATGCGCAATTCTTCGAGTGGAACACTTCTTCCGAAATAACTAAGGATGATGGAGAGCGCCGCCGCGCCGCACTCGACCGCTTCCATCTGCAATACCGTAGGTGTCTTAACCCGCGGCAATAGAGGGGTCTTCCATCTTGTCAGAATGTCGGTGAGGAAACTTGTAGGGTGTTTCATCAGCGCGGTTAGGTAGCGCCCAAAGCTCGACGCAGCGCCGGAAATACCAGCGTGACAGGCTTCTGCCAACGCGTAATCACTTCAGCGGTGCACATTGTGCCGCCGGAGAGCACTATATTCGGACCCTTCGACGAAGACCACTGGTAACCGCTGGGCGTTTTTATGTTTTTTAACATTTCTACGCGCAGTTCTGTGACGGGACCTTCATTGGTCAGCGACCTCACCAGCACTTCATTCTCGAAATTGCGCATCAATTCCGCAGGTGTATCGGGGAAGTCTGCAATATAAACGACACGGCCCCTGATGAAACCGAACTCTTCGGGTTTCACGTTGGAGGGGGAAAGTTTCACTTCCATTCCGGGATGGACGTCCTTGGCTTGAGAGGCTGGTAAATAAAGCAGCGCCTGCAGTTCCTGAACGTCTGGCTGAATACTCAGAATAGGATCACCGAGCGCAACGGTCGCCCCTGGTGAAACCTTTACCTCCAGAACCTCGCCGCCATAAGGACTTACGACGTTCTGCGCAATTTCCAGCTGATTCTCAATTTCATGAAGATTGCGCTGCAAATCTTGAATACCAATCTGCTTCTCCGCGTCTCCCTGTTGGACGTTCGCCCGGGTCGCGAATTCCTCGGCATCCAGTTCTTGCACCCGCGCGTGGACCGCTGCGATCTGATCTTCAATGGCTGTGAGGCTCTGACGTGCTTCGATCGCCTTTTGTTTAATCACAATCCCAGCGGCCAGCAACTCTTCTTGCGCTGCGACCTGTTCCTTGGCGAGATCGGCTTGTTCCTCAAGATGCTTGATTTCACTCTCGGCATTGGCGCGCTTGCGCTGAATCGTGGCGGCGGCCAATTTCGCTTCCTGTTCACGAGATTTGTGCGACCGTTCTTTTTCGCGTACAGCTTGCGCCAGCGTTTGCTGAGCGCCCTTATATTTCTCCACGATCATGGGCTGAGCGACCGTGGCCACTATCTGTCCCGCGCTGATTTTATCCCCGACATTCACCTTTAGTCTCGCCACGACACCGGAGCCCGCAGCCACCACGTTTAAGACGCCGCCGGCTCTAACGATCACGCCCTGCCCACTAATTGTGGAGGGAAGTTCGCCGGTGTAGCCCCATATCAGTGCCACGATGAGCAGTCCGAAAATAGCGAACTGCGCGATCCAGGCCTTTGTGTCGGTAACGCGCAGTAAACGGTCCAACTCATCGGGAGACGAGAGCCGCTCAAGCGCCACAGCCCGAAAAATGCCACGATCCATTTTGACCCCAGTTAGATACAAATTGCTGGGACTGTTGGAACTGGCGGAAGGCTATCTTTGTCCTCCCTAACCGTCAAGTGAAATTGGGCCGAGTGTCGGTAGCACATGATATGTCCGGTCGAATTAGCACATGAAATGTCCGCTTTTAGCGAGCCGCTAGGGTAGAGCTACCAGCCTGGAGGGGGGCATGGAGAGCTACCCGAGGGCGGCAGTGGA
>Ga0181522_10000450_pt1 | contig 30763 bp, 22 predicted proteins | sample PEATcosm2014_Bin_27_FD_121103 | JGI IMG/M metagenome (GOLD analysis project Ga0181522, IMG submission 121103) | Peatland microbial communities from MTU Mesocosm Facility, Houghton, MI, USA - PEATcosm2014_Bin05_10_metaG | ecosystem: Environmental > Terrestrial > Soil > Wetlands > Peat | place...
AGTCTCGTCAATGTCTGCGGGTTGGACAACGAAATCAATACCCGCGTTACGCAGAATTTCCTGCCGTCGTGGCGAAGCCGATGCCAACACAATCATAAAAATTCTCATCCTGCGCGCGCTTAAAGAAAAGTTGTCATCCAGAGCGGAGCCGGACGATTCGCTTGCGAATCGCTGGCGGAGTCGAGGGACCTGCTTTCGGTGAGCGCAGAGTTTCTGTTACTCCCCTGTTAGAATCATACTCAGCCTCAACCTCATGGAATCCCGCTACATACGAAATTTTGCCATTATTGCGCACATCGACCACGGCAAGTCCACGCTCGCCGACCGCTTGCTCGAGCTGACTGGCTCGCTCACCGCCCGCGAAATGCAGGCGCAAGTGCTTGATTCCATGGATCTGGAACGCGAGCGCGGTATCACGATTAAGGCCCATGCAGTTCGTATGATGTATGAAGCGCAAGATGGCAACACCTATCAGCTCAACTTGATTGATACTCCTGGCCACGTCGATTTTTCCTACGAAGTCTCGCGTTCTCTCGCTTCCTGTGAAGGCGCTCTCCTCGTCGTGGATGCTTCCCAGGGCGTCGAAGCCCAAACTCTTGCCAACGCGTACATCGCGATCAACAACGGCCTCGAGATCATTCCTGTCATCAACAAAATTGATTTGCCCAGCGCAGATATTCCCCGCGTCAAAGAAATGATCGAAGGCGCGGTGGGTCTCGATGCTTCCGATGCAGTCCTCATCAGCGCGAAAACTGGACAGGGTGTGCCGGACGTGCTCGAAGCCGTTGTTAAAAAAGTTCCGCAGCCCAAAGGTAATCTCGACAACCCGCTCCAGGCGCTGATCTTCGACTCCTGGTTCGATCCTTATCGTGGAGTCATCGCCTCGGTGCGAGTGATCGAAGGCGTCATCCGAAAAGATCAAAAAATTCGCCTTATGTCTAACGGCCGCGTTTTCGATGTCGAAGGTCTCGGCGTCATGACGCCCAAGCCGGTCGAGATGAATGAACTCCGCGCGGGCGAGGCCGGTTTCTTAATCGCCAACATCAAGAACGTCGCCGACATGAAAATCGGCGATACCGTCACGGAAGAAGGCCGCCCCGCGCTCGAAGCCCTGCCCGGCTTCGAGGAAATCAAGCCCATGGTCTTTGCCGGAATCTATACCGTGGACGCGCACGAGCACACCCAACTCCGCGAAGCTCTAGAAAAACTTCGTCTCAATGACTCTTCATTTTTCTTCGAGCCGGAAAGTTCCGTCGCCCTTGGCTTTGGCTTCCGTTGCGGCTTTCTCGGCCTGCTCCACATGGAAATCATTCAGGAGCGCCTCGAGCGCGAGTTCGGCCTCGACCTCATCACCACCGCGCCCAGCGTGCGCTACAAAATCACAAAGTCCGACAGCTCGCTCATCGAAGTGGACAACCCTTCGCGCTGGCCCGATCCCAGCGAAATCGAAAAAATCGAGGAGCCGGTCATCCTCGCGACCATTCTCACCGGCGAAGAATATGTCGGCGGCATTCTTGCTCTTGTCGAAGAAAAGCGTGGAGTGCAGAAGACTTTTGAATATGTCAGTTCCTCGCGCGTGATGCTGCACTACGAATTACCGCTCAACGAAATCGTTCTCGATTTTTACGATCGCCTGAAATCCGTCTCGCGTGGCTATGCTTCGCTCGATTATCACCTCGCCGGGTATTGGGATTCGCCCATGGTCAAAATGGACATCCTCGTTGCCGGCGATCCCGTGGACGCGCTCTCCATCATCGTCCACCGCGACTTCGCTTACGAACGCGGCAAAGCTCTTGTCTCCAAAATGCGCGAACTCATTCCGCGCCAGATGTTTGAAGTGCCGATTCAAGCTTCTATCGGGGCGAAAATCATCGCCCGCGAGACCGTTCACGCCATGCGCAAAAATGTTCTCGCCAAATGCTATGGCGGCGACATTTCGCGCAAACGCAAGCTGCTGGAGAAGCAAAAGGAAGGCAAGAAACGCATGAAGCGCATCGGCCGCGTGGACATTCCGCAGGAAGCTTTCCTCGCCGTCCTCAAAGTCGGCGAAAGCAGCGAATAGCTGCGATTATTTTTGCTAGCTTCCAATACAAAGAAGGACTGGACGTCATCCGCGCCTATTTAAGTGAAAACGCTGTTGGTGCTGACGTCGCAGACGATATGAGATAAACTCGTGTCGCTGCCGACAATCTGAATGCGGGACCCGTTGCCATGAAGCGCCGCGTAGTTCAGTTTTTCCAGAAGTACGCCTTCAATCCGCCAATCAAATTGCTGTTTGCGTTGGGAATTGCGCCGCCGGGTTACGCACTTTTGGAAACGACCGGCGCGAAAACCGGCAAGCAGCGCCGTGTTCCCGTGGGCAATGGGTTAGTCGGTAACGAGTTTTGGATTGTCGCCGAGCATGGGAGAAAAGCCGCCTATGTTCGCAACATTGAGCGAAACCCGCGCGTGCGCGTGAAAGTTCGCGATAGCAACGGATTGCGCTGGCACGAGGGCGACGGTCGAGTTCTTACTGATGACGATCCGCGCGCTCGCCAAAAATGGCTTGCCGGCAAAGCGCCCGGCGCGGCGAAGAATGCCGCTGCCGTCCGTTTTTTCGGTACCGAATTGCTCACCGTGCGAATCAACCTGGAAGACTAATCGCGCCCGCTGATTTTCAGCCCGATCCAGCAACTGACCGGCCAGCTGAAAATCCAGGAGAGCCAGTACCAGTGCGGCCAGCCCTTGCTCCAGTTGGGGATGGTGGCCACGATGCCCATGACTTCTCCAATCACGAAGAACCAAAGCACGTGACGCCCGGCACGACTGGGTGCAAGCCGCGCGCACAGCCACGCGCAAAAGATCGAGACGATGATGAAGCAGGCAGTGCTCGCCACGAGCGCGTTGCTGGACGGAATATGACTACGATCGAAATCTCCTGGGAATATGCGCGAAAGCAACGGATCGGTTGCAAGAACCAGCACCACCGAAAGGAGATAGCTGGCGATGACGACAGCAATGGATTTGAACATGGTTGCCCCCAAGCGAGCGCATCAAGTATATCGCGAGGAACTTAATTGCGTTGTTTTCGGCCTAGTGTTCCTTTCGGAACACTAGGTGAAAATCGCGCTAATGTTCCTCAAGGAACATTCCCAAAACTGCGTTGCATCGTCGAGCACGAACAATAGGAAATCCAACCCGAAGAACGTCCGGAATAAGATTCCACAGAGTAGCAGGCGGAGTATAAAGCGGAGGGGGCGACAAAGGCCAAAACTACGCCCGATCCCGGGCATAACACCGAATCGCCGCTGTCTAGCACGAATCCTGCCAAACCTTAAATCCCCCTAAAATAGCTGCTCACACTTCGCCGGGTAGCGCGTCCATTACTGTGTCAGGAAAGCAGCACCGCAAAAATGAAAGAGCGGCAAACAAGCTGGGGAATCAGGAACTTATATGCCGGCGGAGACGTTGGCGGTAAACTTTGCAGTTGGTAATTTTGCTCCCGCGGAGACGGCAACCATCCCGCGGGGCAGGAACGGCGGAACCGAAGACCCCCAACGGGGCCTTATGGCGGGGCAAGGCATAGGCCGCATTGATGATACGTTGCTGGTCCGCGAAGCGCAGCGGGGCAATCGCGCCGCTTTCGAGGAGCTGGTGCGCAACTACGATCAGGCCGTTCTCCGTCTGGCCATGCACATGACCGGTTCCGAGCACGAAGCGCAGGACATTTATCAGGAAGCGTTTTTGAAGGCGTACAAGAACATGGCAAGTTTCCGGTTTGAGTGCTCCTTCTATACCTGGATTTATCGCATCGTCACCAATTTATGTCTCGACCATCTGCGCAAGCGACAGGTGCGAAAAGAAGACGCGCCGGTAGCAACGGATTCCGACGGCGAGTCGTACGATGTGCTCGACCGCGTCGCCGATGACCGCGCCGCGGCCAGTCCGGAGCGCGATTTGATGCGACGCGAGTTAGGCGGACGCATTAATAAAGCGCTCGACAAATTGACGCCACGCGAGCGCATGGTTTTTGAGTTGAAGCATTATCACGGATTGAAATTGCGAACCGTGGGTGAAGTTTTGAACACAACGGAAGAGACCGCCAAGAACACGCTCTTCCGCGCCACGCAAAAGCTGCGCGGCGCTTTGGCGGACATGCGATGAGACAGTAAAGCATTAAGGGGTAAACGGCTTTAAGGGGTAAAACTAGTATGAAATGCGAATGGGTCAAAGACAACATCTCGCTTTATCTGTATAACGAGCTTGCCGACGATGCCCGCTACGAACTCGAGCAGCATCTCTCGCGCTGCGCCGAATGTTCGAAAGAGCTGACGACCGCTAAGGCGTTTCACAGTGCGCTCTCGCAGTTTCCAATCCAGGAGCCGACGCCAAATCTTTTGGCTTCGTCGCGGATGCGCCTTCAAGAAGCACTGGAAACTGCTGAGCAGGGCGGATTTTGGCGGCGTTTAATTTTCGATCCAACAGCTTGGTTGCGCGAAATTCGTTTCGCCCCGGCATTGACTGCGGCAATTTTCATCGCCGGCTTCGCCGGCGGCGTGGGAGCAACTTACAAAACTTTGCACGATCGTGGCAGCATTGCAGGGGACAATTCCACGCCCGCGGCGGCTGCAAATCAAGCTTCCGTCGCAGGAATCCGTTCGGTGACGCAGGACCCCACCAGCAAGCAGGTGAGCATCCAGTACGACACGGTTTCAACGCAACAGGCGCAAGGCTCGTTGAACGATCAGCGTATTCAGCAACTGCTGCTCTACGCCGCCCGCAATAATTACAACTCCGGCGTGCGTATGGATTCCGTGGATCTGCTTACCAAGCAGCCGAACGACACACATGTTCGCGAGGCACTGGTGTACGCCCTTCGCTATGACTCGAACCCTGGCGTACGGTTGAAGGCGCTCGATGGCGTTGGACCGTACGTGAAAGATGATGTCCGCGTGCGCGATGCCGTGCTTGAAGCGTTGATGGATGACTCGAACCCTGGCGTGCGTATTGAAGCATTGCGCCTGCTCGAGCCGGTGCGCGCAGACGGCAGCGTGCGCGTGGTGTTGCAGCAGTTGGCAAAGAACGACAAGAGTGAATACATCCGGACGCAGGCGCGGGCAATGGCCGCGCAATCGGCGGAGATGGACTGACGGACGCGGAAGAATTTCAGGGAGAACTCATTGAAACAATTTCACAAACTCGTAGCGGCGGTTCTGGTGCTTGCGCCGCTGGCTCTGGCCCAACAGACCCGCGTCTATAACGAAAGCGGCAACTGGACACAGGAGATCACGGGCTCGCTGGGCAATGCCCGGAACCTTCACGTGCAAGTTGAAGTCGGGACGATTAAGGTTTATGGCGGCTCGCAGCAAGGCATCACTTACACCATTCATACCCAGGCCCCGGGCTCTGAAGAGCGCGCCCGACGGTCGTTTGACGGTTACAAGATCAATGCGAGCGTGCGCGGAGACACGGCCTGGATCACTGCGGAGTGGGAGGAAGACCGGCCCCACCGCTTCAACGGCGAATTCGTCATCAATGTACCGCGTGACATGGACTCCGCGAAGATTGAAACCGATGGCGGCAGCGTGCAAGTGCAAGGCATCACCGGCCGTGTAGATGCGCAGACTGGCGGTGGAGGCATTCGTCTCGAAGACATCGGCGCATCCGTCAAGGCCGAAACTGGCGGCGGAAATATTGATATTGGCCATGTCGGCGGTGAGCTATCGATCGAGACCGGAGGAGGGACAATCCGCATCGGCGATGCACAAGGAAAAATCGAGGCGAGCAGCGGCGGCGGCAACATCGAGGTCAACTCATGCCAGCAGGAAACGACGCTTGAGACCGGAGGTGGGAGCATCCGCGTACAGAGTTGCAACAGCCGCCTGAAAGCCTCGACGGGCGGAGGCAGCATTGACATAGGCGATATTGGCGGCCCGGCGGAACTGGAAACGGGCGGCGGCAGCATCCGGCTCGCTTCGGCCAAAGGGCCGGTGCGCGCGGAAACCGGTGGCGGCACCATTGAACTAAACGGTGTGCCGGCGGTGTACGCTGAAACCGGCGCAGGCAGTATTATTGCGCACTTGGTTTCGGGCGTCGGCCATGATTCGACTCTGGAAACCAATGCTGGAGACATTACGCTGTATATCGCGCCAAACATTCACGTTGCCGTGCAGGCTTCGATTGAAGTCGCCAGCGGCCACACCATTCACTCCGATTTCCCGGAAATTGCTGTGCACAGCGACGGCAACGATTGGGGGCCGCACACCGTCACGGCGGAAGGTAGCCTGAATGGTGGCGGGCCATCAGTAAAGATTTCGACCACGACGGGTGACATTTATATCCGTCGCGGACAGTAAAGCTTTGTCGAGCGGGCGTCCGCGCCGGCATGTACCGAAGTATGGAGGCAAGATATGCGCAGCCTGATGACAATTTTCGTTCTGGCCGTGGCGGCAACAACTGCATTCGCATCCAGCGGACCTTCGAATTATTCTTTCGGTTATTCGAGCGATGACTCTGAACCGACGCCATACCTCGGCGTGGATACACGCGACATTACGCCGGACCGCATGAACGCTTTGAACCTGAAGGACGAACAGGGTGTCGAAGTGACCATGGTGGACCAGGACGCTCCCGCTGGTAAAGCCGGACTGAAAGAACAGGACGTCATTCTCAACGTAAATGGCACACCGATTGAGAGCGTTGAGCAACTGCGCCGCGTCATCCGCGAAATTCCTGTCGGTCGCGTCATTAGCATGAACATCATCCGCAAAGGCCAACCGCTTACGCTCAAAGCCCAGCTTGCTGATCGCGAAAGAGAATTCGCTTACAGCTACGCGCCCAAGGCCTACAAGTTCTCCATGCCCGCAATCCCCGCTGTGCCCGCCGTTCCCGCCATCCCCGCGATTCCGGCGATGCCCGCCATGCCTGAGATGGACTATCCCGTGTCTATTGTGGTCGTTCATTCCTGGATGCGCAGCGGCTTGATGATCGAAAACATCACTCCCCAACTGGGCGAATATTTCGGGGCAAAAGGCGGCGAGGGTGTGCTGGTCCGCTCGGTCGAAAAAGGCAGCCGGGCCGAAAAAGCGGGATTGCGCGCCGGGGATGTCATCATCAAGGCGAATGGCGAGACCGTGAGGGACGCCGGCGACTTCTCCCGCGCACTGCGCTCCCGGAAAGACGATACCTCCAGCATCACAATCATTCGTGATAAGAAACAGCAGACGCTCACACTAACGCTGCCCCCGCGGCAGACAGGTCAGATCCTCAACGAAAGCTTCGAACTTCCCGAGATCAAGGTGGATACACAAGCGGCACTCACCGAAGCTCGTGCGGAAATGGAACATTCCCATTCGCAGATTGAGGAAGCCATGCGTGCGCGGGCGTCACAAATACAAAAAGACGTACAAAGCGAATTGACCGAGTTCAAACGAAGAGAAATTGATTCCGGGAGACTTCGCAATCAAATGCGCGATATGAGCCGCCAGCTTCGCGATCTCGAAATCAAGATCCGCGCTGATATTTAGGATGAGATGCTAGCCACCTTTTCCTCTTGAACCGCGCTCTCGCAGCGAGAAATCTGTTGTTGCTTTACTTTTTATCGTGAAATACGTAGAGGATGTCGAAAAACGCTTCGCGTCCAATATGGTTCTCTTGCGGATACTGCAGATTGTCGCGGTAAAAGAAAATCCCCACCCGCGTTCGACCGTAAAAACCGTGCGTAAGGCGCAAGCGTAAGTCAACCAGGGGGCCGTTCTCCGGATAATTGCTGTTCGGGCCAGGAACTAAATATTGCAAGTTTGCCCTCAACCACTCTCCGTCATATAGTAGCGCCGCCGTCGGCCATAGTTCATGCTGGTTGTAAGAGTTGGAGAAAAACTCCGAGTAGTGCACACCGCCGCCATAGCTCCAATGCCGCTTGCCGCGATAAAACAGCAGTGCATGTGTGCGGAATGTGTGCCCGTTGTCCGTGTCCAAGGCATTCGCGGTATCCCCTCCGGCCTCAAATTCGCCGAAGAGGTGATTGTAGGTGAGGTCGGCGCCTCCATCTGCGTTATAGTTCGGGTTGGACTTTCCGAAGCCGCCGTATAACCCCATGCCTACATCGCCATAAATCGCATATGTCTTGTCCTCATCTTGCGCCCACGCGCTCAGAAGGCTCCCAGAAAAGAATGCCAGGCAGGAAATACACAAGACGAAGATTCCATGTGACCATCTGCCCATAAACACCAATAATGCTTGCACGCCTCGTGCCATTCAATTGGCAACCCAGATTCCTGCACCGCCGCCGGGCTGAGCTCCATTCGATAGTTAGATTTAGGGAGTTCTCGCGATTTTCGGCCTACTCAGTTAGCAGGCCGCCGGTGAGATCGGCGGGGCGCGCGACTTCGTGATCATTGCACCATTGTTCAAGCTCGCTGACAATTTTTTCGGTAGCCCGTGGATCCCAATAACTGGCCGTACCTACCTGTACGGCAGAGGCGCCCGCCAGCATGAACTCGGCGACATCGGCAGCCGTAGAAATTCCTCCCATGCCAATGACCGGAATCTTTACCGCTTTGGCCGCGTCATAGACCATGCGTAGGGCAATCGGTTTGATCGCAGGACCGGAGAGACCGGCAGTGACATTGGCAATGCGCGGCTTGCGCGTCGCCGGGTCAATCGCCATCGCTACAAAAGTATTCACCAGCGAAAGCGCATCTGCACCCGCTTCCTGGGCCACATGAGCCATCTGTGCGATACTCGTGACATTCGGCGAAAGCTTCACGATGAGCGGTCGCTGCGTCGCATGCCGCGCCTTGGTCACCACTTCATCCAGCGATCGCGGATCGCTGCCAAACTGAATCCCACCATGCGCCGTATTCGGGCACGACACGTTCAGCTCATACGCCGCAATGCCTTCACCTTCGTTCAAAATCTGGATGGTCGCTTCGTAATCTTCGCGCGTGTAGCCAAACACGTTGGCCAAGACGACAATATCTTTCATCTCTCGTAGCTTGGGCAGTTTTTCATCAATGAAAGCCCGTGCCCCTATATTTTGCAGCCCGATCGAGTTCAGCATTCCGGCCGCGGTTTCATACAATCGCGGCGGGGGATTACCCGCCATGGGCTCGCGCGAAAGTCCTTTCACCACAAATCCGCCGATTCGGTTCAGGTGAACAACATCTTCAAACTCGACGCCGTAGGCAAATGTGCCGCTGGCAGCAATTATGGGGTTCTTCAACCGAATCCCGGCAAAGCTCACGCTTAAGTCCACGCGCGAAGTCGAATTGGATGAGGCCGTCACTGCTTATTTTCCTGACTGCTGGATTCTTGCTTAGCTAAGGCCTCCGTAAGAACCCGCCCCGAGGCGTGCGTGGGCGCGTTGATGCCAAGCAGAGAAGCGAATGTCGCGACCATGTCGATTGGTTCCACGCGAGTGCGATAAACGCCCGGCACAAACGGCAATCCATAAAATGCGAGCGGCACATGCGTATCGTAAGTGTAGGGCGATGCGTGATCTGTGCCGCCTGAAGATCCAACATCGAAGGGCACCGGAACGCCCAGGACATACCACCCCGCTTCCGGCGAATAACTGTGCAGATATTTTATGCCCAATGCCGTTTGCGGCACATCACCCTTGGCCAATTGTGACTTCGTGAAATAACCGCGCATTCCCTCCGCCACCAACGCTTCTCCGGCCGCCTGTTCCGCGGCAGCTTCGCTGATCTTAAGCGCAATGAACGCATCCTCATTCAACCATGCGTCCGGATAATCAACTGCCTCCACAAACTCCGTTTTATTGCTGGCAGAAAATTTCGCAGCCAAGCTTGTGTTGACTCGCTGCTTCCATTCTGCCGCCGAAAGATTCGCCGCTGGGATGTGCAACTTCGCGGCGACGCTTGGCAAGGGCGCGACACCATGATCGGCCGACAACGCGATCCAAACATTCGCTAGTCCAATTTGGTGCCCAAGATAATCAAAGAACTCCTCCAATTGTTTGTCCAGGGTCAGCGCCATGGATTTCATCTCCGGCGAATCCGGACCCACCTGATGCCCGAGAATATCGTTCGCTGATAGGCTGATAACCAGCAAATCCGTCGTAGGACCATGACCGAGTTTTTCGTACGTGATCAATTCGCGCGCAAATTCAAATTCATAATCATTGGCGAAGGGCGTTGAGCCTACAAGCTCATAGAATCCCATCGGCTTGCCCTTGTGATTAACCTGCGGCGCGGTTGTGCGCAGGACTCTTCCGTCTGCATCTTTCCATTCTTTATCCAGATATTTTTCGCCGCGCTTGCTGTCATTGAAATCTTCCACCCATTTCGGCAGAGTGCGGCGGTAATAAGAAGACGTAATCCACGCGCCCGAATCGTGGTCAATCCAATAAGCCTCTCCCGAAAACCCCGCCGGCAGTACGGATGCGCGGTCTTTCAATGAAACTCCGAACGCATGCGACGTGCCCTGCGTCGCCAGCTTCATTTCATCGCCAAGCGTGTCGGCCAACAAATTGTGCGGCGAAGCGCCAGGCCCCGTGCTTGCAATGCCCACAAGCTTCGTCGCGTCATCTTCGACCGAAGTCACAATCGCTTTTTTCTGCGGGTCCCACCATTCATTGGCTACGATGCCGTGGCCGTCGGTGTATGCGCCCGTCAGTAGTGTGGAGTGACCAGGCGCGGTGCGGGTATTCGCGTAGTCATAATTGCAATCGGGAAAGTAAGCACCCTTGTCCATCAACAAACGGAATCCATTAGGGCCAAATTGGTCGCGGTATCGCTCAAGATAGTCTCCGCGAAACTGGTCAATCACTAAAATAACGATGAGCTTGGGGCGAGCGTTATATGCACTGGAAAAAAGGCGCGCCGGAAGACCAAGCGAAACGAGAAGTACGAACGCGCACCAGCGGGGGAGTTTCTTACTCATTGCGCCTGTAGTGTATCGCGTTCAAAGCCGCGCGAGAAAGTCGAGCGCAACCCCAACCGAAGGGCGCCAAGGTTTATGGCATTTTCGCTGGCCGCGTGAAGATCATCTGTCCGAATTGCTTCGCTGATCTTCCAGAGAGGCGCAAATCGCACCGCCCGCTTCAGGTCATAATTGAACTTTGATTGGATCTCATGACCATCGGCATCAAGCTGACGCAACGTGTCTGGATCTGGCAGGGAAAAGTTCTGCGGGCGACCATGCGCCGGCTTCAGCACCAGCACTTTGCCATCACCGGCTACATCCCAGCTTCCTTGTTCGTCGAAAGTCGAATTCCGCTCCTCATACGTCATCCGTGACACAAACGTATGATCGATCAAAAGATTAATTTGGTAAATGATCGCCGGACAATCCGCGCATGGCAAAGTGCCGATGAACGTGGCCGGCAAATTAGTAGTGTTCGGCGTTTGCGCGAGCGACAATCCCGAGACCAGGAAGGCCGCTAGAGCTGCTACCGTTATGTTCCATCGTTTCGTAAGAAGCATGGATGGAAGTTTACGCCCACGTCGTTGGTAAAAAAACAGTCCCAGCCGCTTTCTGCTCAGCACCTTTTCAGGATTGAGCTATCCAAATTGGATGAGCGGCGCTGAACGCGTTGAGGCCACCCGGCAATGCACTCGCATAATTCCAGGATTCCCGGAATAATGAGGTCAGGCCAACGAACAGTTACTGCGCACATCGAGTCGCTACGTCCTGTGCGGCGCCGTGTGCAGATAACGGGCCGCGCACCGACGAAATCAAAAGCGACTCCCGCTCGATAAATCGACGACTCCGTCTGTGGTATTGTGTGTCCGCGCCTAAAAGGTGATTGCGCTGCAACCGCTTTGGAGCGAATAAATGACCGCCACCATCGCTGCACCTTCTTCCATTTCGCGAATTCAGTCGATTGATCTCATCCGCGGCGCCGTCATGATTCTGATGGCGATTGATCATGTGCGTGTATTTTCCGGACTTCCCGCCGGCGGCCCGACTCCCGGCATCTTCTTCACCCGCTGGATCACCCATTCCTGCGCTCCCGCGTTTATTTTCCTCGCCGGAACCAGCATCTTCTTTTATGCTCGCCGGCACAATGACGTGTCACGCTTTCTGCTGGTTCGCGGCGCGTGGCTGGTCTTCCTCGAACTCACCGTTCTTCGCGTCGCTTGGACCTTCAATTTTGATTTCCGCCACTATGAAATGGCAGGCGTCATCTGGGTCATCGGGTGGTGCATGATTTTAATGGCTGGGCTGGTGAAACTTCCGCTGACCGTCGTGGGAACGTTCGGCGTTGCGATCATCGCCGCCCATAACTTGATGGACTCCCACATGGGCAAGCTTCTTGATGGACTAGACGCGAACCGGTTCCCGGCGGTGTGGAAGATTTTTTATGTCGGGTTCTTCGCCGGGCCAATACAGTTTGGTCCCGATGGGCCCAATCTCATTGTGCTCTATTCAATCATTCCCTGGATTGGCGTGATGACGGCGGGTTACGCCTTCGGCAAAATCCTGACGCTCGAACCCGCGCGAAGAAATCAGCTCTGCATGATGATTGGGCTCTCGGCCATCGCACTTTTTCTTGTGCTGCGCGGGTTCAATCTTTATGGCGACCCTCGGCCATGGCACGTTGCCTCGCAAGGCCGTAATGCTATGCCTCCAATGCCTGCGTGGCTTTCGTTCCTCAACACCACGAAGTATCCAGCATCGTTATGTTTTCTGCTGATGACGCTCGGCCCCATCATCGCGCTCATCCCCTTGCTCGAAGGCCTGCGCGGCGGTCTTGCCCGCGCCATCACCATGTTTGGACGCGTTCCCTTCTTCTATTACGTGCTCCATATTCCATTAATCCACGCGCTGGCGCTCGTCGTTTCTAAAATCCGTCTGGGATACGTCAGCCCGTGGCTCTTCACCAACCACCCCATGGGCAATCCCGAGCCGCCCGATGGTTATGTCTGGAGCCTTCCTCTTCTTTACCTGGTGTGGGCCATCGCCATTGTGATTTTGTATTTCGCCTGCCGCTGGTTCAGCGCTTTCAAGGCGCGAAGAACGGACTGGTGGCTGAAGTACGTGTAGGAAAGATTGGTGAAGCTTGTTGCCCTGGATGCGATCAGAGCAAAGAGAAATCATGAAAGCAGCCAGACCTATAAGCCGAATTCTGTCCACGCTTTCGCGTGGGACGATCATTCCTCTGGGCCACGCATTACTGCGTAGCTCAAGCGACCTACCCGGAGGTTTGACGCGCCGAGCCGGCACGTTCCCGGCAAACCCGAAGGCCCGCCGAAAATTCCTCCCTATTTGGTCTTGCTCCGTGTGGGGTTTGCCCTGCCCGCTGCATTACTGCCGCGGCGGTGCGCTCTTACCGCACCTTTTCACCCTTACCCCGTTGCCAGGGCGGTATGTTTTCTGTGGCACTGGCCGTCGAATGAGCTTGAACTCATCCTCCCGGACGTTATCCGGCACACTGCTCTGCGGAGTTCGGACTTTCCTCTCCTGACTCGTGCGAATCTCGCGCAATCAAGAGCGACCGTCCGGTCCGGCTGCCTACAGAAGGATTATATATTGGCTCGCCCAAAGCGCCTGAAAATGGCTCCGATGGCCCACCCTAAACCCTTCTCCGCCGTTGGGACATGTCCTTCTAAATGTGTAAATCTGCGAGGTTGCTCCGAATTGCTCACGCGAGATATTAATGTTTGGTTAACCCGTAGAAATTCATTAACTACAATGTAATGAGCCGCTTAGGCGGTTCGTTCCTTGCGGATCGAATCCGCGTTTAGCCCATCCCGCGCTTCCTAAATCAGCAGCCCTAAGCCGTTCCACAAAGTTTTCCACAGATTTAGCCTGCGTGGAGTCGATGCCGCATCTCCGAACTTGTGCCCATGTCCTTAAGCGACGCCCCTCTTAGCTGTGCCAGGTCGCGCTTAGTACCACGAGCAGAAGGAATCGCAAGAGGGGTAGACTGCGCCGGACAAAGGGCCGTTACTCACGCATATTAATACGGTAGGTATTATGGCCCATTTATACGAGCGAAATTTTCGAAACACACCGCGATAGGCGTGATATAAGAATTTCGGCGAATGCGCGGTCGACTTCGCTTACTCACGAGGGAGCCCTATGGTTAGGCTCGCATTGGTTTCACCGATTGTGGCCCTATTGGCCGTAGCTGCTTCGGCACAAATTGCTCCGCCGCCGACGGCTGGCGGGCGTCCGCCAATGCCTCCTCCAATTTGCAACCCATGCTTGTTCTACGGTGGCGATATTACTCCGGATGATCCCAATGCGGATGCCCTCGCGGACGAGAATACACTACTCATCGGCGAGACCGAGACGCTCGGTGCGGTGCAGGTCCCGCACGGCCACCAGGCCATAGTTCGTGGCTTATTGTTCAATGTGCTCGCAACCTTGAACGACTTTAATCCGAAGACGGCCACTTGGGAAATTCGTACGGGCGTCAGCAGCGGAAACGGCGGAACACAACTAGGTCAAGGGAGCGGCGAAGCCAATATAACGCCGACTGGCCGCCAGGCATTCGGGTTAAACGAATACACAATTGCAGTCGTGGTGAATCCGCCGATTACTCTCGACGCTGGCACCTATTGGTTCAACGTGACGCCTCAGTGCACCGATAGCGGCGACGAGAACTGCAATATGGAAGATTTTTACGCCTCCAATACCACGCACGGAACCAACAACATTCGTGGCGAGCTGCAGCCGCTCCACGACATGTTTTTGGAGTCACCCTACCTGGCTTTTCCTTATGAAAACTGGTGTGCGGATGGTCTGAATACCTATCAATGCGCCGCTCTTTCCTTTGGGGTGATTGGGGTCGGGCATTAAGACCGGAGCCACGCCCCCGAAACAATAATTGAAAGAGGAATCGAGAGAGCCTTGCGCTCCCTCGTTCCTATCCACGTGTCATCCTGAGCGCGAGTTGTTCGCTTGAACGGGCCTGAACTCTACTTAGTCGCCGCCAAGCGGTAGACCGTCCCACAACCGAAATTGCAAACTGTGCTGGATCCGCCCGCGAAAGTTGTGCCGTAGAGTGCTCCATCGCTGCCCTGAAGCAGGCCTCCGTAAGGATAAGAGCCGGATGTGCTATTGAAGTTGTGGATCGTGGTCAGCGTTCCACTCGCAGTGATTCGGTACGCGGTGCCAAAACTGGGATACTTCCCCCCGTACGAAGTAGTGCCATAGAAATTGCCATCGGTGGCCTGGATCAAAGGCGATATCGGGGTGTTTCCGTCTGTGCCGCCAGCAAACGAGTACAAGGTGGTCAGCGTTCCGCTCGGCGTCATGCTAAAGACCGTGCCATAGCTGGACGTACCCCCCTCTTCCGTGGTGCCGTAGAAATTTCCATCTTTGGCCTGAAGCAGCGGGGCGAAGGGCAACGCGCCATCCGTGGTTCCGTTGAAAGAGTAGAGCGTTGTCAGCGTGCCAGTTAACGTGATCTTGAAGATAGTGCCTGCGTACTGATCGTTGTATCCCCAGGTTGTGCCGTAGAGGTTTCCGTCAGTGCCCCGGATCAGTCCCGCGACAGGGACGGCGCCGTCCGCACGGCCGGTAAAAGAATGGATTAGGCTGAATGTGCCGCTGGGAGTGATTTTGAAAATCACACCGGCGCCGAAGGCTCCGCCAGCCTCGGTTGTGCCGTAAAAATTTCCGTCAGTGCCCTGAACCAGCGTTCCGGTGCCGTCCGCGCCGTCGGTGTAAGCGAAGTCGTGTAGCACAGTGAATTGGCCGGTAGGCGTGATTTTGAAGACCGTGCCGCAACCCGTCGAGCAGTCGCCTCCACCATTGTTGGTCCCGCCCTGCGATGTTATTCCATAAAAGTTCCCGTCAGTGCCTTCGACCAGCCCGGCTAGTAAGTTGGAGCCGTTGGTTCCATCAAAACTGAACACGATTTCTTTGCCTGCTGGAGTCATTTTGAAAATCGTCCCGCAGCCGGTGGGACAAGCCGGGTTGCCGCCATTCTGTGTCGTTCCGTAGAAATTTCCGTCGCCGGACTGGACTAACTGTGCCCAGGAGTAGGCTCCATCCGTGCCGTTAAAGCTCCGCGCCTTGAAAGTTTGCGCAGACAAAGAGACCACCGCCATGGAAGACAGCGCCGCGGATACCAAAAAGAGCGCGCAGGTTCTTGTAGTGCACTTCAATCGTTTCATGAATTTTTCCATTCTCGTAATCGGGGGATCGTCCGCAGCTCGGGCACTCCGACGCTTGCTGCTGAACGCACTTCGACTTTCGAAGTTAAGGAACAATACCTGATACGGCCGTCAAGAAGTGTGCCATTTGGGACACTTTGGAAAGTAAATGACTCGGTTGGGCAGTGCCCAAGCGTCACGGCTGGGATTTTGAAACTGGAATGTTCTAGCCGCGGAGGACACTACCCACTCAAGCCGAAATGGAGCTAGCGGCTTCAGTGCGGCTGGCAAGTTGAAGATACATGGAATCTATATAGGTTGCACAAGATCGTACTAAAATTAGAGCGCCTGGGCACAACCCTTACCCTCCAAACTCCTCCCCGCCTCCGCCCTGCATCATGGACTCAAACCGGGTCGAGCTTTTCAGGAACGCGAGCTTTACCGTCCCGGTCGGGCCGTTGCGCTGCTTGCGGATCAGGATCTCGGCAATGCCTTCAAGTTCCGGCTCATCTGGTTTATAGACTTCTTCGCGGAAAATAAACGCGACCACATCGGCGTCCTGCTCAATCGAACCCGACTCGCGCAAATCCGCCAGTTGCGGACGGTGGTCGCCCGACCCGCGGCTCTCGGGCGCGCGGCTCAACTGCGAAAGCGCAATCACCGGTACTTCCATTTCTTTGGCCAGCGCTTTCAATCCCCGCGAAATCGCCGACACTTCCTGCGTCCGGTTTTCGTACCGCCGCGAGCCGCCCGACATCAACTGCAAATAATCAACAATGATCAAATCCAGCTTGCCCTGCGATTGCCGCAGCCGCCGCGCCTTGGCCCGCATTTCGCTCAGCGCAATGCCCGGCGTGTCATCAATAAAAATGGGGGCCTGCGTCAGCTTTTCCAGCGCCTGCGAAATTTTGCGCATGTCGTCCTGCCACAGCGACCCGGTGCGGAACTTGTGTGAGTCCACCCGCGCCACAGAGCACAGCAGGCGTTGCAGCAGAGCTTCATTCGACATTTCCAGCGAAAACACGCCGACTACTTTGCCGTCGAGAATGGCTGCGTTCTCCGCGATGTTCATGGCGAAGGCGGTTTTGCCCATCGAAGGCCGCGCCGCAATAATAATGAGGTCGGATTTTTGCAGGCCCGCAGTTTTTTCATCAAGGTCAGGGAAGTGCGTCTCGACCCCCGTGATGCGTTGCCCTTTTTGCAACAGCGCGTCAATCGAGCCGAATTTTTCCTTGACGATCTCCTGCACGCCCATGAAGCCACGGCCCAGCCGTTTTTCGGAAAGCTGAAACAGCGCCGCTTCGGCTTCATTTAAAACGTCTTCGGCGTCGTCGCTCTGGTCAGCCGCGCGCGCAATCGCGGAATTCGCCGTGTGAATCAGCCCGCGCAGCAGCGCCTTGTCGCGGACAATCTTTATGTAGTGCTCAATGCTCGGCCGGTCAGGAACGCCATCCACGAGGCCGGAGATGTACCCTACATCGCCAACCGCTTGCAGTTCCTTGCTCCGGTTCAACTCCTCGACGAGCGTAATCAAATCCACCGCCCGCGACGTATCCATCAGGTCAATCATTCGCTGATAGATTCGCCGGTGCGAATCGAGCGAGAAATCCTCCGGCTTCAGGTGCTCGGCCGCTTCGTTGAAAGAAAAATTGTCCAGCAGAATTGCGCCGAGAATTGAGCGTTCGGCGTCAACATTCGCAGGAAGTGTGTGGGTAATGCTGTAATCAGTCGTTGCCAAGTCTGTCCTTGTCCGTTAAGCCCTTAAAAATGTTCTCGCGACTTGCATAGTACTCACGAACCCGCATGTGGATGATAAGTATCTCGTAGGAAAAGTGCGGCAAATTATTTTTCCCCTCTGCGGGGCGCATGCTCACCGGCGGGCGCATAGTCTAAATCGATTGTAGGGGAACAAAAAGCGAAGAACAAGTTTCTTGCCGGATACAGAAGCCCCAGCGAATGAGAGATAAGGAAAAATACGGCCCGATCCAGCCAATCGGGCCGTATTTGCTCGTGGATGTGGCGGCTCCGTGCGCGCTCGAACCCGCATTCCCGAAGGAGTTGCCCGGTCTCTCACCGCACGCCGCAGTCTCGCTCCAACCCGAAGATTGAAGTTCCGACTGGAGATTGCGTCACCGCAGTTCAGCCCGCCCACCAGGAGGTTTATTCTCAGGAGGCCGCATCGCCGTTCATCCCCGCGTCAGCGTCACCTGCCATGATGGCGACGCGCCCTCGGGGACTTCGCCAGCGGTTCACCCTCGAGAACCGCCGGAACTGCCGTGGTCCACAATGGAGCCGCGCGCAAAACATCTCACGCAGCGCTGAAAGCACTCTGCGCGAAATCGCTAACTCCCGCAATCACAAAATCGTCCATCGCTGTGCAGAACCTGTGGACGCCCGTAAATCTCTGTGGAAAGGAATGGAAAAGCGGTAGATTACTTGCACGTTCATTGGACACTCTGTTGCAAAGAAATTCGCTCCACGAACTTTGGTGGCAACTTTGAGTGCTTGGCTCCTCAGCATGGCAGATAAATAAGGACGGCTGATTAGCCGTCCTTTGGCGGGAAAATTCTAAAACCTCTAGTCCCGCACTCCGTCCATAAACGCTCTCAGCTTCCTCGACCTTGACGGATGCCTCAATTTCCGCAGCGCTTTCGCTTCGATTTGCCGGATGCGTTCGCGGGTGACGGCGAACGATTGTCCCACTTCTTCAAGCGTGTGCTCGCTGCCATCTTCGAGTCCGAAACGCATCTTGATAACTTTTTCTTCGCGCGCGGTGAGCGTGCGCAAGACCTGTCCGGTCTGGTCTTTCAAGTTGACGTTGATAACGGCCTCGGCGGGCGAAACTACGGCGCGATCTTCGATGAAGTCGCCCAAGTGCGAATCTTCTTCTTCACCGATGGGCGTTTCCAGCGAAATCGGCTCCTGTGCAATTTTCAAAACTTTTCGGACTTTCGCCACCGGAATGTCCATGCGCTTGGCAATTTCTTCCGAGGTGGGTTCGCGCCCCAGCTCCTGCACCAGTTGCCGCGAGGTGCGGATGAGCTTATTGATGGTTTCAATCATGTGCACGGGAATACGGATAGTTCGGGCCTGGTCGGCGATGGCGCGGGTGATGGCCTGACGGATCCACCACGTCGCGTATGTCGAGAATTTGTAGCCGCGCCGGTACTCGAATTTGTCCACGGCCTTCATCAGGCCGATGTTGCCTTCCTGGATCAGGTCAAGGAACTGCAAGCCGCGGTTGGTGTATTTCTTGGCGATGGAGACCACAAGGCGCAGGTTGGCTTCGATGAGTTCGCGCTTGGCCTGCTCGGCATCCATGTCCCCCTGGATGATTTCGCGCTGCGTTCGCTTGAGCTCAATGAATGAGACACCGACTTCGATTTCCAACTTTTCGAGATCGGCGCGTATGGCGCGGGACTGCCGCTTGTATTCCTTCTTCTGCTCGTCGCTGCGGGTGGCCTCAGCCTTTTTTTCGAGGTTGAGCGACTGGCGGTCGAGCGAGCGCATGTTGTCGACGGTCTTGTTGAGGCGGTCAATCAGGCGTTTGCGCTCGTTATTCGTAAAACCAAGTTTGCGCACGCACAGAGACATGTGGACCACGGCGCGGGCCAGCGCAATGCGATACCGGCGATAGTCTTTGGGGCGCTTCTTTTGGTTAACGGCGGCAAACTTTTCGACCAGCCCGCCAACTTTTTTGTAGGCCTTCTCCAGCGTGTCGATTTTGCCGGTGAACTCCTTCAGACGGTTTTGCAGAATTTCATCGGTGATTTCTTCTTCGTCGAAGGTCACGACCTCTTTAATTGAGCGGACGCTCTTCTTGAGATCATCGCCGAGGCCTAACAATTCGTTAATGACGATCGGCGAGCGAGAGAGCGCCTTCAGAACGCGCAACTGTCCGCGTTCAATCCGCTTCGCGATTTCAACTTCGCCCTCGCGCGTGAGCAACGGCACGGTACCCATCTCACGCAAGTACATGCGGACGGGGTCGTTGGTTTTTTCGAGCGCCCCCGGCGTGAGGTCAAGTTCTACGTCCTCGCCTCCCTCTTCTTCGTCGAATTTCTTGTCCAGGGTGGAAGACGGCAGCTTCGGCCCTTCAAGCACGTCAATACCTTGCGTGCTGATGGTGCTCAGCAAATCGTCCATGTCTTCGGGTGAATTGACATCGTTTGGCAGGAGGTCGTTGACCTGATCGAAGGTGAGATATCCCTTCTCTTTGCCGGTGTCAATTAACTTCTTTATGTCTTCAAATTTGTCGTCAAGAGCCAAGACGGATTATCCTCTGCTCGCCCCGTGGGGCGTGGAAACAATTTTTTGGGACGGTGGGAACCTTAGAGTGCGGAGCTATGCGTCAGCACAAACTCTAATAATACCACTGAAACGGGCGATCTGCCCGTTCGAAATGCGTCCGCCTTTCCGCCCAGAGCTACCGCCGCTGACAATATAGATGTCGCACAAGCACATTTAGTTTCAACGTGCTACAGCAATCAGGCGGAATTGCGGATTGGCTCCGCGCCGGGATCGCGCAGGGCCAATTTTAGCCGCGTCTTCTCCTGTAATAGCTGCTGCACGCGTTCGGGCTCGCGAACGCGGCCAGCCTGCAACTCAGTTTGCACGCGCTCGAGCCGCCGCCGCAGATGAATCCGGCGCAGCGCTTTGATGGCGCCCTCCAGTCTCTCGGCGGTCAACTCTTCGTCGTCTTTGAGCAAGGCCGTTGCCAAAATATTGCGCTCGGGCTCGGAGATGGGTAATTCCATTACGTCAATCCCATCGCTTACATCGGCGATTTCGGAACCGGCCTTAAGCAGGGATTCAATCAGAGACTCGCTGCCGAGGCCTTCATGGATGCGTTCGTTTTGCAATGCGTAACGGGCCTGGCGGCAGGGGTCGAAGTCTTCTTCGGCGCCGTCGCGGGCGGAGATGTGATCGTCGGCATTGAGCATTTCGCTCGACGAGGCGAGGGCGCGAATGAGAATGCGCTCGGCGTCGGTAATCTGTACGGCAGCCGGAGTCTGGAGATTGGCCGATGAGCGGCCGGTCGCGGCGTGCTTGAGTTCCTGGCGGAGAACGGCGGAATCAATGCCGAGCTTCTGCGCGATTTCAGCGGAGAGCTCGTCGCGGACGATGCGGCTAGGCACGCGCTGAATGTGTGGCAAAAGATGATTCACGGCTTTCACCTTGCCCTCGGCGCTGCGAACGGGAAATTGCGCACGGGCGCGGTCAATCAAGTAGTCGAAATATTTTTGCGAGCTGCGAAGCTCGGCTACGTAGGCATCGCGGCCTTTTTTGCGAATGAAGAGATCGGGGTCGAAGCCGGGTTCGAGGGTGAGGACTTTGATTTGGAATTCTTCTTCGACTAACAGACCCAAAGTGCGTTCGGTGGCGCGGGCGCCGGCTGTGTCGGGATCGAAGTTGACGACGACGTTCTTGCTAAACCGGCCGAGCAGCTTGGCTTGCAGCTCGGTGAAGGCCGTGCCCGAGCTGGCGATGACGTTGTGAAATCCAGCGGCGTAGACGGCGATGCAATCCATTTGGCCTTCGACGAGGATGGCGTAGTCAAGTTTGCGGATCGCTTCTTTCGCCTGATTCAGATTGAAGAGCACGCGGGATTTCGAGTAAATCTGCGTCTCGGGCGAGTTCAGATATTTGGGGCCAGCTTTTTCGTCGGTGGCGAGAGTGCGTCCGGTGAAGGCGATGACACGGCCGCTTTCGTTGGCGATGGGGAACATCACGCGATTGCGGAACTTGGAGTACATCGAGGCAGCCGCTGGCGCTTGGTCTTTAGCCGTTCGTGGTTGGTCGTTGACCTCTGGCGAACGACCAACGACTGACGACTGACGACCTTCTTCCTGCTTCCAGGAAAACAGTCCGCTTTCACGCAGAATTTCTTCGTCAAATTCGTTGCGCAGGCGGTCGCGGAGAAGAAACCCGGAATCGGGGGCGTAGCCGATACGGAAGGGGGCGAGCATTTCGTCGTTGAGTCCGCGTCCGGCGAGATATTCACGAGCGTGCGCGCCTTCGGGGCGCTTGAGACACTCCTGAAAAAATGCGGTGGCGCGGTCGTGAACATCTAGCAGTTGCGCGCGAAGCTTCGCATCTTTGGCTTCGGCAGGGCTGCTGTAGTTCATCTTCGGCATGGCCATGCCGAGCTTTTGCGCGATGAGGCGGACAGCTTCGGGGAAAGTAATGTTTTCTATTTTTTGAACGAAGCTGAAAACGTCTCCCTTCACCCCGCAGCCAAAGCAGTAATAAAACTGGCGCGTGGCGTGGACGGAAAACGACGGCGTCTTCTCACCATGAAAAGGGCACAGCCCGGTGAAGTTCTGCGCTCCCGACTTACGCAGCTTGACGTAGTCTCCGACGATGCGGACGATGTCGGCCTGCTGGCGGACGAGTTCTTTGAAGTCGGAGGCTTCGGTCATTTCTAGGAGTTAGCGACTGTCCTTATTGTCGGACAGATTCGGGTGGAAGGGAATATGTGGAATTCGTGCGGGTTGTGGGAAAGACGGATCATCTTCAACGACGCCATGTCATTGCAGCTTTGCGTACTCAGCTTTGGCTTGCTTCAGGACTGGGATGTCGGGGTCGGCGTCTTTCCAGAGCGTCAGAAAATCTTTGTAGGCGGCGAGCGCCCGGACGCGGGCGGCATCGGCATCCGCTCCCTGCGAAGTTCTTGCTTGTAAGGCGTTGGCGCGGGCGACGCCGAGATGAGCTAACGCTCCCGTCCAGCAGTTCCAGACGATGCCGTTGTGGTCGATGATTTTCTGGAACTCGGCGGCCGCTTCTTGGCCCTTGCCGGCAGCCAGGTACGCCTCTCCGCGAACATAGGTGGGATAAAGGCAGGAGATATTTGTAAGAAAGAAAATTTGCCCATATTCAATCGGCGGCACGGCAGGCTGCAAGCTCGCGATGGCCGCCGCGGGATTCTTACGGTTAAGCGCCAGTTGCGCGTGAATGGCCGGCAGCCAGAGCGATTGCATCTGCGTATCCAAAGGGTAGCGCTTGTTTAAGTCCCGCGCGATCTGGTCCGCCAGCGCAGATTCGCCTGCCATGGCGAGAGCTAGTGCGGCTTCAACGTCAACGGCTTGACTGGTGGGCGTCAACTTCAGTCCTTCTGCGGCGACCTGCTTGGCCTGCGCCGGGTTGCCGAAAGCGGCTTCCCGCTGCGCCGCGACAGCCAGCGCGATCGCCCCAAGTTCCTTGCTATCGGCGCGAATGGCGGAGTCGAGGGACCTTCGCGTCAATTCCCGAGCCTTGTCAAGATGGCCCGCATAGGCCTCCGTATCGGAAGCGAGAGAAAGCGCGAAATCTTCCTCGGGCCTACCCTCAAACCAGTGCAGTTGTTCCGTCATGGCACTGGTATCGCCCTCAAGAAAAGCCAGCCCATAGAGCGCGTTGTGCAGTATGAAACTATCAGCCTTTCGCGCCTGCGCCAGCGCAACCACCTGCCGCGTTTCGTCAAAGTTTTGCAAGATCAATCCGGCATTGGCGAGATGGGTATAGGCCACGGTGTCATCGGGCCGCGTCAACATTCCTTCGCGAAACAATTTTGCTCCCTTCTCGTACTCCCCTTTCTGGAAGCAAACGTACCCCAATCCCGTTGTTGCTGCGTCCCCGGGATAACTCGCAGCCAATTCTTCCAACGCGCGCGCGGCCTTGTCTAACTCTCCGGTCACTTCGGAGTAGTAAGAAGCGGTGATCACCATCCTCTCGCGAGCGCTGGTATGCTCCCGCAACTGGAACGCTTTGGTGGTGTATTCGCTAGAACGCTCAACCTCTCCGAGCGTCCCATAATCGCGGGCCATTTCGAGATAGGCCATCGCAAAACCAGGGTCAAGTTCGATGGCTCGTTCTTCGTAGGGCAGTTCCGCAGCGGGGCCCTTCTCTCGGAAGGCCTTACTGCCCAAGGCATCGGCCTGCAAAGCCTCGAGAGAGGAAGTGGTGGCCTGATAAAGCGGAACGTCAAGCTTCTGCACGGAAACCAGCGACTCGCCCAGTTCGCCACGCAGCTTTGATGCTGCCGTTCCCAGCGCATCAAGAACCTTCTCTTTTGCAGCCGCTGTTGTTTGCTCCTGCGCCAGCGTGTCGCCGCTCCGGCAGTTCACCACTTTCAAGCTCAGTACGTATTGGCTGCCCAGACTGGCGATCGAGCCGGCAACGTAGGCCTTGCTATTAGCACGCTGGCAAAGTTCGCGGGCAATGTCGGGGGTGAGCCGCGTGTCGGGCGGCTTTGTCATCAGCTTCAATGTCTCGGCGACTGTGTTATCGGAAAGCACATTCAGAAAGGGGGACTGGTTTAGCGATACGTTGAGTGCGGTCTTGAGGGTGTCGTCGAATACAGGATCGCCGGTGCTGTTGGCGAAATCGGCAAGGACGATCGTGTCTTTGTCGGTGAGTGGTTGCGCCTTGTGTGCGCGGTAATAGAGACTGCTGGCGATCAATGCGACCACCGCAATGCCGACTGCGCTGGCGAGCTTTGCTCGCCTTGGATGGCTAAGGACGGCCGTCGCCACATGGTCTGTGCCGGCGGGCCGGTGCCCACTTTCACTGTCCCGCCTGAGACGTTGCAAGTCGGCGCGTATGTCAGAGGCGTGCTGATAGCGCAGGTCACGGTCTTTTTCCAGCGCTTTGAGAATCACGGCTTCCAGAGGTTGTGAGATTGCCGGGTTGATCTTCGCCGGAGCAACTGGTTCCTGGTGAAGAATGGCGCCGCAGATCTCTCCGGCACTTGTGCCGGCGAATGGCGGTTTGCCGGTTGCCATCTCATACAGTAAAGCTCCATATGAGAACAAGTCGCTGCGAGCATCGAGTTCTTTCGCACGCACCTGCTCGGGCGACATGTAAGCGACCGTTCCCACCAGCGCGCCAGCGCTCGTCAGTTGCGACGCATCGGAATCAAGAGACACGGTAAGTGAATCGCTTCCCGCCGATGCGGAGTGAGCGACCACCTTGGCCAATCCAAAGTCGAGAATCTTGGCGTGTCCGCGCTTGGTGACGAAGATGTTCGCGGGCTTGATATCGCGGTGTACGATGCCGGCGGAGTGAGCGGCGTCGAGCGCGTCTGCAATCTCAATGCCCAGCGCCAGCACCGCTTCCGCTTCCAGTGGTCGCCCGCCGACGCGGTGCTTGAGCGTCATCCCATCCAGATATTCCATCGCGATGAATGACTGCACCTCGTTCTTGCCGATCTCGTAGATGGTGCAGATATTGGGATGGTTCAGGGCAGATGCGGCACGTGCTTCGCGGCGGAAACGTTCCAGAGCCTGCGGATCATGAGCAACATCTTCGGGCAGGAATTTTAAAGCAACGAAGCGCCCCAGCTCGAAGTCTTCGGCTTGGTAGACAACACCCATTCCGCCACCGCCCAGCTTACTGAGGATGCGGTAATGGGAAACTGTCTGCCCAACGAGTTGTGATGGCGTGGGCACTGGCAGACATGGTAGGGATGCGGGGAAAGCAAAGTCAACGAGGTTTATTTGACCTGGGTATTATTCCGGTGCATAGAGGCTGGCGATAACGCGCGAACTCAGCTGGTGCTCTTCAGACCATGTGGCGCCGCCGTTGGTCGAGGTTCGGTAGAACGCGCTCCAGTTGGGGCTGAAGCGGGAATCCATCCATGCGACGCGTACAGTGCCAGCCACGCCTGCGGCAATTACTGGGAATGCTTCGCGAGCGTTCGGCGGCGCATTCGACAACTCGGATTTAGGCGCCCAGGTCTCCCCGTGGGTCGTGGACGAAGCGAAATAGACCCGCTCGGGTTGGTTAAGAGCAGAGCTTGCTGTCCATAAGGCATAGAGCACGCCGCCGGAATCGGACGCCATCGAGATCTGTGCGCCCAAATATCCCCAGGCGCAATGGTAGGCGGCGCAGCCATCTGGCACGCGCGAGGTATCCATCAAGTTTGTAGCCCAGCGTCCGCTGCGGTCGACTAGGCGGGTTATATAAAGATGGACGCGTCCGCCGATGCTCTGGGTATAGCCAGCCCAAGCGAAATATACGTCGCCGTCGGAATCCACGGCGGCCGCGCCGGTAAGGGCGGCGACGAAGCTGTCTCCGGAGTGAACGATCACGGAAGAAAAAGCCACCCCTCCGCTGTGCGACACGGCAGCCCAAAGTGAGTGGCCCCGCGTATATCCGACATATACGTCTTGGCCGCGGGCCGCGATCACGGGATGTTCCGCGCTTGGGCCTATTCCGTCGAACGCGCCGCGGTCAGCCAGCACGACGGACCAGCTTTGCCCGAAATCAGCAGACTTTGCAACCATCACGTCCTGCTTGTCATTTTCAAGCCAGGTGGCGTACACCACGCGATGATCAGCTGCGTCCACGACGACTTGCGGAGAAACCTGGCCCGAACGCGTAGGGGTCAAAGCGCGCGGGGCATCCCAGTGCGAGCCTTCATCATGGCTCGTCACTAAGGTCAATGTTGGTACTCGGCAAGTTGTGCAATTGGTCAGGCTGCGATATTGGGGGTAGAGGACATAGACGTGGCCAGTATCATCGGCGGTCGTTGCAAGTTCCCACTGGTCAGTGGGCTGGTCACTGGCAGGCGTTGACACAGCGGCGGCCGCGATCGGGACTAACAGCAGAGTTAGCGCCAGTGCGACAGACAGAAAAATGCCGGATTGTGCCTGAGTACTCGAAGCCACAAGAACCTCGGGTCAGCCGGGGGGAGACTGCACTACCCAAAATCTATCCTGTTGCCGCGCCCGGGTCAACCTGCAGGTCATTTTGGATCACACGGATTTGGATACGCAGCCGCGCTCTGAGTAAGTTCTTAATGCGAGCTTGACGGCTCATTACGGCGGTTGATATATTTGTAAGGTTCCGCGAGTTTATTCTGGCTTGCCTGTATGTGAAGGCGCTGCCTTGCGGGTGGCTGATACGCAAAGCAGTCTCTGGAAGCAGTGAAGCAACTAGACGTAACGTCTCGTAATTAGGTTATACTGTGAACGAGACTCCTCGCTGAAAGGCCCTGCGCACACCTTTCCCCCGTTGGAAGGCTATGTGGGGCAAAGCAGACGAAACGGAGCGACTCCCGAGTTTCCGGGCTTGGAGCCACCGTCGTCCGCGATAGTCCGAACGGGAAACTGATATTCCTTCGCGGAATCGCGCGAACGGAAGCATGGCTGGCGCATCGCCACCCAGACCCTGAAATCAGGGAAAAAGCACCGGTTTTGCCTGTGCGCAAATGTGCGCCTCGGAATCGGCTGAATTAAAGTTGAACAAGGCTTACGAGGAAGCAACGATAAAATGCCTACTTTCAATCAGTTAGTGCGAGATGGACGAAAACGGCCGCGATACAAGACGGCGAGTCCGGCGCTGCAGGGATGTCCGCAAAAGCGGGGCGTTTGCACGCGCGTTTACACTCAAACGCCGAAAAAGCCAAACTCCGCACTGCGCAAAGTTGCCCGCGTTCGATTGACCAATGGGATCGAGGTCACAACCTACATTCCCGGTGTCGGTCACAATTTGCAGGAGCACTCGATTGTCCTCATCCGCGGCGGCCGTGTGAAAGACCTACCTGGCGTTCGTTATCACGTGGTTCGCGGCACGCTTGACTCGGTTGGTGTGGCTGGCCGCAAGCAGAGCCGTTCGAAATATGGCGCCAAGCGCCCGAAAGAAGCGACGAAGTAAGGAATAGCAGACTATGCCGAGAAAAGGACACATCGCCAAGCGCACGGTTGATCCGGATGGAATTTACAACTCCGACCTAGTGACGAAATTCGTCAACTGCATGATGTTTCAGGGCAAGAAGAGCACCGCCCAGTCCATCTTCTATGAGTCACTGACGAAGTTGCAGGAAAAGGGCGGCGACGAGGCCATGAAGCTGTTCACGAAGGCCGTCGAAAACACCAAGCCGCTGCTCGAAGTGAAGAGTCGCCGCGTGGGCGGCGCGAACTACCAGGTTCCCGTCGAAGTCAATGCCGACCGCCGCACTTCGCTGGCGATCCGCTGGTTGCTGACTTATGCACGCGCTCGCGGCGAAAAAGGCATGGTGGACAAGCTGACGAATGAATTGTTGGACGCGGCCAACGGAAAAGGCGCGGCTATTAAGAAGAAAGAAGATGTGCATCGCATGGCCGATGCCAACAAGGCGTTCGCGCATTATCGCTGGTAAAGCTTTTTGTGGTGTAAAGAAAAAATAATTTTTTAAGAGAGCCCCAGAAGGAAGCAGAGAGATCGTGGCCAGAACAGTTCCATTAGAGCGTTGCAGAAATATCGGGATCATGGCGCACATTGACGCCGGCAAGACCACTACGACGGAGCGCATCCTCTTTTATACGGGACGGACGCATCGCATCGGAGAGGTTCATGAAGGCACTGCGACCATGGACTGGATGGAGCAGGAGCAGGAGCGCGGCATTACGATTACCTCTGCGGCAACGACCTGCACCTGGCGCGATATCCGCATCAACATTATTGATACTCCCGGTCACGTAGACTTTACCGCGGAAGTCGAGCGGTCTTTACGTGTTCTGGATGGCGCGGTTGCTGTGTTTGACGCGGTTCATGGTGTGCAACCGCAATCGGAAAAAGTCTGGCGTCAGGCCGACAAGTACGGCGTTCCCCGGATTTGCTTCATTAACAAGATTGACAAGATGGGTGCCGATTTTGAACATGCTGTCGATACTCTTCGCAAGCGTCTGAATGCCAAGCCCGTGGCTATCCAGATTCCTATCGGGCAGGAAGACAAGTTTAAGGGCGTGATTGACCTGGTCGCGATGAAGTCCATCACCTGGAAAGACGACACGATCGGTGCCGAATACATTCTTGGCGACATTCCTGCCGAATTGCAGAAGAAGGCGGAAGCGTTCCATACGCAACTGGTCGAGACCGTCGCTGAAAATGATGACGAAATCCTGCATAAGTTCCTTGAAGGCGAGACGATTTCCGCCGAGGAACTGCGGGCATCGCTGCGCAAGTCGACCATCGGCTTGAAGTTGTTCCCTGTGGTTGTCGGTACGGCTTTCAAGAACAAAGGTGTTCAGCCGCTACTGGATGCGGTCGTAGATTATCTGCCCTCCCCTCTTGATATCGGCGAAACCAGAGGGACCAATCCTGGGACGGACCAGCCTCTGACCCGCAAACCGGACGACAAAGAACCATTTTCCGCGCTGGCTTTCAAGATTATGGCCGACCCGTTTGTGGGCCAGTTGACATTTATCCGCGTTTACTCCGGACAGCTGAAGTCGGGTGATTCGGTGCTGAATCCGCGCACCGGCAAAGACGAGCGCATCGGCCGCTTGCTGAAGATGCACGCGAACAAGCGCGAAGACATTCAGGAGATTCTGGCGGGCGACATTTGCGCGGCTGTCGGATTGAAGAATGTGGGCACCGGCGACACTATCTGCGAGGAAAAGCATCCAATCCTCCTCGAGTCCATTCAATTTGCTGTGCCGGTGATTTCGGTTGCGGTTGAGCCAAAGACCAAAGCAGATCAGGAAAAAATGGGTATGGCGCTCAGCCGTCTGGCCCAGGAAGACCCGACCTTCAAGGTCCACACCGATCCCGATAGCGGACAGACGATCATCAGCGGTATGGGCGAGTTGCACCTTGAAATTATCGTGGATCGAATGATGCGGGAGTACAAGGTTGAGGCCAACGTTGGTAAACCGCAGGTGGCCTACCGCGAGACCATCCGCAAGAAGTCCGAAGCCGAAGGCAAGTATATCCGGCAGACTGGCGGCAAGGGCCAGTACGGTCACGCGAAGATCCGCATCGAGCCACAGGAGCCGGGCAAGGGCTACGAGTTTGTTAACGATATCGTGGGCGGATCGGTGCCGAAGGAGTTCATCAAGCCGATCGATCAGGGCATAAAGGAAGCGCTCGAAGGCGGCATACTCGCAGGCTATCCGATGGTAGACGTAAAAGCCACGCTTTACGACGGCAGCTATCACGACGTGGACTCGAACGAAATGGCATTCAAGATTGCCGGTTCGATGGCGTTCAAAGAAGCTGCGCGGAAGGCGTCTCCGGTGTTGCTTGAGCCGGTAATGGCGGTGGAAGTGGTCACGCCGGAAGATTATGCCGGGACGATCATGGGCGATTTGAGTTCGCGCCGCGGCCGCATCGAAGGCATGGAGCACCGGGCTGGCTCGCAGGTGATCAAGGCAATTGTGCCGTTGGCGGAAATGTTCGGATACGCCACGCACATGCGTTCGAGCACACAGGGCCGCGCAGAATATTCCATGCACTTTGCGCGTTATGAAGAAGCGCCGCGCTCGGTGTCGGAAGAAATTATTGCCCGCGTGCAGGGCGCAACGAAATAGCGAGATTTGAATTGCAGCCGGCGAAGCCGGCAATTTTAAGAGGAAAAGAACATGGCGAAGGAAAAGTTTGAACGGAATAAGCCGCACTGCAATGTGGGGACGATTGGGCACATTGATCACGGCAAGACGACGCTGACGGCGGCGATCACCAAGGTGTTGTCGAAGCACAACCCGAAGATCCAGTTCCGCAGTTTCGATTCGATTGACAACGCGCCGGAAGAAAAGGCTCGTGGGATCACGATTGCGACGGCGCACGTCGAGTATGAGACGCCGAACCGGCACTACGCGCACGTGGACTGCCCGGGTCACGCCGATTACATCAAGAACATGATTACGGGTGCAGCGCAGATGGATGGCGCGATTCTCGTGGTCGCAGCGACCGACGGTCCGATGCCGCAGACGCGCGAGCACGTGCTCTTGGCTCGTCAGGTGGGTGTG
>Ga0181522_10000453_pt1 | contig 30724 bp, 25 predicted proteins | sample PEATcosm2014_Bin_27_FD_121103 | JGI IMG/M metagenome (GOLD analysis project Ga0181522, IMG submission 121103) | Peatland microbial communities from MTU Mesocosm Facility, Houghton, MI, USA - PEATcosm2014_Bin05_10_metaG | ecosystem: Environmental > Terrestrial > Soil > Wetlands > Peat | place...
GGGCGGAGGCGGCGGGGGTGGCGTGTTATCAACTTGCTTCTTGGCCAGAAGGGCCGGCGCTACCGGCGTCGGAATCTCGGCCTGATCTGTAAATATATTTCTTCCGTTACCCTCATACTTCGTCTCTTCGCTCGTCTTCAGCCAGTCGAAACGCAATGAAGGATCAATCGAATGTGCGTGAGCGCTCTTGGTCCTTCTCCCCAGCGCCATGTGAGACGTTGCCGAAAACGACGTGTCGGCAACCGCGCTGGTCGTTGTCGGCGTCGGAGCGTCACTGGTGTGCGAGCTGAAAATGCCATGCAGCATGAGCCCGCCGCCGGCCACTAGCAACACTGCCGCAGCGATGAGTTTCTTGCGGTCTTCAGCTCCCAGCTTCACTTTTTCCGTCCCTGTCTCACTTAGGCTGCGCCCGCCTTCAAGTACGTTTCCAGCGTCATTTTGAGTTGTACCACCCCGTTCTCCTGCCCGCCGAGTTCGACGCTATCCACCAGGAAGAACAGCCGGTTGCGTTCGAGCGCGTTCACAAAGCGTATCAACTGCACATAATTGCCTTCGAAGCCGGCCTCGATTTGAACCTTTCGCAACCCCACCTGGGCCGGATCCACACCCTCGGACTCCCGGCTCGGCCCATTCTCCTCTTCCGCTTTTTCCTTGTACTTAATCTCGGCAATCTTTACCCCGCTCTCCTGCGCCAGCTTGCCCAGGTCGCTCGAAATATCCGATTGCTGCGACGTGAAGCGGGTCTTGTAGAAATCATTGATCTGATCGCGGGCGACGGGAATCTTCTTGTCGAGGCCCTTGAGCGGTTCGACTTCACGCGTCTTGATCTGCAATTCCTTCCACAACGTAGAAAGCTGATCGCGGCGCGAGGCTTCCGAACCGACGATGGGCGAAAACAGAAGGCCTAGGGCGATGACGTCCACGGCCACCAACGCCGCCATGCCGATCTTCAATTTTCGCCGGGTTTCGCGCAGGTCGGGCATGCTTAGAGCCCTCCTTGCCGGGCGCTGGCCGGTTTGATGGTCGCAGGCGCGGGCGAAGCCGCTGCATCCGGGGCCGGGACGTAGAGCGCCGTGATGTTAAAGACGACCTCGTTCCCACCCTGCGTGGTGGAGAACTTTTCTTCGTCGATTTCAGTCTGATGGAACTTCTGCGAGCCTTCCATCTTGCGCACCAGTTCAAGAGCGCGGTCCCGCGACGTTCCAGAAACCGTCAATTTGATTTCCAGCTGATTATCCGGCGACATGGCGGGATGAATCGAAACCACATGCAATTGCGGCGGCATCAACTGTTCGAGCGCTTCGAACGCCTGCGTCCACGAGAAGGCCTTGCGCTGGAAGAGATCATTCAGAAATTCCGAGCGGTCGCGCACGCTCCGGTTTTGCGGAAGGTTCATCATGGCGGCGGCCTCGGCTTTTTCGTTGTCGCGCACCGCAATTTGCGCTTCCCGTTGCACAATCAGGTCGCGGTCTTTGCGTGCGCTCAGCCATCCGCTGACCGTAATGAACAGTAGCCCGAGCGTGACGACGCTTAGCGCCACCACGGCTCCGCCCCAGCGGAACCAGAAACGCCGGGCGTCCTCGTACGGCTGCGTTGCGAGATTTATATTGACGCGCATGAGTTAGGCCAGCAATGCCCCCGCCACGCCGCCCAGCTTCCACCGCGGAATCATCCCCGCGCTTGCCCCCAACTGCGATCCGCTGACCAGGTCTGCCACCTGCGCCCCGGTTTGCGCCTTCAGGGCCGGCGCAGCCACGGCTTCGCCCACGCCCGCCACAAAAATTTGCTCGAGATTGAGCTGGTACGTGTCCTGGAAGAATACGACGGAGGGATAAATCTCCTCAGCCAGTTGCTCCCCGCTCATGTTGGCGCCGTACGGGTTTTCAATCGTCCGGAATAGCAACAGTTGCTGCTGGTCCAGGATGGCAAGGCTCACCGTCCGGTCGTCCACTTTTACCACCATCGTGGGCCGGTCGGTCGTAGCTGCGCCCAGTGCCGCCAGCATCGACGGCAGCACAATCCCGGGACTGTAGCCCGCCTCGCGGAAAATCGATTCGTAATCTTGGATGACGCTGAGCAGTGAGACCGCCGCAATCACGCGTACTCCCGTGCCCGAAGTCTGGGCATGATACGAAACTTTGGCTTTATCCACGTCGAAGGGCAGGGATTTTTTCAGGCGGAAGCGTACCACACCCTCGGCTTCCTCGGTTTTCGAAGGCAGCGTCTCGAAATCGAGCAGGACCACGCGCACAGCCGCGTCGGGCAACACCGCAATCAGTTCGCGGGAGCGTCCTCCAACCCGCTCCAGCGCATCGCGTATGGCTTCCAGCACCTTGCCCCGCTCGCGGAGATTATTTTCCAGCAGGTCGGGAACGACGCTGCCCGAAGCAAAATCGCGCACCGCGCAGGCTTCCACCACGCCGCCTTTTTCCGCCATACGGCCCGCGACCACGCCCGCCGTGGTCACTTCGCAGGCCAGCTTCGGCTTTGCTCCCGGATTGTACTTTGTGCTCATCGCGAAATTACCCTGTCACAACGAATCCGCTCTCACCATCTTGCTATTCCGAATCCGCTGTCGCGGGGAGGAACCAGCTTTTCACGCCGCTTCTTCCATCCTACAGCCCGCCGCTTACCGCGAACTCTCGATGAAGGTAACTTTGTTGATTTCCTTCAGCGTGGTCAGACCGATACGAACTTTGTCCAGCGCTGATTCGCGCAGGAAACGCATGCCTTCTTCCCGGGCCGCTCGCCGGATCTCTGATGTCGGCTTCTTGGCCAGAATCATTTCGCGGATACGGTCACTCAGTTCCAATAATTCGTGAATGGCAGTCCGGCCCTTGAATCCCGAGCCCGCACACTCTATGCAACCTTGGCCTTCATAGAAGGTGACGCCCGCCCACTCTTGCGCGTTGAGCCCGCTGGATTCGAGTGTAGCCGCGTCGTACCGTACCGGAGTTTTGCAGGATTCGCAAATCAGGCGAACCAGTCGCTGCGCCAGGATGCAATTCAAAGCGGAAACAAAGTTGTAGGCTTCGACGCCCATGTTCAGGAAGCGCCCCAGCACGTCCACCACGTTGTTGGCGTGGACGGTGGTGAAAACAAGGTGTCCCGTGAGCGCTGAGTTGATGGCAATCTGCGCGGTTTCCGCGTCGCGGATTTCGCCCACCATGATTTTGTCCGGGTCGTGGCGCAAAATAGAACGCAAGCCGCGGGCGAACGTCAGTCCCTTCTTTTCATTCACGGGAATCTGCGTGATGCCCCGCAACTGGTATTCGACCGGATCTTCAATCGTAATGATCTTGTCTTCGTCGGTCTTGATTTCGTTGATGGCTCCATACAGCGTCGTCGTCTTACCGCTGCCCGTCGGCCCGGTCACCAGCACCATGCCGTACGGCTCATGAATAAAGCGGCGAAAGCGTTTGAGGTCGTCTTCGGCAAAGCCGACCACATCCAGCGTCAGCTTGCGGAATTTCTCGCTCATCGATTCTTTGTCGAGCACGCGGAGCACGGCGTCTTCGCCGTGAATCGAAGGCATGATGGAAACGCGGAAATCGATGGGCCGTTCGGGCTGTCCATATTTCACGCGGAAGCGTCCGTCCTGCGGGACGCGCCGCTCAGAGATATCCAGCTCGCTCATGACTTTGATACGAGAAATAATTGTCGAGTGGTGCTCTTTCGCGATCGGCGGCATGGCCTGCGTCAGCACGCCGTCAATTCGGAACTTGATGCACACCGCATCGTCCTGCGTCTCGATATGAATATCGCTGGCCCGGCGCTGTAACGCAGTAAAGATCGTCGTGTCCACGAGCCGGATTATGGGGCTCATGTCGTCTTTCGCGGCCAGCCGGTCCATCGAAATGCTTTCGTCGGCTGCCCCTTCATCTTCGCGGACGACGTCGAGCGTGAATCCTTCGCTGGCGTCTTCGAGCACGCGCTTCGACTGTTCTGTTTTCTTGAGAATTTCCGTGATCTGCGCCAGCGTGGCGACCTTGGTGATGATGCGCTTGCGCAGCAGCATCCCGATTTCGTCAATCATCATCAGCTGGCTGGGATCGGCAATCGCAATCGCCAGGCGGCCGTCGGCCGTCTCTTCGAGCGGAATGAAGTTGTGCGAGAACATCAGGTGCACGGGGATGGTCTTGAACAGGTCGTGATGCAGTTGAAAATTGTGCAGGTCCACGAACTCGCAGCGGTAGCGGCGGGCTATATCTTGTGCCCGCTCCAGTTCATCGGCGTGCGAGAGCGTCGAGACGCGGCCGCCATTTTCCCCGTTTACGAAAACCGATTTCTTTTCCATAATGCTTTCTCTTTCCAATCTAGCTCGTGCCGCTTATCTACTCTCGTTAAAACGCTCTTAATCAACCATGCTTAGTGAATCGTCGAGCCGAGAGTGAAAATCGGCAGATACAGCGAAATCAAAATACCGCCCACGACGATCGCCATGAACACCAGAATCAATGGCTCAATCAGCGCCATCACCGCGCCCAAAGCCGTCTGCACGTCTTCTTCATAAAATTCGGCCACGGAGTTAAGCATCGCCGGCAGCGCTCCCGTCGATTCCCCCACTTCAATCATCTCCACCGACAGATCGGGAAACATGTCTTGCTCTTCCAGGCTCTTGGCCAGCGACGCGCCTTCCCGCACCCGGATGGCGGCTTCCGATACGCCGTTTAATATTCTGCGGCTGCTCATGGACGCCCCCGCGGTTTCGAGCGAAGGCACCAGCGGAAGCCCTCCGGTCAGCAGCGTCGACAGCATGCGCGAGAAGTTGGCCACTTGATACTTGAGCCAGATCTCCCCCAGCAACGGCAGCCTCAGGATGGCGCGATCGAATTGTTCGGCGCCTCGGTCGGTCTTCTTCCACCTGAAAAACAAAACCACCGCGATCGCCAGCGCCAGCAGGAAAATCGGCAAATAGGTCTGCGCGTGCGTTCCAATCTCGAGCATGAACAGCGTGATCGTCGGCAGTTGCGCGTCCATGTCCTGGTAGAGCTTCGCGAATTGCGGCACGACGTAGGTGACCAGGAAAATCAGCATGAAGAAAACCACGGTCACCAGCAACGCCGGATAGACGAGCGACACCGCCAGTTTTTTCTTGAAGGTGAGCGCCAGGCGTTGAAAGCTGATATAGCGGGCCAGCACTTCTTCCATGTTGCCCGACTTTTCACCCGCCATCAGCGTGGTGGTGTAAATCTTGGGGAAGACGTTTTGCGCCGCAAAGGCATCCGAGAGCAACTCGCCGCCTTTCACTCGGTCGCGCACGTTCTGCAAGATAGAGCGCAGTTGCGCGTCCTTCTGCCGCTTGATCAGCAGGTCCAGCGAACTCAGAACGGGAAGGCCGGCTTTGATCAGGGTAAGAAACTGTTGGTTGAAAATTACGAACGAGCTTTGCTTGACCTTGCCGCGCCGCCGCAGAGTGATTCCGCCTCCGGAAAGCACTCCCCGCGGCTTGACCCAATAGACCAGAAAACCCTGGGCCGCGAAGCGGTCGCGAACTTCGCCTTCCGAATAGCCGTTCTCGACCTGTTCCGACAGGTGGCCCTGTTCGTCAGCGACTTTTATCAGGAATTCGGCCATGATTTATGCGTCGCGGAAGCGACCGCTCAACCCTCTCAAGTCTAACATTCCAAAACGACTAAGCCGGTTTTCTACATGACCGGGGCGTGACCCCGGTAACCCGCCCAATTCACTCGAAAATCAATCCTAAGCCGCGGCAGACGCAAAATTGTTAAATTCCGGTTAAGTTCTTCCCAGCATCTCATTGGCCGAGTTCGCCGCTAATCACTTCGACACCGGGAGGCGGTGTAAATCGGAATCGCCCATCGCCAATTTCCACGTTTTCCTTCTGATCGCTGAACTTGTACTCCGTGGTCGCCCCATCCACGCCTTCAATTACGATGCGGGCAATTTGATGGCCCGGCGTAATTTCCAGCAGCACCTCGCTAATCTGGTTCTGCATGTTTCTGGGCGCACCCCGCAAAACTACATCGCCCGCTTCCTTCGGCGCCACATCCGGAGCTAAAGCCAGTCCCTGCAACTCTTTCTCCAGCTTTGTCTTGCCTAACAGCAGGCTGATCGGCGACCTAAGATCATCCAGCTTCTTGACCGGTTCCCGCCTCGCCTGCTGATCTCCCGGAACGTAAAACCAGGCATCCCTGCCATCGCTCAAGAACAACTTGGAGTAGTCCTGCGCACTATCAGAACGATATTCCCAGCGCATCTTGCCAGGTTTTTTCAGCCATAACACGCCGGATTCGCTTCGATCTGAACCATTTCCGCGATAGGTTTCCGTGAAATCAGCTTGCAGGGAGTGGAGGTGGTTGTAATGCTCGTCCACCGCCTGGGCGAGCATGTGAACGTCCGCGCAAAAGGCTGAGGTTGCAGCTAAGCCAAGAATTATCCAACAGCAAATGAGGAGTCTGGATCTCACATGATTAGTTTACGGGATGTCCCCCGGAACCAAGCAGCAGATAGTTTTTGACCCCAAGGCGCGGAACGCCTTACGATGGTTAGAAGGAACCGAGGCCAGTCATGGACATGCTGCCACTCAAGCCCGAGCGTAAAGCGCAATTGGAAGAGTATGCCAAACGGCGTGGCCAGGACCCCGCGACCGCTCTGGACGATGCTTTGGCCACTTATCTGGAATGGGAGCGCCAGGACTTCGCGGCAGCAGTCGAGGGAGTCCGCCAAGGCTACGAAGATGTGAGAGCAGGGCGTACCCGGCCCGCCACTGAATTTCTAGCGGATATGCGCCGCAAGCATGGCCTTCCGCGTTGAGACAACCGCAGTAGCCGAACGGGAAGCGGAGGCAATCCTTGACCGGTTGCTATCCCGTCACGCCGGAGAAACCGGCGTAATGTGGTTTCTGGCATTGCAGGATGCCATCGCATCGCTTGCCGAATTTCCTAAGCGGTGTCCACTGGCGCCGGAGAGCAAAATCTTCCCATTTGAAGTGCGCCATCTCCTTTACGGCGACCCACCTCATGTGTATAGGATTTTGTTCACAATTGAGGACAACACCGTATTCGTCCTCCATGTTCGTCATGGCCGCCGGCAACCGCTTGTCTAGGTTTCGTAGATCGCGTACTGGTGCGTGCGGGCCACTTTTCGGAGAAATGAAAATTCGTCTAAAACGTTTGCCAGCAATGGGTTATGGTAAATAATGCGGAGTGCGGGGGTGCTTTTTTGCGAATTTTGATGCAAATTTTGCTGCAAGCGCTCAAGAAGTTCACGTAAGCCCTTTTCCGGCAAAGGGTTAAAGAGATACAGCAATATTGCGCCTGGCGCGAAAGCATATTGAGTTGCGTCGCCGCAAACCGGGAGTAGCTGGAAGCACTTTTGCGAGTCGGATTTGTACCTGGAAATGTTCTGCTGCGCGATGCGATGCAATTCCGGCAGCAACTCGATTCCGATGATCTGCTTGAAGGGATAATCCGCCGCCAGCAATAAAGCGCGTCCCTTGCCAGAGCCGATGTCAATAAAAGTGAACTGAGAAAAATCGAAACCGGGCTCGCGGGCGAGCGTTTCCATCATTTCGTGGAAGAGCGCGGGCTCGGTCGGCTGGTAAGGCGAATGAAACATGCCCAGCAGACGATCGCGGTTGCTCACGGTTGCGCCGGTTGTGTCCACGCGGCGCTCCCAGTCGAAATCGATGTCGCCATAGCGGGAACGGCGGCGCGCGGGAGTGGAGTCGCGGAGGAACTCGCGCAGGATGGACAGGAAGTTTTTCGCGGCGCGAAATTTTCCTAAGCGGGATGATTCGTCGCGCCACCAACCACGAATGGCGGCAGAGAGAGTTGGTTCAGAGGTGTTTGCCGCCATGATGAAATGAAATTATAGCGAGCGCATGGCGACGACACGATTTGGAAGAGTGAAGCACTTCGCCCACTTCTCGCAAAAGATGCGAGAAGCGAGAAGCAGGGCACCAAGCGAAAAAGCAGGTTCCTTACCGCTGAAGCGGGTTCGGAATGACAAGATGGCAGGAGCAGATGGAACCACAAGGCCGTGGGTTAAAGCTAGTTGTAGTCGCTGGGCAGGAATTTGGCGATGGCGGAGGGTTTGTAACCGAGCGGAAGGCCTTTCTCGGCGAAAGTGAAATCTTCGGGATGCTCAAGCTCAACCCGACCGTCGGGCGTGAGCTTGTAGGGATATCCAATGGGATCGACGGGCGTGGCGCCATGCAGGCCGGGGATTTGTAACTCGGCGAAACTGGAAGGGAAGCGGCCAGTGCGATTGTGAAATTGAGCAATGAGCACATCGAGATGCCCGATGTCGTCATCCACTTTTAGTGCGCGCAGATGGGCCATGGCATTGGCGCGAATCTCTTTGTTCTTCGAAGACTGGTAGGTGGCAATCCACAACATGCGGGCGGTATCGAGTTCGCCGGCGTGTTCGGCGCAGCGGGCGGCCAGAACGCGCATGAAGGGATGGGCTCCGGGAATATTGGCGCCGCGTAAAAAGGCATCCGACGCGGCCGCATAATCTTTCAAGTCAATGTAGTAAATGAAGCCGAGGTTGTAATAGAGTCGCCACTCGCTCGGATTATTCTGAATGCCGAAGTTGGTGAGGCGGATGGCTTCCTGCGGATCGCCCGCGCCATTGGGCGGCGGCGGCGCCAGAAAATTGGCTCCAAAATCGTAAGCCACTACCAGATGCGGATCGAGTTGCGTGGCAATGTTGAGCAGCGGCGCGAGCAGCTTGAAGGTGGGAGCGTCCTGGGTGAGATGGCCGCCGAAGTATTGCACCGCGCGCGTCCAGTAGATATCGGCGAGCAGCCCTTCATAACCTAGACTCATGTGCTTGAGAACTTTGGGCGAAGGCAAATACAGGACTTCCTCGAGTGTGGCCTGGGGCCGGGCGCGATCGACGGGGCCTAGCAGCATGACGGATGCGCTCAGGCATAGAACCAGCGCCAGGCTGGCGACGAGGGTGACTTTTTGCGCGCGCGGCATATCAGGTAAACCCAAAAACGGCGTTATTTCAAGTTCCTGCGCTGGAAAATCAGCACGCCCGCACTCAGGGCGGTAGCGGTATATACCAGCGCGTAAAGCGTGTTATAGAAAATCAACGAACCGCCGACCGGCTGCGCATGCGCCACCGAAGTGATGACGTTGAAGGCGGAAAAATTGGGCAAGAGATAGGCCATGCCCGTCGCCAGCCAGCGTTGTACTCCGTGCGTCATGGCGGCAAAGCCGCGGAGGTCTTCGGCGAAATTTCCGATTACAAAGAGCGCAAAGGCAAAAACGGCTGCCATGAGCGGCGAGGCGAACGACGAGAAAAATAATGCCAGCGCCGTCATGATGAGAAATTGCAGGACAATAAAATAAAGGGCGACGATGATCCAACCGTCGGGAGCGTGGAAGCGGTGCGAAACATAGAGCAGCGCCGCAAAAACGCCGATCGCCATCAAGGCGGTGTTGACGGCCAGCGTTCCCGCGAGGCCGAAGAACTTGCCGACGATAAATTCCCAGCGCTGCACGGGCCGCGAGAGCACGGTGTATAGGGTGCGCTTTTCGATTTCTTTGGAAACGAGCCCGATGCCGATAAAAATTGCGATGACAATGCCAAAAAGTGAAACCGCGGTCAGGCCAAGGTTGACGACGACGAGACGCTCGATTCCGAATGAAACCTGGCCGACGAAAATCGCCGCGCCTGACATGAGCAACGCAAAGGCAATCAGGTTATAAAGCACGCGGTCGCGGACAGCTTCCCGAAAGGTATTCGACGCGATGTGTACGATGCGAGAGCTCATGCCCGTCCTCCCGCCGCGCTCTGCGAGGATTCAGCCGGGCGCAGCTTCTGCATGTAATACTCTTCGAGCGAAGTTCGGACCGGAGTCAGCGAAACCAGCCGCAAGCGCTCGCGTTGTAAGGCTTCAAGCGCGGCTTCCTGATTTTGCTCGGGCAATATGGCGCGCACGGTGTCAGTCGTGGCGCGACATTCCGCGCCCAGCGCTTTCAACGCCGCTGGAATTGCCGTGCCCCGCCAAACGATTTCCACTTTGCCTTTCACGCTGGCAGTCAAATCGCCGACCGCGCCTACGCCGCGCAACTCGCCGTGATGAATCACAGCGACGCGGTCGCACAGAGCTTCGGCATCGGAAAGAATGTGGGTTGAGAAAAATACGGTTTTGCCCTCGTGCTTCAACTGCTCCATCAGGTCGCGAACTTCGCGGCGGCCCATGGGGTCGAGGCCGGACATGGGCTCATCCAAGAAAACAATCTGCGGATCGTGCAATATCGCCTGTGCAATGCCCACGCGCTGCAACATGCCTTTGGAGAATTTACGCAGCTGCAAATTGCCGGCGTCGCCCAAGCCAACTCGTTGCAGCATGGCATCCACTTTGCGGGAGCGGTCTTTCGCCACCACGCCCGAAAGCTGAGCGTAGTAGGTGAGCAGCTCACGGCCGGTGAGGTAATCGTAAAAATAAGGCTGCTCGGGCAGAAAGCCGATTTGCGCTTTCATGCGTGGATCATCGAGCTCCATGCCGAGAATCTTGGCCGAGCCGCTAGTGGGGAAGACCAGTCCCATAAGCAGCTTGAGGGTTGTGCTCTTGCCGGCGCCGTTGGGGCCTAGAAAGCCGAAGACTTCGCCTTGTTCCACACTCAAATGCAGGGGCTGCAAGGCACGCTTGGGCCGCTTCCGCCAGAAGCCGACGTTGTAAATTTTTTCGAGACCCAGAATTTCAATGGCCAGCATGGTTAACCGGAACGTCTCCTGCAGTAAAGAACGTTACAGGCAAAATTATATGCAAGCGACTCGGGCGGGGCGATAGCGCGGGCGATGCCGCGGGTTACGAAAGTAAAGGATTATTGGGCGATGGGGTAAGCCAGGCAGGCGGCTTCGGTTGCGGGAAGAGCCACGCCCGCGCCGCCTAGGTTAATACGCAACACGCCGTCAGTGGCGACGCAGAAATCGCGCACGCCGGTTACGTTAAATGTGACCGGGACAGCGCCGGTTTCAAAAGTCGTAGCTGGAGCAGCGCCGAAGCCATTGGCATTTAAGCTGTAGCCGCTCTTCGTGCCGCTGGCGAGAACGCTGTCAATGATGCAAGCGCCGGTGGTGACGGGGCCAGCAGCGGGGCAAGTGGTATTGCCAGCGCCGGGGCCAAGATTCACCAACACGGTGAAGCCGGTGGTGGGAAACGACGTATTGTAGGCCACTTCCGCAGTACCGATGTGCCGCACGGAGGCGGCCGCGGAGGATTCATTGGCCGCAATTCTCGCCCGCAACAGATTCGGAATGGCAATCGCGGCGATGATGAGAATGATCGCGACGACGATCAGCAATTCGATAAGCGAGAATCCCGTTTGTCGTTTCATAAGTAGTCCCTCGCAACTCGCGAAGGCACTATGTGTATAACACTTCACTGGCCGTTGTATGCTAACAAGTTACAAACGGTAAAATATTGATAAATAAATACTTATACAATCGAGGAGGGAGTAGGGTGCCGTTTCGGGCGGGAAAGAGTCCTGAAAGTGACAAAATTTGGCAGAACTTTGTATTTTTTCGTCAAAATCGCGGCCGGGCAGCCGGGCATACGACCATCCGCCCTTATTGCATCGCGACCCAGGTCTGGCAGTTGGCGTAATTGGGAACAACGCCGTTATCCGGGGTCTGGTAGCGGACGACGTTATCGTCCACGGCGCAGAAGCCCTTCACACCGGTGATGTTAAAGCTGGCGGCGACGGCGGTGGTGACATATTGGGTATTCGCGCCGCCGACCGGGTTGCCGCCGGTGCTGGTGAAGAGATAGCCGCTCTTGTTGCCGTTGGCGAGCGAGCTGTCCAGAAGGCAAGCGCCAGCGATGCTGGGGCCTGCGGCCGGGCAAGACGTATTGCCCGCGCCAGGGCCAAGGTTAATCAAAGCTGGGGCGTAGCCCTGGGTGGGAAAAGAGGTCTGATAGGACACCTGCATCGTTCCGATGGTGCGGACGGAAGCCGCGGCCGAACTCTCATTGGCCTGGATCTTGGCCCGCAAGAGGTTAGGGATGGCAATGGCGGCGATGATGAGAATAATGGCGACGACAATCAGCAGCTCGATGAGAGAAAAACCCTTTTCCCGCTTCATATTGAGAACCTGGCCTTCGTTGGCGGGCCCTCGGATGCGGCCCTCTTTTGAACTGGGTAAAGAATACCCTAAGTAGCAGGATCGTTCCACGTGCGCGTTATTGCAGGAAAAGTGCAGGTGAGCAGCCTGTGCGGGATGGAGGCCTCGTCGCCCGGTCAGGCGCAGCTCGACAGCATGTACGCTCCGCGCAAGATCTCTCGGGCCGCTGGTGAAAACACGCTCTTCGGGATGACAATGCGGTTAGAGCAAGTGGGCGGACGAGGTGTCTGCCCCTACATAAAAAGCAAAAAGCGCCGGATGCATGATCCGGCGCTTGCCATACTCCAACAAAGGTTTACTGCAAGGCAGCGAGGGCAGTGCAGGTCGCATAAGTTTTCGCCGCGCCGGTTGAAGGGCTGACGTAGCGGATGACATTGTCTTCAATCGCGCAGAACTGCTTCACGCCGGTGACGTTGAAGGTCACAGGGAAAGCGTTGGAGACGAACGTGGTAGCCGGAGGACCACCCGCGCCAGCGGTCGAAATCGTGAATCCGCTCTTGGTGCCGCTAGCCAGCGTGGAGTCGATGATGCAAGCGCCAGCCACAACCGGGCCAGCCGCGGGGCAAGTGGTGTTACCGGCGCCGGGGCCAAGGTTAACCAGGGCAGCAGCATAACCGGTGGTCGGGAACGAAGTCTGGTACGAGACCTGAGCGGTGCCGATGGTGCGCAGCGAAGCCGCGGCAGAAGACTCGTTAGCTGCGATGCGTGCGCGCAGCAAGTTCGGAATGGCGATGGCAGCGATGATGAGAATAATCGCGACCACGATAAGCAACTCGATCAGTGAAAAGCCCTTATCTCTTTTCGTTTTCATTGCGCGGTGTCGGTCCTCGAATGGAGTTGGCATAACTTTACAAATTGTGCATTTCTAATACCATTGGCATCGCTATGGTTTTTCAATCACTTACGTTCAAATTGAGACGACGGGGCTCGATAGTTGTTCGATTTTTTGACGGTCGGGGTGACAAAAATTGTCAGGTGGATGAAAGCTTCTAAGGGAAGGTCTTAGGGGCTAGGGCTGGCAGCAAAAGCAGATTCCTACGCGTTCTCGTCGCTGCGCGACTGCGAACGGCTCGGAATGACAAGGTGGTTAGGGCTGTTGGGTTGAAAAGCAGATTCCTACGCGCGTTCTCGTCGCTGCGCGACTGCGAACGGCTCGGAATGACAAGGTGGTTAGGGCTGTTGGGTTGAAAAGCAGATTCCTACGCGCGTTCTCGTCGCTAGGCGACTGCGAACGGCTCGGAATGACAAGGTGGTTAGGGGTGTTGGGTTGAAAAGCAGACTCCTACGCGCGTTCTCGTCGCTGCGCGACTGCGAACGGCTCGGAATGACAAGGTGGTTAGGATGTGCAGCGCGACCCGCCCGTGGATCTGTCACTACTCTTAAGACCCTTGTCATTCCGAGGAGCGCGGAGCGATAGCGAGCGCGTGCGTAGGAATCTGCTTTTCCATGGCAACAAGCTCACCCCAACCTTCTGCGAGATCGTTCCACAGAGGATTGCTGCCTTCGATCAATGCCACCTTTCGCTGGCGCGACCAGGTTTTGAGGTAGGTTTCGCGCGAGAGCGCATTGTTGACGTAACGAAATGATTCGTAATACACGAGGCGATTGATGTTGTAACGGCGGGTGAAGCTGGCGTTTTCTCCGGCTTTGTGTTGGAGAACGCGAGCCATGAGGAATCCGGTGATGCCTATGTAGAGTCTGCGGCTTTTGCTGGCGAGGATGTGCACGTAGTAGCGTCGGGAGTCCATCGCTCCAGTTAAGGGCGGCGGTTAGAGGGATGCAAGGTCATCGGTCACAGGGGGGTGTGGAAAAGCAGATTCCTACGCGCGTTCTCGTCGCAGCGCGACTGCGAAGCGCTCGGAATGACAAGGTGGTGGGGGTCCTGGAGCTGCCGTTGGGTTGAAAAGCAGATTCCTACGCGCGTTCTCGTCGCTAGGCGACTGCGAACGGCTCGGAATGACAAGGTGGTTAGGGTGGGGAGCTGCTGTTGGGTTGAAAAGCAGATTCCTACGCGTTCTCGTCGCTGCGCGACTGCGAACGGCTCGGAATGACAAGGTGGTGGGGGTCCTGGAGCTGCTGTTGGGTTGAAAAGCAGATTCCTACGCGTTCTCGTCGCTGCGCGGCTGCGAAGCGCTCGGAATGACAAGGTGGTGGGGGTGGGGAGCTGCTGTTGGGTTGAAAAGCAGATTCCTACGCGCGTTCTCGTCGCTGCGCGACTGCGAACGGCTCGGAATGACAAGGTGACGGGAGTGGGGATAGTGCCAGCAAAACGTCCCCAAAAAAACAAAGAGCGCCGGATGTTGCCATCCGGCGCTCAGGCTTGTACCCTCCCCGAGGTACTTGCCAATTAGGTTTACTGCAGGGCCGACAGGGCGGTGCAGTTCGCGTAGGTCTCAACCGCGCCAGTGGACGGGCTGAGGTAGCGGATGACGTTGTCTTCAATCGCGCAGAACTGCTTTACGCCGGTGACGTTGAAGGTCACAGGGAAAGCGTTGGAGACGAACGTGGTAGCCGGAGGACCACCCGCGCCAGCGGTCGAGATCGTGAAACCGCTCTTGGTGCCGCTAGCCAGTGTGGAGTCGATGATGCAAGCGCCAGCCACAACCGGGCCAGCCGCTGGGCAAGTGGTGTTACCGGCGCCGGGGCCAAGGTTAACCAAGGCAGCAGCATAACCGGTGGTCGGGAACGAAGTCTGGTACGAGACCTGGGCGGTGCCGATGGTGCGCAGCGAAGCCGCAGCAGAAGACTCGTTAGCTGCGATACGTGCGCGCAGCAAGTTCGGAATGGCGATGGCAGCGATAATCAGAATAATCGCGACCACGATGAGCAGCTCGATCAGTGAAAAACCCTTTTGTTTCCGCATGTGTGGTATCCCTTTTCTCCGTGAATCAGATTTAGTCTCAGCAGCAGAGCTGAATGGCCACTATGTTCGCACTTGATACGCCAATCCTGAAAGTAACCAAGGTCACTGGGCAGGCGGCTGTATGTGCCTGCATTCTCGGCAGTTGTAGTGCCATGAGTAACCACGGGCGGGCGTCGCGGGCCGCCAAAAACCTGCGGGGATTGCCAGATTTTGTCAGTCCGGTAACGCAGCGTGTCAGTTTGGGAAGGGGGAGGGGGGCGAGGTCGGCGACAGCTATCCAGGTTTGGGGGAATTAAGAAAAGCAGATTCCTACGCGCGTTCTCGTCGCTAGGCGACTGCGAACGGCTCGGAATGACAAGGTGGTGGGAGTGGTACCTCTGCTGAGTGAAGCTGTGCAGTACAATCGGCGCGTATGACGACGACTAAGTTGGACATCGCGGAAGACATCGGCAAGGCGTGGTCGCTGCCGTCGAGCTACTACATCGATCCGGAAGTGTTCGAAGAAGAAAAGAACAAGATTTTTCGCCGGACGTGGCAGGTGGTGGGGCATCGCGATCAATTAGCCAAGCCAGGGGACTACTTTACGACGGAGCTGTCAGGCGAGCCGTTGCTGCTGGTGCGGGGCGCCGGCGGGGAGTTGCGTGGATTCTATAACGTCTGCCGGCATCGGGCTGGGCCTCCTGCGGAAGGTTGCGGATCGCGGAAGCTGTTCCGTTGCGGATATCACGGCTGGACCTATGATTTAGAAGGCAAGCTGATTTCTGCGCCTGAATTTGAGGGGTTGCAGGAATTTGATCGCGGGCATTTTTCGCTGGCTCCGGTGCGGGCGGCGGAGTGGTTTGGATTTATTTTCGTCAACCTCGATCCTGAGGCCGAGCCATTGATGCAGACGCTGGGCGAGCTTCCGCAACAGGCTGCGAAATTTTCCTTTGATGGCTTGAAACTCTTCGAGCGGCAAGTTGACGACATGAAGTGCAACTGGAAGACGTACGTGGACAATTATTTGGAGGGATATCATCTGCCGAGCGTGCATCCGGGGCTGAACCGGGAGTTGGACTACAGCGCATATACGGTTGAGCCGCACGCAAAATACGTCCGGCAATTCAGCCCGATTCGCGGGGCGCAGGCGGGAGATGCGACGCCGCGGCGGTATCAGGAAGCGCGCGAAGATCTGACGACGGATTATTTCTGGATTTTTCCCAACTGGATGCTGAACTGCTATCCCGACAATATTTCGCTGAATATTATTCTGCCGCTGGCACCCGAGCGGACGCTGGCGATTTTTGAGTGGTATTTGCCGGAGAAAGATTTGGGCAGCGCGGCGGCGCGGGCTTCGGTCGATTTCAGCATGCAAATTCAGAAGGAAGATGTCGCTATTTGCGAAACCGTGCAGAAGAATTTGCATTCGCGCAGCTATGAGCGTGGGCGCTACAGCGTGAAGCAGGAAACGGGCGTGCATGCATTTCACAGGATGTATGCGGAGGCGATGAAGTCATAAAACGCGTTTGCCGTGGATGACCGCGGCGATGAGAACCTCGGTCTGTTCAACGATGTAGATAATTCGATAGCTGTATGCAATCAATTCGCGGATGTTTTCGTCGTCAAATTCTGGAACCTTTCGCCCGGCGCGGGGAAATTGAGCGAGGGTTCGGGCTAATGTGATGATTCGGCGTACTACAGCGTTGGCGTAAGAAGGCGAATCGGCCGAGATGAACAAGCCGATCTTATCGACATCAGAGATGGCCCGCGGTGACCAGACTACTCGGTGAGCCACTGGCTCAACCGCTTTTCGACTTCCTCTTCCACTACAACGCCTTGTTGACGAGCATCTTCAATGCCGCTTCGAACTTTGTCCAGGACGTAGAGGTGGTATTGAATGTCTTCCAGCGAGCAATTTTCTGGCAGTTTGTTCAATAACGAGGCCACTTGTTGTTTTGGGGTGGTCATAGGGCCGTCCACGTGGCTAGCATAGCATCAGGGAATCTCCTTGCGAAGCCGTATTTCACTCGGGATGATGGTTAGTCGCGCGAGCCAACGGCATCTTCACCCCGCGCAAGATCCCTCGCCCCGCTGGTGAAAGCGCGGGTCTTCGGGATGACAATGTGGCCGGGTTAGCCGGAACGGCATTCACCGACTAGGTGGCTTTCACCAGCAGGCAGGTCACATCGTCGTGCTGGGGTGTGGTGCCGACGAAGTAATCCAGGTCGGTCATGATGCGACGGAGAAGGTCTTGCGGGTTGGTCGCGGCGTTGGATTGCAGGATCTGCGCGAGGCGAATTTCGCCGAACTCCTCCTGGCGCGCGTTCTCGGCTTCGACGAGGCCATCGGTAAAAATGAGCAGCCAATCGCCAGGGTTCAGTTCGACTTCTCGCGATACATAAGCGGCGTCGGCCATGATGCCGAGGGGCAGGCCGCCATCGGTCAGGCGTTCTAATATTTGCGTACCGCCGGCGCGAAGCAGCATGGGAGCGTTGTGTCCGGCGTTGACGAAAGTCAGGCGGCGAGTTTCAGGCGCGTACTGGGCAAGAAATGCCGTGGTGAAACGAAGCCCGTTCTGGCTGTTGCTGCACGCGTAGCGATTCATGGCAAGAACCAGTTCAGTCAGTGAAGTGGGCGTGGCCGAAAGGGTTTTCAGGCTGGCCTGGAACGTCGCCATCAGCAGGGCGGCGGGAATGCTTTTGCCCGCGACATCCGCGACGGCGAACAGGAACTGCGGAGGCTGCGAATCGGCAGTAGCGCGGGCGAAAACGTCATAGTAATCGCCGGCGACCGTGTTGGCGGGACGAGTGGCGAAGGCGATAGACAATCCGGGAACGGCGGGCGGGTTTGCCGGGAGCAACCATCCTTGAATGTCGCGGGCGATTTCGAGATCGCGCTTCATGACGACGCGGTCGGAGACTTCGAGCATGAGCAGGATGAACAGGAGCGCTCCGCCGTAAAACTGAAAGGGCATGGTGACGACCGTGACTCGGCCGTCTTCATTCTTGTGGGTATAATCGCCGCCGCCGAAGAAGAGCAAAATCAATGCCAGGAGCAGCAGCACGCGCCGCGCGGGGCTGAGCTTTTCGAGGATGGCCCAGCCAAACTCTTTCATGATCTGCCATCCGCCGCGAGGACGGCTCTGCTGGGCGGCTTGGATCTGCGAATCGCGCTGATAGAGGCGGAAGCTCGAACGGGCGTCGGTGTGGAATTGCTTCCACAATTGGCCAATTTCGAGGCCATCCGTGATGCGCTGCCAAAGACGATCGACGCGATCGAGAAAGGATGGATTGGACGCACTCATGGAAGAGTCATTATAGGCGGATTGGGCAGGGCGAGACATCGCCTGGGTTGACAGTATTTTCATTACGCGCGAGATCCCTCAGCCCGCTGGTAAAAGCGCGGGCTTTCGGGATGACAATGTGATGAGGGTTAGTGAAATCCTTGTCGCTCATTCCGTCGCTACGTGGTTCGGCTATTGTGCTGGCTTAGCACTCTCCGTCGGCTTCTCGAACAATTTCGGGTCAATCGGCGGGTTGAATTGAATCGAAGTGGTTTTTACCAGGCTCGACTCTTTGCCATCCTGTTTGTTGTCGTGGGTCGAGGGCAGCGTGATGCCGTCGGTGGTGGTCCAGTCGGAGAGTTCGGTTTCGCCCTGGAAGGGGCCGGATTGCCCCATGCCGGTATAAGTCTCGCGCAAGACACGGCCGGACGTGGGATCGACATACCAGCGCATGCTGACGTCTGCGCCGCTGACATCAACGATGGCAGCATCGACGTCGCCGATTTTCTCCGTGCCGTCAGCGGCGAAAATGAATGATGGATCGTCGGCGTGCTGGGCGAGGAAGAGCAAGTCGCGGCGAATCTGCTCAGAATTTTCTTTTTTCTGGGAGTCACTCAAGTCTTTGGTGCCGCCATTGACGGCGGACATGATTCCCAGCGTCGGCGTCACGATGACGGTAATTGTACCCGTCGGAATCGGAACGCTGACGTGCATCTTGTCGGGATAGACGATGGTGACGTCAATGGGAAGCGCGGCGCCATTGGGTTCGCTTTCCGCAAAGACTGTATGCACAGATCTGACGGTTTTTATTTTGTCGAGGCCGCCGAGAGCTTGCGCGACCTTGAGTGCGAGAGCCTTGCCTTCAGCATTGGAGGCGGTTGGGGCTTTCTCGCCGGGAGGGGCCGCAGGCGGGGGGATGGTGATGTCCACGTTGGTGACGGGGCCGAGCGACGAGAGCGGCTTGTCGAAATCGGCGGCGTTGCCGACGACGAGCACGGCGAGTTGATCTTTGTGGACATGCTTTGCGGCTGCCTGTGCGACTTGCTCTTTGGTGACTTTTTCGATGGCCGAGCGATAGCGCTCGAGATAATCGGGGGGATAACCATAGAAAGCGTAGGTCATCTGCTCGAGCAGGATTTTCGCTGGTGAATCAAAGCGGAAGACGAACGTGTTGAGAATCTGGTCTTTCGCGGTCTTGATTTCTTCGTCGGTAATCGGACGGCTGGGCAGCGCGTCAATTTCTTTGTAGATGGCTTGAATCGCCTGGATGGTGCTCACGCTCTTGGTGGCCATCTCAAAGCGCACCACGCCGGGGTGATCAAAAGCGCTGCCGATTCCGCCGCCCACGCCGTAAGCTAGGCCTTGCGCGGTGCGAATGCTTTTGAAGAGGCGGGATGAGAAGCCTCCACCGAAAGCTTGATTGAAGACCTGCGCGGCGTAGTAATCGGGGTTGTCGCGCTTGATGCCCAACTCCACCATGTCAATGTTGCTTTGGTTGACGTCGTCTTTGGGAATCAAGTAATAGCCGGGCTTGGCGGGGTCAAATTGAATTTCCGGTTGCTGCCAATCGGGGCCTTTGGCCCAATCGGCGAAAGCCGCGCGGAGTTTCGCTTCCATGGCGGCGGAATCGAAATCGCCGACGATGCCGAGAATGATTCGGTTGGGAAAAACATGGGAATCGTGCCAGTCGATTAGATCCTGACGCGTGACAGCGGCGACGGTGGCGTACTCCGGCTGGCGAACATAAGGATTGTTCGCGCCGTAAGCGAGCTTGGCCGACTCGCGCTGCGCGATGCCGCTGGCATCATCGTTGCGGCGCGAGATGGCGTCGTTCATTTCTTTCTGCGCTAGATCGAGTTTGTCGGCACGGAATTCGGGTTCGCGCAGGATGTCGGTGAAGACTTTGAAGACATCATCGAAGTCATCTTTCAAGCAAGAAAAAGAGATGCTTGTGGAGTCGGGCGCGTCATTGGTCTCAACTTTGGCGGCGCGGGCTTCGAGGAAGTCATCGAGCTGGTCGCCGGTTTGCGACTTGGTGCCGCCGGTGCGCCAGACTTCGCCGTAAATATCGAGCATGCCGGCTTTATTGGCGGGTTCAGAAATCGAACCTCCGCGGATGCGCATGTTGCCGTCAATCAGTGGAAGCTCGTGGTCCTCCTGAAGGAAGATGATCATGCCGTTGGGCAGATCGATGCGTTTGGGTTCCTGGGGATGAAAGGCCGGCAGCGGGGGGATGGCGATTTTTTGCCAATCGCTTTTCGGCGAGACGGCCGCTTGCGCAGCCGCGTGCGGAAGCGTGAATGAAGCAAGAAGCAGGGACGCGGTGAGTGCGATGAAGAAGTTTCTCACTGCGCACCCCCCTGAGAAGCTGCTTGCGAATCGGCTTGCTTCGGCGGAGCTTCGGTTTCGATGATGCCAACGGTGCGGTTCGTGGCGACGAAGGTTTCATTGGCCACGCGGCGAATATCGGCCTTCGTGACTTTGTCAATTCGATCGACCGAGTGGAACAACTCCCGCCAATCGCCGTAACGTGTCTGGAAAAGGGCCAGTTCAGAAGCCAAGCCTTCGTTGTTGCCCAGACTGCGAAGCAAGTTGGCCTTGGCGCGCGTCTTGATCATCTTCAATTCAGCGTCGGTCACGTCTTCGGTCTTCAGCTTTTCGATTTCGGCGTGAATCGCGTCCGCCACTTCCTGCGTGGTGTGTCCGGGCATGGGAAAGGCATAGAAAGCGAAGAGATGAGGATACTTATTTCCCGGTAGTCCGGTGAAACCGGCTGAGTCGGAAGCGATTTTCTTGTCTCGCACGAGCGAACGATAGAGGCGCGAGGTGCGGCCATCGGACATTAAATCGGCTATGGCGTCATAGACGGCGTCGTCGGGACTGCGATAATCCGGGCGATGATAACCCTCAAGGTAGAGCGGTTGTGATTGCTCACGCAAAACCACGCGGCGCTCGGCGTTTTGTGGAGGTTCGGTGGTGGTTCGTTCATCAGGAGCTTCGCGGGCGGGAAGGCGTCCGAAATATTTTTCGAGAATCGGCAGCGCGGTTGAAGCCTTCAAATCACCGACGACAGCAACGACCATGTTCGACGGGATGTAGTACTTGTGAAAGAACTCTGCGGCGTCGGTGGCCGAAAACGTGTTCAGGTCTGCTGGCCAGCCGATGGTTGGCCGGTGATACGGGTGCGCCTGAAAGGCAGCGGTGACGAATTGCTCGAGCAACTGCCCGATGGGATTACTATCCACGCGCATGCGGCGCTCTTCCATGACCACGTTGCGTTCTTTATAGAATTCGCGCAGGACCGGATGCAGAAAGCGCTCGGACTCGAGATAAGCCCAGAGCTCCAGGCGATTTTCCGGGAAGGAATAGAAATATTCGGTCTGGTCGAGGCTGGTGCTCGCGTTCATGCCCTCGCCGCCGTTGCTCTCAATGATCTGCGGAAACTGGTTGGGAATTACGTATTGGTTGGCGTCTTTTGTGGCCGCCTGCCATTCTGCTTCCAGTTGCTTGACCTTGGCGTCGTCGCGTCCGACGCGCTTGTCTCGCTCGTAAATGTATTGGGCGTAGATTTTCTCCACTTTTTCGAGCGCGATTTTCTCGGCAGGATAGTTTTTCGTACCGATTTTGTCCGTGCCCTTGAAGGCCATGTGCTCAAACATGTGGGCGAGGCCGGTTTCGCCTTGCGGGTCCTGCGCCGAACCGACATCCACCTGCGTGAAGAAGGAAAACACTGGCGCTTCGGGCCGCTCGGAGATGACGAGGGTCAGGCCATTGGGCAGCTTCTTGACGGTCGTGCGCTTCTCGAAGGATGTAAGGTCTTGCGCGGTGCAGAACGTTGTTAACACGATGAAAGTGGCAAAAACGGCAAAGCGGCGGGATTTCATGAAGCCTCCACGAGCTTGGACGAACGAAGAGTGCAGAAGTTTTGAAATTACGTGGCCGAAGAGGGGATTGTCAAACCACGCTCCCGTTTTTGCATGCGAGGCGATAAAATCTCTGCGTGCCTACTCCCTCGGTCGTTGAAATCGGCGGCAAGCATCTTTCGCTCACCAACCTCGAGAAGGTTCTCTACCCTAAAACTGGATTCACCAAGGGACAGGTGATTGATTACTATGCGCGGATTGCGCCGGTGCTGGTGCCGCATTTCAAAGATCATCCGTGTACGCTGAAGCGTTATCCGAACGGCGTGGATTCGCAATTTTTCTTCGAGAAAAACGCGACGCAGCATCGCCCGGATTGGGTGAAGACCACCCCGGTGTGGAGCGAGGGCAATCAACGCACGGTGAATTACATTTTGCTGAACGATTTGCCCACGCTGGTCTGGCTGGCGAATCTCGCGGCCATCGAACTGCATCCTTCGCTTTCGTTGGCGAAGGATTTGAGCTGTCCCCGCTCGCTGGTGTTCGATCTCGATCCCGGCGCGCCTGCGGATATGGTGCAGTGTTGCCAGGTTGGAGTTTGGCTGAAGGAAATCTTCGATCACTTCAAGCTGCAAAGTTTCCCAAAGACTTCGGGTTCCAAGGGATTGCAGATTTACGTTCCGCTCAACACAAAAACCAATTACGACGAAACCAAGTCATTCGCGCGAGCGCTGGCGCGATTGCTGGAAGACCAGCATCGCAATCTTGTTGTCTCCGACATGAAAAAAGCGTTGCGCACGGGCAAAATTCTCGTGGACTGGAGCCAGAACGACGAGCACAAGACGACGATCGGTGTTTATTCGCTGCGAGCGCGGGAGCATCCGACGGTTTCGACTCCGGTGACGTGGGAAGAAGTCGAAGGCTGCCTGAAAAAGAAAGACGCGGAGTTGTTGGTCTTTGAAGCCCCGCAAGTGTTGAAGCGCGTGGAGAAGCTTGGCGACTTGTTCGCTCCGCTGGAAACATTGAAACAGAAGTTGCCGAAGTTGAATGGGGTTGAGCAGGAGCAGGAGGAAGACGAAGCTGCGCCTGCGAAGAAGAGTGTGGCTAAGAAGACGGTGGCGAAGCGAAAGGCTGCGAAGAAAAAGTGACAAAAGCAGGTTCCTCGCGCGTCCTCGTCGCGATGCGACTGGGGACAGCTCGGAATGACAAGGAATTAGGGGTTGTGCTCGGGATAACAGTGGACTGGGTATAATTTTTTGGAAGACTATGGCGCAAATTTATGTTGGCACATCGGGATGGGCATATCCCACGTGGAAGCCCGATTTCTACCCCGCAAAGCTAGCCCAGACGAAATTTCTCGGCTACTACGCGAGCCAGCTGAACGCGGTCGAAGTGAACTTCACTTTCCGCCAGTTGCTCAAAGACACAACCGCTCAGAAATGGCTTGAGCAGACGCCGGAACACTTCCGCTTTACCATCAAAGCCCACCAGGTCATCACCCACATCAAACGGCTGGTCAACGTTGGAGATTTCCTTCCCAGATTTTTTGCCACCATCGAGCCGCTTGCCCGTTCGGGAAAATTGGCGCCTGTACTTTTCCAGTTGCCGCCGAATATGAAAGCGGACGCCGCCATTCTTAGCGACTTTCTTGACATTTTGCCGCGCGGTGCACGAGCCGCTTTCGAATTCCGTCACGCTTCGTGGTTTTCTGATCCGATGTACGATCTGCTCAGGAAGCATAACCGCGCCTTGTGTGTTGCTGAAAATGAAGACCGCACCACGCCCGACGTGGTCACCGCGGATTTCTGCTACTACCGCTACCGCAAGCCGACTTACACGGGCGAAGAGCGGCAGGCGATGATCACGCGCCAGATAGAGCATCGCGATGCCGGACGCGATTCCTTCGCTTATTTCAAGCATGAAGAAACGCCGCAAGGCGCAATGTACGCCGTGGAACTCCTACGCTCTCTAAATGCATGATTGAGCGGGGAGCCTGACTCGGCACTTCTCGCTGCTTCCGATAACGCGCAGAATCATCTTGTGCTCGCTAAAGCCAATCTTCAAGTTGTGGCCCAGTTTCTTGACTATCTGAAAGTCGAGCGCGGATTGGCCTCGCTTACGGTTTCAGCTTACGCAACCGATCTGTCGCAATTTGCCACTTTCCTGGAAAAACGCCGTCGAACCATGTCAGGCGCCACGCGGGCCGATGTGGGCGATTTTATGCAGGAACTCTTCGCCAACTCCGTGGATGGGCGTTCAGTCGCGCGCAAGCTCTCGGCGTTGCGCCATTTCTACAAATATCTTTTGCTCGACAAGCACATTCGACGCGATCCAACTTTGAACATCGACTCGCCGTGGCAATGGAAGGTTTTGCCGAAAGCGCTGGCCCGCGAGGAGATGGAAACCATGCTGCAAGCGCCGCGGCCAGCTCCGGCGAGCAGGGAAGGCGAAGCGCTGGCTCTGCGCGATCGCGCCATGTTGGAGGTTTTTTATGCAGGGGCCTTGCGGGTTTCAGAAATTGTGGGTGTAAAACTCGAAGACTTGAAATTGGAGCAGGGATATCTGCTGGTGCGGGGCAAAGGGGACAAAGAACGCATTGTCCCACTGGGAAAATCGGCGCAGGATGCGCTCACCCGATATCTCCGCGCTGGACGCGCGGCGCTCGCGAATGGCGCGAATGCGCCGGCTTTATTTTTGGCGCGAGGCGCGCATCGCCTCACTAGGCAACGCGTCTGGCAAGTCGTGGGCGAAGCATCATCAAGTTTGGGCCGCCATGCCAGTCCGCACATGCTGCGCCACAGTTGCGCCACGCATATGGTCGAAAACGGCGCTGACCTCCGCACGGTGCAAACCATTCTCGGGCACGCGGATATTTCCACGACGCAAATTTACACCCACGTCGCGCTTGATCGTCTCAAGAGCGTCTACCAGAAGCACCATCCCCGGGCGAAAACCAAGAACGCCTCATGACCGAGTTTGCCATCGCATGACACAAAAAAACACTCGCACCGTGGTTGAGAAAGCGATTGACCAGTTTTTACGCGTCCTGCGGGAGCGAAATTCTTCCCCGCACACGATCAAGGCCTATACCGGAGATCTCGATAACTTCTCAGCCTACGTTGGCCCGCGCACTTGGAAAAACATCGATCACATTACCGTTCGGGGATTTCTCGCCCATCTCTACGAGAAGGGTTTGAGCAAGACTTCTGTGGCCCGCTCTCTCGCGGCAGTGCGGTCGCTCTATCGCTGGCTGGCGCAGGAGGGCGTCGTCGAGCAAAATCCGGCAGCGCTCGTTGCCACACCGAAGCTGCCGAAAAAATTGCCGCGCGTGCCCACGCTCGAAGAAATGAACGGCGTGCTCGACGGGGCCATGCCCGAAGTTGCAGCCTTCCCCGAGCGCGACGCCCTGATGTTCGAATTGCTCTACGGCTGCGGGATTCGCAATTCAGAACTCATCGGCATCAATCTCGATGATATCGGCATGAGCGCAGAAGCCATTCTCATTCGCGGCAAGGGCAAGAAGGAGCGATTTGTGCCCTTTGGCGATTCAGTAAAAGTGGCGCTGGGCGCCTATTTACCGGCACGACAGAAAGTTCTCTTTGTAAGGAAGAAAAATGTAAACGCCTTGCTCATCAACCAGCGGGGCGGACGCCTGACCACGCGCAGCGTTGGCCGCATAATCAAGAAAATTGCCGTGGCTAAAGGATTGTCGCCCGATGTTCATCCTCACACGCTGCGTCATGCCTTTGGCACGCACATGTTGGAAGAGGGCGCCGACCTGCGGGCAATTCAGGAGATGCTCGGTCACGAACGATTGGCCACAACGCAGCGCTACACACAACTCTCCACGCGACACGTGCTGGAGGTTTACGACCGGACGCACCCGAGAGCGAAGTGAAACGCGCTTTCCTATTTGCGTAGCGATTCCCACATCTCTACCACGCACGCTTTCAAATCCGCTGTGAGCTTGGCATAAGTCTCTTCTGACGCAGCTGCTTCCGGCGGAGGAACGATCGGATTGCCGATTTTTATTTTCAGCTGGGCAAATTTCTGCGGGCCTTTTCCCCGCGGCCACACATCGTGGAAGCCCTCGATGGCCACGGGAACAATCGGAACTTGCAGATTGATGGAGAGAATCGCCGCGCCCTTCTTGAAAGTCTTGGGCGTACCATCAATCGAGCGTTCGCCCTCGGGATAGAGAATAAGAACGCGGCCATGGCGCAGGCCGTATGCCCCCGCGCGCATCGCGGGAATCAAGTTCGCATCAGGATCCACGACCACGACATTCATGGATGCTGCGATCTTGCGCATGATCTTGCCGCCGAAAATTTCACTGGTCCCCACGGCAAAGCTGCGTCGCAAGATGTGTCCTGGCACAACCGCCGCGAGAAATGCCGGATCAATATAGCTTTGATGGTTCGAACAAATAATGTACGGCCCGCTGGGTGGAATTTTCTCGGCTCCGGCGAGCTGCAAACGGAAAACCGTCTTGGCGACGACCCAAATTCCCGCAGCCACGAACTGCCAGAAATATTCGCGAATCGGTGAGGATTTGCCCAAAGCGAGTACCGTCGGGTCCGTCGGTTCCTCCGCCAGAATGTCCTTCCATCCCGCGCTTTGCTGCTGTGCAGGCTTCGCGCCAGAAGCCGCGCTCTCGCGAATGGCATCAACTAATTCTTTGACGTTGTAGATTTCCGCGAGGCGCGATTCTTCGAGATTACCCCCGATGGCTTGTTCAATGGCGACCAGCAATTCCACCCGGCCCATGGAGTCGAATCCGAGATCGAGCTCAAGATTCGAATCCGGGCGAATCTGCTCAGGCGGGCTGCTCGCGTTTTCCCGAATTACGGCAATCGCCCTTTGCACATCTTCCTGTTCGAGCCACTCGTTATCTTCCGCGGTGAGCGGCTTTTCGATGGGCACATCACTCTCGCCGGATTTTCCTTTGGCCAGGTTGGCGCGCACCCGCTTTTCAATCTCAAAGCGCTTTAATTTTCGTGTGGTCGTGCGCGGCAAATCTTCCTGGGAAATTTCATAGTTGGCAATGCGCTTGGTAGAAGCGAGCTGCGCCGACAGGCTCTCCACATCAAAGCGAATCACTTCTTTGGCGTTGACAATCTTTCTTTCTTTGAGGACTTCAAAGTTGGGCACGATCACGGCATAAAGCTTGTCGGAACTTCCCCCGCCCATACCCTCCAGACCTAAAACGCAAATTTCCTTGATGAACGGTGATTTCAAATACTGCGCTTCGATCTCCTCGGGATAGACGTTCTTCCCATTGCTGAGAACGATGACGTCCTTCTGCCGGCCCGTAATGAAGAGATTGCGCCCGGAATCGAAATATCCCAGGTCGCCCGTGTGGAACCAGCCGTCTTTCATTACTGCGTCCGTCGCGTCCTGGCGACGCCAGTAGCCCTTCATCACGATTGGCCCGCGTAACACGATTTCCCCTGACGCCGGCCCGCTGTCGTCGTCCGTGGCCGGTGGTGCTTGCGGATTATCGATTCTCGCTTCCAGTCCCGGCAAAGCCTTGCCCACTGAGCCAATCACCAGGTTGTCCGGAGGCGTGACGAAAGCGCCGCCCGACGTCTCGGTCAAACCATAGGCCTGAAGCACGTCAATGCCGAGTGCGTAAAAATCGGTCGCAATCTGAGGGCTGAAACGCGATCCGCCGGTGATAAGTATCCGCATCTTCGGACCGAATATCTTATGCACCTTGCCGAAAAAGACTTTACCCAGATTGATGCCGAGCTTGCGCGCCGCCAGATTCAGCTTCATCAGAGCGTGCAGAATTCGCAGCGTCATCGCGCCTTTCTTGGCAGCTTCTTTGAAGATGCGGTCATGAATCAAATTGAAGAACTGCGGCACGACGCAAAAGATTGTGATTTCGCGCTCTTGAAGCGCCCGCAATAGCTCGGTCGTGTTCAGGGTCTCCAGATAAACCACGCGCGTCCCGCTCACCAGGGGCAGTAGCAGGTTCGCCATCTGCGAGAGCACGTGAAATAGCGGAAGCAGCCCGAGAATCGAATCTTCTGGCCCAATCTTGATGACTTTGAAGACGGAATCTGCTTCCGCAAAAAGATTGCCATGCGTCAGCATCACGCCCTTTGGATCGGCGGTAGTGCCGGAAGTGTAGAGCAGTGACGCCACTGCGTCCTCAGTTGGTTCGCTCGGCGCAAAATTTCCCGGCCCCTCGGCAAAAATCGCATCCAGCGTCGGCTCGCCATTTTCCGTGGCCGCGTCTTTGCTGGAGAGCACAACCCGCACCTGCAATCCGCTAATCGCTTCCTGTGTAACCTTCAGGTGCTTGTCATCGCTGAAAATCAGACTCGTGCCGCTGTCTTGGAGCAACTTGGCGACTTGATCGGCGTGAAATGCCGTGTCGAGCGGCACCGCCGTAAATCCCGCCGCTAGAATTCCTAAATATGACGCCACCCACCGCGGGTGATTCTCCGCCAGAATCGCCACCCGCGCCTCCGCCTCGAGCGCTTGCCCACTAAGCCAGCGCCCAACGCTCTCTGCCATCTGACGAACTTCGCCGTAGGTATAACTCTCGACGGCATCGCGTTTTTGAATCTCAAGGCAGGGATTATTCGGCCAGCGCTCAGCGCACTTTCGAAAGAGATCATAAAAAGTTGGCATGGGTTCGCAAATCTTACACGATGGCGTAATTTTTCGATGCCGCCCTTACATTTGCCGTTGTTTCGGGCTGTTAGCCATCGCGTCGAATCGCAGTCGAAAGGCATCGAATATGCTAGGCTCTTAATAAGGGAAATTGCGCCCTGATGCGCATTCCGGCCATGCGCCTGCAAGGAATCACGATTTGATTAACAAAGCCATCGCCAAAGTATTTGGCACCAAAAACGAACGCGAAATCAAGCGCCTGATGCCGCGGGTTGCGGCCATCAGCGCCCTTGAGTCCGAAATGCAAAAGCTTTCGGATGAACAACTTCGCGCCAAAACCGAGGAGTTCCGCGCGCGCATTCAAGAACGCATGAGCCGTGTCCCGGATGATCCTGAAGCGGACGACGATAGGCTTAAGCAGCTTGAAGACGAACGCAAGGCCGCGTTGAAAGAAGTTCTCGACGAAATCCTCGAAGAAGCCTTTGCCGTGGTCCGCGAGGGTGGACGCCGCGTTTTAAATATGCGCCACTTCGATGTCCAGCTAATTGGCGGCATGGTGCTCCATCAGGGCAAAATCTCCGAAATGAAGACCGGCGAAGGAAAGACCCTTGTCGCCACCCTTCCCGTTTATTTGAACGCGCTTAGCGGACGCGGTGTTCATGTTGTCACCGTCAACGATTATCTTGCCAAGCGCGACTCCGAATGGATGGGCAAACTCTACCAGTTCCTCGGCCTCACCGTCGGCGTAATTGTGCACGATCTGGACGATCAGCAGCGCCGCGAGGCCTACGCCGCCGACGTCACCTACGGCACCAACAACGAGTTCGGCTTCGATTATCTGCGCGACAACATGAAGTTCGACCTTAAAGATTGCGTGCAGCGCGAGCACAACTTCGCCATCGTGGACGAAGTCGATTCGATTCTGATTGATGAAGCCCGCACGCCGCTCATTATTTCGGGCGCCAGCGAAGAATCCACCGACAAGTATGCCCGCGTCAACCGCATCATTCCCAAGCTCGAAAAGGGCGAGGAGATTGATGTTGCCCCGGGCGAACCCCCGCAGTACACCGGTGATTTCGTGGTGGATGAAAAACGCCGCAACATTACGGTTACCGATGAGGGATGGGAAAAGGTCGAGCAGCTTCTCGGCATTGGCAACATCGCCGATCCTGAGAACTGGGACCTCAAGCACCACGTTGAAACCGCCGTGAAAGCGCATTCTCTCTATCATCGCGACGTAGAATACGTCGTCAAAGACGGCGAAGTTATTATCGTGGACGAGTTTACCGGGCGTCTCATGCCCGGCCGCCGCTGGTCGGATGGACTGCACCAGGCGGTCGAAGCCAAAGAAGGCGTGAAAATCGAGCGCGAAAACCAGACGCTCGCGACCATCACCTTCCAGAATTACTTCCGCATGTACAACAAGCTGGCGGGCATGACGGGAACAGCGGAAACCGAAGCGGCTGAGTTCGAAAAGATTTACCGGCTCGAAGTCATGGTGATTCCGACCAATCGTGTGCTTCGTCGCCTTGAGAATCCCGACGTTGTTTACCGCACGGAGAAAGAAAAATACTTCGCGGCGGCGGACGAGATTCAGAAACTCTATGCCACGGAACAGCCGGTGCTGGTGGGAACGACTTCCATCGAGAAATCTGAGCGCCTTTCGGAACTGCTCAAGAAAAAAGGCATCAAGCACGTCGTGCTTAATGCGAAATATCACGAACGTGAGGCCGAGATCGTTGCCCAGGCTGGGCGCAAAGGCATGGTCACCATCGCCACCAACATGGCGGGCCGCGGCACGGATATCCTGCTGGGCGGCAATCCTGAATTCATGGCCAAGCAGGAGTGCGTGAAGAAGGGCATTGCGCAGCCGCGCCGCGCCGCGCAGGGCAAAATCGAAGCCGATGTGGATACGGCCACGACCACTGTCTGGTACTACGCGGGCAACGAATACACGGTGCCGACCGACAAGTGGACTGAGATTTTCAATCGCTATAAACAGGAAAC
>Ga0181522_10000454_pt1 | contig 30715 bp, 37 predicted proteins | sample PEATcosm2014_Bin_27_FD_121103 | JGI IMG/M metagenome (GOLD analysis project Ga0181522, IMG submission 121103) | Peatland microbial communities from MTU Mesocosm Facility, Houghton, MI, USA - PEATcosm2014_Bin05_10_metaG | ecosystem: Environmental > Terrestrial > Soil > Wetlands > Peat | place...
ATGTCGGCGGGCGACGCGAACCATTCGATCGTGTCTATGTCACGCGGAGCGTTGGAAGACGTGATGGCATTGTCCGCGATCTTGTCCACGGTCGAAGAGAGGTAGGCGAGGCGCTGCGCGGGCTTCAGCGACAAATAGTGGTTCGCCAGTGAGGGAAAGTCGTGCCATTTCAATACGAACAACTCAGCCACGCTGAGAAACGGCTGGTCGAGCGAAGCGTGCGACGACCAGTTGCGCACCTGAGCCTCAACGGCACTGCGACCCACCAGAGCGAGCAGCATGTCCGCCGCGGTGTTGTCACTGACCGAGATCATCTTGATCGCGGCTTGCTTGACGCTGAGCGTGGTTCCGACGTGATCGTCTTGCAGGACGCCACTGCCACCCACCTTGAGTGCTGCCGTCAACGTCAACTTCTGGCTCCAGCTGATCGTGTGGTTCTTCACTGCGCTGGCGAGTGCGCCGAGTATGAAAAGTTTGAACATCGAGCCGAGCGGTCGAGGCGTGTTCGCGTTGAGTGCGTGCACTTGAGTGCAGGTGCCGTTGGCGTTGAGTTGAGCCGCGAGAAAACTCGAATCGGGAGCCATCGCGGCGAGGTCCTTGTCCACTTGGGCCCATGACGTAACTTTGGGAATCGGGATGGGTGCGGCCAGCGTGAAGTAGAGCCCTTCGATCAGCCCTTTCGCGTCGACCGTCAGTTGAGCGTCATACGTGATCGCGCCAATCTTGATGGCAGCTTTCAGGGTTGTGGCCGTCACGTCGCCCAGGCCCAAAAGGGTCACCCGGCTTCCGGTTGAACCAAGGCTCGCGAAGGCGGTGTTCAACTGGGCCACTGGTTCGGCGGCAATGAACGGTGCATCGAAATGAGAGGCCTCTTCCTTTTTGGAAAGCGGAAGAAGTGATCCGATACCGAGCAGCCACGAGAGTTGTCGGCCTACTGGCGAGTTGGGTGGAACGACCGAGGGGGCGCTGTCCGCAACGATGGTCTGGTGATCGGGCTTGGCACTCGCGCCAGCGGGCAGCCACATCACGGACGTTGTGAGAACGATGAGGGCGACGAAGGCGAGAATCGGTCGGCGCACGCGAGCGTTGGGCGCGGCGTGAATGCGAGACTTCGTGGTCATGGCACCTCGTTGGCGGGACGGGCTGGTGGTCCTTGCTGGCAGCATAGGACGAGTCTTGGGTTCTCGAGGTGGTGTCCTCGTGGCGCGGCAGCGTTCGAAAAGGTGGCGCGGGACCCCTTTACGAATCGTGGTGGCGCTCGTAACATGTCGCCATGACGACACTCTCAACCTGTCTTTGGTTCGACGGCAACGCCGACGAGGCCGTGGATTTCTATCTCTCGATTTTTCCGAATTCCCGTCGTTTAGCGAGCCTGGATTATGGTCCCGACATGCCGTACAAGGAAGGTACGAGGTTGGTGGTGGACTTCGAACTCGACGGGCGACCCTTCATCGCACTCAATGCGGGACCGGAGTTCAAATTCAACGCCGCCATTTCGTTGGTGGTCAATTGCACTACGCAAGAAGAGATCGACTTCTACTGGAATCGACTAGTGGAGGGGGGAAGCGAATGGCAATGCGGTTGGTTGGTTGACCGCTTTGGTGTGTCGTGGCAAGTGACGCCCGTTCAACTCGGTGAGTTGATGGGCAGTCCTGACGTTGATGCCGCCAATCGCGTGACCCAGGCGATGATGAAGATGGTGAAACTGGACATCGCTCAGCTCGAAGCCGCGGCCGCGGGCTGAGAGCTTGACGACTTAATTAACGCGCCGCAGGGTGTTGTGGTCGGTGTGTGAGAAGGGCTCGTCGAACTCACTCATTCGAAGCAAGGTGTTCTCGTCATAGGACCACGTGTCGCCGTTGGTCGTGATGTTGAGCACGTAACTGAGGCTGCTTGCGTTCTTGGCGAGATACTTGTTCTCTCCAATGCTGTACTGGGGATCGTCCAGGGCGGCCTTCAGCGTGAAACTCTTCGCGTCGGCGCTTGCGGTTCCTCCAGCCAGCACCGTGATACCACGCGGCACTACGAAACCCTTCATCACCTCACCGGTCGCCGCGTCCCAGAGCCAGTAACCCACTTCGGTGTGAAAGGGATTCTCCTCGTCCCAGCGCCACATCGCGCTCTTGTAATCCAGTCCGTAAAGACTCTGGGAACCGTTGTCGACTGGCCCGAAGGGCTTCATCGTGCACTTCTCACGGTAGGGACTACCGAGCACCTCGCCCTTGGCGTGAGAGAACGCCGTGTCCAGTCCACCTGAATCGCTCTCCCATTCACCGATAAGCCCGCTGAGAGGTCCCCATTCTTTTGACATTGCCCAATCCAATCGTTCGAAGGTCGTTCGAATTGCATCATATTGACTTTTCGAACGGTTTCAAACGACAGCAGGCCGAAATTCGACGTCGCCGCTGATGAATCCGCGACGGTGGTTTCGCGTCTTTCGCTCTTGAAGTGGCGCAGGTTCAACAGAGCAGCTTTGGGTACTCACTTTTGCCTTGGTTTAGGGCGAGACGGTGCAGAGACAATCGCGTTCGGTCAACGAGGTGCTTCACGAATTGGACGAGTTGCGTAAACAGGTCCCCGACGTCCACGCGGGGCGCCTCTTTGGACTGGTCCACCCCTCGGGCCGTAAGGATATCGAACAGTTGATCCACGCCGTCTACGAGTGGTACCTTTTTCGAACGCACTCAATCCATTGCGATTCTCGGCACAGGCGGGGATGGAACGTGAGGTCATCGAAATGGCTGGTGATCTCGTGCATCGCAGCGCCACCGAACATCACTGCGGCGCCATGACGTCTGGCGAGACCGAATTGATCTTGATGTCGATGTTGGTGAATCGTGAGCGAGCTCGAGCCAAAGGGGCCGATCGACCGCAGATTTTGGCGCCGTTGTCAGCTCATCCGGCCTACGCCAAGGCGGCGCACTACTTCGATATGGAATTCGTGCCCATCCCTCATTACGCGCACTGCCGGGCCTATGTCGCTCGGGCCCGCACGCTGATGACTGGGCGAACGTGCGTGGTCGTGGCTTCGGTGTACTCGTACCCGCACGGCATCATGGATCCGGTCAATGAGGTGGCGGCCCTGGCGCGAACTAGATGTTGGCTATCACGTGGACGCCTGCACCTCACGCTCGCGCCCGCGCACGGAGACGTCGTCGATGAGTTACTGGGCAATCTCGACTTTGTCGTCTCGCACCATGGAACGAGTCGGGCAAAGCCAGCTCGCTACGCCTGACGAGGGGGGCGTTCGTCAGGCGTAGCGGCGGTGTTACTGGGCCGGTCCCGACGAGAGGACGAGGGTCAACGATTCTGTGGCACCGTTCTGGTTGACGTAGTCGACCTGGACTGAGTCACCGGGCTTGAGCGACTGCAAGATTGATTCGAGTCCGACCGTCGTGGTGACGCTCTGGTTGTTGAGCGAGGTAATTACGTCGCCGGGCGCGAGTGGGGTTGCGGCGGCGGGACTTCCCGAGATCACGCCCTCGACGGCTACGCCAGTGGTCGTAGCGGGGGTGCCGACGTTGGACTGACCCTCCTGGTCCGCGGGGAGGATTTCCACACCCATGAAGGCGGTCTCGCCGACGTGCACCGAAGCTGAGGCGTCACCATTTTCTATTGACTTTGCGATCGACAGCGCAGTGTCAATCGGAATCGCGTAGGCCTGAGAGACGTTGGACGTGAAGTTCTGGAAGCCGAATCCTCCGCCCGCAGTCGCCGCGGCGGTATCGATGCCGATGACCTTCCCCTTGGCGTTCACGAGCGGACCACCCGAGTCGCCGGGCTGGATGTCAGCGTTCATCTCGATCATCCCGTTGAGAGTCTCGGAACCGGTGGCGGCCTCGGAGTCGCTGGCGCTGAGGGATTGGTTCAACGCGAGCACGGTTCCGGCGGCGTAACTTGGTGTTCCACCGGCGCCACCAGCGTTGCCGATTCCGACGACTTGCTCACCCTTGCTCACCTTGCTCGAAGTGCCAAGAGAGACGGTCGAGAGACCAGACGCGTCCTTGAGCTGGAGGACAGCGACGTCCTTGGTGATGTCATATCCCACGACGGTGGCGCTATAGACCCTGCCATTATTCACGTCGCGTGCGGTGATGGAGGTCGCACCTTCGATCACGTGATTGTTCGTCAGCACGAGGCCGTTGGACGTGAGCACCATGCCGGTGCCAGCCGCTGCGCCATCCTGGTACGAGAGGCTCGTGTTGATGTCCACGAGACCCTTGTCGACGGACTTTGCGATTTTGGCGGCCGCGGCGTTAGTTGACGCGGATGGGGATCCACTCGAAGAGCCGTTTGAAGGCGTCGTCGAGGGAAACGTAAAGTTTCCAAAGCCCGGCAAGAGCGAGTTAGAGTTCGACGTCGTTGGTGAGGTGATTCCAGCCTTCGGCGAGGTGAAGACGTAGTGTCCGAACACGAAACCCATGCCCGCCAGAGCCACGACGAGTACGAGGGCGGCGACGATATTGAGCGTGATGTGACCACGGCGAGTGACCGCCAGTATCGGTTCGTCACTCACTGGTGTCGTTCGCCCGGTCTCGTCGGTGAAGTCATCGGAGGTTGGTTTCATGGCTTACTCCTTGGGGAGATCTTGACTGCTACGTCGATTATGGGTGTGGACTGTGAAGACGATCTTGGGCGCCAATAAGAAGGTCATAAAATCTAGATTTTTTTGTGCATGCGCGACGCCTGGTTGGTCCCTCAGAGGGGCATCGAGTTCTCAGCACTAGGGTTCGTCTGAACTGACCCGGTTCGCCGTTTTCATGACCCGAGACGCTCGCTGTAGGGCCGACTTCCGCATGGTTGCCGCGCCTGATCACGACCCGGCGCGAGCGATGACTGATACGTACCCGTGGATCGAATAGGGCGAACTTCAGTTCGTGACGGGATTCGTCTCACGGTGGTAGCGAAGTCCGATGTCAATCGTTCGGGCAAAAGATTCAACCAAGGCGAACGCGAGTAGTGCCGTGAGGGCGAGCGTCGCGGCGTCACTGTGTAATTTGGCGATCGAGCCCTCGACGATCCGGAGCACGAGCAGCAACGAGAGTAAGCCGTACTCGAGTGCACTGCGGCGAAAGACGACGCTCCTGTTCGCTTGGACGGCTCGAACGTACATGGTGCGAGCTCGCGCGACGCCCACTGGTACCCCGGCGGCTCCGCCGAAAAAAGCAATCACGAGATGGCCGAAGTCACGAGTGATCAACCCCCAGATCACTGAGCCAATGAGTAGTAATGCGACCAGCGGATCGAGCCACGTGATGAGGATCGGTCGTTGTCGTTCACCCTTGTTCAGATTCGCAACCTTCGACTGGCGCACGCCGCGACGACCCAGGATAGTGATGACGATGAGGATGACGAGTACCAGATAAGCGCTGGCGGTATTGGAGGAACTAGCCATCAAATCACAAGTCCGTCAGAATCGTGGTCGCCCCGCCGTTAGCCTCGATGTGTCTTGTCCCTAGACCTCTTTGCCTTCGTCGATGGCGTTCTTAACGACCGTGGCGTATCCGGCACTCGTCAACATGCGACGCAAGTCCACGACGGTCTGGACGTCGATGTCCTTGTTACGTGGTCGCACGAAGACTTGGTCTTCGCCTCCCACGGTGATGTGATATTTGCCTTCCGTGGTTTCTTCCACGGTGCCAACCGCGTTCAAGAGTGACAACACGGCCTTCCAGTCGATGTTGTGGCTTGTGGGGTGCTGAAAGAGAGAAACCAACGTGTCGCGGTGGTGATTGTTCAGATGTACTGCGTCAGCGGATTCAGTCATGTGATTCCTTCCTCTCACTCACCCTAGTGACCTCGCTTGCCACGTCCGATGGTCCAGCAGTCGAATCGCTTTTTCGTACTAAATGTGAGAGGCTGCGTCGATGGGTTCTGCTGGAGACAAACCGAGGAAATTTCGTATTCGCATGCCCAAAGTACCCAAGGGTGCTGAACCGAATGACATTCACCTCGCGGGGCTTTCGAACAGTAGTGGCGGTACCTACGGATCGCGCGTCGATCACGAGGCCGCCCGCGGTCGCTCTGAGGATATCGGGCGTTTCGGAAAATTCGTGCTTTGGTGCTTGGGTCGGCGGCCGAAGGAAAAGCCCACGGAATAACTTCCGGTACCAGGTCCGATCGATTTCGTGAGTGGTTTGAGGTGCGGGGCTAGCGTTGTGCCGTGGCCACTAAGAAGACAGAGGAGACGGTAAAGTCCGAGCCCGCTGACGTACTCGTGCACTGGGTGATCGTAGGCATTGAGTACGCCATCGTGGCCAGCTTGCTCCTGGTCGCCGGCGTGGTACTCGTGCGTACCGTCGTTGACTTCTTCCAGCATTGGAACTCCTTCCCGCAGTCAGTAGTCGCGGCGATTGATGGGATTCTGGTCGTCATCATTCTTCTGGACGTCGCGCACACGGTGTTCGGAAAGTTACGCACCTCTCTATTCCCGGTGCGGCCGTTTCTCGTGATCGGCATCCTTGCCGGTGTGCGGGATATCTTAAGTTCGTCCGCGCACCTTACGTTGAGTACGTCGATTAAGCAGTCAAATTTCAATGACACGCTGATTTCACTGGGCGTTGGCGTCGGCGTGGTCGTCCTGTTGCTGGTGGGACTTTTGATCTTGCGCTTCAGCAATCAGAGCGACGAGAAGCCGGGCGACTAGCCCGGACCGCGTCTAATCCCGGCCCTTCGCCTTCCGCGCGCCTAGATGAACGCGTTCGCGGTCGCTCCTTCAAACCATCCGAATGCTTCTTCTGGGTTGGTGCCAGGTGGCACGACCATGGACTCGGCCCATGGTTCGATGGTCGCCGCAACCGAGAGACGTCGCGAGCGTAGCCTCGAGCAGGTCGGTCGGCCGGCCTTCGGGGTACGAGGAATCGAAACCCTCGCCCGCGTCGACTTGCGCGCTGGCTCGGTCTTGATGGGCCGCGACCGTGGCGGCGGCGTAGCGTTCGCGCACGGCCTCGCGAAGCGAATCCACTGGGTTGCTACTTAGAGAAACTCCTCCGTCCCTCTTTCGAAGTCCGTTGGCGTGGGTCTCACGTCGCTTCTCCATGTTCGCTCGTGAGTTCGTCGATCAGTGAGGTGACGAGGCCTCGGATCTCGTCACGAATTCGTCGCACCACCTCGAGGTCCTTATACTTTGGATCCTCGAGATCCCAGTCGAGGTATCGCTTTCCGGGATACACAGGACACGCGTCACCACAGCCCATCGTCACGACGACGTCGGCGATCCTACCCATCTCGTCGGTCAACTTCTTCGGCGATTCGTGAGCGATGTCAATGCCGACCTCGGTCATCGCGGCTATCACCGCTGGGTTGAGCGTCTCGCCGGGCGCGGAGCCGGCGGAATGGACGAGTACACGGCCCGCTCCGAGGTCGCGGGCGAACCCCGCCGCCATCTGCGAGCGACCGGCGTTGTGCACGCACAAGAACAGGATCTCGGGTCGTTCGGTGCTCACGAGGGTCCGGCTTCTGACGGAAGGGTCAGATGGGCGACCACGACGTCGGCGGCCTCGGTGCGGCTCACGCCCGGGTAGAGCAGTCGGATTAGCCCGTAGGCCAACGCGACGCCGACGATCTCCGCACCGATGAACGCGGGCACCGACGAAGGCGCGATGCCCGCAAAGCTGTTCGAGAACATGCGGCCGATGGCGATGGCGGGATTGGCGAAGCTGGTTGAACTCGTGAAGAAGTACGCGGCGCCGATATAAGCACCCACGGCCGCCGGGGCGTTCGCACTGCGCCCCGTTCGAGCGAGTGCGAAGATGATCAGGAGCAGTCCGGCGGTCGCGACGACCTCTGCGAGTGCGTGCGGACCGCTCGCACGGTGGTGCGCGGAGAATGAGAACAGCGCTTTGGCGAACATGGCGTTGGCGAGGGCTGCGCCGGTGACGCAACCGAGAACTTGGGCGACGAGATACGACCCGGCATCACGCCACGACATCCCGCCAAACGCAGCGTCGAGGAAGCTCACCGCGGGATTGAAATGCGCTCCCGAGACCGGACCGAGCATCAAGATCAGTACGAAGAGTCCGGCCGCGGTGACCGCGGCGTTCTCCAAGAGTTCTAGTCCCACCGCGTGAGGCGACAACGTCTGTGCAGCGATACCCGAACCGATCACGATCGCGGCGAGCAAAAGACTACCGAGATACTCAGCCAGCAGTCGTCGTGCGAGAGGGTTCGTGTGCCGTGAGGTCATCGGCCGTGCCTAGCAGCAACTGGCCGCGATGGCGACCGGGACCGACTCGTCTGAGTCCGTGGCACAGCACGTGCCGTCACCGCTGACTTCACCGCCGTTGGCGTCCTCGAGGACCGTGTAGACCTCCCAGCGCTGGTCGTCTGGTCCCTGCACCCACACCTTGTCTTGTACGGCAAAGCAGCACGTGGTGTGCTCTTCGACGTCCGTGGCCAGACCTTGGCTCGCGAAGTAGTCGGTGGCGGACGCGACCTCCTCGGGAGAGAAGACTTCCACGCCCAGGTGATTGATGGTCCCACCGGCCAGTGCGTCTTCGAAGAGCACGAGCTTCAGTGGAGGCTCGTTGATGGCGAAGTTGGCGTAACCGGGTTGCACTTTCGCCGGTTCGGTCTTGAAGAAGGTGGAGTAGAACTCGATGGCCTCCTCGAGATTCGACACGTTAAGGGCAAGCTGTACGCGGGACATTCGGGCTCCTTAGATTGATGATCGTCAATGAGAGACTACCGAACACATTGACAATTGTCAATGTTATAATCGGTTCCATGGTGAATGCGAAAGTTTCGTTGTCCGATGACCCACGTCTCCGCTGCTGCAGTCCTCTGGCGGACGCACCAATGTCGGAGGTCGAGGCCGAGGACCTCGCCCACGTCTTCGCCGCTCTGAGTGATCCAGTGCGTCTACGTATGCTTTCGCTGATCGCGACCGAAGATGAGGTGTGCAGCTGCAACCTCGAAGAGCCACTCGCGAAGAGTCAGCCCACCATCTCACACCACACCAGAGTCCTCGTCGAAGCGGGACTCATCGCGGGCGAAAAGCGGGGTCGATGGACATGGTGGCACGTCGTGCCTGAACGGCTTCGTCAGGTCGCGCGGATTCTGGGCGACTAGATTCGCTCGCGGTTCAGTCGCCAGCTTCTAAAGTCGTCTCGACGGACGCGTTCATTCCGCGCAGTCGACCCCTCGAGCGCCATCTTCGGCAGGCCTCGCGACGGTCGGGGACGATTAACGTTGATGGCGTGAATGCTCGCAACAAGGAAAATCTAAGGATTCACCTGGGTTTGGTACTTGCTGAGTGCATTTGCGCCACTGCATTCGCCGTTGAATTGATGCGAGCGTTGAGCGGTAACGACTTGTCGTGGGCGTACGTCTTTGAATGGCCCGTGTTCGGTGGGTACGCCGTGTACATGTGGCACAAACTTCTTACGAGTGAGCGAACAGAGATTCCTGACGAGTCGACTCGCGTTGAAACAAGACCCGACGACCCGGACTTGGTGGCCTGGAACGCCTATCTCGCCGAGGTGCACGCGTCGGATCAAGCGAAGGAACCGAGCAAGAGATTCGATCAGCGCACGTGAGCTGTCATTGAGCAAGGGAATGCCAGTCCATCGTCGTGCTCCGTCTCATCAGGCCTGTGGGGGTCCTGCTCGAGCGCCCACGTGCTGAACGCGTGAAGTTAGGTCTCACGGTTTCGAACATCGTCAGTCTGAAGAGTTCGAAGAGAAGACACCAGAAGAATAAAGGACTCTCGCCTCGTGAGACCCGTCCAAACTCCGTCGCGTACTAGAGCTTGAAGCCGCCCTCGGGCGTCGGGTCGTCCTTGGGTGGCTCCGTCGAGGAGTCGACGGCGTCATCCGAACTCGAGGCCGCAACGGGACCGAAATCAGCCTCGTACGTCTTGAGTTCGCCAATGAGGCGGTCTATCTCGCTCGCGGTGTCGCCCGTGGCGGTCCCATTCTTCTGGGCGTAAAAAGCGGCGCCAAGGTCACGCAACAGCCCGTCCGCGCGTCGCTTCGCTTGCGCGTCGGCGAGTTTCGCCTGGCCGGCCTTGCCCGCTTCTTGCGCCTTTTGAGCGAGTTGGGCAGCTTGAGCCTTCATCTTGTCTACGAGTGCCATCTTTAATCTCCTACTTTCTCTATTGAACTATTGAAGCTTGCTCAGCAAACCTTCTCGACCGGAGCCCGGACCACTCTCCGAACTTCTCTCGTCGTCTTCGAACTCCTGGTGCAAGGTGGCTTGTATGAGGACCGGGCCGTCACCACTGAGGGTCACGAGATTGATTCCACTGCCACCAAAGACCGCGGTCATGAGGGTCGCGGCGTTGAAGGCCCCGACCATCTCGACGCCGAAGGTGACTGTGTCCGCGAACGCCACGACGGCACCACCGTGGACTTGGATCTTTCCCCCGTAGGTGGCGGGGTTGAGTTCCATGATTGTCCCACCACCTCCGATCACCAGACTTCCCTTCCCGGTGAAGTGCTCGAGGATGTACCCATTGCGCGACCGGCGACCCTGGTTGAATCCATTGAAGACGATGTCGTACTTCAAGGTCGACTCGGCACACACGAAGGCTCGGCTTTCGGTGAACCAACCGTGCTCGCCGTCGAGTTCCAAAACCTTGATCTGACCGGGCAACTCACCGGCCAGAGTGACGAGTCCGGATCCACCGGTAGGGCTGAACCATTGGAAGGCCAGACTCTGTCCCGCGAGCGCACGTTTGCCGACTTCGACGGCGGTCGAGAGTGCCGCCTTCAACCCTCCACCCTGCTTTGACTTCGAAGTGCCATCATCGGTCTGGCCGCCCGGCGTTGAAAGTCGGGTCTCCAGTTTGACGTTCGGGGTCTTCCAGCGAAATTTCTTGGCGTCGGCGAAAACCGATTGGCCGTCGTCAAGTTGGCACGTCACGTGCTGGGCGAACTCACCGGTTATCTTGGTCGTGATTGTCATGGTCCTCCTCGAAAACGAAGAATAGCCCTTGTGACCAGATCGTGCGTGGGCGTTGGTCGCTCCGAGCGTCTCGCTACGTCTGATGTGCTAGCGACCTCACGCACCGATGTCGTGAGGTCCATCACTGGGCCTCGCTCGAACCTGGAAGTGTGGTGGTTGCACGGGGTAGTCGGCGTCCACTAGAGGAATTACATGGGAGAAACCGAACACGAGAAAGATGCACCGGGCAAGGATATTCCCTTCGCTCGCCTGAGCGCTGATCAACTTCCGACTGGAGGGGGAGGCGCCTCGTTGCGCGGTCCAGCAGTCGCCAGTATTGGGCGCCGGTTTTGGCTGGTTGTTGGGGTAATTGCTCTACTCACTTTTGCGGTCGCCATCGTCGTGAGTTTTCTTTCCGCTTCGAACGACAACGCAAGAATCGAACGCCTGAAAGACCACGGTATACCCGTTGCCATCCGGGTGACGAATTGCTACGGCAACATCGGGGGAAGTGGAAGTAATGGAGCGGGGTACACCTGCCATGGTCGATACCGCGTAGATGGGGTCAGCTTTGAGGAAACCATCGGCGCCATGTCCGTCTTCTCCTCGTCAGGTACCTTGGTGCGCGGTGTGGCGGATCCTCTCCAACACAGTTCTGTGGTCCTGGCTTCAGCGGTCAGGAGATCAGTCGCGTCAGCGTCGGCCTACCTCGACCCGGGGTTACTCGCCGTTGTGCTTCTCGCCTTGACGTGGGCGCTCCGGTACTACTCTCGCCGCGCAGGTCCTTCAGGTCACCCTCGCTCACCAAGCTGACCGTGACGTTTCTTACGGCGCGAGCAAGGGCCGTTTCTTCGGCGATTCAGCGAGAGCCGAGTCTGTGGTCAATTTGGCGCTCTGCTCCAATGTCAGTCCACGAGTTTCGCGTCCGAACACCGCAAAGACGACCATTGCTAAGAGAGCTACGGAGCCAACGAGTGCGTAGGCCGCTCCGGCACCATCATGGGCGAGGAGAACCGGAATAAATGACGGACCAATAACGCCCGAGATCAGTCGGCCAAAGCCCTCGGTTGTTGCCACGCCCCACGCTCGTATCTCTGTGGGATAGCTCTCCGCGGTGTACGTCTTCACCGCGGGGTCGGCGGCGATGCCAAAGAATGACATCAGGCAACCGAGCACCAGAATGGGTAGGGCTCCGCGCACGAAACCGAAGGCCAGCGCCGCGACGCCAGCGGTAACCGTGAAGCCGATTATGACTGGTTTGCGTCCCCACCGTTCAATCACCCATGATTCGAGGAACTTACCGGGAATCGATACGCCCACGATGACCGCTGTGAAGGCAAATGCCGAGGTGAGCGAATAACCCATGCTCGTGACGGCGGTTGGCATGAAAGTTTGAATCGAATAGAAGATGAAGAACGTACCGCCAAACGTGACCCATAGGGTCACCGATCGCTTCAGGAACGGGCGACGAAACACGGCTTGTAGCGGGTGCAGGGGCGGGGCCATCGCGATGGGTTTGTCGTCAGCGATTGGCGCAAGTGGACCGCCACTTGATCGCATCGATCGAGTTTCGATTGAGGTGAGTACCGCCTCACTCTCGACCCAGCGGCCTTTGGATTCGAGCCACCGGCGTTCAGGTGATTGAAAGCGGAGAGCGTTTCTGCCGCATTCAAACGCCCCTCAGTACCGTCCAGATAATCGGCGAGATAGGGATCACTGTATTCGAGGCCAATAAAGTGGACATTCGGGCCCGCCGCTGCCTGGAGTCGACCAAGAATCGTTGGCAGGTACTCTTTCACTGAAGCGACACCCACGTTGGCACAAGATTCCTCGAACGCCGCGACCAACATGCATGGTCGGATGTCGTTAAATCCCAAGTCGATCGTCACCAAGCCGACGTGCTTCTCATTGCTCGTGAGAAAGCCGGTGGCGATGGAGAGTTGCGTGTTGGGAAGCGTGTAGCAGGCATCTTTGTATTGCCCGAGGATCGACTGGACCGTTTCACCGGGGCAACCAATTTGTCGAAGCTTTAGATGGACGTTTTTTGATGCTTCGTACGTCAGGAGATCGTTCGCGTAGCCGTGGTTGGTGCGATGGCCGTTGTGGTGAATGATTCCCGTAGGTTGAAAGCCGAGCGAAGCTGATGCACCCATATCTAGATAGAAACCGGACACCGGCTTGGTTGTCACGGACGATTCCCTCGTAGTGCTACGCAGTAAGTGCCAGGGTCCGAAGTGATTCAGAGCCAATAACGAAACTATGACCAAGAAAAGAGCGGCGATCACGAACGCGACTCGACGGAACATGGCCAGCCTCCAGTACCGGTCGCAATCGACGAGGTCCAAGTCACCAATCGCGGTCGGTGCCGGTTTCTGGCCATATCAAGAAGTTCTGGGCTCGCACGAACGGAGATGACCGTACGTCCCGACTGTAAGGAAAGTGGTGAGGTCACTTTCGCACCGATCGATGATTCTTGGTCTCTAAGCGAGGGGCGAGAACACACTTAGAGGTGTCACTTCGTCGGACACATATCACTCGATCACCCGCGTCTCGACTCAACTGACTCGTTGTCAGTGCAGAAGGAAGCGAGGTTCAGACGTCCACTGCCAATCGTACCACCGCACGCTTCTTACGATTCCGTAATGGGTGACAGGTTCTCCCAACATGAGCGAGGAAACTCTACATTCGCTCTCCTGGACGCTCGACGGATAGGCGCGCGAGGACAATGCCGATGATTATGCGTATCGCAATGTGCCGTCATCAAGATCGGCGTGGGGTAGCGAATCGCGCTCAACGTAGTAGTTCGCCGCGTTGAGCCACGGGTCGTGGTCACCTTGTCGCGGTAACTCGTCGATCATTCGATTGAGGTAACCCGGATTGAAGTCACGGGGGTCGATCAAGGGAGAGAGTTTCATGTTCTGGTCCTCGTCGCGTAACACTGGCGTGACCGAGGCGGCGCCAATCTCCTGCATGTGTCCTAGGAGCCGGCATACGAAGTCGGCGATCAGATCGACTCGCAGGGTCCAACTCGCGCGAAAATAGCCGAAGACCTGGACCATGTTCGGTACGCCGCTGAACATGATGCCGCGATAGGTGACCGATTTCGCGATATCCAAGGGAACGTTGTCGATCCGGAAGTCGATGTCACCCAGTACGTTCATGTTAAAACCCGTCGCGGTAATGATGATGTCGGCTTCGAGAATCTCACCGGAGGCGAGTTCGATGCCAGTCTCGGTAAAGGCCTCGATCTGATCGGTGACGACCGATATCTGTCCTTTCTTGATCCCGTCAAACAGATCGCCCTCGGGGATGATCGCGATGCGCTGGTGCCACGGCTCATAGCGAGGATTGAAGTGCGTGTCGACGTCGAAGTCCTCCCCGAGAGTCTCGCGAATGGGCCGAAGGAGTTCCTCTCGGGCGAGGTCCGGGTAGTCGAGCGCTAGTTCGGTGAGCGCACCGAAGTCGAGCAGGATCTTTCGTCGGACGATCTCGTGGACCCATTCTTCGGGCACGTCGAGCTCGCGTAGCATGTCCGCTACCTCATTGGTGTTGGGTCGTATGAAGAAGTACGTCGGCGAACGCTGGAGCATCGTGATGTGGGCGCAGTCCGGCGCCATAGCGGGGATCAGCGTGGCCGCGGTTGCTCCTGATCCGATGACGACGACTCGCTTGTCCTGGTAGTCGAGGTCCTCCGGCCAGGTCTGAGGGTGCACGATCGGACCTTTGAATCGATCCATGCCTTTCCACGTTGGTATGTAGCCTTGCGCGTGGCGGTAATAGCCCTGACACATCCATAGAAAGTTCGCAGCGATCGAGACTTGCTCGCCCGTGTCGTTACGAGTTGCACGAAGGAACCAACGACGCTCGTCGCTCGACCAATCGGCCGACGTGATCACGTGTCCGTAGCGAATGTGTTCCTCGAGGCCGTCCGCGTCAATGACGTCGGCCATGTACCGTACGATTTCTTCCTTGGAGGCGATCGGGGCTCCGGTCCACGGCTTGAAACGGTATCCGTACGTGTACAGGTCGCTGTCGGAGCGAGTGCCGGGATACCTGTGAGTGCGCCACGTTCCGCCGAAACCCGGTTGGGCCTCGAGTATGACGAAGGTCTTCTCCGGTCGTTGTTCCAAGAGATGGTGCGCGACGCCGATGCCCGAGATTCCCGCGCCGACGATGAGGACGTCGAAGTACTCGATGGTCGACTTGACGTCGGTCGGACGAATCGCCGTCTCAGTCATGCGAGCCCCCTCACGCTTCGTAGGCACCTTGGCCCAGCATCAAGTTACCCCACACACTTTGTTGCCCCCTGCCGTCTACGATCGCTGGCGTGGCAAGTCTGACACCGTACATCCATTTTCAAGGCACGGCGCGTCAGGCATTGTCGTTCTACGCGAGCGTGTTCGGTGGTACGACGCAGTTGCATACTTTCGCCGAATTCAGCCGGACGGATGGTCCGCCCGACGCCATCGCGCACGGCTACCTCGTGGATTCACCGGTCTCTCTCTACGCCGCCGACGCAGGGGGCGATGAGCCGGCCTTTCGCGCCCAGGGCCTGATGCTGTCACTGCTCGGCACCGCCGAACCCGCGACGCTGCGCCAGTGGTTCGCGCGATTGAAGGAAGGTGGCGAGGTCATTGACGAACTTCAGGTGCGGCCTTGGGGAGCCTCCGACGGTCAGGTCATCGACCGCTACGGAATCCACTGGCTCATCGGTTTTGAACACAACGCCACAGCGTGAACCGTAAGGATCGGAAGTACGAAGGTTGCAATGGAGATCGTTGAAGTGCTGGTAGTGAATTCGTTCCACGGACGGTAACCACGAGGGCCCGTCTGGCGCAGCGATCGACGCTAGGACATACCTCCGCCCTGCAATGCAGGAAGACCGGTGTTGCGCATTCGCTTGAGGACTCGATGCGTGACCAATGTGGCGTCGGGGTGCATTCCACCGTTGGCGCTCACTCGTGACTCCCACGCCGCCGCACGTTGAACGAGGATCTGCGGGTCCTCGAGTTGGGCGCAGTCCAGGCGGTCCTGGTTGACGTCGACGGTAATGGTGTCGCCGTCTTCTACGAGGGCAATCGGTCCCCCGAGCAAGGCTTCGGGAGCGACGTGACCGATGACCAGTCCAACCGAGCCACCCGAGAATCGTGCATCCGTCATTAGGGCGATCGTGATCCCTCGTTTGCGACACAAGGAAGTAATCTTTGACGTCGGGTCGAGCATCTCGGGCATTCCCGGCGCACCACGCGGTCCTTCGTAGCGGATGACCACCATGTCATTGTCCTCAAAGTCGTCGGGCCGATCGTCGAGTGCGGCAATCAATGAGCGCTCTCCGTTGAACACGCGTGCCCGACCGGTGAAGACGCCGTCATCGATGCCGCTTTCGACGCCGGCGAGCTTCAAAATTGCGCCACCGTTCGGCGCTAGGTTTCCGCGCAGCAGCCGAAGCCCACTGGTGCTCTTGAACGGTGTGGTAACCGAGAAGATCACTTCGAGGTCGGCGGGCGGCGGAGCCAAACGTTCGATCTGTTCAGCGAGAGTTTCACCGGTGCAGGTGATGGTGCTCCCGTCGAGGAAACCGGCGCAAAGAAGTTCGTTCACGACCGTTGGAAGTCCGCCAGCGTCGTCGACATCGACCATCGAGTACGTCCCGAACGGTCGCATATTGACAATGACGGGCAGAACGTGCGACAGGGCGTTGAATTCGTCCTGACTGAGGACGTCAGTCCATAAGTCGATTCCCGCGGCGCGGGCAATCTCGACGCTGTGCAGCATGACGTTGGTCGAACCACCCATGGCCATGGTGACGATGAGGGCGTTACGAAGTGAAGCGGGGGTGACGATGTCTCGTGGTCGAATGTTTCGTTCGGTCATCGTCACCAGACAATCGACGAGTTGGTCAGGGAACTGCTCGACGCGACGAGGATCGTCCGATGGCGGCGCAACCATGTGGAGTGGCTCGAGACCCAACACGCTAATGAATGTCTGCATGGTGTTGTAGGTGAACATGCCCCCGCAACTGCCCTGCCCTGGACAGGCGTGGAGCGTAACCTCGGCCCGGGCCTCTTCGTCGGGGTTCGTGGCGAACTGAAACGCGGTAACCAGGTCTATGCGCTCACCGGTCCGCGGATTGAGACCGGGCTTGATCGAACCGTCAGAGTGAATCACTGCGGGAACGTTGTGTTCGAGTAGGGCGGCCACGGTGCCAACCGGCGGCTTGTCGCACGCGACCACCGCCACCGTTCCTGCTACCTGGTTCGCGGCGAGGTGCATCGAGGCGGCGTCGTTCACGAGTTCTCGACCGATGAGTGAAAAGCGCATTTCTGGGGTGCCGTTGAGTTGTCCATCAGACACGCCAATCGTGAAGGCCGGTGGAATGAGGCGATTTTCCCGGTCGTCCTTGGCGATTCGACGCGACATGGCAGCCTGCACGGCTTCCACTTTCTGCTGGACACCTAGGTAACACTGGCTGTCGCCCAGGTTGCCAAGCACGGCCCACACGGGTCCGTGAATCTTAGAAACATCCTGACCCAGATAGTTGGCCGTACCAACACGCTGAACGTCGCGACCAGGATTCGAAAAAGCTAGGCCCGAGGCGCCGCGCACGTCCACCCTCGTTGAAGAATCTGTCCGTTCAGTCATTCTGAAATTGTACTGACGACAAACAGGGACACTCAGGTCCACCTCGATCACTTCGTGTTCGGGCACACACATTACGGCGTCCATTGACGCCACTGGCAAGTGAACGGCACCTGCGCTGACGTCAAACCTCTTCGAGGCAGTCCGGTTGCTCGGCCAGGATCCAATCAAAGAGTGGTTGCGCGCTGTACCAGCCCGCGAGTGGTGAGCCAATCTGCTCGTGTACTCCGCGCGCGACGTCGTCGGGTATCGAAATGGGTTCGCCTGCGGCCATCGCGAGCAACTCGGCCTGGCACGTTCGTTCCATCGTGGTGAACCAGAACACGGCCTCGTCGACCGATTGACCCACCGTGATGAGTCCGTGGTTTGCCAATATCGCCGCTTTGTGCTCGCCCAGCGCGACCGCGATGCGCTTACCCTCTTCGGGATCGAACGCGACGCCGCCAAAGTCAAAATAGACACCGTGGTCTTCGAAAAAGATGCAGGAGTCCTGGGTGAGCGGGCGCAGCGAGCGGTGCAGCGACGCGAACGCCTTCCCGTGTACTGAATGCGAATGAGCCGCGGCGACGACATCCGGGCGGGCGGCGTGAACTTGAGAGTGAATCGCGAACGCTGCCGGATTCACCGGCCAGGACCCTTCGAGCACGGTGCCGTTGTGGTCAACCAGAATGAGGTCTCGCACGCGGATCTGCTTGAAACTCATTCCGAAGGGATTGACCCAGAACTGATCCGAATGTTCGGGGTCGCGCGCGGTGATGTGGCCCGCGACACCTTCGTCGAATCCGAGCCGTCCAAAGAGTCTGAAAGCTGCCGCAAGTCGCTGCTTGCGGTGTCGCCGTTCTTCTAGCGTGGATCGCTCGGTGAACGGATTGTGGGGAATGAGATCAATCATTGGACTCCTCCTCAATTCGAATGGCGCTGGGCTTTCCCAAACTACTGGACTCGCTGCGCCAAGACATACTTCGTAAAGTATCTGGTGGTCGAACCCACGTCTCTCGATCGTGCCCTTGAGAGTGAGCCATCGCGGTCAACTTTCGGTCACTGTTTTGAGTTCGGCGAAAAGGTCTCGGATCAGCTGTCCTAGGTCGTGCGAACCGGCTTCTCTGACCCAGCGTTGGAAAGCGATCTTGAGAACTGCGATCCCGGCCTCAGCGCTCAGACTTGCGCTCGGCTCTTTGACGCCGCGTTTACGAAGGGCGTCGGCGAGCGCCGTGGCGAGGAACGCGAGTTTTATCAACTCACGCTCCTGGAGCTCGGGGTTCGCGCCAATCACCCTCTGGCGCAACAGGACGCCCTCGCGCCGCTCCTGGAACACGGCTCCGGCGGCCTGGATTGCCGCGCTGATCACACTGATCGGTCCCTCGGACCGGGGAGCGTCGAGGACGGTCTTGACCAGGAGTTCTTGCAAGGCACCTGCCCCCCAGAACAGCACCTCACGCTTGTCCACGAAGTAACGAAAGAACGTTCGTTCCGTCAATCCGGCCACTTTGGCGATCTCGGCCACCGTCGTCTGCTCGAAACCTCGTTCTATATACAGTTCAATTGCTGCCTGCTCCAGGCGACCGTGCGCGTTCGGCTCCCATCGACCCATGCCCCGATGGTACCGGATGACAGTGAGTGACATGATGTGCTAGATTGATGTCAGCGAATGACATCGCTGTTCCCTCATCCAAACCGTGGACGAGGGAAACAATCACTCGGAGGTTTCGTATGCGTGTCTTTGTCACCGGTGCGTCGGGCTGGATCGGCTCCGCCGTGGTTCCTGAACTCATCGCCGCTGGTCATCAGGTGCTCGGACTCGCTCGCTCGGACGATTCGGCCGCCACTCTCAGCGCCGCGGGCGTCGACGTTCAGCGCGGCACGCTCGACGATCTCGACAGCCTGCGACAAGGAGCACAGGCCTCGGACGGCGTGATCCACCTCGCCTTCAAGCACGACCTTGCTTTCACGGGCGACTTCCAGGGTGCGGCCGACGCTGATCGCCGCGCCGTCGAAATCTTCGGAGAGGCGCTCGCTGGTTCGCAGCGTCCGCTCGTCATCGCCTCGGGCACCCTCGGGATCGCACCGGGCCGAGTGGCCACTGAACGCGACGGACACGAAGATAACCCTTCGGTGTCGGCGCTGGGCGGGGGTCCGAGAGCTCGATGGGCCACCGCCGAGTTCGTACTCTCACTCGCTTCGCGAGGTGTTCGTTCATCGGTCATGCGACTCCCACCGACGAATCATGGTGACGGTGATAGCGGCTTCATGGCGACACTGGTCGCCATCGCTCGCGCCAAGGGCGTGTCTGGTTACGTCGGCGACGGCGCGAACCGCTGGCCGGCGGTGCACCGCCTGGATTCCGCACGCCTTTTTCGATTGGCACTTGAGGATGCGCCGAAGGGATCGACGCTGCACGCCGTGGCGGACGAGGGTGTACCGATCCGAGACATCGCCGAAGTGATCGGCCGGCAGCTCGAGCTTCCCGTGGTCTCGATTCCACCAGAGGAAGCGGGTGGCCACTTCACGTGGTTGGCTCCCTTCCTCGCGGCCGACAGCCCTGCCTCCAGCGCGCTGACGCGCGAGATGATGCGATGGCAGCCAACCCAGCCCGGTCTCATCGAAGACCTCGACCAAGGTCATTACTTCAGGAATCCTTCCGCTTGATCGGGCCGCCATCGCGTTCGGTGTGAGGTGGGGCTGAGAGAAAACGAGCGACGGTAATTTGAAGGTGCGAGGCGTTGGATGACGTCGCTTTCGAGTAGACCCTCGTCAAGTTCGGTTTACACCGGATAATTCCCGGCTTCGAGGTCTTTCAACAGACTCGGATGAGTGGGTTCCCAAGCGAACCTCTCTCGTGTCAGCGCGCTCGACGAGGGCTGGTCGGTGGCGAAGATGCGGCCGAAGAATCCGAAACTCTCGGCGGGAACGGATTCGACCGGCAGGCCGAGCTGGTGGCCGATGACCTCAGCGATGGATCGCATGGTGTCGCCCTCGTCAGCGACCGCGTGAACAACCGTCGCGGGTGCGGCGCGTTCGAGGACCAGCCGGAAGAGTCGGGCTGCGTCTAGGCGGTGCACGGCGGGCCAGCGCTGGGTACCGTCGCCGACATTTCCCGAGACACCAGTACGTCGAGCGGAATCGACGAGCACTGAGGCGAATCCACATCGCCTGCCTGCCGCGTTCGCCGAACGGAGTCGTCACAATCTCCCATTACATCGAGTCTTTCGCCCTCTGGCGGGTGTCGGTATCGAACGGTTGACTTTACTTGTCAACCAAGAGCTCCCGGAATTGCAGTCAACTGTTCTATGGCGGCAGCAATTGAAGCCGAGAACAATCTTCATGGTGACTCCGATGGCTCGCTTGAGCGGTTCGCCGCAGATATTCGAGTCGCTTCGCACGGGCGAGCTGAGTGGCAAAGCTGTAATTCATGTTTCGTGAGATGCTGATTCGGCAGCATTGTGCGACATGCCCGCAATCAGCTCGGTGGCGGCACGTTTTGTTCGTCGTTCGTCCTACGACGCCAGACCGGTAGTTGTTCTTCTGGACCCGAGAAGAGGACTCAGGGATTCTTCTCAACGTCATTAATTTCTCGAGTGATCTCAATTAACTGCCCGAGTCCGGCCAGCTGCTCGTCGAGCGTGTCGCCGATGGGATTTACTCGAAGTGTGTTCACGCCGCATGCCCGGTACTCGCTTAGCCTGCGTCGCACCTCATTGACCGGCCCGATCAAATTGGTCCGAAGCCCGATTTCGATGGGTACCGCGCGACGAGCACCGTCGTGGTCACCGCTTCGCCATAATCTCTGAACCTCCGCGACGGCCGGACCATAGCCTTGACGCTCGAACGCCTGGTTGTAGAAATTGGTCGTTGCCGAACCCATCGCTCCAAACGTGAACGCGTAGCCGTCAGCGTGTCGCCGCCCAGCTTCCTTAACGAAATCGGTGAACTCGCAACTAACAGCGACCGTCAAATTGAGGTCTTCGATGGTTCTCCCTACCGCCTTCGCCCCAAGATCAATTTCATTGAAGAAGATCTCGGCACTCTCGCAGAAAAATGAGTTCCCGATCCAACCATCCGCGACTTCACCAGTCAGCCGCAAGTTGGCCGGACCGAGCGACGCGATATAAATCGGAACCTCCGCCGGCGACGCGCCACTGCGCAGGGCCACACCTTCGGCTCCGGGCAGTGGGAGATGGTACACCTCGCCATCGAAGTTCAATCGTTCACCTCGGCTGATCATGCGAACGATCTCGATCGTTTCGCGAGTCCTCGTCACGGGCTTAGAAAATGGGACACCGTGCCAACCTTCAATGACCTGCGGTCCACTCGTGCCAATGCCGAGTATGAACCGTCCGCCCGAGAGTTGCTGCAACGTCATGGCCGACATCGCCAACAGTGAAGGTGTACGAGTCCCGAGTTGTACGATCGCGGTTCCCAGTTTTATTGAACTCGTAGCTTGCGCGAGCGCCGCCAAAGGTGTCAGCGCGTCGTGCGCCCAATACTCCGGCATCCAGACTGAGGAAGCACCGAGGCGCTCGGCTTCGATGACGTAGTCGAACATCCATGGCATCGCTGGCGAAGTGGTGATCCCGATCTCGAGCGTCATTGTTATGCCTCGGCCATTACCTTGATACCTTCGACTGTGCGATACATATTCGCGTGATGCTCAAGGATGCGCTTGAACAAGATTCGAGGCTCCTTTTCTGGCATCGCGTTGATGGCGAATGAGATTCCAGACGGGCCCGGGCCCATTGACATAGAAAAGCGCAGCAGCGTCCCCTCCGGATTCGCCGTCAGATCGAAGCGCCATCGTGAACCTGGGACACGAGGGTTCACTGTGGCCCAACCGAATGATCGATCAATCTCAAAGTGATCGACGAGAGACTCGACCTCCCATTCCCCCATCGCCGGGTGGTGACTTCTGCCGATGAACGACGCGCCGATTGCTGGACCGCCGCCGGTCCACTCAGCGCCGAGGAATTCGCCCGAGAACCGTGAAGGCAAGTTAATGTCCGTCACGATCGCCCACAAGGTGCTGGGCGGCGCGGACACCTCGATCTCAACCCACGTCCCGGGCTCGTCCACCAAACGAATCGGATCACTCGGACCCGATCCGAACGTCCGGGGAACTCCCCCCTCCCATGTGTCATTCTCCAACGCAACTCCTTCCGGGCGACGGGTTGTTAGGGTCACCCAAGTTTGGTCGCCCTATTTACCGTGCCTGGTTCGGCGTGATGAGGTACTTCTCACCCGTGGCCTGCTTGCTGTACGCGGTGATCGCCTCAGGTTGAAGTGCTTGCGCCAGTGATACTTCCTGGGTGTAGTGGCTCAAGAACGTTGTCGTGAGACCCGCGGCCACTCGTTCGCGCAGTTCTTGAACAGAAACAGCGTCGAGGCTTTGTAAGAACGAATTGAGGAGCCACCCGCCGAGACTCCACGCGAATCCGAAGCTCCGCGTGAGCACGGTCGGACTCGGGTCAAGGCCACCGTAGATGTAAGCCTGCTTGTGGGTCGTTGAGCCGTAGCGCGAATACTGCGTCGAGCTGGCGCTGGCCGCGGCCTCCATCGCGGTGAGAGTCTGGCTCACGAGGCGACCCCCGCCAATCGCGTCGAACAAGAGTGTCGCGCCCGTTAGCTGGAGGGCGTCTATGAGATCGCTCATGAACGACGGTGAGGATGAGTTGCACACGTACGCAGCCCCGATAGACCGCAGGAGTTCCGCCTGCTCGCTCTTGCGGACGATGTTGACGAGCGGGACTTGCTCTTCGACACACAGTTTGACCAGCATTTGCCCGAGGTTTGACGCCGCAGCGGTGTGTACCAGACCCGTATGTCCTTCGCGACGCATGGTCGCTACCATGCCGAGAGCGGTCAATGGATTGACGAACGACGACGCGCCCTCTCTAGCTGACGTGCCATCAGGCAACGCGAGACACGCGGCGGCGTCGATTGCCCGATATTGCGAATACATTGAACCTCCGGCGGCCGACACCGTCTTGCCGATCAAGGACTGCGCCAACGGAGAGTCACCGCCCGCCACCACGGTTCCAGCCCCTTCGTTGCCCACTGCCATCGATGTGCCTACACGCGCCGTCATTCGTCGCAGCGCACCATCAGGGAGTGCCATCGTGACGATGGGGCGCTCGACCGTTCCTCCGAACGAGGCCGTCGACACGTCGGCTCCAGCGAGGAGGAGTCCCAAGTCTGATGGATTGACGGGCGAAGCTTCAACTCGTAAAAGAACCTGATTTTCACGTGGCGTCGGAATCGGAACTTCACTTAGTGAGAGTTCGAGCGTGCCATCTCCGTTCAGGAGTGAGCGCAGTTCGAGGCCCTGCGCCGGGAGAGATGAATCCATTTTGTCCACTCCATTTCATTGTTGGGGACGGTTAACCGGCTTCGAAAAAACCGATCGGCGTCCTCTTATTCCATACGACAACATCAACGGACGACGTCGGTGCCCCGTCAGAGCGGAGAGCACGTGCTTCTAGGTCAACCGATCGCTCCAGTAGCTGAAGACACCGACCCGACGTCATTCGCTGTTGAGGTTCCTTGCGAGGGACATGAGGACGGTCTCAACGTCGTCGAACGGCTGCGTACTTCGTTCGGCTCGGCACAGCGCGACGGCACCTTCGGTGGCAGCAATCACGGTTACGGCAAGTGCTCGCGCCGCGTTAATGTCCCCCCCAGTTTCGGTGCAGAGTTCAGTTAGTAGTTCCGTCCAGTGGCGAAATATCCGTCCCGCGTGCTCTAAGAGGGCTTCGTCATTGGCGGCGACTGTAACGGCGATGACGGCACATCCGGCGGTGAGTTGGGAGCGTTCGAGGAGCATCCGCCAAAGACCGAGGAAGCGCTCAACCACGACTTCGGGGCTCTGGCCGCGGGTTGCCTCCATCGCCCCCAGACCTCGATCACTTGCCAGGTCCAAGGCCGAGTGCAAGAGCTCGGACTTTCCACCGGGAAAGTGGTGGTAGAGGGAGCCTCGCGGTGAGCCAGTGGCGGCCAACACTTCTGAAAAGGAAGTGCCTTCTACCCCTCTTGTGGCGAGAAGGCGCGTAGCGCCCTCGACCATTCGGGATCGAACAGCGTTCTGGGTAGGTCCCGCACTCGTGCCTGAATTCAACTGTGTGTCATCCATGAATGTATCTTCGCTTATTTATGTACCTCATCATAACCGTGATATGTTTTATGTAGGACGTAATACATAGGAGGAATTGCCATGCCAATGATCGACGTGTACGCGAAAGCCGGAACGTTTAAAAATCCGCACCAACTGGCCTCGGATTTGGCGCAAACGCTGATGACAATTGAAGGCGTTCCGAACATACCTATGTTCCGACAGAACACAGCTGGCTTCGTGCACGAGCTCGACGGCCGTGCACTTTCGAATGTTGATGGCGACAATGATCACGTCCGAGTTCAAGTGGTGACAAACGCAGGCGCACTTGACAGGGACAAGCAGCTCGCCGTGGTGAGCCAGTTCACCGACCTCGTGGCCGCGGCCGCCGACGATACTTCGCTCTCGAAGAAGACTTGGGTGATTCTGACCGAAGCGGTGGAGGGCGGATGGGGGCTATGGGGACATGCGCACACCAACGAAGAATTGGTTGCTGCAGCGAGGGCGGAGATCGCTGAACTCACCGCCAAGAAGTCGACCGAGGACTGATCGCATGAGTTTGGGGGTGTCAACTTTGACTCAGTTCAGCATCGAAGAGCCGGCGCCCGGTTATTGGAAAGTGGTCTTTTCGAATCCGCCGATCAATCTTCTGAACTCCACGACAGTGCTCGAGCTCGGCGACCTTGTCAGTCGAATCGAAGAGGCCGCGGATCTCCGAGTGGTCGTTTTCGTTAGCGACCACCCTGAGTTTTACATGGCACGCTATGACCTGTCTGACACGAATCCCATCGCTTTTGCTCCAACGGAGACCGGCGTGACCTACTTCATCGATGCCATGAGACGAATTAATGACGCTGAAACAATCACAATTGCATCGATTCGCGGCCGTGCGCGTGGCGGAGGATGTGAGTTCGCGCTTTCGTGTGACATTCGTTTTGCCAGCCTCGAGAACAGCACGCTCGGACAACCTGAGGTCGGCGTTGGAATCATCCCGGCAGGCGGCGCCATAGAGCGCTTGTCGGGCCTCGTTGGTGGCGCGCGAGCTCTCGAGATCATCACCAGCGCTGATGACTACGACGCTCGAACGGCCGAACTGTACGGCTGGATCAATCGAGCGGTTCCGGACGTAGAACTTGACTACTTCGTCGACCAGTTCGCGCGACGTCTCGCAAGATTTGACCGCCAAGCGTTGGCGGCCGTGAAGCGACTCATTCGTGGTCGCTCTCCGGCAGCGTCAATTGACGCGTATCGAGAAACTCTCGCTGAGCTACGCGGGTTTGTCAATTCGCCAACGACGCACGCGCGACGTGCGGCGGTGGTTCGCCACGCGACTGCCGTCGGTGGGGATTTCGAACTGCGCATGGGTCACCATCTCGGACTGATAGAAAGTGACGGTCCTTCAGAGTGGGCCGCCGACGTGTAGCACGCACGGGGCGAAAGTTCGGCAGCGATGACAAGCACCGGCTGTTAACGACAGCGGGTCTGGCATCCACGATCCTCCAAGTCGGTTGGCCCAACGTTCTTGACGGGACTCCACTCGAGAATCCAGAGCCGTCTTGCAGTCAGGAAGAGGGCGCAGAAATCTGTCGGTTCAGATTCGCATCGCCGCAACGAGAAGAAGATGTACAGGTTGAATTCTTATGGGGATTCACGCTCTTCGTCGGCACTCAGTGGCGTACTCACGATATTCGATACATCATCGGGAACTACATATCGACAGTACGTCATCTCATCGCAAAAGCGAGCCAGGACTTCCTGCCGTAAGCAGCTCGGCGCGTTAGTTACCGCCTCATTTCGATTTCTCAAGGTAACACTTGGAACTAGATAACAATCGATCGATTGGGAAATGAATGTGAAATTCTCAATTTCGTCCACCCTCGGGCATACTGCGGGCATACTGCGGGCATAAACGGGCATGTAACACAGGGCAATATTGGTCACGCGCGGTCAAGGGCGGTCAGATTCAAACCCATGCAATCAAAGGGTTTGGCACCACATTCGTTGGAGCGGGCGACGAGAATCGAACTCGCGTTCTCAGCTTGGGAAGCTGATGTTCTGCCGCTGAACTACGCCCGCACTGGTTCAATGGTATCGCCACCGCAGATTAATGCCACGAGGAGCCTGAAGAGCAAGAATTCACTTCCCGTCGACGCGCAGTTTTGATTCACGGGAACGACGCAACTGACCTAATCCCCGCTCGGGCTACTCGTCGGTGAAAGGATTGTTTCTACATGCAATCATCCTGGCCGACTCTCTGGCACAAACATCCCGGCGTTCGAACCGGCGCCCAACTCACCGTGGGAGAACGTGCGGCAGACCGAATGCGCAACATGATGGGTTCGTGGACGTTCGTTTTTGTTTTCTTCGCAGTGATGATCGCGTGGGCACTCACGAACACGTTGTTTCTTGAGCACCTGTTGCATAAGAAGGCCTTTGACCCGTACCCATATATATTGCTGAACCTGTTCCTTTCCATGATGGCGGGCGTCCAGGCGGCGGCTCTCCTCATTGCCGCGAAGCGGTCGGATTCGATCTCCTCTGAGGTTGCGGTGCACACGTCAATGAACACCGACGACATCAAGAAGCTGATCCAAGAAAACACCGAATTGACCGCTCGGGTCAAGACCAACACGGACTTACTCGAAGAGATTCATTTGCACGTTGCGAACATCGGTCGAAAAGTTGGCGCGGACATGGGGCGGTTCCCACCAACAGAGGGGCCGACTTCGAATTCGTAGTCGGTCGCGGGACGACCTAAAATACCTGATGGAAGCTCTTCTCGTTGCCGATGGTCCGTGGTGCGAGAACGATGTCAAATGCAGTTTGGGTCGATGTCGAGAACCCACCAGGCACTATCGTTGCCATGGTTATGGTGCTCTCGGATCGATCCATCAAAGAGGCTCTCGATGAGGGTCGCATCGTTATCGAACCCCTCGGTGACGACTGCATCCAGCCCTCTTCGGTCGATTTGCACATCGACCAGCTGTTTCGTGTCTTTCGAAACCATTCCCAACGCGTCATCGACGTCCGCGACGCCCAAGAAGACCTCACCGAGCTCATCGACGTGGGGCCCAGCGATCCAATGATTCTCCACCCGGGAGAGTTCCTGCTCGGTTCGACTATTGAGCGAGTGGCCCTACCTGACGACCTGGTGGCCCGTCTCGAAGGAAAGAGCTCGCTCGGGCGTCTTGGTCTGCTCATTCATTCCACAGCGGGATTCGTGGACGCGGGATGGGACGGTCACCTCACTCTTGAACTCTCGAATGTCGCAAACTTGCCGATAACGCTCTACCCGGGAATGAAGATCGGCCAAATTAGCTTCTTCGAGATGACGACTCCGGCGGATCGCCCTTATGGCTCCTCGGGTCTAGGTTCGAAGTATCGAGGGCAGCGAGGCCCAACGGCGAGCCGCTACTCGGAGAATTTCAAGAAACCGTAGCGTCGACCATGGGGAGTGAACGGTGTTAGCTCGGATCATCATCGGACTGGGCGTCAGCGTGATCTGTTTCGTGATCGCGGGGCGACGCTTTTACTGGCTCTCGCGTTTGATACGCAGCGGCCAACCGGCTCCTCGTCGCTGGCAAGGATTTCGAAAAGTCAGCGAGGCCGAAGTCACTGAGGTAGCCGGACAGCGAAAGATCCTACGTTGGACGGTACCTGGACTCGCGCACTTCTTTACGATGTGGGGCTTCACGGTCCTCTTGCTCACGATCATCGAGGCGTACGGTTCGTTGTTCCAGCGCAGCTTTCACCTACCTCTGATCGGCACTGACAGCTGGTTGGGTTTCGTCGAGGACTTTTTTGCCACTGCGGTGCTCGTCTCGTTGGTGGTCTTCACCATTATTCGTATCAAGAACGCGCCCTCACGCAAAGAGCGTGCGAGTCGCTTCTTCGGTAGTCACCTGGGAGCCGCCTGGCTGGTGCTCTTCCTGATCTCGATGGTGATCATCACCCTCTTGATCTATCGCGGTGCCCAGGTCAACACTGGCCATTTCCCTTATGGGGACTCGAAGTGGGCCTTTGCGAGCCACGTCGTCGCGATCTGGCTGCACCCACTCGGTACGGGGGTGAATTCGGTCCTCGAGGCGGTATTCCTGCTCGCCAACGTGGCGGTGATCACCGGTTTCCTGGTCTTCGTCTCGTATTCCAAGCACCTGCACATCTTTCTCGCGCCCATCAACATCGGCGTCTCGCGTCGCCCTCGGGCACTGGGCGGGCTCGACAAGACCCCCGACATGGACATGGAACACGTCAGCGAGGACACCGTCTTTGGCGCGGGCAAGATCGAGGACTTCACCTGGAAGCAGATGCTCGACTTCGCGACCTGCACCGAATGTGGTCGCTGCCAGTCGGTTTGTCCGGCCTGGACCACCGACAAGCCACTTAGTCCCAAGTTATTGATCATGGGACTTCGCGACAACATGTTCGCCTCGGCGGACCGTCTGCTTTCGGGCGAGTCGTCGGGTGACGTGGCGACGTTGGTGCCCACGACCATTGACCCTGACGTGTTGTGGTCGTGCACCACGTGTGGCAGTTGTGTCGAGCAGTGTCCCGTGGACATCGAGCACGTCGACGCCATCATCGACATGCGCAGGTTCGAAGTCCTGATGGAGAGTCGGTTCCCAAGCGAAGCCAGTCTGCTCTTGCGCAACATGGAGAACCAGGGTGACCCGTGGGGACTGGGAGCGTCCAAGCGCACCGAGTGGCTCAGCGCTCTCGACTTCGACGTGCCGATCGTCGAAGGTTCAATTCCCGAGGACGTCGAGTACCTCTACTGGGTGGGTTGTGCGGGCTCGCTCGACGAGCGCGGACGTAAGCAGGTCGAATCGACGGCACGAATGTTGCATCGCGCCGGCGTGAAGTTCGCCATCCTCGGGCCTCGCGAATCATGTACCGGTGACCCCGCGCGGCGCATGGGTAACGAGTACCTCTTCCAAGAGATGGCCAAAGCGAACATCGCCACGCTGAATGAGGTGGGGGCCAAGAAGATCGTCGCGAGTTGCCCGCACTGCTTTAACACGATGAAGAACGAGTATCCGGCCCTCGGCGGTGACTACGAGGTGATCCACCACGCCGAGCTGTTGAGTCATCTCGTCGCCAGCGGTCGGCTCGTGCCCGGGGTGGCGTACCAAGGGACGGTGACTTACCACGACCCGTGCTACCTGGGCCGACACAACCGCGTCTTTGATGAGCCTCGCAACGTGCTCGACGCGATCCCGGGTGTGACCCAGGTCGAGATGGGACGATGCCGGGAACGGGGATTCTGCTGTGGCGCGGGGGGCGCGAGGATGTGGATGGAAGAGAACATCGGGCGACGCGTGAACATGGAGCGTACCCACGAGGCGCTCGGTACCGGTGCCGACGTCGTCTCGACGGCCTGTCCTTTCTGCATGATTATGCTTGACGATGCAGTAAAGGCCAATGGCAAGGCCGACGAGGTGTCCGTGCTCGATATCTCCCAGGTCGTCGAACGCTCGCTGGCGGCGGCGGTTTCGAAACAAACCGAGGCCTGAAATCTCGGTCTTGTTCATACGCCCGAAACACTTCGCTAACGATTCAGAAATCCTCAATTGACACACTGGTGCCATCAACTTGAGGTCAGCGTCGCCCTCTCCTAGTAATCAAAAGGAGTGGATGTGCTCACCGCAGTCACCAACATCCCATATCCCAGTTGGCTCAATCCGGCTGACAACACGTGGCAACTAGTCGCCGCGACGTTGGTCGGATTGATGAGCCTTCCGGGTATTGCAGTGCTGTACGGCGGCCTCGTTCGAAAGAAGTGGATCGTCAACACCATGTTCATGACGTTCATGGCGTTCTCGATCACGCTCGTGGTGTGGTTGCTCTGGGGCTACAACCTGGCCTTCGGACCGGCGTCGCATTTCGGCGCCACCGGATCGTTCTGGAGTAACTTTATTGGCCACTTCACGCCACTCGCGACGTCAGGTTCCGAGCAGGGTCAGGCCGTCTCGGGGGCGAACACCCTGGTACCGTTCCACTTCCCGACCGCGACGCTGGCGTACTTCCAGTTCGTGTTCGCCGCGATCACGCCCATCCTCTTCTTGGGTGCACTGGTGGGTCGTCTCAAGTTCA
>Ga0181522_10000455_pt1 | contig 30709 bp, 18 predicted proteins | sample PEATcosm2014_Bin_27_FD_121103 | JGI IMG/M metagenome (GOLD analysis project Ga0181522, IMG submission 121103) | Peatland microbial communities from MTU Mesocosm Facility, Houghton, MI, USA - PEATcosm2014_Bin05_10_metaG | ecosystem: Environmental > Terrestrial > Soil > Wetlands > Peat | place...
ACGCGTGTGACCAGCTTCCTTCCAGGCTGCACGAAAGGCGCGAATCTGGGCGGCTTGCTGGATGTGGAGCGGCTCACCGGTCTCGTCGAATTTGAGGGTTGAGGTCTGCAGGTTCATTCCCATCTTCGCGGCCCATGCTGCTGTCGCGTTGGAAGCGGACCCCCACCAGATTCGATCACGCAATCCTGCAGAGTATGGCTCAAGACGTAGCAGTCCCGGAGGATTGGGAAACATTGGACGCGGGTTAGGCTGAGCGAAGCCCTTTCCTCGCAGCAACTCAAGGAATTCTTCGGCATGTCGCCGGCCCATAGCTGCATCGTCCCCGCCTTCAATCGGGTGGTAACCAAAATAGCGCCAACCATCGATGACCTGCTCGGGGGAACCGCGGCTGATTCCCAACTGCAGTCGGCCGCCAGAGATCAGATCCGCAGCCCCAGCGTCCTCCGCCATGTAATGAGGATTCTCGTACCGCATGTCGATCACGGCTGTGCCAATTTCAATCTTTCGCGTTTTAGCGCCAACCGCCGCAAGTAGTGGAAACGGTGATGCCAGTTGCTGCGCGAAGTGATGAACACGGAAGTAGGCTCCGTTCATTCCCAGGCGCTCGGCCTCCACGGCGAGCTCAATGGACTGCAGGAGGGCGTCGGTCGCCGACTGCGTTCGTGACTGCGGGGAAGGTGTCCAATGACCGAATGAGAGGAAGCCAATTTTCTTCATGCAAGTGGTGGTGTGGAAGGTGAGCCGATCCGCAGAAAGCTTATCGCCTTGAGAGTCAAGGAGCAAGACGCGTTGTACCGTCGGTTTGAACGAGCCAAATCAGAAGCTGACCTTCCGGACGATGCGGATGCCGCCGGTCTTTCCCGATTTGTCACTGCCCTATTTCAGGGCATGACCGTGCAGGCGATCAACGACGCGGGCCGCGAGGATCCGCTTCGCCTTTCTGACACGGCATTGCAGATATGGACAAAGTAGATGCAAAGCCACAATCCAGAACTCCAATTCGACGTGTCAATTTTCGGAAATCGCCAATTACCAGTTGAAGTAAACCGGCAATTTCTTATAATTGACTCGATTGATTGCCCGACAGTTCGCGTTCAATCGCGGTTATCCAAGCTGAGAATAACCCTTCGTTTCGGCGAGACTCCCGGCGCGTTTACCGATCTTCTTCACGACCGCTTCAAGTCGTTGCAGCTCTTCAGGAGAAACGTCCTCAAACACCCTTTTGATGAGTGCCGCGTGCCGGCGAAAGAGAGGAACAAACATCTGCCGTCCTTTTTCCGTTAGAAGAGACTGGCAACTTGGTATCGCCATTGCCGCGGAATAGTTGCTGCGGACGAAGATCGTGAGTGCAATTCAATCTATAAGTCGTTTGAATGCAGGGATATTGAAAATCCGGAGATCAAGAGAACGACAGCGTGACCGATTATTCCCGCTGGTCAAGACATCAAGGATAAGCCACGAACGGGTCGAATTAATGATCGAGTAAAGGACTTCGGAGAAGTCCTCAGCCATCTTGAGAGTGATGGCGTGGCGATCGAAAAGATCGCGGAATATCCGTAGGGGAACCTTGCGTGGGTTAGAGATCCGGATGGCAATCAGATCGAGCTTTGGGAGCCATCCAAGCGTGTATAAATTAAATTAGAAATCCCTAACCTGTGGAGCCCCAAGCGCCGTCCTCCACGCACAACTGACGAACACACGTGCTCTGGCACTCGTCGCCTGCCGTCGATGTCAGGCATGAGATATGGTCGGCCGGGCCCAAGTGAACATCTGACCCGACTCATTCGAGGAGTTGACCTCATAGCCAAAAGTGGGGAAAAGGCGCTCCAGCGATTTGTAAGTGTATTCGTTGTCCACCAGATGGTTCGTTTCCATCGCGAAATGAATCGGATGTAACTTCAAGAAACCTGCTGCCTCCCGAATTGCTGCTAACTCTGCACCTTCAATATCCATCTTGATGTATACGGGAATCACACCGAACTCGCTGCAGGCGTCAGCAATGGTTAGCGTCAGCACGGGCTTGAGGTGACGTGCATCCGCGTATACAAGGTAGTCGCCTATACCGGAACACATGTTACCCTCCATATCGAACATGACAGTTCCTGTTTTGCCAGAGAGCGCCTTCTTGACGGGGACGACATTCGCGAGATGATGCATCTCGATGTTCCGCAGTAGGTACTCGAAATTATTGTCGTCCGGCTCGAATGCGTACACCCTACCGGAGGGTCCAACCATCTGTGCCAGGAAGTACGAGGTTGCTCCGCTGTGCGCTCCGGCATCCCAGACGATGTCCCCGGCGCGCGGTTTATACCAGTGGGCATATTCATCCATCACGTCGTCTTCCGGAACCGAAGGGAAGTGAAATGCAACATCGCTTTTCTTGTAGCGGTGCAGTCGAGGGACGGAAAAATCGAGGACCTTGCGGCCATTGAAGTCACTCGCTACGATGGTGTCGAAAAAAAGCTCATAGGACTGCATCATGAGAGGAACTTGCACGAAATAACTTTTCGATAGGATCATGTCGCGATCAAGTTTCTGAAGGAGGATCCGATCCCCTGAAAAGTTCACCTCGAATCCATGCAGGAGGCCATGGGCTTTCAGGGCGCCTTGCACGAGCGCGCTGTCCGGGCCGCGTCGTACGAGGTACTGCTTTATCGTTTTCATCGCCATCCCTTTTGAATGTATCACTGCTAAAGGGTAAACCGGCACCTGGAGGATCAGGTTCATCGGCTCCATGCCAGCCGGAGAGGTCTCTGATCGCCATCTCTGAACCCAAAATGCCGCACCGGATCCTTGGGAGATTACCTGGGATTTGCCACCGAGAGGAAAGCGATTCTGTGCACTTCAGCTCAGAAATGAAAAATGCATGATCGAAGGGTTGCCAGTCAGACGGCTTTTTCGAGCGCGACGACTCAAACCTGACTTCGGCCTCAAGCACTCATTCCCGGCGTGGTGTCCGAAAAAACACGAGCGTCACTCGGGAAGAACCGTGAGTGGTGGCCGCTTAACCAGGCATTGCTCACCGAGGTGGCGACACCACTTCAAATATTGGTCGATCCATTCTAGCCAGACTCGGTATATGCCCTGGACGCTCCGCCCGCCGACAATGGCGTCGTTGCCGACGATTTGTAAATTCGACCACAAGAATGGATAGTTTCGCCACGCATGAACCAGGTCGAGAATGAAGTGGCCGCTGTCGCTCTTGGGGAAGGTGTAGCGATGGATGCCGGCGCGTTCGGTGGCGCTCAATTCCGCGCGAATGTTGTAATCGCGCAAGCGAACCGAGTAGTAACCTGGCTCGGCGATCTCTTCCTCATGGCTGAAGCGGGATCGGTAGCCTTCGCCCGGGTTTTGCCGTAAGCCGGGAAATATTTTCGCAGGGCCGGTGCCGGGCATCAGCAGAAAATCCAACATATCGGAGTTGCCCGTTCCGCTCAGATGGGTGTGGCTGAACCCCATAATCGAACTGTCGGAATAGTGATAGCCGGAACACCAGTCCCAGCCTTCATTAAAAGTATCGGGACTGAACTGCACCATGCCGAAGGGAACGGTGGCGCCCGGGTACGTATGTCCGTGGCCCCCGGTGCCAATCGTGATTTTCACGTTCCTGGTTACCGCTTCAAGATGGCGGGCTGAAATGAGGGACGCGCTGCGCGTCTGCGAGTTCTCCGTGGTCAGTGTGCGGGCGCCGAGCAGGCGCGCCGGCGGAAGGGCCGAGAGGGCAGTCATGAAGTGACGCCGGGATATCATGTTTTCCCTTTCAGGAAAACGCAACTGTCACTGCGGACGCCCACTGGGTGCCCATCTTACCCTTTGCCCCGATAAGCCGGTCTGTAATGATTTCAAACAAATCTCTGAGGAAAACACCCGCTCAGAGGACTCATGCATTGATTCCCTCGCCTTTCGCCCCGATGATGCTCGATTCATAAAAGGGCTCAGAATCCTTACAGAAGTTCTGATCGAAGACTCGTACCATAGCGTTAATCTTAGCGTTTGCACTCGTCCGGAGGTGGGTGGTCCGGCCGAAGCGCTGACTTTATCAGGAGAGAGTCGAGTGACAATATCAAGGCGCGGCTTCCTCAAGGGAGGCGCCACAGCGGCGACCGTCGCTGCCCTGCCAGGGGCTTTGGCGTCTTCGGAAGAGACCCATGGAGGAAACTCGGAGGGAAACTCCGGAAGCAACTCCACCGGCAATGTCGAAGGCTCGCTCGGCGGTATGCGCTTCGAGCGCGCCGCCAACCAGGTCCGGGTGATGGGAAGAAATGGCATTCAAATTGATTTCATCCTTGATGGCAAGTGGCTGAAAGGCATTGGGGCTGTGTCGTCGAATGGCAAGCCTCTGCGGAATGCCACTGAGTGTATCTGGCCCGAGATGGCGACTCCCTACGGGGCGGAGATATGCAGTCTCGAATTTCAGGAAGTACAGGAAGAGGCGGGTGCAATCGTTATTTCTTCCCGGCCCTACTATCGCGTGATCCACCGTATGGAGTGGACTGAGCACGCCATGCACCCGCTGACCAACGTCACATCCTGGTCGAAGCAACCTTCGAGCCCCGAGGGCAGCCGTTTTGATTGGATTCTCCGGGAAGTCAATGAGATCTATGATGGCGTCGCTTACTCGGGCTTTTCCTATGCGTTTCGCTACGAAGGCCCCGGGCATCCGATCTATCAGATCGAAGACAAAGCGAGTTGGGAACTGGGTGGCAACATTGCGGGCAACGGATTCATTATGCGCGGCGGTGGTGAACCGCACGCGCGCTTCGGACAAAACACTACGTACTATTCTGGGTGGGAGCTGCCCGGTATCGCCAACCCGCATGTGTTTCAGCACAAACCGCTGTACACACAGATGCAGGGCTTTACCTTCCAGTACGATGCCAACCACGTTCTTTTGACGGTGCACGATCACCCGTCTCATGTGCGCTCGCTCTTCCAGAGACGAGCCGGGCAGCCCATGCTGCTGCACTTCAATCAATACTGCTTCGATCTGACGGAGCGGCACACCACGCCAGCCCGGAGCATACTGGTCGGGGAGCGCAAGAACCCAGACGAAACCACTCTGGCCAATCACTATTTGCGGGTGCGCGATTTTCTCCAGGCTCAGCATCGCAAGTACTACGGCTTAAAGTACGACAAGGCGCGGCCGGTTTCGCACATGGAAGCCAAAGGCCTGGCGCAAATGGACAAGTTCAAGCCGGTTCTGGATCAACTGAAACAATGGGGAATCAATCGGGCCTTCATCATGCCGATCTGGCGGAGTCCGGATACCGACATCAACCCGCGTTTCGAAAAAGACCGCGACCGTTTTGGCATATTCGGCAATCTCTGCTGCCCGCTGGAACTTGAGATTGCCGACTGTTACGGCGGCTGGGAGGGCCTACGCTCCGTCAACCGACACGCCGCTGCGCTGAACATCGAAACGTTCACCTGGCACGCTTCTCACTTTTCGTCGATTACACCGCTGACGGATAAAATTCCCGACCTCTTTTGTCGCGATGTGAATGGACAGTTCAATCGCAACAATTACGGACACGTTCTGTGGGCCGTGGACCAACGCAACCCGCGCTACCAGGAATACCTGATGGACGCCTATCACAAAGCCAAAGACAGCGGCCTGAACGGCATCTTTCACGACAGCCACTTCAACCTCGCCACCGACACCATCAATTTTCTGCACATCGACTACACCAGAACAAACAAGCCTGCGCCGGCGGCCGAGTTCCACTTCCCTTCGGATGTTCAGGGGCAGGACCAAATTCTTTCCATGCACGACACGGCGCTTCACCTGCAGAGCCGGCTGCAAAACGAGTATGGCTTCTTCTATTACGTGGAGTCGGAAGGAGCTTTGGGGACAGCCTGGTCTTCGCCCGATTACGAATCTATTCGCGGCAACGAATATATCTACAGCAATATGGACTCCTACTTTGACGAGAAAGGTTGCTCTAAGCTTGGCGATGACGTGGTCATGGCCTATTTCCGCGCACTGTCAGTACGGCTCACCTATCAGGTCGGCGTTGAACCGAACCTTTTCCCTGAACCTCAATCTGTCGTGCTCTGGTGGCGGCCAGAAGCGATGGTTAAGCTGAATATGGCCTTCGCGCGCGTGGAAGACCAGATGGAAGAGATGTGGGTGCTCGAAGACGACCGCGGAATCTTATGGAAGAATCAGGTGTCCGACGTGTTGTTCGCCTACAAGGACTTCCACTACACAGTTACCGGCACGGTGGAGGTGCTCGACGCGACCGCGAATCAGCATCAAAAGCTGAAGAACGGCTTCGCCGCAAAGAGTATGGGAGTCTACCTTATAAAACCTGGCACGTCGGCGTAGCCCTGGTTCCGGACAATCCGCCGGAAGGAGATCATCGCGATGTTCGTTCCGGAAAAAAACGGCTGGGGCGCAAGGCCCTATGTACCGATTCTCATCGAAATCATCGTCTGTGTCGCAATTTTTTGTCTCGCAATAGCCGACACAGTCCCACTGGCGTCGGCGCAGATTGCCTCCCCGAGCGATGATGTCGAAAAGCGCACGGATTCGCTCCTTCGCAGCATGACCCTCGACGAGAAGATCACCCTGCTCGGCGGAACCGAGGGACTGAACACTTCCCCGATATCCCGCATTGGGCTTCCCGCCCTCCGTATGTCGGATGGTCCGGTCGGCGTCCATGACTATGGTCCCACCACGGCTTACGCGGCTGGCATCGCTCTAGCCGCTTCCTGGGACACCGACCTGGCGAGGCGCGTGGGAGAGAGTATGGGGGACGACGCACGCGCACGAGGCGTCCACTTTATCCTGGGGCCCGGTTTGAATATCTACCGCGCTCCCATGGCTGGCCGTAACTTTGAGTATCTCGGAGAGGACCCTTATCTCGCCTCCCGTATCGTAGTCCCGCTGGTCGAAGGCATTCAGGACCGGGGAGTGATCGCAACCGTCAAACACTTTGCCGGCAACAACCAGGAATACGACCGCCAGAAGATGAGCTCTGACATTGACGAGCGAACCCTGCGCGAGATTTATCTGCCCGCTTTTGAGGCCGCCGTAAAGGAAGCGAAGACCGGTGCAATCATGGACGCCTACAACCTCGTCAATGGCGCTTACATGACGGCGAACAGTCATCTGAACAACGAAATCGTGAAGCAGGAGTGGGGCTTTGACGGCATCATCATGTCGGACTGGACAGCCACTCACGATGGCATCGCCGCCGCCAACGGCGGGTTGGACCTGGAAATGCCGTCTGCCGTTTATATGACTCCGCAAGTTCTTCTTCCGGCGATCAAGAGCGGCCAAGTCTCCATGGCAACCATCGACGACAAGGTCCGGAGAATTCTGCGCAAGGCAATTCAGTTCGGATTTCTCGATCGTGGACAGATGGATTCGAGCATTCCCCTCTATAACCAGCACAGCCGTGAAGTGGCGCTCGAAGAAGCGCGGGGAAGCATGGTCTTGTTGAAAAATGACAATCACATCCTTCCCCTCGACAAGAACAAGATCAAAACCATCGCAGTCATCGGACCGGAAGCTTATCCGGCAGTGGTTGGCGGGGGCGGCAGTTCGTCGGTCGCGCCTTTCAACGCCTTAAGCTCTCTCGAAGGTATCAGCGATTATCTGGGCACCAGAGTTCACGTGTTAAGCGCCCCCGAAGACGTAACCATCGATGACGTCGACCAAACAAGCTTCCTGACGTCGCCCGGCGGACCGAGAGGACTTAAAGCGGAGTACTTTGACAACCACGAACTCCAAGGCACCCCCACTCTGACTCGCACGGACACCGAGATCGATTTCGACTGGGGCGAAGGCAGTTACTCCGACGCCGGCGACCCCGATCACTTCTCCGCGCGCTGGAGCGGATACTTCGTCCCGAAAATAACCGCGGACTATAAGTTCTACCTTTCGACGAACGACGGCGCGCGCCTGTATGTTAACGATAAGCTCGTGCTCGACAACGCTGGCACTCGCACGAAAACGCTTAAGTTGTACACCACCTCCCTCCAGGGAAGAGTCCTTTATAAGATCCGCCTGGAGTACTTTAAGAACGCGCGTACGGCGGCAGTTCGCTTCGGGATCGTCCCTCTGAAACGGCCGACTCTGGTAGGGTCTGGCGGCAAGGCCATGGGAGTAACGACAATCGAGGCAGCGGCCCAGGCGGACGCTGTCATCCTCTGCGTCGGATTTGGTCCATGGCTCGAAGGAGAAGCCTCGGACCGCAGCTTCCGCCTTCCCGGCGATCAAGACGACTTCATCCGGCAGATCGCGGCCATCAACAAGAATGTAATTGTTGTTGTAACCGCGGGCGGCAATGTCGATATGGCCGACTGGATCGACAAGGTGCCAGGCCTGATTCACGCGTGGTATCCCGGAGAAGAAGGTGGGCCGGCGCTGGCGCAGTTACTTTTCGGTGATTTCAGTCCATCGGGTAAATTGCCCGTTTCCTTCGAGCGGCGGTGGGAAAACAATGCCGTCTTTAACAATTACTATCCCAAGAACGGCGAGCGGCGCGTCGAATACAAGGAAGGCGTCTTTCTCGGCTATCGTCATTTCGATCGTTCCGATACCAAACCCCTTTTCCCTTTCGGCTACGGGCTTTCTTACACGACTTTCACTTACAGCAATCTCGAGGTCAGTCCTGCCTCGAGCAATCTGAGTGCTCCGGTCGCGGTTTCCTTCGACGTGAAGAATGCGGGTTCAATGGCAGGTTCCGAAGTTGCCGAATTATATGTTGGGGACTCACACGCCGGCGTGCCGCGGCCGCTCAAGGAACTCAAGGGCTTTTCGAAGACTCCGCTGCAGCCGGGCGAGACCAAGCACGTAACGCTCTATCTCGATCGCAGGGCCTTTTCTTTTTATGACGTCAGCATGCCAGGTTGGAAAGCAGAGCCCGGGACTTTCTCAATTCTTGTTGGCAGTTCGTCAGCCCAGATTGAATTGCGGGGAAGCTTCTCACTCACGCAATGACGGCGAAGTGGCGACTAGCGATCGGGTGGCGCAAAAGACGGCGGAGCGTCGCCAACTTCCTTGGGCGGTTCTCCGCTCAGCGCGAATTCCAGGACGGACGCGTTTTTCAGTCGCTCCCAATCAAGCCAATAGCTTCGTAGCGGTTTTCCATCCAGCGCCGCGCTTTGGATATAGGCCCGGTCGGGTGCGCCTTCCGCGCGGATGCGCAGATCGTGCCCGCCGAGTTTCAGTGTGACGTCCGGGAACGTGGGTGTGTTGAGGGTGAGACCGGCTACTCCTGGAATTTCGGGGTAAAGCCCAAGATATGCGAAGACCGCCCAGGACGACGTTGCACCCAGGTCATCATTTCCCGGCAAACCGCCCGCAGAGTCCGTGAACAAGTCGTGTAGCGTCTTCCTCACGACTTCCTGGGTACGCCAGGGGTGTCCAGTCCAGTTGTAAATCCAGGGATTGCCGAAACTGGGTTCGTTGCTGATGAAAAAATGGGCCGTGTATCCGCTGCCCGTCCACTTTCCGTACTCGCTGAAGTAGTCGTCAAGTCTCCTTCGGGCTGCCTCTGGACCACCCAGGGCCTGGATCACGCCCTGCAAATCGTACGGAACCATCCAGGTGTATTGCGCCGCATTGCCTTCGACAAAGCCGTCTGTCTTGGCGGGTGAGAAATCGGGCAGAAACTTTCCTTCGCCATCGCGAGCCCGGACATATTTTGTTTCCGGATCAAAGAGATTCCGCCAATATGCTGAGCGGAACAGAAATCGCTGCGCCGTCGTCGTGTCGCCCAGAGCTTTGGCAAACTGCGAAATTGCAAAATCCGCGCTGGTATCTTCGAGCGTCACCGAGGCCGCCCCTGTGCTCCCGGCCGTTTCCGGTCGCTGCGCCACGTATCCTTTCTTCAGATACTCTTCCAATCCAGGGCGCTCGGGATATAAACGAACGTGCGTCTTCTGATCATCCGCTCCTTTGAGCATGGCGGCCAATGCCGCTCGCGTATCAAAATCGCGTGCGCCAAATGCATAAACACTCGCCAGAATCGGATCCGAGGGATCGCCCACCATGACGCTACTCTCATCGTTGGCCACCGGCCATATGGGCAACCCTCCGCCCTGCTCCGCATCCGCCACCAAGGACTGCGCCATGTCGCTCGCGAGCTTCGGGAATAGCATGGCGATCAACTGCACCTGGCAACGGTAAATGTCCCAGCCAGAGAAGTTGGCGTACTGCAAGCGCCCGTTCGCGCGGTGCACTCTTCCGTCGAACCCCATGTATTCACCGTTGCCGTCGCTAAATACGGAAGGATGCAACAGCGAGTGGTAGAGAGCGGTATAGAAGATCCGGCGCTGCGCTTCCGTGCCGCCCTCGATCTGCGCGTGCCCGAGCGCCTCGTTCCATTCTTCTCGGGCATCCTTGCGAACCTTCGCAAAATCCCACCCCGGAATTTCCTGGCGCAGGTTCAGCCTGGCATTGGGGACGCTCACATACGAAATCCCCACCTTCAGATGAAGCGTTCGGACCGCCGGCGAAAAAGTCAGGTACCCGCCAGCGCGCGGCCCACTTTCCGCTTCGCTTCCGGGTTTCACCTTTAACTCGTCAAAAGTTCCGCCGGATTCCGGTTCCTGGTCCACCTCCAACGCAAAAAAAACGCGGTAGTGGTTTTCGTTTCCACAAAACTCGTCGCTCTCCACCGATCCAGCCATGGTCCGCTTTCGCACATGGATTTCCGCCTGGTTGACGCGTGTCAGATTCCGGCTGAGATCAATCACAATGCTGCGCGCTTCTTTTGCGTCTGGAGAGTCTGGAAAACTGAATTCCGCGATCCCGGAATGGACGGCCGCAGCTAGTTGTACCCCGATCCCCGTGGCGAGTTTCACCCCGTAATATCCCGGCTGTGCAACCTGGTCTTCGGGTTTATAGGTAGCCAGATAGGGCGCCGAATGCCATGGTGGTGGAACTTGCACTGCGCCGACAATCGGAAGAATCGGAACATCCCCATAAACGCTGCACCCGGGTCCGCTCAGATGCGTCAGGCTGAAGCCACGCGTCGCCGAGCCTTCAAAGCGATAGAACGTCCCGTCTGCTCGGTCGGGACTCCAATCAAGCATTCCGAAGGGTCGCACCGCCCCGGGCAGAGTGTTTCCGTTATCCTGTATCCAACTGGTCGAGGTCCCGATAAATGGGTTAACCTGCGAAGCCAGGTCGCCCTTGGACTGTGCGCTCGCCGCCACACAAAGCAGCAAATAACAAATCAGAGCGGTTTTCATAAACTGTTTTCCAGTACCTCCCCGGACACTTTGAGTAACACCGAACCATGCGGGGGAATCTCCACCGAATAGCCGTTCGTGAAGATGCCGAGATCTTTCCGGGACCATAGATCGCGGACGCGGGCATTCGGCCTGAGCCGAAGATCGCTCCAGCAAATCGAAGCCACGGCATTCCTGGGAGCCAGGTTCAGTAATAAAACCGCCTTCGTTCCGCCGCGCCCGCCGCTTAAGGGCTTTTCCCAGACTTCGACTGCGTCTTTGGGGTCCCCAACTCTGATGGGTCCCGCTCCGAGCGCGTCCTGGTCAACCGCAATGACCTCGGGGTTGGTCAAGATTGCATGGGTCTCCAAATCCATCTGGGTAAGATCGGTTCCGACCAACAGCGGCGCCGCTGATATGACCCACATGGAAAAATGGGAACGGGCTTCGATCGGCGTGATGCCCGCGTTTCCCACTTCCAGCATATCGGGATCATTCCAGCTATCGGGGCCGTTGAAAGCGGCGTGTTCCGCGTTGGACTTGAAGTTGCGAACGATGTCATTCCAGTTCACATGATTTTTTTGATAACTGATATCCTCATCCGTCCTCCACAACTGTCCCACACCTTTCGCCCACTCCCACGGCGCTTCTTTGCCCCAGGAACATATGTACAAGAGCATGGGGCGCCCCGTCCTTCGAATGCCAGCGGCCATGCGCCCGTATAATTCCTTGCCGGTGTGGTTGTCCGGCTGGTTGCAGAAATCGACTTCAATAAGGTCAATGCCCCACGAGGCGAAAGTCTCGGCATCTTGATCTTCGTGGTTGTAACTTCCTTGGTATTGCGGTTTCGAAAAGCACGTAAACGGCCCAACATCGGTGTAAATGCCAGCCTTCAAACCATGGGAGTGGATGTAGTCCGCAAGACTTTTCATACCGTGGGGAAAACGTTTGGCATCCACGACCAGATTGCCCATGGTGTCTCGATCGGGAGCAATGCATTCCTGGATGATCAAGTATTTGTAACCCAAGTCGCGCATGCCGGTGGCCACCAGGGCGTCAGCCTGAGCGCGGATTGTTTGCTCATCGTAATCGCAAAAAAAACGATTCCAATTTGCCCACCCCATGGGCGGAGTAGCAGCGAGTACGGTTGGGGTCTCCGCCGTGATTTCTGCGGTGGCGGGAATTGCCGCCGTATCCGCCACAAGAAGCAAGGCAATCATGAGAACCGTCGAGCCAGCCAAGACGGCGAGGCTTTGCGTTTCTTCATACGGTGTTGGTTTCCGTTGACCGGTCAAGCCGTAACCAAAGCGTTTTTGAGAGCTTTTCACTTGTTGGATTCAACCGAATCGACCGTCAGCATGACTTCAATGGCTTCACGCAGGGCATGCGGCTCGAATACTTTTTTCCAGTCGGGACGAATGATTTCTTTCATCCCCCATTCAATGGCGATCTTGGCGGCGTCGGAAAACGGCGATTTTTCGGCGCCGAAGGCGATGGCCATTGCAATCCGGGCATGCCCCGCCATGAAAGCCATCGCCGCTTCGGGGGGCACACCCTTACCAACCGCTGCATCGAGCGATGCCTTCATTAAACACGCAGCCGTGGCAACGACAATTTCCGACATCGCCGGCTCCAGCAAGGCGAACTGCTCCGGCGTTACCCGATGTGCCTTTTCTACCGGCGCGAACATGGCTTTGCAGATTTCCGCCCCCTCTTGAAACAGTGCTTCCGAGCCGTGGATCAGGGATATGATGATGTCCTGCACCGCAACTCCACCAAAATAATCGCGGCGCTGTTCGGCGGTGGCCTGCTCGGTGAAAAACGCCGGGTGGCAGGGATGCGTGATCATAAAAGTCAAACTTCCGGGGCTGGGCAGTTCGTTCACATAAGCGGCAGCCGCATCCAGCATGATTAATGTCGCATCGCTTTTCATTTGCGGGGCCAATCCGCGGGCGATGCGGCCGATCAAGGCATCGGGCACGGCCATGACTACAAAATCAGCTTCCTGAAGAGCCGACTCAGCGGGCGTGACTTGGAAACCGTCCCGCTCCAATTGTTGCGCTCGCGTGTCATTGCTTTCGCAGAGCAGCACGCGATAGCGGGAATCTTTCCCGATCTTCTCTGCCGCCCGTGCTCCCATCTTTCCGCCCGCCCCAACGATGACTACGGTCTGCTGCATAGCGCTATCCTTCCGTCTTGAATTCAGTCTGTCCCGGTTCTTAGTTCACGATGTAATGACGCAAATAACGAATGCTTTCCTCGGCCCACAACTGCTCCAACGCAGTGGTCGTCTGAATGTCAGCTTGCTCGGGAGGCCAGAGTTCAAGAATTGCGCTCGGATCCGCCTTGGCGGATTTCAACTCGCACAAAATCCAGGGTAGATCCATCTGACCTTGGCCGGCAGGTGTTCCTTCCACGATGAAACCCATACGGTGCCAGGCGCGGCGCACCACGAAATCTTTTATGTGGAAGCACAAGGTATGCCTGGCCAGCGTCTTGACCACCTGTTGTGTACCCTCGGGTATTGCCAGGGAATTCGCGGTATCCAAGGTGACGCCGAGCCAGGGGCTCGCGAGGGCATCGAGCGTTTCCGAGAGATCTTGCGCCGGGATGTTGCCATTCTCAAGAGCCAGGCGAATCCGGCGCCGATCCAACTCCGGAACGACCTCCCGCAGACATTCCTGAAGCTCCGCGCGATCAGGAACCTTGCCGCTCGACAGCTCCGGAACGGTTCTCACCATCCCGCAGCCCAGGCGCGCGGCCAGCGCAAGCTGACGATGAAGATGATGGACATCGATTCCACGGGTACCAACTTCCAATTCAATTTGCGTGCGGCGCGCGTATTCGGAAACTTCCCGAAGTCGAGCTCCGCTGAGTCCGTCGAGCGCGAGATTCGGTCCAAACTGCACGACATGGACACCCAAGTCGCGCGCTTTCGACAGCAACCCGAGCGCATCCATAGGAGTGGCAGGTTGCGCGCCAGCAAATCCGATCGACCACATGTAGGTATAAGTTCCAATTCCGAGTTTCATGACAGTAAACTCAAGCGCGGTCGAGTCTCATCATCGACAGAGGACGAAGCTGAACATCAGTACCTTTCTCTTCGAGCGCGATAACCTCTCCCGCCGCCGCGCGATATGCCTCCGGAGAATTCATCGCCCACTCCGCAGTTTCCTCGTCCAACACCTTCGCCCGGAAAGTTCCCGCGCGGGAATTTGTCAGCAGGCGGACGGTCTGCGCTTCCGAAGTTAAATTGGCCAACATGATCCGTAGCCCACTCTTCTTGCTCACGGCGAATCCAAGCGCCTTGAGCGGATTGGAGGATGCACAATTCACCGCTCTGCCTCCCTGAAATTCCCCGACATCTGCGAACACGTGATACAGCGGAAACACCGAACCGGCTGACGATGGAAATTTCGCCGGAAGCAACGAACCTTGTTCTGTTTCCATCACGCCACCCCAGCCGACTGTCTCGTAAAAGGTGGTGCTATCAATCTCCGCCAAGGCCAGGTTTCGAAGACTGCCCATCGTCCATACTGCCCCGAGCAGGGACATCTGGCGGGGATCGACATGATGCGGCAGTTCGCCTTCGGCGACGGGCCTTTCGATGCTGGTCGCGTCAGCATTAAAGCGGGGTTTCAAGGTGACTGGGGAAACCGCCAGTGGGAGGTCGCGGGTAAACTGGCGTGCGCTTTCGACCATGGACTGCTGGGCCTGAAGATTTTCAATGAGGTTGGCGTGATCCGAAGCGTGCACCTGAGGGTTGAGGGAATAGCACACGACGTCAGTTCCGAAAATTGGCGGTCGGGAGCGGTTCAGTTCCGCGAAATAGGCATCCGTGCCTCCTCCGAACCTTGCCGAGGGCTTGTAATCGGAAAGGCCCGACCTTGCCGTATCCAACCATTTCTGCCTGCTCGACCTCTCGGCGACATGGAAAACCAGCCAGGTGTCCACTGCCGGGCGGATGCGATCGAGAACAGTCCGCAACGCACTGATTTCTTCTTGCGCATCGTCGCTGAGGAACAGAGCTACTTCAAGGGCTACGCCCAAAGAAAACGCGCCCTCTGTGGCGCGCTGCAACTGAACCTCGTAGCCGGCATCGAACAGTTTCAAATTCACCCGCAGATGCGAGAGATGAAGTGCCCGCAAGCGGTCGACGGATCGATGGCCGAGCTCTTGCTCCGCGCTCGGAATTGCCAATCCGATCCGGGGAAGAGCGTAATCTATTTCGCTCAGCCGAATTACGACCGGCCCATCTGCAGGGGGGGCAGTAACACCGGAGGTATCACCCTTAACGGTCAAGGTGACTGCTTGTGAGAAACTACTCCCGGCTTCGATTTCGGAGGGAAAGGGGAGTTTCAGAGGCGGACAATAAGTCTTGTAGGAAGCATCACTCCAGTTCCGCTGATCTTCCATCTCGTAGCTGCTGCCTTCCAAGCGCAGATCAGCCCGGACGCCCGGAAAAACTTCATGAGAGATGGCGCGAATCCTCGAGAAAACCGTTCCAGGTGAAATATGCGGGGGGAATTCGCCCGCAACGCGATCTCCATCGACGGTCTCGACCGAGCACGATGAACCGGCCCATTCGACGGAAGGATGGAGCACGCAGAAGCCGATTCGATTTTGCCAGAACGTGGACCTGGCGTATCCTTTCATCGTGAATGCAATGGTCCCGTTGCTCTGGCCGGTCACGGAGCCCTGCCAACAGAAGTCGATTTCATCCTTCTTGCTCTCCACCTCGAAGCGCAATTCGAACGATTCCCGATCGATGGTTTTCTTAACCTCGAGCAGGGACGAGGGTACGGTTCGCCAGTTGCGATCCCGAACCGCCACATAGACACGACGCAGGATTTCGCGGCTCCCGAGGCGAATGTAGCGAATTTCCCCCGCAACGAAGCTTAGAGATAGCGGCCCTGCTCTCAGCGGGACCGACTCGGGCAGTGGTGCCTCGGAACCGTAGTACAGGATGTTTCGGCCGAGCGTCACCCGCGCCTCCAGAAAGCGTGATCGAACGAAAGGCAAGAGCCATTCAAGATGTTCCCGCGGCCGGAGCTAGACCCTGCCCTTCGGGTGGTCATATAATTTTTCAGACCACGACCGCTTTCCCGCTGGCGGCGGACTCGTAGGATGCGAATACCAGCCGAACTGTCTTCAGGTTGTCCTCTCCGCTCGTCTCCACCGATCCGCCAAGCAAGCCCTGGAGCAGATTTGCCTGACAAGCAACGATGCTGGAATGAACAACTCGATAGGCAGGATCCGCCCAGGAATAATTCGGCGGCGGATAGCGCTTGGCGACGGTGCCGTCCGCTGTCGTCACCTTTATCCAATAATCCGCGGTCAACTCCAGCGATCCCTTGTCCGCTTCGACGAACGCCAGAGTCTGCGGAAAACACTCGCGCTCCAGCGGATTCCCGCCATATGCCATCTCTACCAGCACTGTCGTCTCGCCGCCCATTCTCAGGATCACGGTCGCCACATCCTCGCCCTTAATGTCAGGATGGACTCTGTGGGTCTGGCAATACAGCCGGTCCGCTTCACCGAAGAAGAAGCGGGCAACATCCAGGATGTGGCTGCCCAGATCCATAAGAATGAACTGCTTCAGATCTCCCAGGAAGGGCTGGTTGCGAAAAACTGGAAAGCCCGAAATCATGTCGATGCGGGCTCGAAAGGGCTGGCCGATTTCGCCGCTCTGCAACACTCTCTTGAGTTCGCGCAACGGAGTTTGCCATCGCCAGTTTTCATTGATCATCAGCGGCACGCTCATCTCCTGGCAGGTTTGCACCATTTCTTCCGCGATTCGCAGAGTGGGCGCCATGGGCTTCTGGCAGATCACAGGCAACTTCCGCTCCGCCGCCATCTTCATAAAGCTCTCGTGATGGTCCACGTCGGTGACAATATCCACGAAGTCCAGCTTCTCCTTTTGCAGCAATTCTTCCGGGTCGTTGTAGATCGAGGGAATATCAAATTCGCGAGCGAGGGCTTCGGCCTTGGAAAGAGTTCGATTGCAGAGGGCAACGCATTCTGCGCCAGCGAGTTCGCGCCAACCGGCAAGCTGATATCTCGCCCAGAAGCCGGCCCCGAACATCGCGAACCTCAGTCTAGCCATAGCGCTGCCCAGGTTTCGCCGGTATCAATTAACTTGGTCCTGATCCAAACTCGTGATGGCGCATCCCGGAGCGACTTGCCGCGTCGAGACTGGCCGCCAGGTAGTAGAAAACTAGTGGATTGCCCCGATGCATTTCTATAACAAAGATGGCAGCCACTCTAAGAAAAACATCCAGCCAATGGAGGGTCCCGGTCTTCGGCCGGCAAGATGCAAAGTCGGCAAAGAACCGGGGGGAGAAGACACCTGGTCTCGCCCTAGATTGGGCGGCTAGGGACCGCTTTCGCGTCTAGCATCGATGCACCGTGAAGGGCGGACTGACCCTTCCGGGACAACTCCTGTGCCTGGTTTCTATACTGCATAGGAGTCAATTGCGTATGCCTGCGGAAGATAAGACCGAAATAGCTCTGGTCGCAAAATCCGACTTCCATACCCACCTCGGCGATCGACTTGTTGGTGGACGACAGCAATTCCTGCGCTTTTGCAATGCGGAAATGATTCAAGTACAAAACAAAAGACTGACCCGTCAACTGCCTAAACGCCCGTCTGAAATGAGATGGACTCATGTTCACGGTTTTGGCCGCATCAGCGGGCGCAATCGGATCGGAGTAGCAGCCGTCGAGAAACCTGAAAAGCGGTTTAAACCGTTCGAGGGCACGCTGCCTGCGATCGGCCTTCGCCGGCATCCTGCGATACGAGGAGTAGTGATTCAACAGCAGCACGAGAATCATCCTCACGTAGGTCTTCACGCACAATCGCGCCCGATCCGAGCTTGCCGGCAGTTCCTTTCGAATGCGCTCAATCAGACTGCGGATCTCGGCGGGCACGCCGGTGCCGGCTGAAATCAAGTGCGGGAAATCGGGATCGTAGGATTGGAACGGCGACAAATATTCCGATTCGTCAATCGGAACCGAAGAGGAACAGATGAGATCGGGATGAAAGAACAGCGATTCCACACTCACCCTGAAACTTGAGTGCTCCGTCACTCGATGATACTTGGATCCCCCGATAACGAAGAGGTCGCCTTTGTTCTCGGTCACAAATTGGTCCTGCACTTGCCAGACGAGTTCGCCCGCGTTCAAGTAGACGATTTCAAGGTAGTCGTGGCGGTTCATCCGGAAAGGCTGGAGCCCACTGAGCAGATGGTGAACAACGTCGATCGGAAACCCAGGGTCGAAAGGCCAGACGTGCACTCCGTCGGCATTGACCTGCGAGTCCAGGACAAGGTAATCCCGCTGCGGCTGCTCTTTACCGCCGATGACCAGGCCGCCGGGAAGCAGGCGTGTCTTGTTCTTATTTGGTTTCGACTGTCCCAACGACGATGTGGGCATAAGATAGTCTGACAAGCGCGGTCTTTACCCTTAACCTTTTCTTTCCTTAACGTGGAGACTCATAGCGCTGCTTTTGTCAGAAAGATGCAACTCATTTCTTACAGAAATCGTTTACGGCAAAGCTTATCCTAAATCGGAACTGGCACCCAACTGTGCCGCACCTGCAGGAGCCCGATGGTGCATTGTTAGGCGGAGGCGAGTTATTGTCAACTCGATTCTTACCCCATTCGAGACATTGGATCGCAGTCGCCCCGGTAGCTTCCAGGCGGTTTGCGATCCGATCTGCCACAATCGAGGTTTCAGGATGCCGTCGTTCCCATCTCGTTCGTTTTCAGCGATTAGCGGGTTGGCTCTACTGCTGCTGGTAATGCCGCCAGTCTCCTGTGCCCAAGCCCAGCCAAAGGAAGCATTCCCTGCAAAGCACCGGCGCGTTCCCATCATCGACGTCACCGACCTGTACCAGCCGTTTCAGGACCCGGGCGACAATTTTGACCTGGTCACAGCGTATGCGCTTCCCGAAGTTCATTTGAAAGCCGTGATCCTCGATCCGCACGGTCCTTTCCGGAAAGCAATATCCGACCATCCCATTCTGCATGACTCTGACAAGAACGGGCCGCGCGATCCCGGATTTATCTCCGTTCTCCAGCTCAATTACATCTTCAACCGGAACGTACCTTTCGCCGCGGGTCCCTTCACCATGATGAAGACTCCCGAGGACAAAATGCTGGACGTCCCGGGATTCCAGCAGCAGGGAGTCGAGCTGATTCTGAAAGTCTTGAAAGAAAGCACGGAGCCTGTGACCATCCTTTCTTTCGGCTCGGCACGTCCGATTGCGGTCGCTTACAATCGCGATCCCCAATTGTTCCACCGCAAGCTGAAAAGGATTCTGCTTTCGGCTGGCTCTTCTTCTCCTGGTTATCTGGAATGGAATATCGCATTGGATCCGAACGCTGCCGTGCGACTCCTCCGGTCCGATTTGCCAGTCGATATTTATCCGTGCGCGACCAAGGATGGGCCGTTTTCTTATGAAGCGCACAACACCTACTGGAAACTCCCCGACCTGCATTTTGTGGAACAGATGGATCCGCAACTGCGGCGCTATCTCGATTACGCACTCGGCCGCGTTTGCCGTTGCGATTTCTTGCGTGCGATGGAGGAAGACTCTTCCGCGGAAAATACAGAGCTTCATTCCCATCCGCATCACGTTTGGGAAACTGCGCTTTGGATAGACGTGTCAAATCGTCGACTAGTCCGTCATAGTGATGGTAGCTTCGGCATCGTCCCGGCCGATCGCATTTTGACTACCGACGTCGAAATGGTGAATCGCTTAGAAACAGTGTCCCTGAATGTGGCCAGCGACGGATCATTCACATTCACCCCGAGCGCCTCCAAGAGTAACTTTCGCCTCTACGATAGGGGTGATCCGCGACTTAACGAGAGGGCGCTACAACAGGCATTGCCGCAAATGTATCTATCGTTTCACCCCTAGGTGACTGGCGAAGTTCATAGTCGTCAAGTCGGAAGTGTGAACAGCGCGCAGCAAGACCCAAGGAACCAATGGCCCGACATCATCGCTTAGCTTTGATCATGGCGACTATCCTCAGCGCAGTCCCAGTGCTTGCGGCAGAACCGGTTGTGATCGCCAAATTCGGGTGGACGATCTCCGCGGACGAGTCGCTCGGGCAAATCACCGTTTCACACGATAGCCTGGGCATTGTGCTGCGGAACGCGCAGCTGAATCTTCACTCCGGAAACACTCTAACTCCAACGCGAGTATGGACTGTCGGAAAAACCCCAGAGAACCAGTTGTCGGTCAAGACGCGTGACCCGAGAATGCTCTGGACTTTTGATCTGCGCCCCGATGAGTTGCGGATTTCCAGTACTTCCGCAGACGCAATGCTCACCGGCAAAGCTCCGGCTTCCGCGCAGCGGATCGTCGCCCGGTTGCTCGACCGGCAGGGCATCCCGGTGGATTGGGTTGGCACAGGTGAAGTAGCCGTGACTTATGGCGGTAGCTACACTCACAATCCGTCCTTCTTACCGAGACGAAACCCTGACTGTGCTTACTTTTCCTTGGGGCCGATTTCGGCCGCCGGATTTCACAGTCTCTTTGACCGCCCATCGGATATCGCGATTGATTTCTCGGAAGACGCCATCTTGACGCGAGGTAAGCAGACCCTGGATGTGCTTGACGTAACCATACCCGTCCCTGGCAATACAGTAGTGCGACTTATCCCCGACTATTTCACCAAGACCCTCGGTCTCCCGTTCTATGCCCCGTTCGATGACTCGCATTTTCCGGCCGCCCCAATGGTCTGGTCGAGTTGGACGAGCTATTACGAGAGAGTGAAGGAATCAGATGTGGTCCGCAATACGGACTGGATCGCAGATCACTTGCGGCCTTATGGATTCCAATACGTGCAATTGGATGACGGTTATGACCGTGGAGCGAGCGGCCAGCATTTCTGGATCGCGAACTGGGACCAGCAGAAATTTCCTCACGGGCCGGGTTGGTTGGCTAACTACATCAGCTCTAAAGGCCTGCGTCCCGGGATATGGCTGGTTCCTAACTCCTATGCCGGAGCCGTTGCCGAACATCCAGAATGGTATCTTCATTACAAGGATGGCAAGACTGTCCTGGACTACAACACGCCGGCGCTCGATTCGACCAATCCCTCCGTTCTCGACTTCTTGCAGAAAGAACTGACGACGCTGGATGCTTGGGGCTTTGATTATTACAAGTTTGACGGCGAGCACGCGCTGCCCAAGTATGTGCCCGGAGTGGACCTCGACCGGTTGTACGATAAGTCAGTCGATCCTCTGGTGGCCTATCGTAATCGTCTCCGCCTGATTCGCAAAACGATTGGCCCTGATCGTTTCATTGAAGGCGACATCGCCGGCACTCCTTTAAATGGCATCGGCTATATCAACTCTTACTTCAATGGCCACGATCTCTACGACAACTGGCAGGGCATGTATTCATTCTTCAGCTCCATTAACGCAAATGGATTTTTGAATCATATTGTCGCATACACCATGCCTGGGGAGGGGATGGCCATTGAACCTGAAGTGAGCTTTGAGGAAGGCGCGAAGAGCAGAAATCTAAGCGTGCTCGAAACCGAGCGCGAGCGCGAATTTCCGCTAACCGGCTTCGGAACCACGCTGCCCGAGGCCCGCACCGTGGTCAGCTTCGCGGCAATCACCGGTGTTGCCTACTCATTGGCCAGTGTAATGCCGGATCTCCCCGACGAGAGAGTGGACCTGCTACGCAAGACGCTGCCGACATTGCCCATATCCCCAATTGACTTATTTAGCCGTGGCACCGACATGGATTGGGACAAGTTCAAGCATATAACTCCAGACAATTACATCCATAACTACCCGGAGATCTTGGACCTGAAAGTAAACGCGCCTTCCGGCACTTATGATGTAGTGGCCATGACGAATTGGCGGAGCTGGAAAGAAACGCGAGAGATCTCTTTTTCTGAAAAGCTGGGTCTCGACACCGGCACGTCGTATGTGGCCTTTGATTTCTGGAACCAGCACATCTACGGAATATTCAAACATCGCATGAAGGTCGACATTGCACCCCACGATACGCGCGTTTTTCAACTTCATCCAACCTCCAAGCGGCCGCAGCTGATCGGAAATTCTCGTCACATCAGTGGAGCATATTCGATCCTGTCCCAGCGCTGGGACAGTGTGACCAATGCGCTTGTGGGGTCGTCTCAGACGGTGCCTGGCAATTCGTATACACTGTGGATCTATGTTCCCGACCGGCAAATCGCCTCTCATGTGCGGGCGTCGGCCGGCGGAAACCAGCCCGTATCGGTGAAGTACCTGCAGCAGGGGAACTCGCTCAGCGTCACTTTCGAGGGACAACTGGAACCGGTAGATTGGCAAGTGTCTTTCGCGGACCAGAAACAATAACCTAGTCACGCGCCTTACTGCACAACCTGGTGCTTGAATGTCGGATGAAGCGTCTTCAGGTTTTCACCAGTTGCGACAGACGAGACGGATTTATGCACCTGCCGTTCCTGATGTCGAGAAATCGATTGGCGCTGAAGTGCTCCCTGCTGGCAATTGCCGTGCTTGCGCTGTTATCCATCGGCGCGCTGGACCAGGTGTCACGGTCGACTCTCCAATCGGCAAAAACTGCGCCGCCCGCAAAACAAGTTCACGTTACGCCCCCACCGATGGGTTGGTCTTCGTGGAACAGCTTCTCCAACACCATCGATTCCACAATCGTGATGCAGCAGACTAGGGCTCTCATTTCGTCGGGGCTGAAAGATGCGGGCTATCGGTATATCAACATCGATGAAGGCTGGTGGCTGGGAAACCGCGACGCGGACGGGAACATCGTCGTCGACCCCAACCAGTGGCCCGCTCTCCGGGAGGGAGAAGCATCGGGTGACATGGCCAACATCGTGCGCTTCATTCACAACGCCGGCCTGAAAGCCGGCATATACACAGACGCGGGCGAATCAGGCTGCGGCTTTTACGGGCCCGATCTCGGCCCGCCCATGGTGCACACCGGCAGCGAAGGACACTACGATCAGGATTTCCTGCAGTTCGCAAAGTGGGGATTCGACTATGTCAAGGTGGATTGGTGCGGGGGCAGTCACGAGAATCTGGATCCAGCCGTGCAGTATGCGGAAATCGCCCGCGCCGTCGGCCGAGCCGAGAAAATCACGGGACATTCCCTTTACTTTTCGATCTGTAACTGGGGCGGCAACAGTCCCTGGACTTGGGCGCCTGGAGTCGCCGGCGTCACTTCGGACATTTGGCGTACGAGTGGCGATATTGTTGCCCCTATCGTCGCCCACACGCCGAATAGCTCTCGCCGCGCAACTTTCACCGGAGTGCTCACCAACTTCGATCAAGCCGTTCACCCTCAGGCGCAGCACACAGGTTATTACAATGACCCGGACATGATGGTATTGGGGATGCCCGGATTATCGGAGGCTCAGAATCGCGTCCACATGAGCCTCTGGGCCATCTCAGGTGCCCCCCTGATTGTGGGAGCGGATTTGACTACCCTCGACGAACCGACCCGGGCAATCCTCGCGATCCGCGATCTTATCGCCGTCGATCAGGATTCTCTCGGCCTGCAGGCGATCAAAGTTGACGAACCTCAGCCGGGCATCCAGGTGTGGACCAAACCGTTGGCAACGGATGGAGCGCATGCGGTGTTATTGCTGAACCGAACCACGGCTCCGGCGCCCGCCTCCGCGCACTGGAATGCAATCGGCCTTGATCCGGCATCTCCCGCCACGGTCAAGGACGTGTGGTCTGGCCGGGAATTGGGATCGTACTCGTCCGCGTACATGGCCACGGTTCCTGCCGGGGATGCGATCTTCCTGATCATTCGGGGCACCGACCGAACCCCTGCGCGCTACGAAGCTTCGGCCTCCACCAACCAGTTGGCTGGCGGAGCCACACCGCAGCTTTGTAAATCCTGCGCGAGCGGCCGGAGTGTGAAGCTGAGCGGCGATGGATCATTGACTTTCCACGTTCAACCCATCGGTCAATCAACTTTCATCCAGATCCACTACCTCAACCCGGGCAATACCGCGATCATCGGGCAATTGAGAGCAGATGGGCAACTTCCGACAAATATTCTGTTCCTGCCAACGGGCCCAGAAGACGACATCGGCGTCATCACGATCGAGGTCGAGGCCTCGCAATCCGGACCGTTGAGTAAACTCTCTTTCTCCTGTCCGTCCGCCAAAGGGCTATCTTTTGACTCGATCTCGGTTCCCTACGCCGCCCGCTGATTTTCTCTAACAACTCACTCCATTTTTTCTGACAAAACTAGCATTCTCTGGCTGCGGGAAGAGATCGGACATTTGTAGATCCGATGCCGTTCCATTTTAAAGAAATCATATATGCCGTTTCATATGTGATAGTTACAGTGTTCGGACTCGCCAGCAGGCAACGGGTCTGGCGCAATAATGAGACTTGAAGTTGAGCCACTCTTCGTGTTAAATGATACGGCTGGCGTGAGCAGAACTTTCCGCTGAGGAGCCCTTTACTTGGCATCCACATCCCACCCAAACAGTATTCCAATTCATGCGCTGCGATGGGAAGATGACCGCTCGGTAGTGAGAACGCAGATCAAAGGTGATGGCTTGCACATCTGGCCGTTCGATCCCACCTTCCCGATTGACGTCCGTTCCCTCACGTTTGCGGCAGACCGCGACAGGCCGCTTACTCGACATGATTATTTTGAATTGCTTTATGTGTATTCCGGCAAGGCTCTTTACCAGTTCGAGGGCCGAGAGGTCCTAGCCGAAGAGCATGATCTCATCGTAATCAACGGATCGATCTATCATCGCTTAAGCAAAGTGCTGACCAGTCCATTCCAGGCGGTGGTCTTCTATTTCTTGCCTGATGTTCTTCGCGCCAAGGGAAGTACAGGAGAAGATGTCCAGTACTTAATGCCGTTCCTGCTACAGGATGAGCAATTTCCCCACGTCATTTCGCGCCGGACCGGCGTCCCGGCGCAGGTCATTGGTCTCATCGAAAAAATTCAAAACGAACTGTCCGCCCTCACCGAGCGCAGCCGGCTTGCGGCTCGAACCTATTTGACGATGATTCTGGTGCTTCTGATTAATCACTACGAAAGTCATCTTGCTCTGGCCACGGTTTTCGATCGCCGGCGCAGGGCCTTCGATCGGCTTCGTCCCCTCTTCGATTATCTCGAGGTTCACTATCCTGAGCCCATCTCGTTGTCAAAGGCAACTGAGATCGTGGGCATGAGCAAAGCTCACTTCATGCGCTCGTTCAAGCAGGTAACGGGTCATTCCTTTGATACCTATCTGAATCATTTTCGAATTGCCAAGGCTCAAGTCCTACTGGCTTCGACCGACAAACCAATCTCCGAGGTCAGCCGGAATGTTGGCTTTTGCGATCAGAGCTATTTTGGGCTGGTTTTCCGAAGGTTGATTCAAGTCACGCCCAGGGAATACAGGAAAATTCTGCCAGACAGGTAAGCCAGGCAGGTTCGCCGTGGGAGATGCCCTGAGAACGACTGCCCGATTGTGACCCTCAGCAATGACTGGCCAAGAATGACTGCCTCCAGAATTCTCCACAGCGCGCTTCTGGCGTTGATCGTGTCTTTGTTGGGAGCGCAATCCGGGCCGCAGTCGTCCAGGAATTCCGCTCAGAAGCAGGCCTCCGCTCCCTGGTTCACTGACATTGCTGGAGGGTCGACTTTTGCGTACCGGACGAACAATGACCTCAGCGTACGGAAATACTTTCTCCAACCCATCTGCGGCGGGGTTGCGATTCTCGACTATGACAACGACGGCAAGATGGACATTTTTTTCACCAACGGCGCGAAACTACCCGAAGTAAAAAAAAATGACCGGTCTTTCTACAGCTGTCTATTGCGCAACAAAGGAGATGGCACGTTCGAGGACGTCACCGAAAAGGCGGGCCTGAGTGGCGCGAATCTCGGATACAGCATGGGCGTTGCGGCAGGGGACTATGACAACGACGGTAATGAGGATCTCTTTATCTGCAACGCCGGCCGAGACGCTCTCTATCACAATAACGGCGATGGAACCTTCACCGACGTGACGGAAGGGTCGGGGCTCGATCACAAACCGGCGAACGTTTTGAGCATCGGCGCGGCGTGGTTTGACTATGACAACGATGGTTTATTGGATCTGATCGTCTCCACCTACACGGAATGGACTCCGGCCACCGACCGTCGCTGCCAGATGGGTGACAAGGAAATCTACTGTGCTCCCATGAATTACAGGAGCGTGGCCCAGAGGCTGTACCACAATCTGGGTCATGGAAAGTTCGAGGATGTGACCGATAGATCGGGGATCGGACACGCGCTTGGCAAAGGCATGGGAATTTCGATCGCAGACTATAACGGCGATGGATTGATGGATATTTTCATCGCCAACGACACCGAACGAAATTTTCTATTCATCAACCAGGGCGATGGCACGTTCAAAGAACAAGGACTGCTCTACGGGGTTGCCTACAACGAACTGGGGGCGACGGTCTCCGGCATGGGCAGCGACGCCAAGGATTTCGATAATGACGGCATGGTCGATATCGTTTACAACGACTTGGGCGGCCAGGTCTGGGGTATTTTCCGGAACGCAGGGGGACATTCTTTCGACGATGTAACCCGTCAAACCCATCTTCAGGCGTTGAGCCTGCCCTACGCCGGTTGGAGCATGGGATTCATCGACTATGACAATGACGGATGGAAGGATCTGTACTCCGCCAACGGTGATGTGGACAATTTTGCCCCGAATTCCAAACAGCACGATACGATGTTCAGGAACATCGACGGCAAGTCTTTTGTGGATGTCAGCGAGCAGATGGGACCGGCCTTCGCCATCGAGGGATATCAACGAGGCTCGGCATTTGGAGATTTGAATAACGATGGATTTCTGGACATCGTGGTAACTTCCCTCGGAGAAAAACCCCGTATCCTGATGAATAACGCATTGAACGGGAATCATTGGCTGCTCTTCGATCTAAGGGGACATCGCAGCAACCGCGACGGCATCGGGGCGCGGATTAAAGTTGTGACCGGCTCGGGGCGCTCTCTCTACAATCACGCCACCACCAGTGTGGGCTTCATGTCTTCGAGCGACCGCCGCGTCCACTTCGGACTGGGCACGGAGAAGTCCATCAAGAGCGCAGAAATCCGCTGGCCAAGCGGCATCGTACAGACGCTCGGTCCGATGGCGGTCGACCAGATTGCCGAGATTGAAGAGCCTGTCGGCAAAGAGACCGATTCCGCGACGAAATCCCCGGCACCGCAATGACAACACTTTCGCAAGGACAAAAGTGACGATTACGCCCGGTCGGACCATGCGACGCCGCGAGTTCATGAAGTCGGCTGCAACCTTGGCCCTAGCCGCTGCGAGTTGTCCCAGCCGGGCGCTGAAGGCCCTGGTTGCCGGCTCAAGATCCACCATCTCATTTGAAAATGTCATCGGGTCGTCGGGCATTCCGTTCATCCTCGATAATGGCACGCAGCCGAAAAAATATCAGCCGGAAACTATGACGGGCGGTGTCGCCGTCTTCGACTACAACAACGACGGTCTTCCTGATCTCTACTTCACCAATGGCGCTCACCTGCCCGACGTGGACAAGTCCGATTCGAGGTTCCACAACCGACTTTATCGCAACAATGGCGACGGCTCGTTTACCGATGTCACCGCGCACGCGGGAGTGGCAGGGTCTCGTTATGCCATCGGAGTTGCCGTCGCCGATTATGACAATGACGGGTACCAGGATCTTCTGGTCACCGGCGCCAATGGCTACCAGCTATTCCACAACAACGGAAACAGTACGTTTACCGACGTCACGGCTCACGCGGGACTTGCTCGCACCCATCCGGAACTGGCAGATGCTTTCTCGGCAGCCGCTGGATGGTTCGACTATGACAATGATGGGCACCTTGATCTGATCATCATCAATTACGTGAAATGGTCGATCGCCACCGAGCCTACCTGCGTCTCCAATGGCATTCATGCCTATTGCTCGCCCGACAGCTATGCCGGACTACCCAACCTGCTGTATCACAACAATGGCGACGGCACTTTCACGGACGTTTCCGAGTCTTCCGGAATATTCAAACACGTGGGAAAAGGAATGGGCGTAGCTTTCGCCGATTATGACAACGATGGGTTTGTCGATATCTTCGTCTCCAACGATACCTTCCGCAACTTCCTGTTTCACAACAATGGCAACGGCACCTTCACGGAGGTCGGATTGCTGAGCGGCGTTGCCTATCCCGAAAACGGCAAGAGTGTGGCGGGTATGGGCGTTGATTTTCGTGATATCGATAATGACGGCCTGCCCGACATCTTCGAGACCGCCATGTATAACGACAATTTTCTCTTGTTCAAGAATAGCGGCAAGGGCGAATTCGATTACGCCTCGATTAGGTCCGGTATCGTCGCGGCCACCCACCATCTCACCGCCTGGGGAACCGGCATTTTTGACTTTGACAATGATGGCTGGAAGGATGTGTTTACGGCCAATGCCGCGATCCTGGATAACTCCGAGGAAGTGAGCCACACACCTTACCTGCTACCCAACAGTTTGCTGCGAAACAATCGCGACGGAACCTTTACAGACGTAGCCAAGTTTGCGGGTCAGAGTTTTGGCGTGCCGGCAGCCCACCGGGGTGCGGCATTCGGTGATCTCAATAATGATGGCCGAATTGATATTGTCACGAACTGCCTCAACGGTCGACCCGAAATTTTGATGAATCGTTCGGTGAATTCGAATCATTGGTTGCTGATCAATTTAGTCGGAACAGTCAGCAATCGGGACGGCCTCGGTTCGCGGATCAAAATCATAACGTCGGGAGGTGTTCAATACAATCACGCAACCACCAGCGTAGGGTATGGCTCTTCGAGCGATAAGCGCGTGCACTTCGGTCTTGGCACCGCCACGAAAGTAGATCAGATCGAAGTGACATGGCCGAGCGGAATCAAGCAAGTCGTTGCCAACGTTGCCGCGGACCAGATCCTGAGCTTGCATGAACCACCACGCAAGTAGTTAGGGGATTCTTACGCATTCACTCCTCAAATCCTGGCTCGTGGCCTACTTCTCCACTCCAAACTCCACTTCGTTCGCCCAATGCTCCTGCCAGTCATCATGAAAGGTGACACTGTTGTACTTGGAAACACTCCGTCCGGCGGCCAGTTCATGCGCGGCTCCCTGATTGTCGTTGATCCGACAGGAAAATTTCACCGTCTGACCAGCCTGAATTCGTTTGTGCACTTCCGGAATCTCGCTCCAGGGTACCGCCGCTTCAACGATGCGGGTGTTGCCCTGACGCCGCATAGCCAGCTTGGCATTCGCAACCGGGCCTCCGTCGATTGTGGCTTTCGGCTGCCGCGGAAAGAAGTGTTTGCGAGGCACCCCCGGAGCCAGCAACCTCCACATCTCTGTGCCCCCGCCATACTGATCCGCGACCGGGTTGAGAGCGAACTCATAGTCTGTGTCCCAATAGGTGATGAAACGCGGCATCACGCCGGGAGGGTTCGGGAGCCATGGTTTACGCTGAACGACATTGAAGGCTATGAGTACATTATCGTGCTCGCCACTTCCCGAGGGAATATCGAAATTTTTCTTATAGGAATAGTGCCGCACACGAGTCGGCCAACTTAGAGTTTGACCGTCGCGTCCGCTGACGTGGTCCGGATAAAAATAAGAGTTGTCGTCGCGGGTGGCAAAGCGAACCATGCCAGGGTCCGGCGTGCTGTCAGCGATCTTGGCGGCAAAATAGAGATAGTCATTGTCGTACGCTAGATAGGCGGTAGCCAGGCCATTGGGCACCGAGGTCCCAAAGTCTTTGAACGGCAACCAAGCCTCTTCCGTCAGGTTGGGGCCAAAGGCGATGCCGGGCACGACCTCTGGGAGCACGCCCTGCCAGTCTTCGAGATCGCCGTCAATCTTGATCGTCCGGCGCGCAATATAGTTCACGCGTACATCTTCTTCGTGGACTGCCTTTCCGTCACTTCCGGAGAACCCCGCCGACAACCGATAAACATTGCTGGCGGATGCTTTACCACTGGTTACAGTAAAAGCGAATTCCCGAGTTTCATTTGGCTTTAGAGTTACCGTCGCACTGGAGTGCCGAAAATTGAGACTTTCTACCCGTGCCTCGAGGCGTCCACTGACGGCGCGGTTTAACACATTTGTGAGAGTCAGCTTCAAAACCGGATGTTGTGCGATCGGAAGTGTCAGATCGTGGGCGACAATCTCAACCGGGCTATAGCCATCGCTTCGCGCAGCGCTAATGGCTGCAAGGAGCTGGTGGAACGATCCGGACGCGCCATTCGTTCTCAAAAAGTAGCCCCGACCATTCAGAGGTATGGTGATCGCATCATTTTTCGCGGGGACGGGATTGCCGTAGAAGTCATATAACTGGAACACATTCCCGGGCTGCGCTTGAATGGTAAGGTGAGCGTCGCTGCTGACTTCGATGGAGCGGAAGAGTGTCCGTTCCGGATCATAGAGTTTCCGCAGGTCGCCCACGATCACCACGGTGCCGCCGTCGGGGTTAGCATGTCCAGTTCCTGCTTCCTCCAGG
>Ga0181522_10000457_pt1 | contig 30660 bp, 24 predicted proteins | sample PEATcosm2014_Bin_27_FD_121103 | JGI IMG/M metagenome (GOLD analysis project Ga0181522, IMG submission 121103) | Peatland microbial communities from MTU Mesocosm Facility, Houghton, MI, USA - PEATcosm2014_Bin05_10_metaG | ecosystem: Environmental > Terrestrial > Soil > Wetlands > Peat | place...
CGTGTTGTTGCGCCGCAATTTCGATGTCGTCCAACACGGCGCGGATGTCAATCGTCTCGCCGTGGTACCCGCCGTGATTTTCCCCGAGTCGCTCCATGACAAAAGTCTAAGCGGGATTGATTCGTTTCGCCATTCTCACCACCGGCAAAGTCAGGCCGGCGGACAGGGGAACTTCATAGCGTTCGAGGACGGAGTAATCAAAAGCAGCGTAAAGTGGTTCGCCCGTCAAGGTGGCGACCAATTCGGCGGATTGAAAACCGGCCATATGAATCGCCCTTTCACATTGGACCAAAATGCTCCGTCCAATGCCGCGACGGACAAAGTCAGGATGGACAAAAAAAGCCCGAATCCGGGCCGCGTCGCATTTTGGGTCAAGCAGGACATCTTCACCGGGCCGGTCGCGATCGCCGCCAAACACGGCTTTTCGACCGCTCCACCCGCCGCAACCCACAATTTGATCCAGTTGCTCAATGACAAAGAAAGTGCCGTCGCGAATCAACTGGCTGTCCACGCCGAAGACCGGACCTAAAGCCGCCTCCATCTGTGCAGTCGAATAATGCGCTGCCTGCAACGTTCGGACGGAAAGGGGAATAAGCCGTTCCAGCGCCGGAATGTCCTGTTCGCATGCCAGACGCAATTTCCAATTCGTTTTCACGCGCGCCAAAATTAATTACACCGGTACAGCTTCCGTTCCACACCCGTCTTTACCGCAACCACAACCGCCTTCTTCCTGGTCGCTAAACCCATGTCTGTCCCAGCTCGGGTCGAGGCCAAGGTCCTTGAGCATTTGGAGGTCCTTCTCGACGGGCTGGTTGAGCGTGGTGAGGTAATTGCCAACCATGAGCGCGCTCGCGCCGGCCATGAATATCATGCTTTGCGCCTCGCGGAGATTCACCGTGCGTCCGCCGGCAATCATGATTTCCTGCCGGGGCAGAATGAACCGGAAACAGGCGATGGTCTTCAGGATCTCCAGGACGGGCAGGGGCTCGTTTTTCTCAAACGGCGTGCCGGGAATCGGGTTGAGAATGTTGACCGGCACGACGTTCGCGCCGATGGCTTTCAATTCAAACGCAAGGTCGCAGCGGTCTTCGCGGGTTTCGCCCATGCCGATGATGCCGCCGGAACAAATTTTGATGCCGGCCTTTTTCAAATGGCCGATGGTCGCCAGGCGATCGTCGTAGGTATGGGTGGTGCAGGTTTGCGGAAAAAACCGGCGCGAACTCTCGAGATTATGGCCGTAGCACTCGACCCCTGCCTCCTTGAGCCGGTCGGCGACGCGCTGGTTTTTTATGATGCCGAGCGAGACATCGGGGCGGGTCTTGCCGCTGGCTTTCAATTCGCGGACGCGATCGCAGACTTCGTCAAGCAGCGGGCCTTCGTTGAGGCCTTTCCACGCGGCGACGAGGCCGACGGCGGTCACGCCGTTCTTATGGGCCTCGTCGGCGGCCTCCTGGACCGGTTCAGGATCCACGAAATCGTATTTGGGCGCGCCGGTCTGGTAGAACGACGATTGGGCGCAGAAGCTGCAATTTTCCGAGCACGCGCCGGCCTTGGCATTGACGATGGAGCACAGGTGGATTTTGTTGCCCTTGAATTGTTCGCGGATGCGGTTCGCCCAGGACAGCAAATCGAAAATGTCGGCGGAGCCCTCAAGCTGAAAGAGCCAGCTTCCCTCCCCACGGGAGACGTGGCCGCCGCGCAGGACGCGCCCGCCGAGTTCGGCGATGCGGGTGTGATTCGTTGCGTCAACCAGTGTCGCTGTCATGGTTGACAGCCTAGCACGAGAGGCAATTTACGCAAGGGGTGACTCTCCGGCCCGGCCGGCGGTGCGTTATTCGATCACCTTGCCGAGAATGTTCTGGCGCGGGACCGCTCCGAAGGTGCGGCTGTCGGTGCTGTTGTTGCGATTGTCGCCCATGACGAAAAATGCGTTTTTGCCGATGCAAATGAACTCGTTGGCATTTTTTTCATAGGCGTATGTGGGGGTTTTGGCCGGAAGATACGGTTCCTGCAGCAGCTTGCCGTTGACATAGACCCTGCCGTTTTTGATGTAAACCGATTGTCCCGGCAGCGCGATGATGCGTTTGACCTCGAGCGTATCGTCGCGCGGATCTCTCAGGGCCACGATGTCGTTTTGTCGCGGTTCACCGATGAGATAGGAGAAACGGTTCAACCAGTAATGCCCCGAGTCGGTCAGTGTGGGATACATGCTCGAGCCTTGCACCTGAACGGACTGGCCGATGAAACGACTGATCAACAGAAAGCTCAAACTGCCCAGGACGGCCAAAATGATCAGAACCCAGAATGGCCGTAACAACAGGGACCAGGATATCTGGATGACACGACCCTTCACGAGAAAAAGCTTGGGAAGGGGGCTTGGTCTTAATTGAGCCGAAGAAATATCCATATGCCTCGCTGCCTGCATCTATTACGTCATAATCCTAACTTTTGCACCAGAACTGTCTAAAATGTAGACAAAAGTGTCCAGTTTGGCAACAAGAAAATGCAATTTTCTGCGGAAAGAAAGACTAACCCAACCTACTTAATTATAGCTGGTTGCGATGGAATTGTCGCCGCCAGGTATTGGGCAAGGGTGGTGATTTGCATGTCCGAGAGCGGGCCGCCATCGGCAGTGGAAAAAGCAGGCATAAGCGACCCGGCTTTGCCGTGTGCTATCCAAGTTTGCCAGAAATCCACGTTGGTCGGGGTTTTGATCGCATGCAAATCCGGCACCATGCTGGCGCGATCCTTGGCTTCGTGGCAGATGGCGCAGACGGCGTCGTAAAGCATCTTGCCGTATTTGCCGTCGCCGGGCTTCGTGTGGCACGTTACGCAGTCTCCGCGAAAAACCGACTGACGATCGGCAGTTGCCAGGATCATGGCCTGGGCACGGTCAGCGTCGGACTGGGTCGGAATCACCGGCGGCAGAATGGTGATATTGAGGATGAGTTGTTTGAAACCCTTGTCCGTCTTGACATTGACGGTCTTGACAAGCATTCCGGTTTTTCCCGCCAGATTGACCGTGAGGCCAAATTCGCCGTTGGCGCCGGCGGGGATGACCCAAGGCAGCGGCGGCAATTGTGCCGTGGTGCAGCCGCAGGATGGATGAACATCCAGGATTGCCACAATGCCGGGAGAAATGTTGGTGAAGCTGAAAGTAAAATGAGCATTGGCGGCATCCGCCGCCACGGTGGCGGCCTGCGTCAGGCCGTTCCAAGCCAGCACCCCGTCGGGCAACGCGTCGTTTTGATGCGAGGTATCCGGCGCATAAACCGGCGGGCTGGTCGCCAACGTGGTGGGGACATTGCTGTCCGCCGCAAAAAGCATCCCCCCGGCCAGGACGATGCCGGCCACTCCGCAACCAACAACATGCCCAAATCTCATAACTGGGGTGGGAGACTAAACGGTTCGTTCCCGTTTGACGAGCCCGAAATGATTTGGTCCAAAGCCCATCATGACCGGTTCAGGGCGCTGAGCACGGCGCGCACGGACGCGAGCTCGATGTTCGTGTCCACGCCCGCGCCCCAGCGGGAGCGGCCGTCGCCGTGCTTGATTTGAATGTAGGCAATCGCCGCGGCTTCTTCGCTGGAACCCAGGGCATGCTCGCTGTAACCGGCAATTTCAAAACGCGGTATCCCGGCCTGGCTGAAACCATGGACAAGGGCGGCCAGCGGGCCGTTGCCCTCGCCGGAAAGTTCCACGGGCTTGCCCTCGCGTAATAATTTGGCGCGGCATTTGACGACGCCGTTCTTGCTTTCGGTTTCAAAACCCTTGAGCTGCCACGGCCGGACACGTTCAATGTATTCGCGCCAGAACATGGCCTTCAATTCGGCGGCGGTGACTTCACGGCCCAGCTTGTCCACCTCGTCGTTGGCAATCGGGCCGAATTCGCGCTGCATGTCCTTGGGCAACTCGATGCCAAACTGGCTCTCCAGCAAATACGCCACGCCGCCCTTGCCCGACTGGCTGTTGACGCGGATGACCTCGCGGTATTCGCGCCCGATGTCCGTCGGGTCAATCGTGAGGTACGGCACATCCCAATGTTCGCGGCCTTTGCCCGCCCATTCGGCCAAGCCCTTTTTAATCGCATCCTGGTGCGAGCCGCTGAAGGCGGTGAAAACCAGTTCGCCCGCATAAGGCTGGCGCGCCGGGACCGTCATGCCGGTGCAACGTTCGTAAACATCAATGATGGAATTGAGATCCGTGAAATCCAGCTTCGGATCTATGCCGTGCTGGTAAAGGTTCAACGCCACGGTGACGATGTCGAGATTGCCCGTGCGTTCGCCGTTGCCAAAGAGAGTGCCTTCGACGCGGTCCGCACCGGCGAGCATGCCGAGTTCCGTCGCGGCAACGCCGGTGCAGCGGTCGTTGTGCGTGTGCAGGCTCACAATCAATGAATCCCGATTTTTGATGTTCCGGCACATCCATTCAATCTGGTCGGCATAAACATTGGGCATGGCGACCTCGACCGTGTCCGGCAGGTTCAAAATCATTTTCCGCTCCGGCGTCGGCTGCCACACGTCCATTACCGCCTCGGAAATTTCCTTCGCAAACTCAACTTCCGTGGCGCTGAAACTTTCCGGCGAATACTGGAGCATCACTTCCGTCCCCTTGAGCCTCGGCAACCGGGCCTTGATCCATTGCGCCCCGCGCACAGCGACCTCGACGATTTCCGCTTTCGACTTTCCAAATACGACCCGCCGCTGGGCCGGCGAGGTGGAATTGTAGAGATGGATTATGGCCTTCCTGGCGCCGACGAGCGATTCGACGGTGCGTTCGATCAAATCTTCGCGCGCCTGCACGAGCACCTGCAACCACACGTCGTCCGGGGCGCGCTTTTCCTCGATGAGCCGGCGGTTGAACGCGAACTCGGTGTTGGACGCGGACGGGAAACCAACTTCGATTTCCTTGAAGCCGATCTTCACGAGCGTCTGAAACAGCTCGAGTTTCTGGCCGACGTTCATGGGCACGGCGAGCGCCTGGTTGCCGTCGCGCAGGTCCACGCTGCACCAGATGGGAGCCTGCGTGAGGATGCGGTTCGGCCACTGCCGGTCAGCCAGGCTGACCGGCGGGAACGGGCGGTATTTTTTCGACGGTTGTTGGTGCATAAACTCAGGCGTTGACGGGATTAAACCACGGACAAACACGAATGGACACGGATAAAATGCCGGTCCATCGGCAGGGCGGGCAGTTCTCTGCCCGCTGCTTGTAGCAATGACGATCCAACGGCGCGCACAAGGTGACGCGCCCTACCCCAAATCCGTGTTTATCCGTGTTCATTCGTGGTTAAAACAAAAACCCCACCGCCGTTTGGCAGTGGGGTTCAAATAATCTTGTAAACGAATCAGAACCCGACCGCCGCGCGGCACAGCAGCGCGTTTAGCAGCAGATTCAAATTCAAGTGGCGATTCACGTGGGCCAGACTAAAGCCCTTTGGGCCGTCGGTCAATTTTTTTCTGTCAGCCAATGAACACCGCGTGGACGGCCTTCATCGCGGCTTCGCCCTTGGCCAGGTCAATCACAACCGAGATTTTGATTTCGCTGGTGGAAATCATGTCGATGTTCACGCCTTCCTTCGCCAGCGTTTCAAACAGCTTGCCGGCCACGCCGGTATGGCTTTTCATGCCGACGCCCACGATGGAGAGCTTGCCGATTTTCTCGGCGGTAATCACGTCACGAAAGCCAAGTTCCTGTTTCAAGCCGTCGATGACCTTCTGCGCCTTGAGCAAATCGGGCTTGTCCACGGTGAAGGAAATGTCCGTTTGCGGCGTGCCGGTGCCGTGGCTGATGTTTTGCACAATCATGTCCACGTTCACGGTCGCGTCGCCGAGTGCCTTGAAGATGCGCGCCGCCACGCCGGGTTTGTCGGGCACGCCCACGAGCGTGACCTTGGCCTGGTTTTTGTCGAGCGAGACGCCGCGCACGACGACGTCTTCCATGCTTTTGGTTTCTTCTTTCACAATGGTTCCGGGGTTGTCGTTCAAACTGGAGCGGACTTCAAAGACCACTCCGAATTTTTTGGCAAATTCAACCGAGCGCGACTGCATCACCTTCGCCCCGAGGCTCGCGAGTTCGAGCATTTCGTCGTAGGAGATTTCCTGCAGCTTCTTCGCGGTTGGCACGATGCGCGGGTCGGCGGTATAGACGCCATCCACGTCCGTGTAAATCTGGCAGAGGTCCGCCTTGAGTGCGGCGGCGAGCGCGATGGCTGTCAAATCCGAACCGCCGCGGCCCAGCGTGGTGATCTGGCCTTCGGGCGTCTCGCCCTGGAAACCGGCGACAATGACAATATTGCCCGACTTCAAAAGCTCGTGGACCTTCTTCGGTGTAATGTTGTGGATCCGGGCCTTGGTGTGCACCACGTCGGTGACGATGCCCGCCTGCGGGCCGGTGAGCGACACGGCCGGCACGTTCAACGCGTGCAGCGCAATGGCGGTGAGGGCGATGGTCTGTTGTTCGCCGGTCGCGAGCAGCACGTCCATCTCGCGTTCGCTGGGCAACGGCATGATTTCCTTGGCCAGCTTGATCAAATTGTCCGTCACGCCGCTCATCGCGGACACGACAACAACAATCTGGTCACCTTGGGCGCGATATTTCGCCACGCGGGCCGCAACGTTCTTGATGCGCTCGGGATTACCCACCGAGGTTCCGCCGTATTTTTGAACGATTAAAGACATTTTTTACAGAATCCAGATTTCAGGAGTCGGAATGAAGCGTCATTCAAAATTCTCCACCCGCAGTATCACCGGCTGGTCTTTAACAACCGGCAGCCGGGCGATTTTTTTCAACGCGCCGTTGACCGCGCCGTTGGTGGCGTAATGCAGCATGAAAATCAGCGGCACGCTCTTGCCTTCGTGGCCTTCGGGCTGGATCACGGATGAAATCCCGATTTTGGCCGCGCCGAAAATGGCGGCGATCTTCGCCAGCGTTCCCGGACGGTCCACGACGTCGAGCCGGACGAAGTATTGCGATACGACTTCAGCCATCGGCACAACTGCCCCGGCGCATTCGTGCGGCACAAATGGCGGCACCCGTAGTTTGCTGTCAAACTTCAGGTCCAGCGCTGCATCCGCCAGGTCGCTCAGCACCGCGCTGGCCGTGGCATCCTTGCCTGCGCCCCGACCGTAAAACAATGTGTCGCCTACAATATCGCCACGGACAAACACGGCATTAAAAACATGATTCACGCTGGCCAGAACATGGGTGTTGGGCACGAGCGTTGGATAAACCGAAACCTGCACACCGCATTTACGATTTGCGACATCCGATTTACGCGCCAGTTTGTTTTTCGTTGCGTCAATCGTCAATCGTAAATCGTCGATTCGTTTGATGATTCCCAGGAGTTTGATCGTGTAACCAAGTTGATGGGCAAATTTGATGTCCAATGCGGAAACATGCCGGATGCCTTCGACATGAATTTTCTTCGGATCCACCCAGAAGCCATGCGCGAGCGAGGCAAGGATGCCGATTTTGTGTGCGGCATCGTGGCCGTCGATGTCCAGGTCCGGTGGGGTTTCGGCGTAGCCCTGCTTTTGCGCGTCGGCGAGCACGGCGTCGAAGTCCGCGCCTTCCAGTTTCATCCGGGTGAGGATGTAATTGCAGGTGCCGTTGACGATGCCGTACAGCGCGTTGATGCGGTTGCCGACAAAACCTTCGCGCAGCGATTTGATGATGGGAATGCCGCCGCAAACACTGGCCTCGTAATAAAGATTCGTGCCGTGCTTTTTGGCCGCGGCAAACAATTCCTCGCCGTGTGCGGACAGCAACGCCTTGTTGGCCGTGATGACCGGTTTGCCGAGGGCGAGCGCGCTGAGAACCATCGTGCGGGCAATGCCAGTGCCACCGACGAGTTCGGTGACGATGTCCACCTGCGGATCATTCACGACGCTCTGCCAGTCCAGTGTCATCAACGGGCGCGAAATGGGATACGGCCGCGGTTCGTCGAACGCCTTCACGGCGACCTTGCGGACGTGAACCTTGACGCCGATGCGCGAGGCCATGAGGCCGCCATTGAGCTGGAGTGCGTGAAACACGCCACTGCCCACGGTGCCGCCGCCAATCATGCCGAGGTTTACCTGCTGCATAGGAACATCAAGCTTGCCGGGAAATGGAGCAGGGGACAATTCAATTTTAGCCATGAAGCGACCCGGATGAACCCGGAAAGGAAGCAAGCATTTCAGAGTTTTTTTGCCGCAGAGTCCGCTCCGGATTCGCGACGTGGACTTTTGCCTACACTTGATGAAACGAAACATTATCGACACCAACAAAATTGAAATCGAAGCGGGTTGGGAACAGTTTGTTTTCAAAAAGCGCAGTCAACGGGCACGGAAACGACGACGCCAGCGTGGGGATAAGAAATAAGCACTGCCGCGCTGTCAGTTTACCGATTGTTGTCGGGCGTCAAACAAACGCACCATTGCCCAATTTCTGGGCGGTGAGCAAAATTCTACAAATCGTGTCCAGTTCAACAGGCGCCCGCATCGAGGGTATTCAATTGGTGGCACGCAAGTTGCCAACACGGGAGAACGAAAGATTACATCTTGCTCGAATTTTCGACTGGTGAATTTTGACTCAACTAAAACAACGTAAGAACAGCCAAACAAATGAAATCATTGTCTCTCGAAAACACGTCCGTTCAAACTCCGGCCGCCCAACTGGCCCGGCTCTCCGAGCCGCATGGTTACCGCTTCGACGGTGACACGGTGCATCTTCAGGCGAGGTTCACCGTCCTGAATTCCGCCGCTCATGAGCGCGCGTGGGCGCTGCAACTTTGGGCCTGCCCCGTTGCGCCTGTTTCCGCTGCCAACCTCGCCGGCCACATCGTTGCCGAAGTCTCGCTGCCCCCGATGTCGGAAATCGCCGACGAAATTGAGCACTTCGACGTCAGCGCCAGCGCCTGGCCGCCCGCCGGCACCGGCGAACATGTGATGGTCCTTGCGCTCGCGTCCGGACGCCCCGGTCAGTTCAGCCACATTCACGATCTCGCCGTTTATCAACGCCCCCAGCAATTCATTCAGCCCCGGATGAGCGGAACTGTCGGCTACCAGCTGGACGGCTCGCGTGTGCAAATCTCGGTCGGGCGCGTTGAGAATCCGCGTCCGGCAGCCAACTGCAGCGGGACCTTGTCGCTGGAACTCTGGGCGCTGTCCGAGCCGTTCGCGGGCGGACGCTTCCAGGGCCATCATCTGGCCGGCGTGGAAATCGGTTCCGTCAACGGCGGGAACGAACTGTTGTTATCGACGATTGACCTCGCGTTCACTCCGCCGCCGGCGGGCAACTGGCAAATCGTCCTCATGCTCCGCGAATGGACCGCCGCCGGTTTCGTGACCCGCGATTTCACCAACTTCGCCACGCCCTTCATTTCCGCACCGGTCGTGGAAAAAGCGCTCACGCCGGTTGCGAGGAAGCGCGTCTCGCCAGCCAAGGCGCGGGCGAAGGTTTCCGTAAAGTGCGTTTCCGTCAATACGGCGAGTATTGAGGAATTGGCCGCCGCGAAGGGCCTTTCCGCCAAACTGGCCGAAGGCATTGTCAAGCAACGTCCCTTTGCCTCGCTCGATGAGCTTCGCCGGGTCAAGGGCCTCAGCGCCAAGATACTGGCAAAAGTCCGCCCCGGCTTGAAACTCTGATCGAGCACAGGTTAGGTCGGCACAAGACGCGGCGGTGCTGGTGTTGATGGATTGAATTGGGGCGAAGCTGCTGACGAGCCGGCTCGCGAGCACGCTCGCCCCATCAAGACCGGCGCACGGAATGGCGCGGTCTGCCCATCCGCATTCATCTGTGTTTATCCGAGGTTAATGGTTGTATCCACAAAACCAGCAGTGCGCCGATGGAGAACAAGACCGCGCTGTAGCCAAAGGCCACGCTGGTGCCTGTCACCGTCCACAACGCGCCGACGATGATGCTCGACAGGAAATCGCCGACACCGTTCACGGTCGCCAGCACACCGAACGCCATGCCGTGCTGTTCTTCGCTCACGAGTTCGGCGCAGAAAGAGTCTTCCAGCGTTTCCCCAATCGCCACGTGCATGCCGCTGAGAATGAAAATGAAGCCGAGCAGCGCAATCGTCATCGGCGCGGCCACAATCAACAACGCCATTCCCGCCGCCAGCGCGTAACCGGACGCCAGTACGAATCGTTTTTCGAAGCGGTCCGCGAGCCAGCCCGCCACGTAGGCAAACCCGGCGTAATAAATGTTTCGCAGCACGTAAAATCCCACCGCGATGCTGGCGGCCATGGGCGGGCCTAGCGTTGGCGCGAGCTTTTGCGTCGCCAGCAGGATCAGCAGCGATGGCGCAAAGTCGCCCGCGCCGAAAATCCCGACGGCGACGAGAAATTTCCGGTAAGGCTGCGGTAGCGTGCGCAATCGTTCGCCGAACGAGACGTACTTCACGGGTTTGCGTTCCTTTTCCCGGACCAGAAATGCAATCACCCCGGCGGCGCAAACGCCGGGAATAAGCGTCAGCAGGAAAACGTGGCGGTAATTGTGGTGCAATGCGGTGAGCAGCACAAAAGCCGTGGCTGGACCGACAATCGCACCGATGGTGTCCATCATCCGCTCGAAGCCGAAGGCGCGGCCGTAGGTTTCCTTGGTGACGGCGGCAGCGAGCAGCGCCTTGCGCACGGGCGTGCGTACGCCGCGTCCGAGCCAGGCAAGCGAGCGCGAAACCAGGATGTGCCACGCCGCGGTGGCCAGCCCGAATGATGCCGTGCCGAGCGCGGTGACGAGATAGCCGACGACGGCGATGGGTTTGCGGCGTTGCAGTTTGTCCGTGTAAAAGCCTGACCCCATCTTGGCAAAGCTGGACAGGCCGTCGGCGACGCCTTCAATCACGCCCAGCCAGGCCGCCGCCGCGCCCATGGAAGCAAGAAACGCAGGCAGGACGGTGGTGGCGATTTCGTGCGACCAATCGCTGAGCAGCGACGCCAGCCCGATGCCAAGGACGGTCCGGTTTAGCCAGCGTGTCCTTATTATTTCCGAACCATTCACGAATTAATTGAACAACAAAGAGACAAAATAACGAAGCAAAACCGGTTCTTCAACATTTGCGGCGGGATCCGTTTTTACGTCCGCCCTCATCCTGACCTTCTCCCCCGGGGAGAAGGGATAGCAATCGGGCGTTTCTGGGTTTACGGATGACGGTATGGCGAATTCAGTCGCAGCTCTTCCAGTGAGGTGACAGATGATTCCCTGCGTTTCTGACCGAATGAGCGCGCGCGGAACTCTTCCCTCCAAAACCATTTCACGCGGCAGGTTCCGGCCCGGAACGGTAGTGGAGCACCTTCACCTTTTCGAGCGTGACGAGGCCGCCGCCCATCATGCCATCGAGGACTGGCAGGAAAGCGTTGATCTTTTCCTCGCTGTCCACGATTTCGATGATCAGGGGCAGATCCATGGAAAGCCGGAGGATTTTGGCCGTGTGCAGGCGGCTGGTTTTGCCGAAGCCCATCGGCCCGCGCAGGACGGTCGCCCCGGCCAGGTGCAGTTCGCGGGCCTTGAGGACAATGGCTTCGTAGAGCGGTTTGTGTTCCCAGCGGTCGCTTTCGCCGATGAAAATCCGGAGCAACATGGCGTCGTGGGGTAGTTGCATAGTTTTATTTCATTTGTTAAAATTATTGGCCAGCAACCAGCCGAGCCAAACACCGGCGAGACACAGAACAACCGAAAGCAGGATATTTGCGCCCGCCCGCAACCATTCACCTTCATTGACCAGATTCAGAGTTTGGAGGCTGAACGACGAGAAGGTGGTGTAACCGCCGCAGATGCCAATCATGAAAAAAGTGCGGAACGCGGGCGACACCAGCCAGCGGCCTTCCGTTCCGGTGAGTGACGCGAAGAAGCCGATAATGAACGAGCCAGAGATGTTGATGAGCATCGTGCCCCACGGAAAGGTTTCACCGAATTGGGACGAGATAATGCCGTTAAGCCAGAAGCGGCCCACACTGCCGAGCGCGCCGCCGATTGCCACCCAAAGATACATCAGCATAATAATACTCCTGCCGATGACCGCCGATTCCACGGGCATCGGTAGGAGTCATCAGCGCTGAAACGGTCAGGCGGTTTTCCCTTCGGGGGAAGGCAAACTCCATTGCCGCGGAAATTAATAGCGGGCCGGGAAGTAATTTGCAATGGAAAATCTCGCGCCCGGCCCGTGTGGATCCGGTTTTAAGAAAGGTGAATAACCCGGAGTTGCACAGTCCAAACGAATTTACCATGATTCGCGCGTGCATTATTGCAAACATTTTTTCTGGCTGACCATCGCAGCCATGTTGCCTTTGTCGCCGGCTGCCGAGGCGCAATCACAAACGAACAACCTGTCGATCTATGCCGGCGGTTTGGTGAATGGCTTCCGGGATGCGAGTTGGGCGGCGCGCAGTCTTACCAACGCCTCGCCCACCCACTCGGGCAAGCATTCCATCCGGGTCAACGCCCTGCCCGAGTGGCAGGCGATCTGTTTCCGCCATGCCGGTTTTGATTCGAGCCCTTATGACCGGGTAAGCTTTTGGGTTCATGGTGGGCCGGATGGCGGTCAGCGGGTGCAGGTTCAAGGGCTGGTGGGCACGGATAATCCGCCCGAGAACGTGTACTACCGGATCGTGCTTCCGACCAATGTCTGGCAGCACGTCACCGTCCCGCTCGACGCGCTCGGGGTGGAGAACAAAAGCAATTTCACCGGCATCTGGTTTCAATTGATGCCCAACAGCCCCAGCAACGTATTTTATCTGGATGACATTGAGCTTTACGCCAAGGCTGCGCCGGCCGCTCAGGCAGCTGGGCAAACTCCGGACCGGCTGACCGCGTATGTGGCCGGTTCCCTGGCGGTCATCATTGTCCTGCTGGGCTGTCTGGTGTTCTTGTTCTGGCGAAGGAACGCGGGTGAATTGCGGCCCACCACATCCATGACGGTGAATTCACCGGGTGAGATCAGCCGGGATCCGGCTTCTGCGGAAGAGTGGAGGCAGCGTGCGCCCACGGCGGAGGCGATGGCGGGAAAACAGGGGCAAATGCTGCGGGAAAAGATCATGCCCGAGCTGACTGAATTTGCGAAGCAAAGCCTGGTCCAGGGCCTGTACACGCAACGCAACAGCCTGCTCGAAACCCAGCACAAGGCGCAACTGGCTCTCGCCGAACTGGAGTCGCGACTGGCCAACCTCCAATTGCCGTTGCAGGAACGCATCCGCGCCTATGAGAAACGCATTGCCGAACTGGAGAAAGAGGTTGAGACCCAGGGTGAGGAAATGCGTGAGCTGACCCGGGCCACGCTGATGCTCGTGCGGAAGAAACTCGAGGACGAGCGGGAAAATGAACGTACCCGCGGCCGTTTCAATTAAGCGGCCGGGTTTTCAGCCGGCAACTCAGGGTTGACCTGCATTGCTTGGCGCGGCCGGGGATGACGGGAATACATCGTATCCCGGGCCGAACTGCGCCAGGTAATACAGCGGGTACGCCCGCTTGAACAGCAGCACCGGCAGCAGCAACACGGTGCCCAAAAAGGGCAGCAGCAGCAGACATCCGGCGCAGCAACAGGTCACGAGCACCACCATCAGGACCAGCACGCTGATCGCCATTTTCAGGACGATTTGAAACAGGAGATAGAGCACGAATGGCCAGGGGTGGGCGGAAAGCAGGCCGCCAAATTCCTTCCAGGCCGCCCGGCACTTGCCCTGGCGCAGAAACATGATGGGCACGACGAAATCCACCATGAGTTTTTTGATGATCACAAAAATAATCCCCACCAGGACCAGTGCCAGAACGGACCCGATAACCGTCACGATACTGCCCACGTCCGGTTCGCCCTGATAAATCATTTTCAGAATCATGACGGCGATGATTCCCAGCAACGGCAGAGTCAGGACCAGCCTGATCACTCCCAAGCCGAGGCGGAACCAAAACAGGCTGTTGGCCTCGAGCCCGAATTTATTCCACGGTTCGGTGGCTTCAGCGCGGTTCAACGCCACGCAGTGGAGGAACATGAACTTGCCCCGGCAGTTAAGCCACAAGAACAGCAGCCCCAGGCCTACAATCACAACAATCAGGAAGGCGGCGAGCGGGACGATCCAGTCCAGATTGTTCAACAGCCAGTCTTTGGCTTGCTCGAGGCCTCGTCGAATATCCGCTCCGGACTGACCGGAATGGTTGCCGAAGTTGGGGTTGCCGCCAAAACCTGAACCCGAACCGGCCTCGCCGAGATCAGCGAGCCACGCGCAAAACCCGATGACGAACCATCTGCCGAGGTCGAACGGCCGGAACAGCATGAGCTTCACCCGTTCGAACGCCAGACTGACCGGCTCGACCACGTTGATTTCCCGGCGGATCAACAGCGGTTCAATGGGCTGAGTCGGGTTCATCGGCATCAGACCATATGCCGCTCCGGGTCCGCGGGGAAGTATATTTTAGAACCGAAATTGTAACCCGAAACTTTAATGCGGCCCGAATTCGGCCGACAAATCCACGAAGCCGGTCTTGCGGTCGCTCTTTTCCCAGAGCCGGTTCAATGACGCAATGCGTTCGCTGGTGGCAGGATGGCTGCGAAACATCTGGGGGATGGAAGCGGCGTTCTCGCCCTCCGTCAGCAGTTGAAAAAAATCGGCCAGCCCGCGCGGGTCAATGTTGGCCGCCATCAGGTAATGCCAGCCAAGCGTATCAGCCTCGCGTTCGATGTCCCGGGAATAATACTGGCTGACCATCATTTGGGAGCCGGCGCTGATGGTGGACAGCACCTCCTGCTGGTCGCTGACAAACAGGCGCAGGACATAATAAGGTCCGCTGCCGGCGACGAGTTTTCGCAGGCCGTGGCGTTGGGTGACATGGGCCATTTCGTGCGCGAGCACGCCGGCCAGTTCTTCCGGTCGTTGCACGCGGTCCAGCAGGCCGGTGAAGACAAAAATTCTTCCGCCCGGCAGGGCGAAGGCGTTGGGTTCGCGCCGGTCGATGAGGACGGCCCGGAATTGATAGCGCTGGTCCGCGGGCGGCAGGGCGGCGGCAATGCGGGCCACCAATTGCGTGACCATCGCCGTGCGCTCGTCATTCGTCTCAATGACAAATATTTTGGGATGTTCGGCAATGACCTTGTCCGTGAGTTGTTCCTCCCAGGCAATGGGGGCATGATTGACCAGGACGTTGGCGGCGCCCTTCACCAGCAGCCAGCACACGGAAAAAATCACGGAGAAACCGAGCAGAAAAATCAGCGCGAATTTCAGGCTGCGATTGCTCTCCCGCCGCTCGCGCAATGCGCGTGCCCGGGTGCGAAGGTGCGCCTGCCGCAGGAGAAAAATGTCGTTTAAAATCCGCCGGTCGGCGGATTCAATCCACCAGCCGGTTCCGGCATCGTGAAAAACCACGTTGCCGGCGGAGTTTTCATCGAGAGTCACGCGGGACAGCGGCAGGGCCAGGTCGCCGTCGGCGTGCTTAAACCGGAGATCGTTCAAGGTGAACTGGAGATGGCCGGGAAGCGCCTGCTCTTCTTCACCTTCCTGAAAGGCGAACCCTTGGTAATTGACCAGCAATGAGCTCACGGTGAGCCCATCTAACCGAGGCGCCCGCCGTTGTCAAAAGAATTGACGGCAACCCTCCGGCCCGTTACACCTCATTTGAAATCGAAGGCCAACCACCGGATCAATTCAACCCAATGGATTTATGGTGCGACTGCGCATTGAAGGAAGTCCGCAAGGCGTGAGGGAAATCCTGCTCAAACCGGGATTGAACCGGCTGGGACGCGTCGAAGACAATGATTTTCAAGTCAGCGACGATTCCATTTCCAGCCATCATTGCCAGATCGAACTAAAGGACGGTGTCATCACCGTGTGGGATCTCAATTCCACCAACGGCACCTTTATCGACGGACAACCCATTCAACAGGCCACGCTGCACCCCGGGCAAGTCCTGAGCCTGGGAACCGTACCCATGGTTTGTGAAGCCGACTCCGACGGGGAAACGGCGCGTGTGCTGGCGGGCCCGTTCCCGCCGGCGGCAAGCCCGCTCCCCGCTCCGGCAGCCGGCGGGATCGAGGTTTGTAACCACCATCCGCAGGCCGCGGCCAAATGGTGCTGCCTCAAATGCGGCACGGCATTCTGCTCGACGTGTGTGAACACCACCCGGGTGGGCGGTGAATTTTTCCGGGCTTGCACCCGGTGCGGTGGCAGCTGTGTCAGCGTTTCCGAATACAAGCGCCTCATGACGCCGGTTCCCACCAATTTCTTCGCGCTTTGGCGCGAGGCATTTTCCTATCCCTTCAAGAAGGACGGCGCGATTCTTCTGGTCTGCGGCACGGTGGTCTTTGGCTTTTTGAATGGTGCAAATTGGGTTTTGTCCCAGGTCAGGTTCGCCGGGGCCATCGGGGTTGCCTACATGCTCTGCATCGTCATGCTGGTCGGCTACACGTACGCTTTCATGCAAAACGTCATCCAGTCCTCGGCCCGCGGGGAGCAGGCCATGCCCGATTGGCCGGAGATCTCAGCCTTTTGGGACGATATGGTGGTTCCATTCTTTCAGTTCGCTTCCATCTGGCTCCTTTGTCTGGGGCCCGGAATCGCACTCATGCTGTTCTGGAAGTCGCCGCTGGCGGGCGTGCCGCTGTTGTTGCTGGGGCTGTTCTGTCTGCCGATGGCCATCCTCACCGTGGCCATGGCTGACAGCATCACGGGGCTGAATCCCTTCATCATTTTTTCCGGGATTGGCAAGGTTCCGCTCCCCTATCTGGCCACCTGCGGGATATTCCTCGTGGTCATTGCCGTGACGCATGGCATCCAGATGCTGCTGAAATGGACCGGCGTCCCCATCCTGCCCACGGTCATCAGCACCTTCATCAGCCTCTATGGACTCACCGTCGAGATGCGCCTGCTGGGGCTGCTTTATTACACCAACAAGGCCAGGCTGGCGTGGTTTGAATGAGACCGGGCACACGCGGGTAATGGGCAGCGCAGTTCACGCTTCGATTTTAATCCGGTCCATTTCCATTCCTTTTCCGCCAGACCGGCAACGCTTCCTTGACTCCGCGCACACAACTTTTATGCTGTGGTTTCGGATTTTTAGTTTGAAAATTTAAAAATAAATTATGAGCAAGATTGTTGATATCCAGGCGCGCGAAATTCTCGACTCGCGCGGTAACCCCACGGTGGAAGTTGATGTGACGCTGTGCTGCGGCGCGTTCGGGCGCGCGGCGGTGCCTTCCGGCGCCAGCACCGGCGAACACGAGGCCATTGAACTCCGCGACGGCGACAAAAAGCGTTTTCTCGGCAAGGGCGTGCTGAAGGCCGTAAAAAATGTCACCGACGTCATCGCCCCCAAACTGACCGGCCTCGACCCGCTCGATCAGTTGACGGTGGACGCCACCATGCTCAAGCTCGACGGGACGGAAACGAAGTCGAAGCTGGGCGCCAATGCCATCCTCGCGGTTTCGCTGGCCAATGCCAAAGCCGCCGCCGCCTCGCTCGACCAGCCGTTGTTCAAATATCTGGGCGGGCCGAATGCCAAGGTCCTGCCGGTCCCGATGGCCAACGTCATCAACGGCGGCGCGCATTCGGATGCGCCGATTGATTTTCAGGAATTCATGATCATGCCGCTCGGCCTGCCGACGTTCAGCGAAGGCCTGCGCGCCATCACCGAAACGTTTCATGCACTCAAGTCGGTGTTGAAGAAGCGCGGCCTGAGCACCGCCGTCGGCGACGAAGGAGGGTTCGCGCCCAATCTGAAGAGCGTGGAAGACGCGCTGGAGACCATCATTCAAGCCATCAAGGACGCCGGGTATCAGCCGGGCAAGGACATCTATCTCACGCTCGATCCGGCGGCGTCCGAGTTTTATGTCGGCGATTCGAAATACACCTTCAAGAAGAGCACCGGCAAGACGGTCACAGGCGACGAACTGGTGAGTTTTTATGCCAAGCTCGTCAACAAGTATCCCATCGTGAGCATCGAAGACGGCTGCGGCGAGAGCGATTGGACCACGTGGAAGAAGCTGACCGACAAGATCGGCGACAAGGTGCAGCTCGTCGGCGACGATTTGTTCGTGACCAACGTGAAGTTCCTGCAAAAGGGCATTGATACCGGCACCGCCAATTCGATTCTCGTGAAGGTGAATCAGATCGGTTCGCTCACCGAAACGCTGGACGCAGTTTCGCTCGCCCAGACGAACAAATATACGGCGGTGCTCAGCCATCGCTCGGGTGAAACCGAGGACGCGACCATTGCTGACATCGCCGTGGCGACAAACTGCGGCCAGATCAAGACCGGATCGCTCAGCCGCACGGATCGCTTGGCGAAATACAACCAGCTTCTGCGCATCGAACAATTGCTCGGCAAGAATGCGGATTATGCCGGCACCCATGCGCTGCCGAAAGTGCGATAATTCATCTGTGGCTGCGCTCATGAGCGCGCGGCCATCTTGTTAATCAGCCGCCGTCACACGCCGGCAGCCACAAATTCAGAACCGGAAGTCAGGCAACTGGCTTCCGGTTTTTTTGGTGCTGTCGTTAGAATATGGGACATCTTTTCTTCAGTTTTCGATTTCTACCCCCAAGAATTAAGGTATATTGACGGGATTCTATGCACCAACGTACTTGTTTAAGCATCAACCATTTATCCTGCGGGCGGTTTCAATCTATCGTCGGCAACATCCCGCGAAATTTGATGTCCCGCCGATTTTTAGTCTTGGGATGCCTGGCACTGTTTGCCTTGGCCTTGCCGGCTTTGGCGAATGATGACATGCTGATTTATTCGGGTTATACCAATGTCCTTTACGGCACGATGAATTACAACAACGGGTGGCAAAATTGGGGTTGGGTGCCGAATTATGTCACCAACAATCCCAATTTTAACGGCACCAATTCCATAGTGTTCGCCGCCAACAGCAGTTATCAGGCATTGGACTTGGAACATGATCCGATTGATACGACCCTCTATACGAGTCTGACGTTGTGGTTAAACGGCGGTTCCAAAGGCGGACAAACGGTTGGCATCCAGGCCGAAGCGGGTTCCGTCTGGGGAACCCAGACACAGGTGAAGGCCCCAACCAATGTCTGGCAACAATTCACATTCTCCCTGGCTTCCCTGGGTGTGGCCAACATCACCAATCTGAACGGTATCGAGATTTGGAATGGCAGCACCTTGCAATCCAATTTTTATATCGCGGCCATCACACTGGTGGCGGCACCGCCTCCCGCAACCATTCATATTGGCGTCAACGCCACGAACCCCGTGCGCACGGTGGACTCCCGGGTCTTCAGCATCAACACGGCGGCTTGGGATGGGTATCTCGATACGGCCAGCACTGTCTCGATTCTGACAAACATGAACAACCAGGCTTTGCGCTGGCCCGGTGGCAGTTGGGGCGACATCTATTTCATGACCAATCAACAAATGGGCAGCTCGTCGACGCTCAATTTCATCCACGTCGCCACCAACACCCACGCACAGGTTTATTTCATCGTCAATTACGGCAGCGGCAACACGAATCAGGCCGCCGCCTGGGTGAAGTTTTGCAATGTCACAAATCATTGCTACGTCAAATACTGGGAGGTGGGCAATGAGAATTATGGCGCCAGTTGGGAGGAGGACATCAACACCAACCTGGCGTATTTCGGCCAGGAAGTCGCGCACGATCCGTGGACCTATGCCATGCGGTTCAAGGACTATTATAGCGCGATGAAGGCGGTGGACCCGACCATCAAAATCGGTGCTGTGGCGGTGCCGGACGAGGTCTCGTACGCCAACAATACAAACCATCCGGCGGTCAATCCGGTCACCGGCACGACAAATTATGGCTGGACGGCAGTCATGCTCAACACGATGAGGACCAACGGCGCGACGCCGGATTTTCTGATCGAACACAACTACGCGCCCAGCGACGGTGATACCTATAATCTGCTTTGGACCAAATCGTGGGTGACCGATGCAGCCCGGTTGCGCCAGATATTGAATGACTATCTCGGCGGCGCCGTGGCCACCAACATTGAGCTGGTAGATACCGAGTTTGGTCCGGAAGCCGACAAACAGTGGATCAGCCTCGTGGGCGGGTTGTTCGCGGCCGACGCCATCGGGAATGTCCTGCAGACCGAATTCAATGCACTCCTCTGGTGGGATCTGCGCAACGGGCAGGCGGTCGTCACGGATTCGGACACTGCTTTGTACGGCTGGCGCACCAACAGCTCTGGCAGCTTTCTCACCGACGAGGGTATTGTGAATGGCAATGCTTCGCCGCCCAATTCCAACTTCTATCCGAGTTATTACTGCCTGAAGCTGATGCGATACTTCGCCCGGGGCGGCGATACGGTGGTGACGGTGACCAACGATTATGAGCTTCTCGGCACCTATGCCGTGCGTCGCACGAACGGGTCGTTGACCATGCTGGTGGTGAATAAAAGCTCCTACGCGAGCCTCAGCAGCGCCATCAGTCTGGCTGGTTACGTGCCGTACTCCAACGCGACCGTTTACTCGTATGGCATCCCGCAGGACAGCACGGCGCGTACCGGTATCGGATCGCTGGACATTGCGCAGACAAATTCCCCGGTCCCCGGCGCGAACTTCAGCTACACCTTTCCGCCCTATTCAGCCACGGTGCTCAGTCTTACGCCGGCAGCCCCGTCACTCGCCGTGCCAGCATCGCCGCCACCGCCGCCTGGCCAGTTCGTCTTCCAGTTGCAGGGATTGTCGGGAGTGCCGTACGTGATTCAGATGTCCACCAATCTGGCCGCGCCGAACTGGATTGCGGTTGCCACCAACACGCCGGCCAGTGGCACGCTCAACCTCACCAATCCCATGTCGTCCGCCGCCCAGTTCTATCGCGCGGTCTGGAACCCGTAAATGCTGCCATTACGCTTGTGGCAAGCAAGGTTGGGAGGCACTGATTAAATTTACGATTTGCGATTCCATCGGCAATCCATGCACATCGCGTAAATCGTATATCGTAAATAACGAGCAGAACCCCGGCAGGACGCGGCTGCTAGTTCTTCGAAGAACCGCTAGCGTAGGTTTGCATGAAACCCTGCAGCTTCAACCAGGCGATCAACTCATCGGCCATGGCGCGATCATCGGGCACGCGCGGATGGTTTGAGGTCCAGTGTTTGAAGACGAAGTGGCTGATGGCTGGGTCGGCAGCTTCAAGTTGGGTCACGGCGGATTCCCACGCCTGGCGCAACGGTTCGCTGTTCGCACCGCCAAACATGCCGCCGCGCAGGAGCACGATGTGCGCGGCCGGATATGCTGCGCGGATGGCGCGGACGAGGGCGATGTAACCGTCGGTGAAGCCGGCGGGAAAAGGCTGTCCGTGGGCTTTAGGATAGGAATCGTCGTTTTCGCCAAAATTCACGAAGACGACCTGGGGCACCCATTGCGTCAGGTCAGCGCGCAGCGAGGCGGGGTTGGGACAGGTTTTGTCCCAGACTTCGCCGGCCTTCTTGTCAACCCAGCCAGTGACGATCCCCATGCCGCTGACGGCGATGTTCCGGTAGTCGGCCGAGAACGCGCCGGCTGTCAGGGCGGCGTAACTGAAGGCGGCGTTGTGGGTGCGACGGTTGTCCCATTGATCGGTGTCACCATCTTCATTGCACGCGCCGACGGTGATCGAATCGCCGAAAAATTCCATCCGGAGCTGGTAAACCCGCGCCGGTGGGGCCCAGGCTTTTTCACCGGCGGCCAGCGTGACACCCAGAAAACATGCAGTGCCGGCATCTGCTTCACTGCGCTTGAAAAGCACGAGGTGATGACGGCCCGGGCCGAAACCGGCGAGCGTGGCGGGCGTGACCGGATCTCCTTCCCGGACTTCGACGACCGTGTTTGAGCCGTCCACGTCAGCGTTGAAAAAGCACTGGCCCTTGGCGTGGTCAAACCGCAGGCCGAGCGCATCACCCTCGAAATCAAGACTGATCCGGCTGGCCTGCCAGATGACCACCGGCGCATTGGAATCAGCAAAATCGAACCGGCCTTCGTAGTGGAAGCGCTCATCCGATGCCGGAATTTGCAGCGTCAGGCGGCTGGTTGAGAGTTCCGGCGAGGCCGTTGGCGGTCGGGCATTCTGCGTTGCGGTTGGGCGGGGTCCGAGGGTGCAGGAATCAAGCACCAGCAGCGCGAGAACGAGGCCGATGTGACGGGTGTTGAAGGGTTTCATTTGCCGGACGAATCAATACCCTTGTTTCGCCAGCCAGTAAACCACAACCATGGCAGCGATGCAGACGATCGACATCGGCAGGGCGGGGAGGAAAAACGACACCACGGTCATCACCGCGCCGCCGATAAAGGGGATGGTCGCCCGTTGTCGCCAGCCGTAGATCAAATAACCGCTGGCAACGGCTCCCCAGATGCACGAGGCCCACAGGAACTTTTGATTCATCAAATCCATGGCTGTCCCAGTATGCAACAACCTTGCCGGCCTGGCCAGTAAACGGTGAATTTCCCGGATTAATTGGCATCGGGGTGAATTTACGATCTGCGATGCACGATTTAGGAGTCCTTTCCAAAACTGAGAACAACAGGAATATCAAAAATCCTAAATCAGGACGGGGTTGTTTTCGGCACGCAACATGCTAAAATAGTTGTCGTGAGCCGTTTCTTTCAGCCCAATATCAGTCATCACGGCCGTCTGGCCCGTGGTGTCATCGGTGCGCTGTGCCTCATCGCGGGCATCATCATCGTGGACTACCGGTTGTGGTTGGGGCTGATTTTTGTGGCGGCGGGCCTGTTTGCCATTTTTGAATCCCTGCGCGGCTGGTGCCTGGTGCGCGCCTGCGGACTCAAAACCAAGCTCTAAGGCGCAAAATTCATTTCCATCGCGCCGGCTTTCCTTATCCTTGGCGTGCATGAATTTGTTGCCGTTCGAAAAATTGCCCGCGCACCGGCCGCGATCCTTTGTTCCCGCAGCCATTGACCTCGGCGACTGGGCGCACATTGCGCCGTTGTTCGACCGTTTGGAAACCCGCGCCGCGCAGATCCAAACCGCCGCCGAGTTGGAGCGCTGGCTCCAGGACTGGAGCGAACTCAGCGCCGCGCTGGACGAGGAAGCCTCCCGCCGTTACATCGCCATGACCTGCCACACCGACAGTGCTGACGCCGAACAGGCCTATCTGCATTTTGTCGAGGAGGTTGACCCGCAGCTCAAGCCGCGCCAGTTCGAGCTAGAAAAAATTTACGTCGCCCACCCGCAGCGGGAGCAATTGCCCAAGGCGCGGTTCCAGGTTTTCGACCGGGACGTGAGGAATCACGTCGAATTGTTCCGTCCGGAAAATGTGGCGCTGGAAACCGAGGAGGCCAAGCTCTGCCAGCAATATCAGAAGTTGAGCGGTTCGCTCACGGTGAACTTTCGCGGCGATGAAAAGACGCTGGTGCAGATGGGCCGTTACCTGGAGGAGCCGGACCGGGCGTTGCGGCAGGAGGCCTGGGAACTGGTGGCCAAACGGCGGTTGCAGGAGGCGGAAAAGTTCGAGGAAAATTTTGACCAGCTCATCCAACTCCGGGAGCGAATCGCCCGGGCCGCCGGCTTTAACAATTACCGTGATTACGCCTTCCGCCGGCTCGGCCGGTTCGATTACACACCGGAGGATTGCGCCCGGTTTCACGACGCGGTTGCCCGGGAAATCGTGCCCGTGGTGCGCGAACTCCAGGCCGATCGCCGGCACCAGCTGGGCCTCGACAAACTGCATCCGGGCCACCTGCGGCCCTGGGATCTGGCGGTGGACCCGCAGAACCGTCCGCCCTTGAAACCATTTGCCGGGGTGGAGGAAATGGTTTCGCGCACGCAGAATATTTTTGACCGGCTCGACGGCGGGCTCGCGGGCGGATTCAGGCAAATGGAGGACCTGCACCTCTTGGATCTGGACAATCGCAAGGGCAAGGCCCCGGGCGGTTATCAATCCACGCTGGCTGAATCGCGCCTGCCGTTCATTTTCATGAACGCGATCGGATTGCAGCGCGATGTGGAGACGATCCTGCACGAGGCCGGCCATGCGTTTCATGCGCTCGCGACGCGTGACGAGGATTTATATGCGTATCGCAGCGCGCCGATTGAATTTTGCGAAGTGGCCTCCATGAGCATGGAACTGCTCGGCAACGAATTCCTGGAGGAATTTTATCCCGCCGCCGAGGCCAACCGCGCACGCCGCACGCACCTCGAAGGCATCATCGGTTTTTTTCCTTGGATGGCGACCGTGGATGCGTTCCAGCACTGGATTTACACGCATCCGGGGCATGGCCGCGCCGAACGCGCCGCCGCGTGGCTGGAATTGATGGACCGTTTTGGCGGTGACGTGGATTGGACCGGGCACGAAGCTGCGCGGGCGCATCTGTGGCACCGGCAGTTGCACATTTTTTTGCACCCATTCTACTATGTCGAGTACGGCATTGCGCAACTCGGCGCCTTGCAGGTCTGGGCAAATTCAAAACGGGACAAGGTGAAGGCACTGGCCGATTACAAAAAATCGCTCGCGCTGGGCGGCTCCCGGCCCCTGCCGGAATTGTTTGCCGCCGCCGGCTGCCCGTTTCGATTCGACGCGGCGACGATCCGGCCGTTGATTCAACTGGCGCAGGATGAATTGAAGCAGCTTTGAGCCGGAGCAAAGGCAATTGCTTCGTCGGTTTTGGTCATTGGGTTGACACTGATTTCAACACGATTTCGCCGATATAGATGGGCGCCAGGGGATTCGCGCTGTCGGGAACCGTGACGGTGGTCTGGCCTTGGGCGATGGGAGGATGTGACCAGGGCTGGTCGCCGCCTTTGCGGGCTGAGATATTCAACGAGTATGTCCCGGGCACGACATCGTCCACGTTGAACGATCCATCCGCATTCACGGCGATGGCGTAGAATTTGCGTTGCTGGTTCAATGCCTTCCATTCCGGCGAATTGAAAAATGCCTGGGCTTCGGCCGAAGAATTGAATGAAGGCATGTTTGGCATCTGCGATGAAAGGGTGCCTTGAATGTTGGGGACTTCCCCGTCGGCGGGTGGCGTTTCAAAGCGCACCGTACCTTGCAATACCGCGCCGGAGTCGCCGAGCGTGACTTGTGTGGTCTGGCCCGATTGCACGGTGACGGAGGTGCGGTCGCTATGGGCCCAGGAATTCGGCGAGGTCTTGATCAGCCGGACAATGTCGCCGGTGCCGGGCGGAATTCTTTCAAAAGCGAATTTTCCCTGGTCATCCGTCGTGGTCTTGTAACCGTTGAAATCCGTATTGATGCCCGAGCTGTCCATGCTGAAATACAACTCCCTGCCCGCACCCGGTTGACCGCCGATTTTTAAAGTGCCTTCGATGCGGCCAAACGGCTGCAAGACCAGGGTGGGGTTGGCGCGCACCTGGTCAACGGTGGCGGAGGCAAATCCTGCATCGCCAACTGCGACCACTATCCCACCCGTTTCGGGTGGCCCGGCAAGGGCAAAACGGCCTTCGGAATCTGTGGTGGCAATTCTCTGATTTGGACTCCACGAACTGAGGTGGTTTGCCTGCAGGGATATGCCATGTCCCGGACCATCGCCGGCGAGGCCGACGGAAACTCCCGGCAACGGCGTGCCATCCGGCGCCGTGACCACGCCGCGCAGGGCGGCGCTCGGCTGGAGACGGACGGTGAGTGGCACGATGCCATTTTGCGCTTCGGGAAAGGATTGCACCTGCAGCGCGTAATCGTCGCTGGAAACCTCGATGGCGTCGTCGTCCTCCTCGTCCAAAGTCAGGGTGAACCGGCCATCAGGCGCGCCAAATGCCTGATTCTTGATCACCCCGTACAAATTCTCCGAATTGGCATCCTGTCGATGTCCGGTGCGGACGCTGAATTTCGTCACGGGCTGTCCCGTGTCCGCGTCGAGCACCTGGCCCTGCAACTGGCGCGGATGATGCAGCGTGACCGTGTTATCCTGATCGGGTGCCAACTTGGCGTTGCGTTTCCCTTCGTAACCCTCCTTGCCAAAATAAAATGGCATCGTTTCGTTCGGCGCCCCATCCCAGACAAAACGCCCGTCGTCACCCGTCGTCGCGGAAAATTCATAAGTGTGTCCAATGTCGCCGTCGCCTTCCAACAGGACACGAACGCCGGAAAGCGGAGAACCAATTTCGTCCTGAACCAATCCGCGGATGATGTGTCCGGGGGGCAACCGGAAAACAACGTCCGGCATCTCGGCCTTCACGTTGAACGATTGGCTGTCCGGTTGGCGGCCTGGCGCTTCAACACTGAAAAGCACCGGCCCTTCGCTGATGTTGCGGAAGGAGAATTTCCCCTGCACATCGGTTTTGGTTTCCTGCCGGTCGCGATAGTATTTCTTTCCGGCCCAGACCGTGGCGCTGGAAAGCGGGTTGTAATTTTCGTCGGTGACGAGTCCATGCACCTCGATGCCGCGCCGCAGGATTATTTTCAGCGTGCCGGCACGAAGCTGGCCTTCCAGCGTCCCGTTTGCGCCCACCGTGAGGTTGGTGCGGATGAAATCCGGATGGTTTACATCCAGAAAAATGTGGTCCAACAGCTGGGCGGGCAGTCCTTTCGCCTGCCAGCTGCCTTGCGCGTCGGTCGTCAGGCTTTGCGGCGGGAAATCGGCCTGTTCGCCTTTCTTGTTCATCTCCTCGCCACCGCTCCAAAATCGGTTGAGCGAGATTTTGGCTTCAGCGATTGGAGAATTACTCTCGTCCACGACGGTGCCGCCGATCTTTACGCCCGCGGCAAGCTTGAGCGTGTAAGTTGCCGGAATGATGTCGCCGGCCTTCAAATCCCAGACCATCTTGCGGCTGCCGTAATCGTCGTGCGATGCGCTCACGTCCAGCGTTTGGAGCCCGCTGTCGGGATACCGCACGAGGGCCTGGCCATTGTTGTCGGTCGTGAATTTCGGGCTGATTGCACCGGCGGCCGCGTTTTTGGAAGTGGCGGTGACCCGGGCATTTTCCAGCGGATGTCCCTCTGAGTCCTGAACTGAAAGTTGCAGTTGTCCGCCGAGTTCGGGATCGGTCATTTCCTCGGAGGTCAGATGGTCTGGACGGGTGCCGGGCTTGAGCGGATCCAGCGTGAGCGCCATCACAAACAACGCCGGGCGGGCCATGGCGCTGGCAAACTCAATGGAATCAATGATGTTTTCGGGATGCGGATTCAGGAAGGCAACCCGGTAAAGCCGCAGGGAATGGTCATTTGGGGCCGGATGCGGGCCGTTCCAGGCGACCCGGGTGAACGCGTTCGGCAATTGCGCCGGATCCTCATAAGGCATGCGCCACCAGTCGCGCATATGCACGTTGTATTGAATTGCGTTGCGTGACATCGAGCCGTCCGTGTAATGCCAGATGACGTCTGCAAACTTCTCACCGGATTGCCGGCTGCTGTACCGCGCGCCGCCCAGCAGGTACAGCGTGGCGATGTTGCTGCCGCGCTGCGTCACCCGGGCCACGCCGTCCGCGTAATTGGTTTCGGCCAGAGGGACAATGATGCGGGTGCGAAAATTGTGATTTTCCTGATCCCGTGTGGCCAGACCTTGCAGGTGAACCAGACCTTGCAGCCAGAATTCTATCCCGCCATAAACCTGCGTTCCCTGCGGCAATTCTTGAATGGCTGAATCCGATTTCTCCAGGTTTTTCTCCTCCTCGTCGATTACATTGGTCAGCGAAATGGGAATAACCGGCGGCAGTCCTTCCGTCGTTCCAGCGATCGGTTCACCGGCTGCCAGCGAGGGAGCGGGGGCGGAGTTGGTCGCGGATACTTCTGCGGCAGTGGTTGCCGCGGCAGGTCCCGGCGGTATTTCCGAGGGGTGCAGCATGAACCACAGGACCACGATCACGAACGTGATACCCGCCACAGCGAACGCAAGCACGGGTTTGGAGATGGAGTTTTTCATGCAAAAAACCAAATACCCCAAAGAATGCAGACCCTAGCGACTGGACAGGCATCTGTCTGTCCCACTCAAAAACTCAGGCTGGCCAACTGACCGGCCGTCAGACTTCGATGCCGTAGGCCTTGATTTTATTGTAGAGGGTCTGGCGGCCGATGCCGAGGCGCTTGGCGGTTTCCAGCTTGTTTCCGCCGGTTTCCTTGAGCGTCTGGATGATGGCGTTGCGTTCCACCCCTTCAAGCAGGGTGAAACTGGTGTCGCTGCCTTCGGCCGAGGATCCGCTTTTAACGTTGGTGACGGAAAGCACCGACACGTCTACTTCGGGGCCCTCGTTCAGGAGGACGGCGCGCTGCACTTCGTTCTGCAACTGCCGGACGTTGCCCGGCCACTCAAACCCGGTCAACCGTTCGACGGCCCCCGGGGTAAAACCGTTGATCACGTGATTGGCCTGGGCTGCGAACCTCTTTAGAAATGCGGACGCCAGCGGCATGATGTCCTCGCGGCGTTCGCGCAGCGGCGGCAAATGAACCGAGATGGCGCTGATGCGGTAATAAAGATCCTCGCGTAGTTTGCCGTCTTTTATGGCTTCGTCGGGTTTGCGGTTGGTGGAGGCGATGAGCCGGCAGTTGGTTTTGTAGCTGACCTTGCCCCCGACCGGACGGACTTCCTGGTCCTGGAGGACGCGCAGCAGCTTGCTTTGCGTGTCGATGGGCATTTCGGAGATTTCATCGAGCAGCAGCGTGCCGCCTTCGGCCTGGCGGAAAAGTCCCTCGCGGTCGCTGTGCGCGCCGGTGAACGCGCCTTTGACCGAGCCGAACAGTTCGCTTTCAATCAGCTCGCGGGGCAGGGCGGCGCAATTGATTTTGATGATCTTGTTTTTGCTGCGCGGACTGAGCGCGTGGATCAGGTCGGCAATGACCTCCTTGCCCGTGCCGCTTTCCCCGGTGATGAGCACGGTGACGTCGCTGGGGGCGATGCGTTCGACGGTGCGCACTACATCCTGCATGGCGCTGCTGCGGAAAATCGGCGAGGCTGTGCCGCTCATGGTTTCGAGCGCGCGACGAAGCGTGTTGTTTTCCTGGTTCTGCTCCTTGCGCTCGATGGCGCATTTCACATCGGCCAGCAGCTTTTCATTTTCAAACGGCTTGGCGAGAAAATTGTAGGCGCCGCCGCGGCCGGCCTCCACGGCCATGCTGATTGTGCCGTGGCCGGTGAGCACGATGACCTCGGTGTCGGGCCAGCGTTTTTTGACCTGGGGCAGCAATTCCAGACCATCGGCATCCGGCAATTTCACGTCGAGCAGCACCACGTCGGGCGGAGGCTGGGAAAAGGCCTTTTGCAGGGTCGCCCCATTGGCTGCCTGGGCAACGTCGTAATGGTCTTCGAGCACCGAGGTGAGCAAATTTCGCAAATCCGCCTCGTCGTCCACGATGAGAATTTTGGCTTTCATGTTTTCCATCTCCGCCTGCACGCTTCGATAAACCGGCGAAAAATGGCCCGGTGTTCGGCGTACTTTTCGGTCAATCGTTCAGGATGAAATTGCACACTCAACAAAAACGGCATCCGCCGCGCTGCTTCAGGTTCCAATTCCATCGCCTCGACTACTCCATCCTGCGTCCGGGCCACCGCCCTCAGCGGCCCCGCCGGTTCCAAAACCGCCTGATGGTGCGAACTGTTTACACGTAAAATCCGCTTCCCGACTATCTTGGCGAGTAATGAACCGGTTGTCAACGGGACTTCATGAACTAATTCACCCGCTTTGTCCATACGTTGATGGTTTAATGCCCCGGGTATCTGGCGGCGGATGTCCGCAATCAACCGGCCGCCCAGCGCGATGTTCAACAATTGATGCCCCCGGCAAATGGCCAGCAGCGGTTTGCACTGGCGAAAGGTCTCATCAATCAAAACCAGCTCGCGCCAGTCCCGCCCGCCACCGTCCGGCGTGGGTTCGACAGTCCGCCGCACCGCCCGCGGAAGATGCCGGTCGTACAAATCAGGATTGATGTCGTCCCCGCCGGTCAAGAGCACCCCGTCCGCGCGCCGGACGACTTCGGCCAGTCTTTGCCGGTCGGTCGTCGTGGGCACTGTGACGGGAACACCGCCGGCTTGAAGCACGGCATTTTCGTATTTAACCGAAAGGCTGACGGACAGGTCATGAAATTCAACCCCGCGTTTTTCAATGCTCGGAGAAACAATAATCAACGGCGATTTGGCCATCCGCACGCAATATAAAGGGGAGGATTTTCTTTGTCATTGAAAAATGAGCCCGTTTTTGCTTAACTAATTGAGATTTAGCAATTTGCAACATTTTCAGCCGTTTCAATGGTCTGGCCTGGTTCATGCTAAAGGTCTGGCATGAGACTGGATACGGGTAAAGTGAATCGAAGTGGCGTTTACTATCTGATAAACACGGTAACCCCTATCAATCATGCATCAAAAGCCGAATTGGACGCCTTTGGTACGGTGGTTGTTGTTGTCCTGTTATTGGGAGTCGTGTCCTTGGTTAAGCTGGTACTGGGCTGGGCTTGAACCAGTCACCGGGGATTGGGTGGTGCCATTGTTGGGTAACGGGCGTTTGGGAAAACGGGCGTGGCGGTCCCGTTTCATCGGATCTTCACCTCGGGAAATTTTTCACGAATCCGCCGGCGGACGTGCTCCTCGTGTTCCGGCTGCAAACGGCGGCGGGTGATGAGCCGCTGCACCGCGTCCAGCAATTCCAGCCAGTCCTCAAGCGGCGGTTCCGGCACGGGTTGCCATTGGTCAAAACGCTTTTTGCGCTGGAAGAAAAGCCACTCGCGGCTCACCCGCTGGACATACACCTGCAGCTTCACCCCCTCGTCGTTCACCCGTTTCCAACTGATTTCAGCTTTGGGCATGATGTTTTAGGTC
>Ga0181522_10000458_pt1 | contig 30621 bp, 26 predicted proteins | sample PEATcosm2014_Bin_27_FD_121103 | JGI IMG/M metagenome (GOLD analysis project Ga0181522, IMG submission 121103) | Peatland microbial communities from MTU Mesocosm Facility, Houghton, MI, USA - PEATcosm2014_Bin05_10_metaG | ecosystem: Environmental > Terrestrial > Soil > Wetlands > Peat | place...
CCGCCGAGGCCCATCCCGAGGTCCGCTTCCTGGCACTGTCGGTCTCAGACGCCGCCGAGGACGTGATCGCCGTCATCAGGGCCGGCGCCCGCGGCTACGTGACCAAGTCCATCTCCGCCGAGGAGCTGGCCGACGCCGTCAGGCGCGTCGCTGGCGGTGACGCCGTCTTCTCACCGCGCCTGGCCGGCTTCGTCCTGGATGCCTTCGCCGCCGGCCCCGCGGCGATCGACGCGCAGGCTCCGGATCCCTGCGACCCCCAGCTCGACCAGCTGACCGCCCGTGAGCGCGAGGTGCTGCGCCACATCGCCCGCGGCTACCTCTACAAGGAGGTCGCCCACAGCCTCGGCATCTCCGTCAAGACCGTCGAGGCCCACGTCTCGGCCGTCCTGCGCAAGCTGCAGCTCTCCAGCCGCCACGAGCTCAGCCGCTGGGCCGTACAGAGGCGGCTGGTCAGCCTCGACGGGCCCGACCGTTGATCCTGTACTACGCAGTACGATATAACGGCTTGCGTACTAGGCGCCCCTAAGGGCAATCCCCGATTGTGCGGGCCGCGGGCACGCGCAAGGGTTAGCGAGCACACTCCGTCTTTCGCCATCCACCCGAGCAGGAGGGACATGGACACCACCACCGACGGCGCTGGAGCACAGACCCCGGCGATCCAGACGAGCGGACTGACCAAGCGCTTCGGCGAGCGCGCGGCCATCGACGGCGTGGACCTCTTCGTTCCGCGCGGCGTGGCCTTCGGCTTCCTCGGCCCCAACGGCGCCGGCAAGACGACCTTGATCCGCACCCTCCTTGGCCTGACGCACGCCAGCGCCGGCACCATGCACATGCTGGGGCACCCCGTTCCGGCCGAGCGCGACCAGGCTCTGCAGCGGGTCGGTGCGATCGTCGAGGAGCCGCGCTTTCACATGCACCTGACGGGGCGCGAGAACCTGCGCGTCGTGGCTGCTGTGCGCGGCCCGGAGGTGGCAGCCCGCATCGAGCCGGCGCTGGATCGGGTCGGCCTCAGCGACAGGGCCACCGACAAGGTCAAGAGCTACTCGATGGGGATGCGCCAGCGCCTGGGCGTCGCCCGCTGCCTGCTGGCCGACCCGCTGCTGCTGATCCTCGACGAGCCCACCAACGGCCTCGATCCGGCCGGCATCCAGGAGTTCAGGGAGATGATCAGGGCGATGGTCGAGCAGGAGGGACGGACCGTCTTCGTCTCCTCGCACCTCCTCGACGAGGTCGAAAAGACCTGCGACGCGGCCGCGATCGTGGACCGCGGCAAGGTGGTCGTGCAGGGCGCCATGGCCGAACTGGCGGCCGGCGGCAAACCCCGCCACGAGCTGCTGCTGAACGTCGATGCGAGCGAGCGCGCCCTCAGCATCCTGCAGGGCAGCGACCTGGTCGCGGAGGCCACCGCGGGCGGCGAAGGCGAGCTGCGGGTGGTGCTGGTCGGGGAGGCGGCCTCCGCTGCCGCCGTCAACGCGATGCTCGTCGGAGCGGGCGTCGGCGTGATGCGCCTGGAGCCCGTCCGCCACAGCCTCGAGCAGCGCTTCCTGGAGATAACGACACGGCTTGAAGGCCACAGCGACCGCACGGAGGTGCACGCATGAACGCCACCGTCGCCATGCAGATGACGGGCGCGGACTTCCTGAAGCTCCGCAAGCGTTGGGTGACCCTGATCTGGTCGCTCGTGCTGACCCTGCTGCCGCTGCTGCTGTACTTCATCATCAGCGCCGCCCAGCACTCCTCCAGTCCGCAGGAACACGCTCCCGCAGGCGGCGTCAACGGCTTTCAGGACTCACTGCGGATCCTGGCGCTGTTCTTCGGGCCGCTGGCCGCGATCCTGGTCGGCTCCGACGCCGGCGCCGGGGACTCCACCGCCGGGGTGTTCCGGGATCTCGTCGTGACGGGCCGCTCGCGCGTGGCGCTGTTCGCCACCCGCGTCCCCGCGGCGCTCGCCCTGACCTGGCTGATCGTGATCTTCGCCTACGCGCTGTCGATCGTGGGCACGTTCGCCTTCGCCGACGGCTCGCCCACGCCCAGCTTCGCCGACGTGCTCAACGGCTTCGGCTTCACGCTGCTCTCGACAGGAGTGGTCTGCGCCATCGCCGTGGGACTGGCGTCGCTGACGACCTCCCGTCCGGCCACGCTCGTGGCGCTGATCGGCTGGCAGCTGGTGGCGAGCCCGATCCTCACCAACATCAGCTCCCTGGGCAGCGCCCGCAAGCTGGTGCTGCGGGAAGCGATCGCGCACTTCAGCCCCGTCAACCTCGACGGCGGGGGCGGTCACGGCCCGGCTCGCGGAGGAGCCGTGACGATGGGCTCGGCCACGGCCATCGTCGTCATGCTCGTGTGGCTGGTCGTCTTCCTGGCACTCGGCGCCTGGAGAACGCGGACGATGGACGCCTGACCGATGGTTGGAACCGATGCGCAACATGCACTTCCGCCGCGACAGGTAGCCTCGGAGCGGATGGCCGACCCCGGACAGGCTCAGGACATCGTCCTCGCAAGCGACCTGACGAAGCGCTACGGCGAGGGGGAGGCGGCTGTCGACGCGCTGGCCGGCGTGAGCGTCGCATTCCCCGAGAAGCGCTTCGCGGCGATCATGGGCCCGTCCGGGTCTGGCAAGTCGACGTTGATGCACATCCTGGCGGGCCTGGACCGCCCCAGCTCCGGAACGGTCTCGCTGGCCGGAACGGAGCTCACGGGCCTGCAGGACAAGGCCCTGACGCAGCTGCGGCGAGACCGCATCGGCTTCATCTTCCAGACCTTCAACCTGCTGCCTGTCCTGAACGCCGAAGAGAACATCCTGCTGCCGCTGTCGATCGCGGGGCGGGAGCCGGACCGGGAGTGGTTTCAGACGCTCATCGACACCGTCGGCATCGGCGATCGCCTGACCCACCGGCCCGCCGAGCTGTCGGGTGGGCAGCAGCAGCGTGTCGCGGTCGCGCGGGCGCTCGTCTCGCGGCCCTCCGTCGTGTTCGCCGACGAGCCCTCCGGCAACCTCGACTCGAAATCCTCCAACGAGGTGCTGCACCTGCTGCGCCAGGCCGTCGACGAGTTCGGGCAGACAGTCGTCATGGTCACCCACGACGCCCATGCAGCCTCCTTCGCGGACAGGCTGCTGCTGCTTGCCGACGGCAGGATCGTCCACGACGGGGAGGCGATGAGCACCGAGCAGACGCTCGACCTCATGAAGGACCTGGGCTGATGTTCAAGCTGGTCCTGCGAGGCTTCCTGCAGCGCAAGCTCCGGGTCACCCTGACAGCTGTCGCGATCGTGCTGGGCGTCGCCCTGATGGCCGGCACCTACATCCTCACGGACACGATCAACAACTCCTTCGCGACGATCTTCCAGACGGCCAGCGCGGGCCACGACGTCGTCGTGACGCCGACGCAGGTGCTGGGCCGCCGGGTGCGGGCGCAGACCTCGCCGGTCACCCAGGGGATGCTCGAAACGGTGCAGCGGACGCCTGGGGTGGCGCAGGCCAGCGGCTCCATCTTCACTCCGGGCACGTTCCTGAACATGAAGCGGGAACGGCTGACGACGACAAACGCGCCGGCCTTCATCGGCTCGCTGGTGCCCTCTCACTTCGAGTCCTTCAAGCCCGTCAGGGGCAGCTTTCCTCAGAACGCCGGCCAGGTCGCGATCGACGAGGCGACGGCCCAGCGCGCCGGCCTGCACGTCGGCCAGCAGATCATCGTCGCGGGCAGTGCCGCGACGGGGACCTACACGATCGTCGGAATCCTCAAGTTCGGCGGCGGCGAATCCTTTGGTGGTGCCGGGGCGGCGCTGTTCGTGCCCGCGGAGGCGCAGCGGCTGCTCGGTGAGACTGGCCGCTATGACCAGATCGACGTGGCGGCCCAGCACGGCGTCACGCCCGGCGAGCTGCGCGACCGCATCCGCAAGGAGCTGCCCGCGACAGTCGACGTCCGCACGGGCGCAGAACAGGCCAAAAAGGACACGTCAGACCTGGAAAACAACCTCGGCTTCCTGCGCACGTTCCTGCTGATCTTCGCCTACGTAGCACTGGTCGTCGGCGCCTTCATCATCTTCAACACCTTCTCGATCACGGTCGCCCAGCGCACGCGGGAGTTCGGGCTGCTGCGCACCCTCGGCGGCTCCCGCGCCCAGGTGCTGCGGTCGGTCGTCTACGAAGGCCTGATGCTCGGCGTGCTGGGCGGGGTGCTCGGGCTGCTGGCGGGGATCGGCATCGCCCCGGCCCTCGATCAGCTGTTCAAGGCCTTCGGAGCAGACCTGCCCGACTCGGGCACGGTCATCGAGAGCCGCACCGTGATCGTCTCGATCCTGGTCGGGGTCGGCGTCACCGTCGCGGCCGGGTTGCCGCCGGCGCTGAGGGCGACACGTGTCCCGCCGCTGGCGGCGATGCGAGAGGGAGTCTCCACGCCCCGCGGCGTCCGCACCGGCGTCGGGGTGCTGATCCGCGCCGTCATCTTCGCCGTCGTCGGCTTCGGGCTCGCTGCTCTGCTCAGCTCCCCCGCCGTCGGCGTGATCGCATTCGTGGGACTCTCGATCTATGTGACCGTGATGCTGGCCGGGCTGGTCCGCGGCGATCGACCTGCCCGCCATCGCATCGTCTCGGCTCTGGGCCGCGCCCTCGGCTCGCTCGTGCGCTGGCGGGGCATTACCGGCCGCTTGGCCGAGGAGAACTCGATCCGCCAGCCGGGACGGACGATGGTCACAGCGATGGCTCTCACCGTCGGCCTGGCGCTGGTCGCCTTCGTGGCCGTCCTGGCGGACGGCTTCAAGGCCACGATCGACCATGCCGTGGACAGCTCCTTCGCGGGCGACCTGATCGTCGAGAACTCCCAGTCCGGCAACGAACAGGGAATCCCGACGGGGGTCGCCAAGGCCCTGCGCACCGTGCACGGCGTGTCCGGCGTGACGGCGATCGCCTTCAGCATCGGGCGGCCGCGCGGCACGAGCAGCAACGAAACCGTGACAGCCGTGGAACCGGAATCGTTCGCGAAGGTCTACAAGCCGGAATGGAAGCACGGCTCGATCGCCACGCTGAGCGGACTGAGTGGCAACGGCGCCGTCGTCACCGAAGGCTTCGCCAAGAAGCGCCACCTCCACGTCGGCTCGACCTTCACGATGCTGACGCCGACAGGCCGGGATGTGACGCTGTCAACGCGCGGGATCATCGCCGAAAACGCGGGTCTGCTGGGAGGGGTCACGGTCGCCCGTACGCTGGCCGCCTCCGCCTTCGGACAGCGCGAAGACGCCGTGGACTTCGTCAGCTACGCGCCCGGCGCCGGCAACGCCCAGGTGCAGCCCGCCGTCGACCGCCTGCTCAAGGCCTCATACCCGCAGACGCGCTCACGCACGGCAGCCCAGTTCAAGCAGGACCTGGCAGGCCAGATCAACAGCCTGCTGACGCTCATCTACGTGCTGCTGGCGCTGTCGGTCATCGTGTCGCTGTTCGGCATCGTCAACACCCTGATCCTCTCGATCTACGAGCGCACCAGGGAGCTAGGGATGATGCGGGCCATCGGCACCTCCCGCCGCCAGATCCGTCAGATGATCCGCTACGAGTCCGTCATCACCTCGATGATCGGCGGGGTGCTGGGGCTCGTGATCGGAGTCGTCGGCGCCGTCCTGACGACGACCTTCGCCCTGTCGGGCTCCAGCTACGTGCAGGCGATCCCCTATGGCACCCTGGTCGTGCTGCTGTTCGTGGCGGCCCTCGCGGGAGTGCTGGCGGCACAACTGCCGGCGCGGCGAGCAGCGCGGCTGGACATGCTCAGTGCGCTGGCGACGGAGTGAGCGCACGGGCCGTCCGGCTCCCGGCCGCGGCCCGGGCGGACGCTAAGCTCACCGCCAATGGCATCCGGTACCGCTGAGCAAGACAACGACCTGCAAGCGGCAGCCTGGGACCTCGAGCCGCTCGTCGGGGGCGAGGGAGAGGAGGGCGTGCGCAGCCGCATGGCGCAGGCCACCGAGCGGGCGACCGCATTCTCAGGGCGCCACGCAGGCAAGCTGGCCGAGCTCGACGCCGCTGGCCTGGCAGAGGCCATGCACGAGCTGGCCGAGATCCAGGAGCTGGTGGCCCGGGCCGGCTACTACGCGGGCCTGCGCTTCTCGACGGACACGGCGGACCCGGCCAACGGCGCCCTCATGCAGTGGGTGCAGGAGCAGGAGACCAGGATCGAGACGACACTGCTCTTCTTCGAGCTGGAGTGGGCGGCCCTGGAGGACGGGCAGGCCGAGGCGCTGCTGGCCGGAGAGGGCCTGGACTTCTGCCGCCACCACCTGCGCAACGTGCGCCGCTACCGCGAGCACCTTCTGAGCGAGCCGGAGGAGCGGATCATGACCGAGAAGAGCCTCACGGGTGCCGGCGCCTGGACGAGGCTCTTCGAGGAGCTGACGTCGGTGATCGAGGTGCAGTTGCCAGAGGGCGCGGGCGAGGGCGACGGGCCTGTCTCGCTGGAGGTCGCCATGAGCAGGCTCTCCTCGGCGGACCGGGACGTGCGCCGCTCGACGGCGGAGGCGGTCACGAGGGCCCTGGCGCCGGGCCTGCGCACGCGGGCCTATCTCTTCAACACGCTGCTGGCCGACAAGGCGACGGACGACAGGCTGCGCCGCTACGAGCACTGGCTGGCTGCCCGCAACCTCGCCAACGAGGCATCCGACGAGTCGGTGGCTGCGCTGGTGGAGGCAGTACGGGGCCGCTATGAGATCGCCAGGCGCTGGTACAGGCTGAAGGCGCGGCTGCTGGGCGTGGAGCGCCTGGCAGACTACGACCGCCTGGCGTCGGTGACGGAGGACGAGGCGACCTACGGCTACGCCCAGGCCAAGGAGATCGTCCAGGACTGCTATTCGAGCTTCTCGGAGGAGCTGGGCGGACTGGTGGGCCGCTTCTTCGCGGAGCAGCGCATCGACGCGCCCGTCAGGCCGGCCAAGCGGGGCGGCGCCTTCTGCGCCGGCACGGTCCCCTCCGAGTTCCCCTACGTCCTGCTCAACTACACCTCCAAACGCCGCGACGTGCTGACGCTGGCCCACGAGCTCGGTCACGGCGTGCACTTCGCCCTCGCCGCCAGGCAGGGCATCTACCACCAGCACACCCCGCTGACGCTGGCCGAGACGGCCTCCGTGTTCGGCGAGACGATCGTGTTCGGGAAACTGCTGGAGGAAGACTCCGCGCCGGCCTCGCGGCTGGCCCTGCTGGCGGCGAACCTCGAGGACACGATCGCGACGGTCTTCCGCCAGGTCGCAATGAACCGCTTCGAGGCGCTCGTCCACACCGAGCGGCGCGAGCGCGGCGAGATCTCGGTCGAGCGCTTCGGCGAGCTGTGGGCGGAGAGCCAGGGGGAGATGCTGGGCGACTCCGTCGAGCTCACCGACGGCTATCGCTCGTGGTGGTCCTACATTCCCCACTTCATCGGCAGCCCCGGCTACGTCTACGCCTACGCCTACGGCCAGCTGCTGGCCCTGTCCGTGTACGAGCTTTACGAGGAGCAGGGGCAGGAGATGGTGCCGCGCTACCTGCAGATGCTCTCCGCGGGTGGCTCCAAAAAGCCCGAGGAGATCGCGGCCATCGTCGGCATCGACTTGGCCGACCCTGGCTTCTGGGAGGCCGGACTGGACCTGGTCGAGCGCCAGCTGACGCAGGCCGAAGAGGCTGCACAGGCGTCGGGGCGCCTGTAGTCGGGAGCTCAGGCGGGCACTGGCGCGTTCTGCTCGTGCCAGGCGTTCAGTGCGTCGAGTGCGGCATCCACGACGCGCCCCCGGAAGGTCGCCGCGTCGTTGGCGTGCGGCAGCGGCTCCTCGGGGACAGGCACCTCGAGGAACTCGCAGAGCGGCTCCCAGCCTTCGGTGACCTTCCAGACGAGCAGCCGCTCGGGCGCGACGGCGGCGCGGACGGCGTCGTTGTGGGCCTGCATCTGCGAGGCCATCTGCTCGGGCGTGTCGCCGTCCCCGAAGGGGGAGCGGTCGCTCCAGAGCATGCGGTCAACCAGCTCCAGGTAGCGGCGCCAGCGCGGGTCGATCTCCCGCCGCGCGTCGGAGAGATGGCGGATCAGGGAGTCGCCGCGCGTGAAGTTCCAGATCGTCTCCCGGTAGCTGTGCTCCCACGCATCGGGGTCGCGGACGCTGAGCAGGACCTTCGCCTCGGGGTGACGTTCAGACAGCTCGCGGTAGAAGAAGCCACCGGGCCAGTCGACCGTCGAGCTGTGGCCGGCGAAGATCTCCTCGAAGACGTCCTCCCCGTCCAGCGCCCGGTGCCACAGCTCGACCGCATTCAGGTCGGAGATCAGGTTGACCCAGTGGTAGCAGGGCCCGAGGCCGAGCTGCTCGAGGGCAAGCTTCTGGGTCAGCGTGCCCGTGCGGGGAAGGCCGGCACCGATCACATGCATGTGGGTCTCCATCTGTAGCTGGTCAAGCCCGGCATCATCGCGCAAGGGCTCGTAAGAAATGGCGAAGTATCCCCCGCCGCAGGCCCGCTGGAGCAGGCGGGGCCAGCTCGAAGTGGTATCTACCTATGTGCCGGTGAGCAGCGTGCCAGCAGAACAGCCGACGGCCAGCTGGCCATCCGCGATCGACCTTCCCGTTGCCGGTCGCTGGACCCGTCACGTGAGGCGTGCGAAGCGCACTGAGCATCTGCCGAGGATCGCCGGCCTCGCTGTCCTGCATGAGCACGGCCCGACCTCCCAGGACCGGGCACTCGAGCGGCTGGGCTTGGCCGACGACGAGTTCGCCCAGGGCATCTTCGCCCGCGCGGGCGTCGAGCACCGCAACCTGAACCTGGGAGACGAGTTCCTCGCAAGCAGCCTGCAGGGGCGTACCGAGCAGGTCGAGCAGGATCTGCTGCGCCAGGCAGTCGCCGCCGTCGACCGTCTCGAGATCGAGCGCGGGAAGATCGGCACGGTGCTGAGCTCGAGCCTGTGCTCGCTCGGCTGTCCGAGCCTCGCACATCGCCTCATCGAGCATTACCGGCTCGACCCCTCGGTCGACAAGTACCACGTGACGGCAGTCGGTTGCGCCAGCGCAGTGCCGCTGATGAAGCTGGGCTCGCAGGTGCTGCGCGCAGACCCGTCTCGACAGGTGCTGGTCGTCGCGGCCGAGAGCATGAGCGCGATCCTGACGCCGTCCCGGCCGGGCGACCCGCGCGTGAAGACGATCGGCTCCGCGATCTTCGGAGACGGCTGCGCTGCAGCCCTGTTGAGCTGCGATCGGGATGCGCCCGGGCCGGCGGTAGCCGCTGTCCGGGTGCACCAGGTACCGGGAACGCTGGACGCAGTCAAGCTCACCGTCGACGACCGCGACAGCCATCTCGACCTCGACCGCGAGCTGCCCGCGATCGCGGCGGCCGAGCTCCCCGACCTCGTCGACCGGTTCCTGCAAGAGAACGGGCTGACCCGTCAGGCCATAGATCACTGGATGCTGCATCCGGGAGGGCGGCGCGTCGTCGAAGAAGCGCGGGACGCGCTCGGCCTGGGCGACGATGACGTGGAGGTCAGCTGGCGTGCCCTGGCCGGGCACGGCAACGTCGGCACCCCCTCGATCTTCTACGTCCTGCAGGACACCATCGACCGGCGCAGGCCGGAGCCTGGAGACCTCGGCCTGGCCGTGACGATCGGTCCCGGCGTGTCGATCGGCCTGATGCTCCTCGCCTTCTGAGCTGGGCTGGCCGGCCCGCTGCCGATCAGAACAGCCCGAGCGCCGAGCCGGTGTGCCTGACCAGCTCGAAGAGGGGCTGCGGCACGATCCCGAAGAACAGCGTCCCGGCGCCGGCCAGCACGGCCACCAGCGTCAGCTCCCACTGCGGGCCGGTCTCGGCGAGGGCCTCTCCATCCCCGTCCAGCTCCGGCGATCCTCCGGCCAGCGCCGGCAGCCCGCCCGGGCCGCGGCTCTCGGTCGTGGTGGCCTCGGGCGCGTCCCGCATCCACATGGCTGCGATCACGGGCAGGTAGTAGCCCAGGGAGATCATCGAGCCGACGACGATGATCACCCCGAGCCAGGCGTAGCCGCCTTCGACGGCGGCCTCGATCAGGTAGACCTTGCCGATCAGCCCGGCGGTGGCCGGGATGCCTGCCAGGCCGAGCATCGAAAGGGTCATCGGCCATGCCAGCAGGGGACGGGTGCGACCGAGACCGGCCACGGAGGCCAGCGTGTCGCCGAGGCCCGTTTCGCGCTCGCGGGCGACGATCACGGCGAAGGAGGCCATGTTCATGATCAGGTAGACGGCCAGGTAGAGGACCGTCGCCTGCACGCCGAGCTTGGACGCCACGACGATCCCGGCCAGCATGTAGCCGGCCTGGGCCACGGAGGAGTAGGCCAGCATCCGCTTCAGGGAGGACTGCCCGAGCGCGCCGACGTTGCCGACGAGGATCGTGATCGTGGCGAGGGCGGCCAGCGCCGGCGCCCAACTGCTGGACGCGTTGATCAGGGCCACGTCGAAGAAGCGGATGAAGACGCCGAGGGCCGCGACCTTCGTCGTCACGGCCATGAAGGCCGTGATCGGGGTCGGGGCGCCCTCGTAGACGTCGGGCGTCCACTGGTGGAAGGGCGCGACGGAGGCCTTGAAGCAGAGGCCGGCCACGCACAGGGCGATGCCCGTCAGCATCAGCGGGTCGGTGGCGAGGCTGCCGTTGCCCAGTGCCGCCGAGATGCCGGCGAAGTCGGTCGTGCCGGTCGCGCCGTAGATCATCGCCAGCCCGTACAGCAGCGTCGCCGAGCCGACCGAGCCGACGATCAGGTACTTCAGCCCCGACTCCAGGGAGTGCTCGCGGCGCAGTTCCGTGGCGCACAGCACGTACAGGGGGATCGACAGGAGCTCCAGGCCGAGGAACAGGGCGACGGTGTTCTGGGCCGCCGCCAGCAGCGACATGCCGCCGATCGAGGTCAGCAGCAGCGCGTGGAACTCGCCGTGGGCGGCTTCATGGGCGGCTACGGAGCGCCAGGCCAGCAGCACGGCGCAGATGCCTCCCGCGATCAGGATCAGGTTCAGCGTCAGCGACAGCGGGTCGATGCGCAGGGCTCCCGAGACGATCGACTTCTGTTCTCCCCACTGCCAGATCGTCAGGCCGAGCGCCGCGCCCAGCGCTCCCACCGTCAGGGCCGGGACGAGCTGGGAGCGAACCCAGCGCGAGCCGAGCAGGCCGAAGATCAGCACGACGGCGCCGCCGCCGAGCAGTGCGATCAGCGGCGAGAGGCCGGCGAAGTCGACGTGGGGGCCTTTGAGGGTGGCGAGGAGTGTGGTCATGTCATTCGCTCCCTGCCGCGTTGAAGATCGTCGTGCAGTCGGTCACGACATGCCCGTCGGTCGTCTGCGCCGATTCCTGGTGGCAGCCCGCCGGCAGCGAAGCCAGCAGGCTCGACTGCCCCGTCTCCGCGCTGACGATCCCCACGGCGCCCTTCACGGACCCTTCGCTGCGGTGCAGCGCGAGCTGCGGGTAGAGCGCCAGGAAGACGATCACGCTCAGCACGGGCACGAGCACGACACGATCGCTCCCGGCGATCTCGAACGACTCGACCCCGGCTCCGACGCGGTTGTGCATCGCCCGGATGAACAGGCGCAGCGCGTAGACGCTTGCCATGACCACGCCGCTGAAGGCGATGATCGCGATCGCCAGCTTGGCTTTGAAGACGCCCAGCAGGATCAGGAACTCGCCGACGAAGTTGGAGGAGCCGGGGATCGCCAGGGTGGCCAGCGCGACGACCAGGAAGAGGCTCGCCAGCACGGGCGCCCGGAAGGCGATGCCGCCCATCTGCCTGATGTCTTCCGATCCGCCTGCCCGCTGCGCCAGCAGGCCGACGATGAACAGCAGCGGCGCCACGACCAGGCCGTGGTTGAGCATCTGCAGCAGGGCGCCCTGCGCGCCCTGGGGGTTCAGGGCGAAGATGCCGAGCGTGATGAAGCCCATCTGGGCGACCGAGGAGTAGCCGGCGATCAGGCGGGCGTCCGTCTGGCTGAAGGCCTGCATCGAGCCGTACAGGATCGAGACGAGGGCGATCAGCAGCATCAGCGTCTGGAAGTGCACGGCCGCCTGTGGGAACAGCGGCAGCACGATCGCCAGGAAGCCGTAGGCGCCGACCTTCGAGAGGACCCCCGAGAAGACCATCAGGACCTCCGTGGGCATTGCCCTATACCCGTCCGGCATCCAGCCGTGCAGCGGGAAGGCCGGCATCTTCACGAGGAAGGCGGCGGCGAACAGCAGGAAGATCCACTCCTGCGTGCCGGTGCCGAGCGGGTTGGCTTTCAGGGAGCTGTAGGCGAAGTCGGCGTGGCCGCCGTGGGCGCTGAGCACGCCGGTGGCGACTGCTCCCGCCAGCATCAGCAGCGAGCCGACGAGGGTGTAGATGACGAGCTTGATCGTGGCCCGCACACGCGTGGAGCCCTCCGGGTCTCGCCCCCACGTGCCGATCAGGAAGTAGAAGGGGATCAGCATCAAATCGAAGAAGGCCACGAACAGGATCAGGTCCTGGGCCAGGAAGGCGCCGAGCACGGCCGACTCGGCCAGGGCCATCTGGAAGAAGAACAGGCGCGGGCGCTCGGGCGGGCCGGAGGAGCGCAGGTTCGACGCCAGGATCGCGGCCGAGAAGAGCAGCCCCGTCATCGCCACCAGGAAGACGTTCAGGCCGGTCAACCCGAGCTTGTAGTGGATGCCCAGGGCCGAGATCCACATCGTGTCCGTGACGTTCTGGACGCCTCCGCCGGGCTTGTATTCGGCGATGAAGTAGATCGCCAGGCCGAACGCGGCGAGCGAGCCGAGCAGCGTAAGCAGGCCGGAGGGGGAAAGGCGGCGGCCCTCCTCGTCCGAGCCCGAACCGGCGCTGGTGGGGATCAGCGCGCCGAGCAGCCCGCATGCGGCGGGCAGCCAGATCAGGATCGAAAGGGGTGGCACGTTCTCGCTCGTCTCAGCTCTGCAGGAGGAAGTAGAAGCCGACAGCCGCGACGCCCAGCACCAGCAGGGCAGCGTAGTAGCGGATGAAGCCGCTCTGCACGGCTCGCACGGCCGCCGAGCCGGCCCGCACGATGCCCGTCGTGCCGCCCGTCAACGTCTCGTCGATCACGCGCTTCTCGAAGACGTCGCGCATGAAGGCGCCCGAGGCGGCGAACGGCTTCACCACGACCGCGTCGATCAGCTCGTCGAAGTACCACTTGTTGACGAACAGCTCATAGAGCGGCGTGAAGCGCCTGCGGATGACCTCGGCGGTGCCGGGTCGGGCGACCCAGATGCGGTAGGCGAGGAAGATGCCGATCAGCGCCAGCGCGGTGCCGATCGCCAGGCCCGCGAACAGCAGGCCGTCTTTGGTGTGCGGTTCGTAGAGCTTTGACCCGGCGAAGCTCGGGCGCAGGAAGTCGTCGATTACGAAGTCCGTCTTGGGGATCTGCAGGAAGCCCGCCCCGATCGCCCCGATCGCCAGGAGGCCCATCGCGACCTTCATCGGCAGCGCTTTCTCGGCGATCGTGTGGTGGGGGCCCGGGAAGCCGACTTCCGTGTCCTCGATCTCGCCGTTGGCCGGGTTCCTCGGCACCTCCGCGTGGTGCAGGTGTCCCGCTTCGAGCTCCCGGGCCTCGGCCACGGGCTCGCCGTGGAAGGCCCTGAAGATCATCCTGAAGGTGTAGATGGCCGTCAGCAGGGCGCCGACGTAGCCGGCCACGTAGAGGATCCAGTGCCAGCCGCCCCGCTCGGCCGTCACCAGCAGGATCTCGTCCTTTGAGAAGAAGCCCGAGAAGGGGGGGACGCCCGACAGGGCCAGCCCGCCGACGATGAAGCACCCATAGGTGAAGGGCATGGCCTTGCGGAAGCCGCCCATCTTCTGAAGGGACTGCTCGCCGCCCATGGCGCCGATGATCGAGCCCGCGCCCATGAACAGCAGGGCCTTGAAGAAGGCGTGCGTCATCAGGTGGAAGAGACCGGCCGCATAGGCTCCCACCGAGACGCCCATGATCATGTAGCCGATCTGGGACATCGTCGAGTAGGCGATGACGCGCTTGATGTCCGTCTGGGCCAGGCCGATCGTGCCCGCGATCAGCAGCGTCAGGGCGCCGACGATCGCGCCCACGTCCTGGGCGGCGGGGGCCAGTTCGAAGAGGGGGTGCATGCGCGCGATCAGGTACACGCCCGCCGTCACCATCGTCGCGGCGTGGATCAGCGAGCTGACGGGCGTCGGTCCCTCCATGGCGTCCGGCAGCCACGTGTGCAGGGGGATCTGGGCCGACTTGGCGAAGGCGCCCACCAGCAGCAGGATGCAGCCCGCCGTCAGGTCCCCGTCGCCGTGCCCGAAGGCGCCGCCGGCCGTCTTGTGGAAGGTCCCGAGCAGGTCAAGCGTGCCCGTGTGCTTGAAGATGAAGTAGGTCCCGAGCACCAGGCCGACGTCGCCGACGACGTTGATCACGAACGCCTTGATCCCCGCCTTCGTGGCCGTCGTGCGCCTGTACCAGAAGGAGATCAGCAGGTAGGAGGCCGCTCCCACGAACGCCCAGCCGGCGATCAGCAGCACGAAGTTCCCGGCCAGCACCAGCAGCAGCATCGAGAAGACGAAGAAGTTCAGGTAGGAGAAGTAGCGGGTGAAGCCTTCGTCGCCCTCCATGTAGGAGATCGAGTAGAGGTGGATCAGCGTCGAGACCCCCGTGACGACGAGTATCATGAAGACCGACAGGGGATCCACCAGGATCGACATCTGCGCGTCGATGCCGGCCGTCTTCGCGTAGTCCCACAGCGAGGAGACCATCTGCCGGTGCGCCGGGTCGTGCCCCTGCAGCGAGATCAAAGCCCCGACGGCGCAAACGAACGCCAGGAAGATCGCAAACGTCCCGATCCATCCGGCGGTCCTTCCCCGCCAGCTCCTATAGCCAAGCGCGGTGAGAAGGGTGCCCGCCAGCGGGAAGGCGAGCACCAGCCAACCCCAGGTCGTAGTGCTCAAGCGACCGTCCCCATAGCTCGCAAGGCGGAGGTGCGGCGCGGCAGCGCCTGCCTGCCGCGCCAGCGGCACGCAGGCGATGACGTGTCGTGCCGGAGCCCCCTCATCCTTGGAGGTCCCTCAGCTCGTCCACGTCGATCGGCAGTTTGCGCCTGTAGATCGCCACGATCATCCCCAGCCCGATGCAGACCTCGCAGGCGGCCACGGTCATCACGACGAGCGCCATGATCTGCCCGTCGCCGTTGCCCCACATGCGCGAGAAGGCGACGAGGGCCAGGTTGGCGCCGTTGAGCATGAGCTCCAGGCAAAGCAGCACGACGAGCGGGTTGCGCCGCGTCATCACGCCGAGCGCGCCGAGCGCGAACACGATCGCCGAGACGGCCAGGTACCAGCCGATCGTCATCCAAGCCTCTTTCCGACGCCCTCGGCCATCGTGCCAGTGGCGCGCGGCTTCAGCAGGTCCATCGGCGTGAGGCGGTCTCGCTCGGAGTCCTCCTCGCCCAGGCCGCCACGACGGCGGGCCAGCACGACCGCACCGACGGCCGCGATCAGGAGCAGGAAGGAGGCGACCTCGAAGGCCAGCAGGAAGCGGGTCAGCAGCAGCTTGCCGATGTAGGCCGGCGTCCCGTAGGTGCGCGGCCCGGGCGCGTACCCGGCGCCGTACCCGTCGACGGCCTCCAGGCCCGTCCCCAGCAGCGCGATCAGCAACTCCACCAGCAGCGCACCGCCCAGCACGGCGCCGCCCAGCCGCAGAGCAGACCCGGAGCTCTTCACCCCTCCGTGCAGTCGCTCCCCGATCGTCTCGCCCTCTCCCCCCACATAGGCGACCACGAAGACGTACAGGACCATCACGGCCCCCGCATAGACCACGACCTGCACAGCAGCCACGAACTCCGCCCGCAGCAGCAGGAACAGCACAGCCAGCGAGACCAGATGCCCGACCAAGGCCAGCACGGCATAGAAGGGATTGCGAAGAACCACAACCCCGACCGCGCCGGAAATCACCCCGATCGCAGCAATGAAGAAGAGCAGAGCGCTCACAGCGCCAACCCCCGGTCGCAGCGGCCAGCGTCCAAGCCCGCCACCCCGAAGCGCGGGAGCGGAGCATGGGCATGGCGGCGGCTGCCCGTCGCGTCAGCGACCGCAGACGGCGATATGTCCATGCGGAGCGTCATTCCCCCTCGTTTCGCAGGGGTGTCCGCTCCAAAGGCTCGGCCAGCAGCATCTCCTTGGTGAAGATGAGGTCGTCGCGGTCGTAGTCGGACATCTCGTAGTCGTGGCCCATCGTGATCGCGTCGAAGGGGCAGGCGATCTCGCAGTAGCCGCAGAAGATGCAGCGGGACAGGTTGATCTCATAGACGGCGGCGTAGCGCTCGCCGGCCGAGACGCGGTTCTCGGGCGTGTTCTCGGCGGCCACGACGCGGATGCAGTCAGACGGGCAGGCGGCTGCGCACAGCGAGCAGCCGACGCACTTCTCGAGGCCGGAGTCCTCGAAGCGGTGCAGCTTGTGGCGGCCGCGGAAGCGCGGGTAGACGGGCACCTTCTCCTCGGGGTACTGGATCGTGTTGGTGCCCTCCGCGATCCGCCCGAAGGTCGTCTTCAGTCCTCGCGCGGTCTCGCGGAAGGTCCGCCAGGTCGAGCGGGCCGCGCCCGGAGCGGGCGTGCGGGTGACCTCGATGACGTCGTCGCCGGGATTCCAGCCGGACACGTTCAGGCTCGCCTTCGCGTTGGGGTCCACGGTCGCCATCAGTGCGTCGCCACCACCACGATCGCCGTTACGAGGGTGTTCAGCGTCGCCAGCGGCAGCAGCACCTTCCAGCCGAAGCTCATCAGCTGGTCGTAGCGAAGCCTGGGCAGCGTTGCCCGCACCCAGATGAACAGGAACGTGATCAGCGACATCTTGAAGAGGACCACGAACGGGTCGACCCAGCCGGGTGGGTGGATGCCGAAGGGCAGCAGCCAGCCGCCCAGGAAGACGGTCGTGACGATCCCGGAGACGACCAGCACGTTGAGGTACTCGGCGAAGTAGTAGGAGGCGAAGCGCCCGCCTCCGTACTCGGTGTTGTAGCCGCCGACCAGCTCTGCGTCGGCCTCGGTCAGGTCGAAGGGGGCCCGGTTGGTCTCGGCGAAGCCGGCGACCAGGAAGACGATGAAGCCGACGAACTGGGGGATCAGGTACCACATGCCTTTCTGGGCCGTGACGATCCCCGTCAGGGAGAGGGTCTGCGAGGTGATGATCACGCCGACCAGCGCCATGCCCTGGGAGACCTCGTAGGAGATCAGCTGGGCGGCGCCTCGCATCGCCCCCAGGAAGGAGTACTTGGAGCCCGAGGACCAGCCGCCCAGCATGATCCCGTAGAAGGCGATGGCGCCGAAGGCGAAGACGTACAGCGGGCCGACCGAGACGTCCACGCCGTAGAGGCCCACGCGCGTGCCGAAGATGTGCTGGACGTTGCCGAAGGGGATGATCGCGAAGGCCGCCACGGCCGTCAGGATCGAGATCAGCGGCGCCACCGCGAACAGCAGCCCGACGGAGGTGGAGGGTCGCGACTGCTCCTTGGTCAGCAGCTTGAGGATGTCGGCCAGCGGCTGCAGCGCTCCGTAGGGGCCGACGCGGTTGGGCCCGTAGCGGCCCTGCATGCGACCCATGATCTTGCGCTCTGCGATCAGCACGACGGGAACCAGCTGCAGCGCGACCGCGAAGATCACGATCGACTTGACGATCTGGATCCACCATGGCTCGTAGTAGCCGACGAGGGCGAGCATCAGCCGACCAACTCCTCTGAGGCCGGCATGGAGCGCCGGCCGACTTTTTCGGTTGCCGGCATGGAGCGCCGGCCGACTCTTGCGGTTGCCGGCATGGAGCGCCGGGGGAACAGGAACTCGAGGGCGGGGGAGTGCTCGACCTCGGGCGCGTCCCAGACCGAGCGGAAGCCCGCCACGTCGCCGACGGGCGGCTCGGTGCCGAAGGCCGGTGATCCCTCGTCCACCTCGGCGCCGGCCGGGAACCTGGCTGCTCCATCGCGCTCCTGCCAGCGCACGCCGTGGCCGGCGATCTCCTCAAGGGTCAGGCCCTCGTAGAAGGGAACGGCCTCGAAGACGCGCCGGGAGGCCATGGCGCCGCTGAGGACGTCCAGGTCCAGGCCGAGGCGCAGGGCGAGCTCGGAGACGACCTGCCAGCCGGCGCGGATCTCCCCGGGGCGGGCGATGGCCGGGCGCAGTCGCTGGATGCGCCCGTCGGGGTGCACGATCGTCCCCTCCTTCTCGGGGTAGGCCTCGGCGGGGAAGACGACGCCGGCGTGCTCGGCGATCGTCTCGGTCATGAAGGAGGCGTGGGCGATCACGCTCGAGGCCCCGCCCAGGGCGCTGCGCCACAGCTCCGGGTCGGGCAGGTCGCGCAGCGGGTCGCTCTGCAGAAGGTAGAGGGCGTTCAGCTCGCCGTCGGCCAGCGCCTGGGCGATCGCGTGGGCGTCGTGGCCCTCGCCCGCGGGCTCGCCGTAGCCGGCGGTGGCGTTGGGCAGCACGCCGACCTCGCGCAGGCCGCGGCCGTTGGCGAATGCCGGTATCTCCAGCAGGCCCGATCCGTCGATCCCGGCCATGCCCAGCCGCTGGGCGATCTGCAGCAGTGCCGTGGCGGCGGCGGATGCGTCTGGGCCGGAGGTGACGCGCTCGCCGTAGAGGAGCACGACCTCGCGGGGCTCCTGGGCGTCGGGCGCCCCCCGCAGCAGCTCGACCAGGGAGTCGATCTCCTGCGCATCGGCGCCGGCCGCCTCGACCAGCCGGGCGACCTCGCCGGCGTCGGGACTGTCGGCCAGGGCGGCCGCAAGGGCCGCCAGGAAGGGCGCCGCCTGCCCGGGCGCGAAGCGGGGCGTCAGCTTCGCGTTCGCGTCGAGGGACGTCTGGCCCGGCATCGCCACGGCCAACTGCAGGCCGCGGCGGCGGATGCCCTTGCGCAGGCGCAGGTCGAGGATGGGAGCGTCGTTGACGGGGTCGGCCGCGATCACCAGCACGGCGTGGGCGAACTCCAGGTCGCTCACCTTCGCCTGAAGGGAGGGTTGGCCGAGCGCCCGGTGCAGCTCCAGCCCCAGCTTGCCTGAGCGGCGGGAGTCGAGGTGGGGGGAGGAGAGCCCCTCCCTCATCAGGCGCGAGAGCAGCAGGCCCTCCTCGTTGGTCGCCTGCCCGCCCACGATCGCGGCGGTGGCGGAGCCGGCACGACGCAGTGCGGCGGCCGCCTCGGTCAGGGCGCGCTCCCAGGTGACGGGCCGCAGCTGCCCGCCGTCGCGCAGCAGCGGCTGGGTGATGCGCTCATCGACGTGGAAGGACTGGTAGGCGAAGCGGCCCTTGTCGCACAGCCAGCCGTCGTCGACCTCGTCGTTCTGGCGTGCCAGCACGCGCAGGGCCTTCTCGTCGCGGACGGTCACCGTAACGTTGCACTGGGCCGGGCAGAGGGTGCAGACCGAGCCCGCTCCCTCGATGTCCCAGGGCCGCGCCCGGAAGCGGTAGGGACGTGAAGTCAGCGCGCCGACAGGGCACAGCTCGACGATGTTGCCGCTGAAAGGCGCCACGTAGGGGTGCCCGTCGAAGGTCGAGACGTAGGAGTGGGCGCCCCGCTCCAGCAGTACCAGCTGGTAGTCCTCGGAGACCTCCTGGGAGAAGCGCACGCAGCGGTAGCAGAGGATGCAGCGCTCGCGGTCGATAGCGATCAGCGGCGAGAGCTCCAGGGGCTTGACGAAGTGGCGCTTGGGCTCGATGAAGCGGGAGTGGGCGGGCCCCCATCCAAACGTGATGTCCTGCAGGGGGCACTCGCCGCCCTTGTCGCAGACGGGGCAGTCCAGGGGGTGGTTGATCAGCAGGAACTCCACGACGGCCTGCTGGGCCGTCTTGACGCGGTCCGTCTGCGTGTAGACGACCATGCCGTCCTTGACGGGAGTCGAGCAGCCCGTCTGCAGCTTGGGGATGCCCTCGATCTCGACCAGGCACATACGGCAGGCGCCGACGGGGTTGCCGAGCTTGGGCTCGTAGCAGAAGACGGGGATCTCGACGTCGCCGAGCTTGGCCGCGTCGACCAGCATCGTGTTCTCCGGCGCCTGCACCTCGCGGCCGTCGATCGTGAAGGTGATCGTGTTGGGCTGGGGGCGTGGCATCAGTGCGCTCCCTCCACGGGCACGCCCTGGGCGGCCAGGGCGAGGTCCGAGCCGGCTTGCGTGCCGAGCCCGCGTGCCATCCGCGCCCGCTCGATGTGCTCTTCGAACTCCTCGCGGAACTTGGCGATCATCGAGCCGATCGGCATCGCCATGGCGTCCCCCAGCACGCACAGGCAGTTGCCCATGATGTGCTGCTGCACGGAGGCCATGATCTCCAGGTCCATCGGCGTCGCCTCGCCCGTCTCGATCCGTTCGAGCATCTTGACGGTCCAGTTGGTGCCCTCCCGGCAGGGCGTGCACTTGCCGCATGACTCGTGGCGGTAGAACTTGGCCGTCTTCAGGGCCACGTCGAGGATCGGCGTGGAGTCGTCGACGACGATGATCGCGCCCGAGCCGAGCATCGTGCCGGCTTTGGCGAGCGTGTCGAAGTCGTAGGCCAGGTCGAGATCCTCGGCCTTCAGGACCGGCGAGGAGGAGCCGCCGGGGAACCAGCACTTGACGCTGCGTCCCTCCTCGGGGCCGCCGGCCAGGCCGTAGATGATCTCCCGCGCGGGGATGCCCAGCTCGATCTCGTAGTTGCCGGGCCGCTGGACGTGACCGGAGACGGACACGAGCTTCGTGCCCGTCGAGGTCTCCGTGCCGAGCTTGGCGTACTGCTCGCCGCCCATCCTGATGATCGTGGGCACAGTCGAGAGGGTCTCGACGTTGTTGATCAGCGTCGGTCCCTGGTAGAGGCCCTGGTTGGCCGGGAAGGGCGGCTTCAGGCGCGGGTTGCCCCGCTTGCCCTCCAGCGAGTCCAAGAGGCCTGTCTCCTCGCCGCAGATGTAGGCGCCGGCGCCGCGGTGCACGACCAGCGTCTGGGAGTGATCGGAGCCGAGGATGCTCTCGCCCAGGTAGCCGGCCTCGCGGGCTTCGGCCAGGGCCGCGTCGAGCGAATCGGCCTGCAGCACGTACTCGCCGCGGATGTAGATGAAGGAGCGGTTGGCGCCGGCCGCGTAGGCCGCGATGATCATCCCCTCGATCAGGACGTGGGGGTTCTTCTGCATCAGCTCGCGGTCCTTGAAGGTGCCCGGCTCGGACTCGTCGGCGTTGCAGACCAGGTACTTGTCCATCGCCCCCTTCGGCAGGAACGAGACCTTCGTGCCCATCGCGAAGCCAGCGCCGCCGCGACCGCGCAGGCCGGAGGCTTTGAGCTGCTCCAGCACCTCCGCCGGGGACATCTGCAGGGCCGCCCGCAGCGACTCGTAGCCACCGCGTCGTTCGTAGACCTCGCGGGTGTACAGGCCTGGCTCGTCGATGTCGGCGAGCAGGAGGAGAGGAGCGTTGTCGACGGGAGCAGCCATCAGCTCTTGTCCTCCTCGTGGTGCTCGGGCGGCTCCTCGATCGCCGCCGTCGGACCGGGGCGCTCATCCTCGGGAGGCTCGCCGATCGCGGTGCCGGGATCCTCCGTCGGCAGCTCCAGGTTGGCCACGCCGGAGCGCGCCTCGTGCTGGGCGGGGTGCTCGGGGTACTGCCTGGAGTTGGCCCGGGGGTCGGCCACGAGGCGGCGGGCGAGCTGCTTGTCGGGGAGAACCGGACGGTCCTGGCGAACGTCCTCGAGCAGCGGCTCCACGTCCTGGAGGCTCAGCGGTCCAACGTAGACGCCGTCGACCGAGGCCATCGGCGCTATGTCGCAGGCGCCCAGGCACTCGAAGCCGCGGACGTTGATCTCCCCGTCGCCCGCTGCGGCTGCCGCCATGGCCTCGTACAGCTCGTCGGCGCCGCGCAGGGAGCAGGAGATGTTCGTGCAGACGTACACGCTGTGGCGCCCGACGGGGCTCGTCTCGAGCATGTCGTAGAAGCTCGCCACGGACTCCAGGTAGGCGGGGGTGACCCTCATGACGCAGGCGACCTGCTCGATCGCCTCCGGCGAGCACCAGCCGTGGACCCGCTGGGCGGCCGCCAGCGCGGGTAGGGTGGCTGAGCGCCGGTCGGGGTAGTTGGCCATGTGCGCCTCGATCTCCGCCCGCAGGTCGGCCGGGACGTCGGTCGTCTCTGCGTCCGGAATGCCTGCGGGCTCCTTCTCCAGGTCCGCCGCCCGGTCCCACCCGGGCACGCGCGAGCCGTGGCCATAGCGGGGAACGGGCCGGGGAGTCCCGCCGGGCAAGCCGCCGAGCGCGAATGCTTGGGCAGAGCTCAGCCGATCTTCCGCGGCGCTCATCTGTCTATCCCTCCGAGTACCGGATCGAGCATCGCCAGGGTGGCGATCATGTCGGCGATGTAGGCGCCCCTGGCCATGTGCGAGAAGGCCTGCAGGTTGACGAAGGAGGGGTCGCGCATGTGCACGCGGGCGGGCTTGGAGGAGCCGTCTGAGCGCACGAAGCAGCCGTACTCGCCGCGGGGGCCCTCGAGCGGGTAGTAGACCTCGCCGGGCGGCACGCGGAAGCCCTCGGTGACGAGCTTGAAGTGGTGGATCAGGGCCTCCATGGAGGTGGCCAGCTCGTGGCGGGGAGGCAGGGCGACCTTGCGGTCCTCGGTGATGTGGGGGCCCTCGGGCAGTCCCTCCAGGGCCTGCGAGATGATCTTGGTCGACTCGTACATCTCCGCCAGGCGCACGGCGTAGCGGTCGTAGTTGTCGCCGACCGTGCCGACGGGGATCTTGAAGTCGAAGTCCTCGTAGGAGCAGTAGGGGGCGGCCTTGCGCAGGTCCCAGGGGTTGCCGGCGGCGCGCAGCAGCGGACCGGTCACGCCCAGCGACAGCAGCGTCTGAGCGTCCAGGGGGCAGGTCCCGCGCAGGCGCTGCAGGACGATCTCGTTGCTGTTGAGCAGGTCGCCGTACTGGTCGATGCGGCCGGGCATTTCATCGAGGAGGCTGCGCAGCTTCTGGGCGAAGCCCGGGGGGATGTCCTCGGCGACGCCGCCGACCTGCATGTAGCGCGTGTGCATGCGCTGGCCCGTCGACATCTCGAACAGGTCGAGGATCTTCTCGCGCTCGCGGAAGCAGTACCAGAACATCGAGATGGCGCCCAGGTCCAGGGCGCTGGTGCCCAGCCAGACCAGGTGGGACATGATCCTGTTGAGCTCCAGGTGGATCACCCGCAGGTACTGGGCGCGCTTGGGCACCTGCACGTCCAGCAGCGTCTCGACGGCGCCGACGTAGGCCATCGAGTTGAAGTGGTAGGCCAGGTAGTCCATCCGCTCCACGACCGGGATGGCCTTCCAGTAGGACTTGTCCTCGGCCGTCTTTTCGATGCCCGTGTGGACGTAGCCGATGATCGGCTTGATGTCCTGGACGATCTCCCCGCGCAGCGTCACGAGCAGCCGCAGGACGCCGTGGGTGGCAGGGTGGTGGGGACCGAAGTTGAGGGTCAGCAGCTCCTGGGTGAGGGACTCTTCCTGACCCTCGACCTGCTCTGCCAGCGGCGAGAGCGTGATCGACTGCTCGCGGCGGCGGTACTCCGACATCGTCGGCTGATCCGTCGAGCTCACCGGGGGCCTCGGGTGGGTGGGCCCTCGTTGAACGTGAAGATCACGGGTTCCCCGCCGACGGGGAAGTCGCGGCGTTGGGGGTGACCCTCGTAGTCCTCGGGCATGAGGATGCGGCGCAGGTCGGGGTGCCCGTCGAAGACGACCCCGAACATGTCGTAGGTCTCGCGCTCCTGATGGTCTGCCGTCGGCCAGCGCTCTGTCACCGAGGGGATGTGGGGGTCCTCCGTGGAGACGCGGGCCTTGACCGTGATGCGGTCGACGGCGCTCATGTCGAGCAGCTCGTACAGCACGCCCAGCCGCGGCTCCTGGGGGTAGTAGTCGCAGCCGTGAAGACTCGCCATGAAGGAGTAGCCGCGCTCGCGCAGCAGCTCCAGGACCGGACCCACCTTCTCGGGGGCCACCTCCAGCGTGGCGTGCTCGCGGAAGAAGACGGTCTCCACGACGGCCTGCGCCCCCTCCTTCTCGCGCACCTCGTTCGCGATCAGCTCGAGCCCCGTCGCGTCAGGCACCTGCGGTGTCCCCTTCGACGGCCAGGTTGACGGCTGCTGCCGTCTGGGGCCCGGCCAGCACCTCCTCGGTGCCCTGCGCGCCGTAGCGCTCGCGCCAGCCCATGTCGGGGTCGTCCTGGACCATCTTGCGCAGCTTCAGGACGCCGTGCATCAACGCCTCGGGCCGCGGCGGGCAGCCGGGCACGTGCACGTCGATCGGCATGAACTTGTCGGAGGGGACGAGCGCGTAGTTGTTGAAGACGCCCATCGAGCTGCAGCAGGCGCCCATCGAGATGGCCCACTTGGGCTCCAGCATCTGGTCGTAGATGCGCCTGACGATCGGCGCCATCTTGATCGAGACGCGTCCGGAGAGGATCAGCAGGTCGGCCTGGCGGGGGGATGCCCGGAAGGCCTCGAAGCCGAAGCGCGCGACGTCGACGCGGGCGGCCACGATCGACATCATCTCGATGGCGCAGCAGGCCAGCCCGAAGGTCGCCGGGAAGAACGAGTTCGAGCGAGCCCAGGCGACGGCTTTGTCGAGCGTCGTCGTCAGCACCCGTTCTTCGACGTGGCGTTCCAGGTCTGCGCCCCCCAGGTGGGCGGGCGCGTTGGCTCCGAGCAGCTCGCCGCCGCGCAGCAGCTGGTGGGAGTTCAGCTCGCGCACGCGCAGGTTGGCCGGGTCGACGGGCCCGAGCGGGTCGCGTTTCACCTCCACTCGAGCGCCCCCCTTCGCCAGACGTAGGCGAAGGCCACGAACAGCAGCACGACGAAGACGATCGTCTCGACGAGGGCGAAGGTCCCGTAGGCCCGCAGCTCGATCGCGATCGGGTACAGGAAGACGACCTCGATGTCGAACAGGATGAACAGCATCGCGATCAGGTAGAAGCTGATCCCGAAGCGCATCCCGCGCTTGACCTCCGAGGGCAGGCCGCACTCGTAGGGGTCCTGCTTGTCAGGCGTCGCACGACGGGGGCCGATGACGGAGTTCAAGACGGCGAAGGCCCCGCCGACGGCCCCGCCGAGTATCAGAAAGACGATGGCGGGGAGGTAGGTTCGCAGCACCGGGCGCTGTTATATCACTGCTTGTGGCAGGCTGTTACATAGTGGCAATCGGCGCGAGATCTCGCTGTGAATGAGGCCGTGGTGGCCGGCTCGCTGGCCGTAGCGGCACTGAACCTGGCTCCCGGCCTGCTCGGTGCTGCGGTCTTCTACAGAGGAGCTCCGGACGGCACCCCCGTACGCCTGTTCTGGCTGCTGCTGCGGATCGGACAGGGCTCGGCCCTGGCGTTGGCCGTCGCGGTGGGGTCGCTGGCTGCGGCCGGCAACTACTCGACAGAACACCTCTTCTACCTCTACGCCCTGCTGCCCCTGGCGATCGCCTTCGTGGCCGAGCAGCTGCGCGTGACCTCGGCCCAGACGATCCTCGACCAGCGTGGGCTGGAGGGGCGCGAGGCGGTGGCGGCGCTGCCGGAGGGCGAGCAGCACGAGCTGGTGGCGAGCATCATGCACCGCGAGCTCGGGGTGATGGCGATCTCGGCCTTCGTCGTCGTCTTCCTGGCCCTGCGGGCTGCAGGAACGGCGCACGGCTTCTGAGCCGCCGGGACCGGGCCTCGCGCCATCGGCTCGGGGCTGGCCTATATATTCCCGACCGCATGAAGGCCGCCGTCACGACGTTGGTTCTGCTCGCCTGCGCCGCAGCTCTGGGCGCCTGCGGCTCGCAGGGCATCTCAGTAGCCAAGGACAGCCCCTACTACAAAGGGGCCGTGCTGTTCCGGGATCACTGCTCGGGCTGCCACACGCTGGGCGTCGTGGGCGCCGAGGGCTCGGCCACGAGCATCGCCAACCGCGTCAAGCAGAACGGACCCAACTTCAACATCCGCAAGGAGAACGAACGGCAGGTCCTCTACGCGATCCGCAACGGCGGCTTCTCCGGCGCGATCATGCCCGAGAACATCCTGGTCGGCCCCGAAGCGGTGCAGGTCGCCCAGTTCCTGGCCAAGTACTCGGGCCTGAAGGCCCAGAAGGTCCCCAAGACGACGATCAAGCTGACTACGGGACGGCCGGAAGAAGAAGCGACGAGCACGAGCACGACGCCGACGGCCGTTCCGGTCACGACGGCCAAGCCCGCCAAGACCAAGTCCGGCAAATAGGCCGGCGAGGCGCGAGGCCTTGCTCGACATCAGGCTGATCCGCGAGGACCCGGACGGGGTGCGGGCGGCTTTGGCGCGCCGCGGCGGCGAGGCCGTGGGAGCCCTGGACGCCGTCATCGAGCTCGATCGGCGCAGGCGCGAGCTGCTGCCGGAGCTGGAGGGCCTGCGGGCCCGGCAGAACGAGGCCAACCAACGCATCCGCTCGGCGGCAGACGCCCAGGAGCGCGAGCGCGAGATCGAGGCCATGCGTGCTGTCGCAACAAGGGCCAAGGAGCTCGAGCAGGAGCTGGCAGGGGTGCAGGAGCGCCTCGAGGGTGCGCTGGCGCCCCTGCCCAACTTGCCCGACCCGACGGCCGCCCCCGGCCCCGAGGACGAGCTGGTCGAGGAGGTCGGCACGGTCCCCGACCTCGGCTTCCCCGCCCGCGACCACCTTGAGCTGGCCGGTGAGCGGATCGACATGGACCGCGGGGCACGCCTGTCGGGCTCGCGCTTCGCATACCTGCGGGGCGACCTGGTGATGCTGGAGCTGGCGCTCGTGCGCTGGGTCCTGGAGAAGCTCCGCGGTCGCGGCTTCGAGCCGGTCGTGCCGCCGGTGCTGGTGCGCGAGCGGGCCCTCTACGGGACGGGCTTCCTGCCCGACACCGAGCAGCAGATCTACGCCCTGCCCGAGGACGACCTGTATCTGGTCGGTACCTCCGAGGTCGCCCTTGCCTCACTGCACGAGGAGGAGATCCTCGAGGCCGAGCGCCTGCCGCTGCGTTACGCAGGCTTCTCGCCCTGCTTCCGCAGGGAGGCCGGTGCGGCCGGCAAAGACACCAGGGGCATCTTCCGGGTGCACCAGTTCGACAAGGTCGAGATGTTCAGCTTCGTCGCACCGGAGGACTCGGCGGCCGAGCACGAGCGCATCCTGGGCATCGAGCGCGAGATCCTCGGCGAGCTGGGACTTCCCTTCCGGGTCGTCAACATCGCCGTCACCGACCTCGGCTCCTCGGCCGCTAAGAAGTACGACTGCGAGGCGTGGCTACCGGGTCAGGGTCGCTACAGGGAGCTGACGTCCTGCTCGAACACGACCGACTACCAGGCGCGGCGCCTGAACATCCGCATGCGGGCCGAGAAGGGCACCCGCGTCCTGCACACCCTCAACGGCACAGCCGTGGCCGTGGGCAGGATGATCGTCGCGCTGCTGGAGAACGGGCAGCAGGCTGACGGCGCGGTGCGCCTGCCCGAATGCCTGGTGCCCTACGGCGCCCCCACCGAGCTGCCCAGCGCCCTCTCGGCCCAGTAATTCGAATGGGCCCTCCCACATTCGCGTGAGGTGGCTGTGACGCTTGGCGCCTCCTCCCGGCTAGACAGCAAAGGGATAGGCTCCGCCGCTGTTGTCAAGTGTCTGAGGGCCTGTGGGAAGACCTGAACCGGGAAGAGCGCGAACGCGTCGTCGTCGCGGTCGGCTCGGCCATGCTCGAGTCCGGCTCGGGCCCGTGGGGTCTCGATCCAGTGGATGTGGCCGGGCGGGCGGGCCTGTCTCTGCGGCGCACGCAGTCGCTGCTGGCGGACTCCGAAGCTGCCGTCGAGGTCGCTGTGGAGCTGGCCCTGGAGCGTCTGGGCCCGCTGCTGTCCAGCGCCTACGACGCCGAGCCGCGCTGGCTCGATCGCGTCCGCGCGGCCGTGATGGCCCTGCTGCGCTTCATCGGTCGCGAGCCGGAGCTCGGACGGATCCTCCTCGTCTGCGTGGGCGGCGGCGCCGAGACCTGGCTCCGTCGTCGTCGGGTCCTGGCGGCGGAGTTGGCGCAAGCGCTCGAGACGGGACGCTCAGAGCCCCAGGCGCTTCGTGGGCAGCCGCTCCCGAGCGCGGCGGCGATGGCGCTCGGGGGCGCGCTCGCCGTCCTGCAGGAAGGCATGCTGGCGGGACAGGCTCCGCTCGATCTCTTCGGCCCCGTCGTCGCCGCGGTCGTCCTCCCCTATCTCGGCTCCGCCGCTGCGCGCCGGGAGCTGAGCCGCCCCGCCCCGCGACCGCGCGTCCTGGTCGACCCCGAGCGCACCTGGGAAGGCCCCGGTGCTCGTCTGCCCTACAGGACCCGACTGACCCTGGAGGCGATCCGCGCCTACCCGGGAGCAAGCAACCGCGAGGTCGCCGAGCGGGCGGGCATCGTCGACCAGGGGCAGGCCTCCAAGCTGCTGGCCCGCCTGCACGCCCGCGGGCTGATCGAGAAGACCGGTGCGCGCCGCGCGCGAGGGGCGCCGAACTCCTGGCACCTGACCGACCGCGGCGAGCGGCTGCTGGACGGCTGACGGCCGTACCTGCTCAGGCGACGGAGAAGTAGATCGTGCGAGGGCGCCCGCCGACGGGTGCCAGCGTCAGCCTGTACAGGCCCGGGGCCAGCGTGCGGAGTCCTGTCAGGTGCTTGCTGGTGTGCCCGGCGCGAGCGCTGAACATGGACGGCGTGCCGACGGTCGCCCAGCGCACGCCACGCCCGGAGCGGATGCGCCTTGCCAGCGTCAGGCGCAGGCGTGCCGCCAGGCTCAGCACGAAGGAGTAGGCGACCGTGGCGGCGCGCAGGTGCCGACGCGACAGGGCGGCGCGCGAGAGGGCCGTGAGGGACAGGTCGGTCAGTTCGACCTTGACCGAAGCCGGCGGGGTCGACGTCGTCACGGGCGCAGGCGCGCTCGGCGGCGGCGGGGTCGTCGCGGTGGTCTGCCCGGCGACGGTCTGTTCTTCGGGCTGTGCAGCGGCGGCTTCTGCGCCGGGTTCCTGTGCCCCCGGTTCTTCGGCCCCCGGCTTGAAGCCGCGGATGCCGTGCGGCGTTCCGACGCCGCTCGGCCCGTCGTAGCCGAGATGGGCCAGGCAGATGAGCGCAGAGTGACAGCTGGCGGCAGCCTCCTGGGACGGTTCGCAGCTCGAAAGCCCTTCGCCGGTCGGTTTCAGCCGGCATTCGCCATTGGAGCCGCTCGTCACGTCGTGCAGCATCCCAGGCGCGTGGCGCAGGGTTTCGTAGAGCGTACGGGCCGGGTAGGGGGCGCCGTGCGCGCCGCCCGCAAGCGCGAAGACGGAGGCGACCAGGGGCGAGGCGAGGCTGGTGCCGCCGTAGGTGCACCAATCGGGCAGCGGCGAGCCTTCGATACGTTCTTCGCACTGTTCGCCGGGGTCGTCGGAGTCCGTGATCGCGACACCCGTGTAGGGGTCGGCGTCGGCCGCCACATCGGCGGCGGCGCGGTATCGCCCGCAGCCGACCGATCCCCAGTCGGCCACCTGTTCCTGCCAGCTCTGGGCGAGGAAGAAACGGCTGCAGCCGCCGCCGCTGGCGCCGGCCCCGTTCCAGACGGTCTCGGCGCTCCACGTGGAGCCTTCGCCGAGACCCAGACGCGTCCCGCCCACCGCGACGACATCGGGAGAGGAGGCGGGGAAGTTCGGGTAGCCGCGTTCGCTCGGGTAGTCCCAGTTCCTGTAGCCGTCGTCGCCTGTCGAGGCCGTGATGACCGTGCCTGGATGGTCGAAGGCCGTCGTGGACGTTTCGGTCCTTTCCGCGCTTCCCCAGGAGTTCGAGATCTCGTTCGCACCCAGCCGGTAGGCGGTTTCCTCCGCGGCCGCAAGGTCCGCTACGGAGGTCGAGTCGGCCTCTACGAGCAGGATGTGGCAGTTCTGGCAGATCGCCCGCGCGGTCTCGATGTCGAGCGAGATCTCCACACCCCAGCCGATCGCTTCTTCGGCTTCTTCGGCTTCGGCTTCGCTGCCTCCCAGGGCCTGTTCGAGCTGATGCGTGGATTTGGGGAAGGGCAGATTCGCTTCCCCACTTCCCCCCGTCTGCCCGACCTGGCGGAAGCATTCGCCGCTTGTGCAGGAGGGGATGGAGAATTCGTGTTCGTAGGCGGCCAGGTCGGCTGCCGCCGTGGGGTCGTTGTAGGCGTCGACCAGGGCGATCGTCTGCGTGCCTTCAACCGTTTCCGGGAGGCCGTAGACGCTGTGCAGGTCGCTCGGGCGCAGGCCGAGCAGGCCTTCGGCGGCGGGCGAGCCGTGGTGGGAGCCGGTTATGGCCGGCACTCCGATCGGGTGCGTGTGGCTCTGCGCCTGGGCCGTCCGCGGCGTCAGGTGCATGGCCAGGCAGCCCGCGCGATGGGCGGTGGGGGCAGAGCAGGCCGGGCTTACCGAGTAGTCCGACGCCGGCAGCGGATGGAGCGTCGTCTGTGCCGTCGAGGCAGCAGGCGCGAGCAGGCACGCCGCGACCAGGGCTGCGGCGGCGGTGCTCGAGATCTGACGCGGGCGACGGCTCATGCTCACGATGTTCTCCGAGTCTGGTCGGTACCCGCGCCGGTCAACTTGAGTCGGCGGGCGGACGAACGACGGATCACCCGCGGAGCTCGACGGGCACGCACGGGAACCAACCATCTAGTCTGGCCTCGTGGACGACCGGGTGTCGCTGATCGAGCTCGTCGAAGCGGTGCGCAAGCGCGAGCAGCGCGGCACCTGCTCCACCAAGCACCTGTATCTCGCACAGA
>Ga0181522_10000460_pt1 | contig 30576 bp, 16 predicted proteins | sample PEATcosm2014_Bin_27_FD_121103 | JGI IMG/M metagenome (GOLD analysis project Ga0181522, IMG submission 121103) | Peatland microbial communities from MTU Mesocosm Facility, Houghton, MI, USA - PEATcosm2014_Bin05_10_metaG | ecosystem: Environmental > Terrestrial > Soil > Wetlands > Peat | place...
AGGTGATTTACTCGGTGAATCCGGACTCGCCTTCATCGGCTCAGTCCTGGGCTTTGCCTCAAACAGGTGTGGACAGCGGAATGGAGCCGTCAGGCTTAGCCATTCTGGATAGCGGCGTGATTTATTTTGGGACCGCTGGTGGCGGAGAATGGGCCTTTCACAAACTGGATACGACGACCGGCACTTTCACCGACTTTAGCCAATTCCTGGAGAGTCCAGAAGACAATTTCATTCGGGTGTTCGCGAGTCCAGATCAAAGTCGAGTGTATTCCTGCATCGAGGGCATCCCATTTACTGTGGACACCAGTTCAGACTCGTTCTCGTTGAACTACGGTGTGGCCGGGCTTTCCGGTTCTCTGCCTGAACTTGCGATCTCGGCGGACGGATCGACGCTTACGGCGAACGGGTACTTTATGGACGAGAATTTCAGCTCCATCGGTTTGTCCGCGTATACGGACCGAGAAACGTTTCTTCCCGTCGCGACTGTTGGACGCAAAATAAACAAGAATGGGACCTTCATGTTCCAGCCGTTGGGGGACGGAATCGACGTGCTCGATGTGGCGACCGGACGCCTGGTGTATCGGGTGGAACTGCCCACACAGCTGGCCTCGATCTACGACAACCTCGTGGTCGACGGGACTGACAACACGGTAGCTGCAATCACCAGCAGCGGGGTATCGTTCGTCGAGCTGGATTCGTTAGCGCTTCCTGAAGCGGCCGGAAGGTCCAAGAGCATGGTCGTTGGCGCCTCCCATACGCGACGACCTGGTGCAGCGGCGGGCCAACACGGCGTCTCGCCGCGCGGACCGCAATTGCGATACGCTCCACGAGCTGCCAGCGAAAAGCGGGTTCGTACCATGCATCCAGTCGTCAGACCCCGTAACCCTAAATGAGGCCCATGGCCGGTCGAAATGCGGGAGCGCGGCCTTCAAGGAACACTGGGCCGCGTGAACCCGGATGAGATAGTAGACCAGGCGATAATGCTCCAGAATGCTTCGATGAGCGCTTCTATGAGGAGAGTCGCTCGAAACCAGAGGCAACAGATGCGTTCTTGCGAACCGAGATCTGTTAATCGCTGTCATGGTCGAGTATGGCCTTAAGATCGTCTTGCGCGGGCAGTGGCGTGTCCCAGCAGCCGCGTGCGCTTGCTGAGGCCGGTTTCCATGTGACTGCACTGGCCTGGTCGACGACTGCTCTGGGTCCGGCAACGGCATAGGAACTCGATCTTCGTGGGTTCAGCATTTCTGCGGCAGCGCTATGCGTCGGACCGGCGGACACCCAGACTTTGTCGTTGTAGACATGCTCGGTTCGGCTTCCTGCGGATTCGATTGACTTGCGCTTGGGGCCGATCTAACATTCGCCGCATTGTCGGGCGATGCGCCATTACAGGGTCGAACCTTCGGCCGCTACCAACTGCGGGAGTTGGTGGCGGTGAGCGGCATGGGTGTGGTTTACCGCGCCTGGGACCCCACGCTGGCGTGCGTAGTCGCCATCAAACTGGTTAGCGAGAATACCATTCCTGACGAGTCGGCCCGCCGCCAACTCTATACCGAAGCCCGAATTGCTTCGTCTCTGAACCACGCCAATATATGCCGGATCAAAGATGTAATAGAAGAATCGGGCCAAGCCGGTATCGTCATGGAGTTTGTTGAGGGGCAGGTTCTTACCAATGCCATCCCCGCCAACGTCGGGCTTCCATTCGACCTTGTAATCGAATACGGCATCCAGATCGCCGACGCGATTTCTCACGCGCACGAAAATGACGTGATCCACCGCGACCTCAAGAGCGGCAATGTGATGCTCAATCGGGATGGCCAGATAAAGCTGCTGGATTTCGGTCTGTCGAAAATACAACGCCGCAGCGAGCTTCCCAGCTCCCTTCAGAATCCGGATACCAAGGACAGTTCAGACACAATCGTGGGAACCCCACCCTACTGGGCCCCGGAAGTGCTGAAGCACCGTCCGAGCGATACCCGCAGCGACATTTGGAGCTTTGGCGTGCTGCTCTACGAAATGGCTAGCGGGCAAATGCCGTTCAAAGGGGCCACCTTGATTGAGCTAGGCTCCGCGATCCTGCAAGGCTCCCCTTTGCCCCTGCCCGAACACGTGCCGGAGCCGCTCTTGAGAATCACCTACCGCTGTTTGCGCAAGGATATCGGCCAGCGTTATCAGCATGTCAGCGAAGTAAAAGCTGCGCTTGAGGCGATCGAACCGAACGCCGATCACCGCTCTCCGCGACCGCCGGGTGGAGTGAGGGCGCAACTGCCTGCAATCCGCTCGGTTGCCGTGTTGCCGCTGGAGAATCTATCAGGTGCTCCCGAGCAGGAATATTTTGCCGATGGCCTGACCGAGTCGCTGATCACTGCCCTGGCGAAAATCCCGGGATTACGCGTCATTTCGCGCACTTCGATCATGCAGTACAAGCATGCCCCAAAAACGCTTCCTCAGATCGCGCGCGAATTGGGCGTGGATGCCATCGTGGAGGGCTCGGTGCGTCGCGATGGCGATCGGGTGCGGATCACCGCGGAGTTGATCGAAGCCCGCACCGATCAGCATCTCTGGACGGAAAGCTACGACCGGGACCTCAGCGACATTCTGAACTTGCAGTCGCAAGTGGCGGCTGCCATCGCTAACGAGATAAGGGCCAAGCTAAGCCCTTCCAGCCGATCGTTATCGGAAAGAACCCCGTCGAGCAGGTCCGCGTTTGATCCTGCCCGACTCGATCCTGCGCTCTTGGAGACGGCGAATCCCGCCGCCGAGATCAAACCATCTGCTTCGATAAATCCTCTGGCCTACGACCTCTACCTGAAGGGCCGGCATTTTTGGAACAACCGAGTGACGGACGAAGATTTCCGGAAAGCCGCGGAGCACTACCAGCGCGCGCTCGAAATTGATCCACAATCCGCGCTGACCTATGCGGGGTTGGCTCACTGTTCTCTTTTGATGGGTACTGGGGAATATGGCCTCAGGGCGCCTTCCGAGATGATGGTGAAAGCGAAGGTGGCCGCTCTTAAGGCCTTGAGTATTGATGATTCGATTGCGGAAGCGCACCTGTCGTTGGCGATGGTGAAGTTTCGCTTTGATTGGGACTGGGAAGGCGCGGAAAGCGAGTTCCAGCGAGCGATTGAACTCGATCCCGGCTATTCTGCGGCGCACTACTGGTATTCGGTCTACCTGGCGGTCCTGGCGCGCTTCGATGACGCTTTCGTCGAAGCGAAGGCGGCACGGCAACTTAGCCCCTTCTCGCCCTTGATGCACTTCAGCCTGGGGCTGTTGCTTTATGCCTCAAGCCAGAATGAGGAGGCAATCGAGCAACTTCGCGGCACCGTGGCCATGGACGCCCAGTTTCCACTCTCTCACGTTGTCCTTGGTCTCACCTTTGGGCGGAAATGCAGATTTGACGAAGCGATCGCCGAATTCAAGCAGGCCTTGACGGTCGGGGGCGCAAGACCTCTTTGGTCAGGTTTCCTCGGACAGGTATACGCGTTGGCGGGGAAAACTGAAAACGCGGTCGAGATCTTGAACGAGCTGTTCACTGCAGCAAAAAAACACTTCGTGCCCCCCGTCGCTTTTGCCGTCGTCTACGCCGGCTTGGGTAAGACCGACGATGCATTTCATTGGTTGACGAAAGCCGTTGAAGAGCGCGACGGGTTATTGATCTACCTGAAAGTCGGATCGGTTTTCGACAGTTTGCGGCCGGATCCGCGCTTCTCGGCGATTCTGACCCAAGTGGGCCTGCAACGAGATACTGGTCTCGACGTTGTGCATCCTCCGCCTGAGCCTATTCGGGTACCTCCTTCACCGCCGAACCCGTTTCGGTCAAAATTGCTTCTCAGGATCGCCGCCGTGGTTGTCGTTGTGATCGTAGCGTATTTCCTTATCCCGCGGCCGGCAAAACTGATCCTGGCCGTCCAGCCGTTCAAAACCATCGGTGGAGACCCGGATGCTCGCCGGCTTGCCGAGATTGCGAGAGAAGAAATCTTCACGCGATTGAGCGAACTTCACCCTTCAAAGCTCGGGGTGGTTGAGCTAACCAACGCCGATTCCGAACTCAGTTTTGGGCAAGTTTGCGAAAATCACAAACCGAGTTACATTTTGGCCGGTGCCGTTCATCGCGACGGCAATCAATTGGCCATGACCGATCAACTGGTGTCATGCAAAGACCAGACCGGCATGGTGGGCGACCGACATGCCATGAATCCCGAGGGGTCGGGCATGGGTTCGGTTGTAGAAGACATCGTTCAGAAGATATTGGCTGCACTCCCCAAGGACGTACAGCCCGCACATCAAGTGAACCCCAAAGCATACGAGGCTTACTTGCAAGGGCGTTTTGAGTGGAATCTACGCACTACACAAAGCCTGATGCGGGCGATTTCCTATTTTCAACAAGCCATCGCATACGACGCGTCTTACGCGCCTTCCTACGCCGGCCTGGCGGACTGTTATGCTCTGTTGGGGTCAGCGCCCAATACTGCTCTGCCGCCGGCCGAAGCTTTTCCAAAGGCGAAGGCCAATGCTCTAAAAGCGCTCGCCTTGGACAAAAACCTGGCTGAGGCTCATGTTTCGCTGGGATATTCCGCTCTGGTCTACGATTGGAACTACCCGGAAGCTGATAAGGAATTTCGCAAGGCTATAGAACTAAGGCCAGACTACGCAACCGCACATCAGTATTACGCCTATTATCTAACTGCCGTGGGGGACCTCGAACAGGCGATCGCCGAGCGGAAGCACGCGGTTTCGATTGAACCCATGTCACCTCTGCTCAACGCCGCTCTCGGAGAGGCGTACTACGAGGCGCATCGGTTCAGCGACAGCATCGGGCCCAATCAAGCGGCCCTCTCCATTGACCCGCACTATGCGGTTGCAATCATCCAAATCGGTCGTGCCTACGAGCAAATGGGGATGTATCCGCAGGCGCAGCAGGCCTATCAGTCAATTCTGGCATTCGCACCGCACGACCCTGCTCTCCTCGGACTGCTCGGGCACCTCTACGCCGTTTCCGGGCAGAAAGCGGCTGCGCGCGGAATCATTTCGCAACTGCAGCAGATCAGCGCCGAAAGATACGTACCGAGTCTCTACGTGGCCATGATCTACACCGGTCTCGGCGACAAGGATGAGGCGTTCGCTTGGCTCGACAAGGCGTTCGCGGAGCGCTGTGAATATCTCGTTTATCTTCCCACCGAACCCATGGCAGATCCGCTGAGGACCGACTCCAAGTTTCCCGCCTTGCTGGAACGACTTGGGTTGAAGAAATGAGCGCAGGCTATGAAAGGAGATCAGCAGCCCCCAGGAATTTGAAGCCGCTGGAGCTTGGTCCGCAACCCTTCGCGGCTGATCCCAAGAATCTCGGCGGCGCGCGTACGATTCCCTCCCGTGTGTTCGAGTACGGACAAGATCAGTTGTTTCTCCATTTCCTGCAGCGACATCGGAGCGACGGGCGCCACGGGCGACGAGCCCGCAGACTGGCCATTGCCACGATTACGAACTCTTTCATTCAAGAAATCAGCGCCGCAGGGGACATCCGCGGCCGCCAGCGCTGCCAGCCTCGCCATTTCACTTTCGAGTTCCCGCACATTTCCCGGAAAACTGTAGGCTGACAACGCGGATAAACAATCCTCCGTCAGACGGGGTACCGGCCGACCGAAGCGTGTCGCAGCGGCTCGAACAAAATGTTCGGCGAGCAACCGTATGTCGTGGGGTCGCTCGCGCAATGGCGGCAAACGAAGCGTAATGGCTGAGAGGCGGAAAAACAGGTCGGCTCGGAATCTGCCGGCCTTCACTTCGCTCTCCAGATCGCGGTTGGTTGCGGCGATGAACCGGACATCCACCTGCTCAGTCCGGGAGTTACCCAGCCGCGTAAACTCACCCGACTGCAGAACGCGGAGAAGATGAGGCTGCAGATCGAGTGGGAGATCGCCGATCTCATCGAGAAAGAGCGTGCCCCGGTGGGCGGCTCCGATAAAACCGACGCGATCGCGATTGGCGCCGGTGAATGCACCCTGGACGAAACCGAAGAGTTCAGAGCCAATGAGCGTGGCCGGAATGGCACCGCAATTCAACGCGACAAAGGGCCCTTTTACGCGCTTGCTATGACGATATAGAGCCCGAGCGATCAATTCTTTTCCGGTTCCGGTTTCTCCCTCGATCAGAACCGGCAGATCGGTAGTTGCGATCTGGTGTACCGTCTGCAAGACGCGCGCCATGGCGGGGTCAGCGGTCAATATTCCGTCGGATTGGCCGTGAGCGTATTCCAGAGCCTCCGCGCGGCGCTGCGCCTCGCTCATCGCGACCGCGGCTCGCAATCGTGGCGCCGCCAACGCGCAGACTTCGTCCAGCAAGTCTCGCTGCTCTTCCGTAAAACAATTGGTGACCTCGCGATTTTCGAGATAGATCAGCGCGAACGCTTCATCACTGGCCACCAGCGGCGCGCACAAAACAGATCGAAGCGAGAGTTGCTGTATGCTCGGCTGCTTGCTGTAAGGCTCGGTCATCGAGGCGTCGCCGATCAGCAACGCTCGCCCGCTTTCCATCACGGACCGGGCAATCGAGCGGCTGACGGCTTCTTCGGTGCGGGACAGCGCCTCACTCCGGAAATTCCGTGCCGCAGTCGCCCGGAACTCTCCGCCCTCGCGCACGACGACGAATCCACGATCGGCTCCCAGTCCTTCGATCAGCGCGTCGAGAAGCCCGGAAAGCAGTTCGCCGTACTCGCCTTCCTTCAGAAGTGCTCGCGACACTCGATAGAGGAGACCCAGTTGCTCGGATGAAGGATTCTCTCGATTCAAAGTCATGCCAACGCCGGCACTCGGGAATATAGCACCAACATGGTTTCATCGTGACCCTCGACCGCCGGCCGTCCATCAAAGCACCCGCGGCGCCGGACGATCTTCGGCTCGCCTGTGCCCAGATCGGCTTGGCAGTGATCTATGAGTTTGAAGGGAAACGCGAGGAAGCGGCTCCGATTGGGGACCGTTTTTTTCCGTCCTGGAGAAGGCTCACTTCTACGACTCGTTAGGCTGTCTTTGCTCACTCAGTGTCGAACGTTCGCCAACCTGCCGCTAGCAACGGTCCCTGCAAGTCCCTACAGCGGGCTTCCCAACTTTCGAACTCGAATCGCGTCTTTCGCTCGTTCATGAACTCAATCCACCATAGAGGAGAGCCGCCGCCGCGCAGTCCCACAGTGCGAGCATTCTCCGCATCAATTTCCGCTTGGGAAGCGCCTCCCAGGGGAAAGAACTCTTGCCTATGGTCTTGACACCATCGCATCCAGCACGTAGCACACTCAGGCAAGTCAACAAATAGTCTTCGTCCCGCCGCGTCGGTGTGCTGGATGTGCTGATGGGTGACGCTTACGATGCGCGCGTTGGAAGATCCAATGCGGTGCACTTCGGGCGCCGCCTTGTGGGTCAGGTTGCCGAACGTCCGCTCAAACCAGTTTCTCATTCGACTCATGGCCATACCGGAATCGACAAATCGACAGAAGAATAACAGCACGGAATTGCCAGTGGACAACTGTTGCAGAATCTTAAGGTCTTATCGACGCCCCACCAAAGGCCTCGATAGTGTCGTGTATGTGCAGAACATCTGAACATCTTTGGCCCGGTCGATTCGGTCGCGTTTATAGTGGATGAGAGCCTTCTGCGCCAAAAAGCTCGCGGGGTTGGGAAGCTGTACTCGCCTAGCCTCCGCGGTTGGATAGCCATTGGTCGCGTCGATCTCAACTGCCCACGGATTTTTGAGCAGCAAAGCAATATGCCTGAGTTTCTGAGAAAGACACGCCGGCAATTCGCGTTGTCGCATCCCACTGACGACTGCGCTTGTATTCGTTGCCTTCAAATGGCGTAACAAACTCCGCGTAGAAGCCGGTCTCAGCCGAGACGAGGCGGTAATGCGTCGCCGGTGGCAACGCCTCTCCAAGTTTCTCTTCCAGAAAACCACTCACTATTAAGAATTCGTGCAATTTCCGTCCTGCCACAGGCAGGTGCGCTGGAACGTCAAGTCTGACGCTCCGTCTTTATCGAAAAGAAGTCGGGCTTTGTCCTAATGGCGTCGAACTTTAGATTTAGATTTGTCATGTTTTTCCTCCTGCGTTCACAAGTTCTGCGTTGCTGTTAGGCGGAGCCCGCCGATCTCATCGTGGCTGTAAATCCCGCAGTTACCCTGTCGCAGGCAGGCGTGGGCGGACCGCCGCGGTCAGGAATCGATCAATGAGGGCCGCGAGGTTTTTTGAGACTCGTGCAACGTAGTTGAGACACGCCTCCACACGCCTCCGAATAGCGCAGGCACCCACTTTTCAGCGGGACAGCGGCTCCAACTCTGACTGAGGAAGACGAGGTCACGATTCGCTGCGCCTTTGCTCGCGCTTCCCAGCTCAAGGATGAAGAGCGAGCCTCTTCTAAAGGGACAACCGCCGACCTCGCCGGAGGTTTTCGCCTGGCGTAGAACGGTGGCTGGTGCAAAGAGGCATTCGTCCACGGCAGCATCCGTCGTCATTGAAGATCGAAGCGCCGGGTCGGCAGCGAGTTGCCGCATTTTATGCAGGCCATCAACAATGAGCTGCCGAGCTGTAATCATCGCGACAACGGCAGTCAGATCGCCATTCACCATGGAAGCAAGAAGCGTCTTGGCCCGCTCCAGCCTGCCGCTGTTACGCCACCCCAGCATTCTCAGTACATTGGAAGAGCTTGCAGCCTCGAGCACCATAGAAGCCGCTGCCGAACTCTCCTCCGTGGCCGTGAACGTTTCCAGGAACAATCTTCCTATGCTCTGTTGCACAAGCAGACCGAGCTTTTCCGCAGTTCCGATCCCTCTGACCCATTCGGCCAGGGGCTCCAATTGAGGGGGCCCGTGTTTCACCTCGTCGGCCTTGACGTTTAGTCTCGACCACAGTTCGTCTTGCGCTGCGGCGCGGCTGGGGTCAGTGCGCGGCAGCAAAGGTGGGAATCTTCTGCCGTTGAGCGAGAAAATACGGAGCATTTTCCGGAGACGCTGCACGTTGCGAACAGGACCATGTCCTATGAAGTCCCGGTCGAACCTGGAATCGTTTGAAATTGTCCGGATCTCTGCCGGATCCGTGACGACGACAATGTCAGTGATACCGGGAAAGTACGTGCGTTTCATGCTGTGATCAGTCATCCTATGCCCCGAAATCTTTTCAAAAGCCGCTTGCTGTGTAACGTTGAACTGCGAATGGTTCAGCCATCGCGCATCTCCTCCTCTCTTGTGAGGAACCCTACCGCAGCGATCTGAAGCCAGCGCGAACCTCTTCTGAAAACAGTTGCGGCTGCTCCCATGCCGCATAGTGTCCGCCTCTGTCTACCTGGTTGTAGTAGATAAGTTTGTGATACGCCCGCTCTGTCCAACTTCGCGGGGCTTGATAGTTCTCGCCGGGAAAGGCGCTCACAGCAGCCGGGATGTCGACATTGGCCGCGTTATAAAGATTGAGGTGAAGTTCCCAATAGAAACGAGCCGCAGAAATCGCTGTGTTCGTTAACCAGTACAGTGTGAAATCGTCGAGCACATCGTCTCGTGTCAGGTCACCAGCGGAGTGTCCGTTAATCGTGCGCCCGAGCACCGCCGAAGTGATCGGTGCCGCCGGCTGGCCGTATCCGTCACCGTGGTCAAAGAGCCAAGCTGCCAGGCAGACGGGCGAATCCGCCAATCCGTATAGCGTTTGCGGGCGAGTCGCCATCATTTGCGCGTAGGCACGTTTCTTCGCGAATAGATTGGTCAGCTGCTCGTAAGCACGTCTTTCGTCGGCAGATAGGCCGGATGGCGGGGGATCGCCACACTGGAGCGCCCTCGCGATGTCCGATGGAATAGTCCCAGGGAAGTTGGTGTGAATTCCCAGTAATTCTGGAGGTGCGTGTTTGGCCATGACAGTGCAGACGCCCGCGCCCAAATCGCCGCCTTGCGCCACAAATCGTGCGTATCCAAGGCGCTTCATCAGCACTACCCAGGCACTTGCCGTGCGCTCCAGACCCCAGCCGGAAGTGGTGGGCCTTGCTGAGAACCCGAACCCCGGTAGCGACGGAATCACCAAATGGAAGGCGTCCGATGCACTCCCGCCATGTGCCGTAGGATTGGTAAGTGGATCGATAATCTTCAGCTGCTCGATGACTGAGCCGGGCCATCCATGCGTGACAATCAGCGGCAACGCATTTTCATGTTTCGAACGGACATGAATGAAATGAATGTCCAGTCCATCGATCTTGGTGATGAACTGCGGCAGGGCGTTGAGTTTTGTCTCGATCCTGCGCCAGTCGTACTCCGTCGCCCAATAGCGGGCAAGTTCCTGAATTGTCGCAAGCGGCACGCCCTGCGATTCATCCGTGACCGTTTCCCGATCAGGCCACCTTGTCGAGTTGATGCGCCTGCGCAATTCGGTAAGTTCCGCTTTCGGGACATGGATCTGGAAGGGCTGAACCGTGCTCTTATCGGCCGCCTGCTCTTTGGTATGTGGTGCAACGTCAATTTCGGACACGCTGCCCTCCTTCACATTAATCGTGGATTGCGGCTCTGCTATTGCCGCGTCGATGCCTGCGCTGAATGCAGCTGCGAAACCCAACATGGAGCTAGCCTTGAGAAAATGACGACGCGATTTGTAGCCTGGTTGTTTCAAGGTGTCGTTCCCCTTGAGTGGCTCTCTTGCGTATGGAAAGAACGCAGTTTTAAGGGCATGGGACTTTGGCACTCACTCGTACTCACAGAGGGTCAATCCGGCGAGTTCGAAAGTTTTGGGCAAACTCCTTGCGACCAGGGCGGAATTATACCGCCAGTCTATGACGAGCGGCACCCCGGCGAGAGGCAGTAAACCGCCCGAGTAAGGGTTCCGATGCGGCTCCGTCGATTGCCACCGGCTACTCTTGCTCCGCGCGCTCGCGAAGCATCTATTCACTGACATAGGGAGGGCATTCGACGAGTTCAATGCCCTCGTCTTCGCAGCGAATCAGGAACCGAACCACTCCGAGATCCACTAGGATGACTTCCCTCAGATCCAGGATTTTGTGTCCGGGTGATCTTTTCAACAGGGAAAATTCCTGTCGCGTGATCGCCCTTCATTTGAAGCCGAATTACCTGGGTGTTGCGCAGAGCAAAGATACTGGTACACCATGCAGATTGCCGGCAGACGGAATCACCTGTAACGCCGGTTGTACCACTTTTCATGCGCCTTCATTTTTGGGTCGGATCGCCATGCCGAAATCAAAGTGCGCTCTTCTCACTGGTTTACACTGCGGCAACCTTGACATCCGTCGTGCCATTCATTAATCCTTGAACCGCTTTCACGGGACACAAATGGATACTGAACAAAATTCAGTTCGTAGAATGAACCCTTCCCATTGGCTCCCACTCAGTTTTCTGGCGATCTCGATGCTTGGGATTGTTTTGCCGCTTAGGGCCCAGTCACCAGACCCGAAGCAAGACTTTCTGCTCATCGTGCCGCACACCCATTGGGAAGGCGCGGTGTTCAAGACTCGGGAGGAGTACTTGCAGATCGGGCTGCCGCACATTATGAAGGTGCTGAGCCTCCTGCAGAGATATCCGCAGTATCGCTATGTCCTTGATCAGATGGCCTATGTCCGTCCTTTTCTGGAACGCTACCCCGCTGAAGTTGCTACGTTCAAGAAGATGCTCAACGAGCATCGCTTGGAGATCGCGGGTGGCACAGTGGTAATGGAAGATGAGAATGTACCTTCCGGGGAATCGATCGCGCACCAGTTTTTGCTGTCGAAATGGTTTTTTCGCGATCGGCTCGGCTATGAAGTGCGGGCGGGATGGGGACTCGACACCTTCGGGCACAACGCCCAAATGCCGCAGATCCTAAAACTGGCGGAGATGAATTCCTATTGGTTTTCGCGTGGCGTCGCCGGTTCGCAAACGCCGGCGGAAGTCACCTGGCAAGGGATTGATGGCACAACCGTACCAGGACATTGGCTGCCCACAGGATATAGTCCCCTCGATGAGCACCCGCCTAGCTTTCAGAACTTCGAAGCAACGATTCGTTCCAACTTCGATGCTTTGACTCCTTTCTCGAACGGACCGGGGCGAGTGCTGTTCGCAGGAGCAGATGTTAGCGATCCGGACGAGACACTTCCACTGAACGTCGACCAGTGGAACCGCACCAAATCAGAACCGTTTTCGATACAGTTGGGAACGCCGTCGGATTTCGAGTCTCTGAGGGTGAATCCTTCCGGGCGGCCGGTCATTGTAGGAGACTTGAATCCCGTATTTCAAGGAGTTTACAGCACGCGCATTGAGCTGAAACGCTGGATGCGCGACATGGAGCGCACGCTCACTTCGGCGGAGAAGGCAAGCGTGCTTGCGGGACGCACGTCGACCGCTGATCGTGAGACGATCGAACGCGCCTGGGAGCCGGTGCTTTTCAATCAGACGCACGATCTTAGCTCCGGAGTGATGTTGGATCACGTCTATGAGGACACGCTGGCGGGCTATCGGTTCTCAAAACGTCTGGGTGACGAAATCCTGGCAAGCGATCTCGACGCTCTGCTCTCGAAAGTGGATACGCAAGGTCCCGGAGCGCCTTTGGCAGTTTTCAATTTCTTAGGGTGGGATAGAAGCGACTACGTGGAGGCCGAAGTCGGATTCAGCCAGCCCAAAGTTTCAGGAATTGAGCTGGAGGATGCATCGGGTAAAGCCGTACCCGTTCAAGTTTTGACAAGCCACTCCAATGGTGGCGACGGCGGCCTGAGTACCGCGACGATCGCATTTATCGCCCGTGACGTTCCCGCGATGGGCTATACCATCTACCACGTGATTCCCGTTCTTCCAGGTGCCGCGCCCGAAGCGTCGTCGCACAGCAGTCGAGAAGAGTCAGCCTCTCGCGGTCAATACTCCGCCACAAACCGCGATGATTTCGGCAGTATGGAGAATGAGTTCTACAAGGCGACCGTGAATCTTTGGACCGGCGAAATTACTAGTCTAGTGCTGAAGAGGAATCGCTGGGAGGTTTTGAGCAAGCCGGGAAATATCGTCGCGCGGGAGGAGGACCGCGGCGATTTTTGGGAGCTCTACGGAACTTTGGCGGCCGACCGCTGGACTACCGAAAAGAGACCGATTGGCCTGCCGCGTCCGGAAGCGACCGAGTGGAGCAATAATTACGTTGGGGGTGGCGGGGAGGTGAAGCCGGGACCCGTGGTAACACAATTTTCCAGTTCGCATCCCTTCGGCAGGAATCAGTTCGACACGACGATCCGGATGTATCCCGGCATTCAACGGATTGACATTCATACAGAAATCGTGAATATGGAGCCATCGGTTCGATACCGGGTACTATTCCCGACCACGATTCACGATGGTACGAATACGCAGGAGATTGCCTTCGGCGCGGTGGAGCGAGCGCTTCATCAGGAATTCCCTGCCCAGAATTGGGCTGACTACAGCTCTGGGGGACGCGGGCTGGCAGTTCTGAATCGAGGGTTGCCCGGCAACAATGTGACCGATGACACCATGATGGTTTCTCTGCTACGGTCCACGCGGCTTGAGGTGTATGGGGCAGACGATTCTGGATTTGATCCGGCTAAGGCTTCGGAATCCGATACAGCTCTGGAGTTGGGCAAGCGAATCGCTCATGACTACGCTCTTGTTCCCCATGTCGGAAGCTGGCAGGACGCCCAGATTTTTCGCGCTGGACTGGAATTCAACAACCCGCTGGTCGCGAGGAATATTGACTCCCACGCAGGTGCCATGCCGAAACAATGGGGGTTGCTGGAGATTTCCACTCCGGATGTAGTTGTATCTGCTCTAAAGCCGAGCCGCGATAGCGAGATCGCCTTGCGAGTTTATGAAGCAGCTGGACACTCCGTCCAGCACGCCGAAGTACATTTCGCTCTGCCGTTGACTTCTGCACGGGAAGCAAACCTCATAGAAGATCCCGGGCGAGAACTAAAGAGCCAGGGGAATACGATTTCCTTTGATCTGCATCCTTACGAGATCAAGACATTCCGCTTGCGCTTTGCGGCGCGGTAGGGCGATGTGCTTTCACTGGTGAGGAGGTCGCTGTATTCCTTGAGCACCTCAGCTTCCTGCCATTTTTCAGGTCGCAGCGTGGTGTCTTGCATGGCGATGGCTCCGTGCAGTGCGATGAGGATGGTTCCGAAAGGTGCAGGTTTTTCAGGTATTTGTCCGCGCCAAGGCTCAGGGCCAGCTTCTCATCGTCTCATCGCTCGGCGAGGTGTGTGTGGAAGTGTAAATGACGATCGGCAAGTCGCGCAGGCGGTCGGTTGTGCGGATTTTGTGGCACAGCCGGTAGCCGTCCATACGTGGCATCAGGACGTCCGTCAACACGGCATCTACCTTTTCGCAAGAGAGGATTTGCAGCGCTTCGACACCATCCGCGGCTTCGAGCGTGCTGTGTCCCTCGGCCTTGAACATCTCGCGCGGGAGTTCCCGGTTGACGGCGATGTCGTCAACAACAACGATTTTCATAGAATGCGAATCTCCGCCTTTGAGTCGCATGCATCCCGCATCGTTCAGGCAATCGTCGCTAGGTAGCTGGGCCGAACTGCACTACGGCCCTGGAGCTCAGAGCACAAGAAAGCCGCTCGCTGGCATCCGCATTCGGCTCGCAAGGGAAAGGAAAGTGCGCTTGCGCATTTTTAGGCACCCACAGCGCATGGTACCGCTGTCCGAGGACCGAACCAAGTTACTGGTGTAGAGTCATTTGCGCCAGCAAAACACGAGCCTCGACGGGGTACGAAAAGGCGTAATATGCGGTATGGTCAAAATCACCCTTTTTCCTCCAGGCGAAGGTCCCCGAAAGTATTCGGTTGAGGAGTGGATGGTAAAAGACGGTATGCTTTCATTCACGATTGCCGCACAGAGCCAGACAACGAACCTGACAAGAATGAGGACTACACTGCCCTTCCTCGTGGAGTTCGAAGAGCAAGGAGAAAGTACCCTGGAATAGCACAGAGTCTTGCGCTCTCTGCGCTCCATTTTAATTGCTCAATCTGCTTTTCAGACTGAAAGGTATCATCCGTGGCCTGCTAAGCTGTTGAAGTTACGTTTCGAGTGCTACCTGAGCAGCCATTCCTGACCAGAGTAATCGAGGAAAGCCTTCGTCCCGCTATCACGCTCAACCTAATCCAAGCCCAGCAGCTTGACGCGAGGTTAGCCAGTACCCTTGGTTTTGCTCTAACTGCTCAAGGGGACGTACTCGACTGCCCCGGTGTCCCCATCCAGAATCTCTTCTGCCGGGAACCAGTAGATTTCTTCATTCCCGTAATCATCGATATAGGAATAACCGATGTACACGGTGCCCAAGTCCGTGTCTTGCGCTAAAACGAAGGAGGCATAAGTGAGGTGCGAGCCTGTCAGCCGCGCCATTTTCTTATTGGTCTTGTATTTCTTTATGGGAATCGATCCCTTGGTGTCATGAACGACGTGGAAGGCGGCAATCTTCCCGCCTTTGCTCTCGACTGATGCGGTGTAGTGCCCTTTTTTGTCAATGTCATGGTGCCCGTCAGTTTTGAGCTTTGCAGCGACCAGTCTATGACCGTCGTGATGGTTTTGCTTTTTAGCCGCTGCAGCAAAGGCGACATCGCCCATCACCAACAGACTACACATGAAAACAACGGCTGCGAGAACACGATTCATGCTCATATCAGTCTCCAGTTGACCACGGCGTTAATTGTACATCCAAATGTACGGAATCGTACAAACCGCAATCCGGAGCGGGCGCGGTTCGGTTGAGTCACCCAAACTCTGGCGCTGAAGCGGTTATCTGTCCTACTTTTACGGCGAGACTGGATTGGTAAGAATCAACGAGTGGAACTTGCTGGAGACCAGGGGCGGAACTCCGGCGGCGTGAGAAGTCCTCGGCGCTGACGGTTGGGCGGGGCCACTTCTCAAAAGCGAGAAGTGGCGCACCTCAAGTTTTTTTTGTTCTACACCTAACGGTCTACGACTGACGAAGTCGAGCTCTACTTCGCAGGGACGATGCCCCTGCCACTTACTGCTTGTCGTAAACTGACACCGACTTCACTGTCTTTCCGTTCGCGTCCGTGCCTTTTGAAGTGAGCGTCAACATCTTTCCATCGTGAGAAACCGTTGCCGAGCTGGTACCCACGATTTTGTCTCCCTTTTTCAACGTGGCCGAAGTCATGTGCGAGTTCAGTTGCTTGATGGCAACGTGGTCCGCGCCATAGGGCATTCCGGTTCCGGTCACTTCACTATCCTTACCGTCGAGCTTGGAGGCGAATCCGTAACTGAAGGCGGTACCGTCGGAGGCTAAGCCCTCGAACTTGTAGGTCAGCGCGTCACCATCCGCCGACACCGTGCGCGTCAGGCTTTTTGGAGCCTGCCCGGCCGGGTACTTCGACTTGTCCAGGTTCAACTTCCATGTACCAACAAAGGCCGTGCTCTCGGCGAGCATTGAACCGGCCAGGGCCAAACACACTACGGTTACCGCGAAAATCGAGGAACGACGCTTCATGAACCTTCTCCTTGTTGGGACTAGCGGTGAGATTTAATTTCTTGGGAAAGGCTACCGCAGCACGAAAGCCTATCCTCATCGGCGACGTGAGTCAAGGCGGGGGTGGCCGAACTTCTCTTCGTCTCTTCGTGATGTTGTCCTCATTCACTTCATTAGGGTACATCCGCAGGAGCGAACGACGAGAGTCACGTTGCGAGGCCAAATTAATTGGAACCGATTCGAGAAGACGGGTCACATAAAAAATACTGGGCGATGTCCTGTTTTGAACAGACCGACACTTGACACTGTCATAAGTTGGGTGCTCAACGAGGTTAGATGACTTAAGCAGAGTGGCGTCGATCGCATGCCGTTTGGCATACCGCGTTAATGACTCCCATATCTTGAAGCATCGGAACTTAATAACAATGAATTACTTAGTCAAAACGACACCTGAGTGATTCACATAAGCAGTAGGTCGGTGTTACATCGACAACCTGTATTGACCAAAGACCAGGGACGAAAGCCCTTCTCGCAGAAATGTGCAGTCGAATGGACCCATTCCAACGAGCAAGAAAGGTCTCACTTTATGTCTTCCGTGCGCACCGCTTCTCTCCGTTTTGGCCCCAGCGCTATTTTCGCTACTTCTGTTTTGACTGAAGCCAAAACGGGTTCACGGTGGCGCAGATCGTTCCGATGTGCCGCGTGGGCGTTGCTGCTTTTGCTCGCCTCCGGGTTGGCGTGGGCCGAAACTTCCACCACGTTCAACGGTGTCATAAACACGCTGCCGACCGGCAGTGTCACGCTGACGACGCCTTACGGCATGGCCATGGACGCCTCCGGAAATCTGTACATCTCGAGCGGCGGCAGCAGCGGCCAGGTTGCGGAGGTGACCGCAGCCGGTGTTGCATCGGTACTTGCCTTCACTAGCCTCAGCCCAACTCTGAACAATCCCAGGGGAATGGCGGTAGACGGATCGGGGAACCTCTATGTTGCTGACAGCTCCAACGACCGAATCGTTGAGCTTTCGTCCGCGGGAGTGGCGTCGGTGGTCAATACCGGCAACCTGCTGGCTAGTCCCTATGGAGTGGCACTCGACGCAGCAGGCGATCTCTACGTTTCCGATAGCGAGCATAGTTACATCGTAGAAGTGCCTGCGGGGGGCGGAACCGCGGTGACACTCGCCATTAGCGGCTTGGTAACCGCTCTAAACAATCCAGCCGGGCTGACGTTCGACGTGTCGGGAAACCTCTATATCGCAGACAGTGGCAACAATCGCATTGTGAAGGTGACGCCGGACAGAGTTGGTTCAGTGCTCAGTATCAGCGGTGACATAACTCTAAGCTCTCCCGCGGGTGTTACGGTTGACGGATTGGGGAAGGTCTACATTGCGGACTATTCCAACAATCGCATCGTGACTGTTACCTCCGCGGGCGTGGGCGCGGTACTGAACACCGGGGCTATTACGCTTAGCGGCCCGCGCAGCGTAGTGGTGGGTGTTTGGGGAGCCGTCTATATCACCGATTCTGGCGATAACCGTGTTGTAGAGGCACAGCTCACGTCGGTGGGCTTTCCGCACTTGACCGAGGTATTCTCCGAAAATAGCTTCGTCTTGCCGTTCACCGTTGGTAGCGGTGTAACGCTCGGCAGCGTGGCCATCCAATCGGACGGAACTTTTGTGGCGGCCTTTTCACCACCCACCACTTGCATACCCGGAACGACGAACCAATCCTGCGCGGTGAGCGTTATTTTTCAACCCTATACCGGGGGACTTTTTACGGGTGCAGTCGTACTTTTCGACAATAGCACCCCAGCTGTCCCCCTTCTTACCATTCCTTTGTACGGTTTCTTCGATGGACCTCAGGCCACATTCTCACCGGGCCCTTCTGGTATTTTGCACACGGGAGAACTGCTCACCTCTGACCCCGTTCAGATTGTTTCTGCCGAATATTTGTATATCGCGAATTCCGGCGGAAAGAACGTCGTGGAGTCGTCCTTTTTTGGCAGTTCCATCGTTAGTACCGGCGCTGTTGTCTTGGGGGGCGTTGGGGGAGTCGCGGTAGACGGAGCGGGTAATCTATACATCGCGGATCCGATAAACAGCGACATCGTGGAGGTTACACAAGCGGGGCTCAGCTCCGTGCTGTCCATCAGCGGGACGAGTCTCGGCAGTCCATTGAGTCAACCTGCGGGCCTGGCTGTGGACGCGACCGGAAATCTCTACATTGCGGACCAAGGAAACAATCGCGTGGTTAAGGTAACACCATCGGGGATGGGATCCGTGCTAGCCACCGGAAGCCTTACCCTGGGTCCCGGGGGGGTCAGTGGCGTTGCAGTAGATGGGGAAGGAACCGTCTATATTGCTGACTCACAGAACAATCGCATCATCAAGGTAACAGCCCTCGGCGTAGCCTCGTTGCTAGTGCCCGTCGGTATCACTCCGGTCCTCAGCTTTCCAAAAGGTGTGAGTGTGGACGGGATGGGCAACGTTTACGTCGCCGACACCGGCAACAATCGCGTCGTGCAAGTCACAAAGGCAGGAGTGGCGTCCGTGGTGCAGTTTCTGGGCTTGACGACCCCAGCCACCCTGTCCGGCCCGAACGGGGTGGCGGTTGATAGTTCCGGCAACATCTATGTCGCCGACTCGCTCAACAACCGCGTGGCGTACGCGAACGTGAGCCAGACTCCTCCTTTGGCATTTCCCAATACGGGCGTCGGTTCGGCCAGCGCTTCGCAAGCTGTGACCGTAACCAACATTGGCGATCAGCCCTTGGCTTTTTTGGCCAACCCGATTTATACAACGAATTTTTCTGAACCCGCCGGAGCAAGCAACCAATGCCTGATCAGCACACCGATCATGCCCGGGACGTTTTGCGAGGTGTCCGTTCAGTTCACGCCTCAGTCGCTCGGGCCGCTCAGTGCCAGCATCTCGCTAGTGACTAACAATCTGGGGAATTCCGATGGCTTCACAAACTTTCTTTCGGTCACCGGTACCGGCGCGGTTTCGGGCGACACGACGGCGGTAGTGGTATCGGCGAATCCGACGGCCGCCAACGTCGGGCAGCCCATCGTTGTAACCGCGGTCGTGAGTGACACGGCCGCAGGGAAGACTGCCATAGTTCCGACCGGTGGCGTGACCTTTATGGATACCATTGGATCGATAACCATCTCGCTCAATGGCGGCCTTGCCGTCACGCTGAACGGAGCGGGCGTGGCGACTCTTACCGGAGTGACGCTAAACGGGGCGGGCTTGCACACGATCACGGCCAACTATGCGGGCGTGTCGGGCACATTCGCGGCCAGCACCAACACCCTCACACTAATGGTCAGTGCGGATACGCCTGTCATGGCCGGACCCGCAACCGAACCCGTGCAGGTAGCAAACGGCCAGGCCGGTGCGGTGCCGGTGATGATAACTGGTCCCTACGGGGTGGGCACGGTCCCGGTGCCGACCGGAACGTTGAGTTACAACGTTCTGAATTCGTCGAGCACCAGCATAGCAACGGGAACTGCAACCCTTACTCCAGGAACCACGAACTCGACCGCAACCGTTCCGATCGCGAGTTCGCTTGCTCCTGGCAGCTACACCGTAAACGTGACCTATGGCGGAGACAGCAACTACGCCGCCATCACCACGCCGGTCATCATCCAGGTTGTAGTCAGCCCAATCGTGCCAACGATCAGCTGGGCGCAACCTCTTCCGATTGCTTACGGAACTACGCTGAGCGGAATTTTGAACGCGACGGCCGCCAGCGGAGACACAACCGTGGCAGGCACCTTCGCCTACACAGCCACTCCTGCGGGGGGCAGCACCAGTCCGGTTACAAACGCGACGGTCCTCGGCGCAGGTAGCTACACGCTGACGGCAAATTTCACGCCCGCCGTTCCTTCCGCCTACGGTTCGGCAAGCGCCAATGTAGCCTTGACCGTTTCTAAGGCTACGCCGACGATTGCGCTGACCTCATCCGCCAACACCACCCTGGTAATGAGTCCCGTTACGTTCACCGCAACCGTCGCATCCTCGATCGGCACGCCCAGCGGTCCGGTCAATTTCTTCAGCGGAACAACGTTGCTCGGTTCAGGCACGCTGGCCCTAGGCGCGGCCACCTACACAACCTCAAGCCTTCCCGTCGGCGAGCTTTCGATCACAGCGGTTTACGCCGGAGACAGCAACTTCTTGACCCTGACCAGCTCCGCCTTGACCGAAACCATCATGGCGTCCTATACGATCACCGCTCCGACAACGCCCGTCACAGTTGAACCTGGAGGATCGGTAACGGTCAACATCACAGTGCCGCCACTCGGAGGCGCTTTTGCAGGGACAGTCACGCTTACGGCGACCGGGTTGCCGGCGGGCGCAACAGCTACGTTCAATCCACCGACAGTGATCCCGGGAATCGCGGGCGCTTCGAGTGTGATGACGATACAACTGAGCGCAACAACGGCGAATATTCTCTTTCCGGATGGAAAAATACCTGATGGTCACCGACGACTACCGCTCGCATCATTCGGCCTGGTGTTTGCCGTGTTCGGTATCGTCTTCGGGCGAAAGCATCTTCCGAGAGCGCTGGTACTGATGGTGCTGCTTTCCGGGTCGGGAGCAGGGACCATGTTCCTGACGGCTTGCGGAACAACCACACACAAGACTTCGCAGGCGGGAAGTTACACCATGACGGTCACAGGAACGAGTGGAGCAATTCAGAACTCAACAACAGTGATGCTGGTGGTGGAGTGAGATTAATTCCCTGGACTTTCCGTTTTCGCCGGCATCGCGTGAACTTTCAATTCTCGAAGGACTGCCGGCGATGGACAAGAACGCATGGTAAGGAAGTGAGGAATTGGCCCGAGAACAAATCATCACGGACATAGATCACTGCTTCCGCTTCGACGGCCTTCATTATTTGACGTAGTACGGTCGGATGACGTCTGCGGCAGGCGTGTCACCCGCAATGCCTAGAAGCTAGCCTCCAAAGATCTTGGGATAACAAATGTCCACCCGACCCGAGAAGATCGCGCGCATTGAGGATTGTTGAAACTGGAGGCGCGGCCGGGCTTCACAATCGGAGTCGCGGTAATACTATAAACGCAATCTCTGACGTCACCATTCCTGAACAGATATTCCCTTCTCTTTTTGTCGTTTCCCCCGCAACACCGGGAGCGGTATCAAATGTGTTCTTAGCAGTAGAGCCGTTTACGGTTGACCGGTACGTCAGTCGGCGCGGCGCCAGTTCTTCGAGCAGGCAAGCAGGGACTGATGTCTCCAGCCGAAGCCGGATTTCCCGGACAAAGAGATTTTCGTCCGTTGCGCAGCCTCGGGCGCTCAATACGCTCCAGACCTGCACTCTCGCCGGTACACAGCTTGAGTTACAAGGGCTATCGGTGCCGGAATAGCATCGCTTGCGAACAGGTTTGGGGCCCCACGTGCTTTCCGTCGTGCCTCTCTATTCATCTGGGGGATGTTGTTTCCCGAGTTTTACAACTCAACGAACCGGCACGGTCATCGTAAGAAATCACAGGCTGCGTTGAGGCAATGCTTGGGGCATGGGGTTTCGACGAAACATTGTCGGGTAGGCGGTGCTGTCTCAACAACTCTGCGGCGTGGGATACACTGTTGTCCGCACCATGCTCACGACTTCACGCCATTGGTTTGCTGCGCCAAGTGCCTCCGTCGCCGGGCTCTCCCTGCTACTCGTTTGTGGCTGCTCCAATTTCCGGGGGAACAGCGCGGCTGCCTCCCTCCCCGGCGCGGTACCGGCGCATCTCTACACGGTCACGGAGGAAACCACGCGGCGGCGAGTGCAGGCGGTGGGGTCTCTTTACCCGCTCGAAGAAAGCACTTTAAGTGCCCAGGTGGAGGGCCGTGTCTCGGAAGTTCTAGCCGATGTGGGGGATACGGTCGAGGAAGGTCAGGCCCTGATTCTGATCGATGACCGGGAACTGCGATTTGAGGTGGAACGGCAACAAGGTTTGGTACGACAGGTGCGCGCCCAGCTTGATCTTGGTCCGAACGACCCGCCGCCCGAAGATTCGCACCAGTTGGCAGCGGTGCGGAAAGCCGAGGCCGACCGCTTCGACGCCCAGCGGAAATACGAACGGGCCCAGGCATTGTTCAAAGACGACCTGATTTCGCAGCAGCAGTTCGATGAAGTAGCGAGCCGATACCAGAATGCGCAAGCCAGCTACGAGCTTGCGTTGCAGGAGATCGAACGTCTGAAGGCGTTGCTGATCTCGAGCGAAGCGAGCGAGCATCTGGCGGAAAAAAAACTGACGGACGCGACCATACGGGCGCCGTACCCCGGTTCGGTGACCTCACGTACGGTGCATCCCGGTGAGTATTTGAAAGTACAGAGTCCGGTCATGGTGCTGGTACGAACGGACCGTCTGCGGGCGCGGCTGGCGGTCCCGGAGAGATGGGCGGAATGGGTGAAGGATGGAGCCCTGGTCGACCTGCGTGTGGAGGCGCTTCCGACGGTTTTGTTTCAGGGCAGGATCACTCGCATCAACCCCGCAGTGTCGCAGGACTCACGAACGTTTGAGGCCGAGGCGATCATCGAGAATCGTGAGGCGCGGCTCAAAGCCGGCTTTTTTGTGCAAGCATCGATCCCCAGCGAAAAGGAAGAAAACACGATCTCCGTTCCCGAGGCGGCGGTGAACTACCGCTATGGCGTGTACAAGGTTTTCCTGGTCAATGGGGATCGCGTTAACGAGCGTGAGATCAAGCCGGCGGGACAGAGCGAAGATGACAAGGGACGGCGGTTCGAGGTTGCGGAAGGGCTCAAGGCCGGGGACCGTGTGGCGGCAGCTGCGTCCGGAGAATTGCACGATGGAGATCGCATTCAGGAATCAGGCGGGACGGCCGAACCGGGGGGGCGGTAGGGTGAAAGTCTCCGAATGAAGCTCGCCGAAATCTGCGTACGGCATCCCGTATTCACCGTCATGCTGATTGCATTTCTGGTGACCCTCGGTGTGTTTTCTTACCGCGGGCTGGCGGTGGATTTGTTTCCCAAGGCGGATCCGGCAACCATTAACGTCGAGGTCGCGCTGCCGGGGGCTACGCCTGACGAGATGGTCACGAGCGTGGTGCTGCCGCTAGAGGACGCGATCTCCTCTGTGAGTGGCATTGATGAGATCAGCGTGTACGCGAGCGAAGGCAAGGCGGACATTACTTGCACCTTCGTTTTGGAGCGCGAGATCGAGGGCGCGGCGCAGGACGTGCGCGAAAAGGTTGCAGCGGCCATCAACCGGCTGCCCCGGGAAACGCTACCTCCGGTGATCACGAAAGAAGACCCGCAATCGGACCCGATCATGACGATTCTGGTCAGCGGTCCGATGAGCTTGCGGGAGCTGACCGAGATTGCAGACAAGCAAGTGCGGCGGGCCATTCAGCGGGTGGATGGGTTAGGGAGCGTTGAACTGAATGGCGGGCAGGCGCGGCAGATCCGTGTACTGCTCGACGCGCAAAAGCTGGCTTCCCACAATTTCACCGTGCTCGATGTGCGTGAGGCCTTGCAGCGGGAGAACATCGAGGCACCCGGCGGCCGCATGATCAACGGCCCGCAGGAACTCGGGCTGCGGACTTTGGGACGTGTTTCCTCCGCCGATCAGTTTGGCGACGTGATGCTTGGCACCCGCGGGGGCGTCCCCATCCGCATGCGGGATGTGGCCCAGGTGGAAGACGGCGCAGCCGAACTGCGGACCTGGTCGGCCCTGTTTCGGCAGGGAGGCCAAGGAAAAGACGTGGTCGCGATCGATGTCTTGCGGCAGTCGGGCGCGAATACCGTTAAGGTTGCCGACAACGTCCGCGCCGTGATCAGCGAACTGAACTCCGAATTGCCGGCCGGCGTGCAACTGCTGGTCGTGCACGACATCTCTGATTTCATCAAGGCGTCGGTGCACTCCTTGATCGAGCACCTGATTCTCGGCAGCATTCTGGCGAGCGCGGTGGTTTGGATCTTCATCCGCAACTGGCGAGCCGTGCTGATTGCCGCAGTGGCGATCCCCGCCTCGATTGTTTCCACTTTCACGTTGATGAAGGGGATGGATTTTTCGCTTAACAACATCACGCTGCTGGCGCTCACCCTGGCGGTGGGGATCGTGATTGACGATGCGATCATCGTGCTCGAGAACATTTTCCGCTTCATGGAGGAAAAGGAGCGCGACCGTTTCCACGCGGCGATCGAGGCGACGCGAGAAATCGGTTTGGCGGTGATGGCGACCACGCTTTCACTGATCATCATCTTTCTGCCTATCGCGTTCATGACCGGATATGCCCGAAAATATGTGAACTCGTTTGGCTGGACGATGGCGATGGCCATACTGGTGTCTCTGCTGGTGGCGTTCACGCTGACGCCGATGATGAGCTCCCGACTGCTGAAACTGGGCGGTCGCGAGAAGGAAGCGCATACCCATGGCTTCCTCCATCGCTTGGAAACCTGGTACTTGCAGATGCTGCGATGGTCGCTGGCACACCGTGGCACGATCGTCATGATTTGCGTTGTCACCTTCCTCTCGACCTTCGGGCTGTACCACCTGGTCGGGCGCGACTGGATTCCGACCGACGATCAATCGGAGCTGCAGAGTTCTTTTACGCTCCCGGAAGGCACCAGCCTGGCAAAGACAGTGCAGATCGCTACCGACATGGCACGGCGTGTCGCGGCCATGCCCGAGGTAGCCTTTGTGCAGACGTATACGCACGGACCGACCAACCATGCGCATTTGTTTATCGGACTGGTGCCGCGCGGGCAGCGCAAGTTCACGCATCAGCAGATGGCGACCAAGGTGCGCGGCATTTTAGCGGAGTATCACAATGCCACCTACAACGTGCGACTGCCTTCGGTGCTCGGCGGGGAAATCTATTTTCCGATCTCCGCCGTGATTCGCGGACCGGATCTGAATCGACTCGCGGAAATCAGCAAGAAGGTCGCGGACCGGATGCATCAGTATCCGGACCTGGTCGATATCAACCCCAGCCTGAACCTGAACACGCCGGAACTGCAGGTGAAGGTCGACCGGCAGCGGGCGGCCGATATCGGCGTGCGCATGACCGACATCAGCGATGCCGTGCGGTTGTTCTATTCGGGCGAAGACGAGATCACACGCTTCAAGGAAGGCTCGGAGCAGTATCCGGTGACGATGCAGTTGCTTCCCGGACAGCGTGACAATCCCGACGTGCTGAACCGCATGATGGTGCCCTCGAGCAAACTGGGACAGGTGCGTCTGGAGAGCGTGGCCACCATCGGTCGCGGCTTTGGACCCTCCACTCTGTGGCGGTATAACCGCGAGTTTGAGGTCAGCGTGTATGCCAATATCGCTTCGGGATACCCGCTTGATCTGGCTGCCGCGCATACGATCAGCTCGATCAAGGAAGTAGGACTGCCTGCAGGCTACTCGTATCTGTTCTCGGGTCAGGTCAAGGTTCTCGAGGAAACAACCTGGAACCTGCTGCTGGCAATGCTGCTCGCTTCGGTTTTCATGTACATGGTATTGGCGGCGCAGTTTGAGAGCTTTTCATATCCGTTCATTATCATGCTCACGCTGCCGCTCAGCGTTCCTTTCGCGCTGTTCTCACTTTGGATCACCGGACGCGCCTTGAGTCTGTGGAGCGCGCTCGGCATGTTTCTGCTGCTGGGAATTGTGAAAAAGAACGGAATCCTTCAGGTCGACTACACGAACCGCTTGGTAGCTCAAGGCATGCCAGTGGGCGAGGCCATCCTGGAAGCGAATCGGGTGCGCTTGCGCCCGATCCTGATGACTACCCTTTCGATTATCGCGGGGCTGATTCCGGTTGCTATCGGAATCGGGGCGGGTTCGGAACAGCGCGCGTCGATTGCCGTGACCATCATCGGCGGCCAGACTCTTTGCCTGCTCCTGACCTTGCTGGTGGTACCTGTAGGTTACTCGTATCTGGCAGAGCTGCAAACCGCGCCGTGGCGCAGGAGGACAGCCCGCGCCATCGAACGTACACCGGACATGAGCGCAACCGACGGCGATTGAATTGTCAGCGCTGCTCATTCGACTGTCCACCTGTATTCAGCTAACCTCAGGAGGTGTTTCGTTTGCGTCCCGTGGCCTCGGGTGCGATTTGGGAACCATCCCGTCCTTCCGATAGCAGCGCAACATTCCCGGCGACAAGCGGACGTGCAACAGCACCGTCTGGTCCGCCTTGTCTATCGGCGCAGGCTCCGTCCAGTTCCCTCCAGCCTTTTTATTGACTTGCTCTCGCATCGCGCCTAGGATTGCACGATTCTATGATTGGCCAAACCGTCTCTCACTACCGCATCGTTGAGAAACTCGGGGGCGGCGGCATGGGCGTTGTGTACAAGGCTGAGGACACCGAACTTGGCCGCTTCGTCGCCTTGAAGTTTCTTCCCGAAGATGTAGCTCAAGACCCGCAATCTCTCGAACGCTTCCGCCGGGAAGCACGTGCAGCTTCTGCCCTGAACCATCCGAACATCTGCACCATCTACGAGATCGGGAAGCACGAGGGCCAGTCGTTCATCGCCATGGAATTTCTGGACGGACTGACGCTGAAGCATCGCATCGCAGGGCGACCGATGGAAACCGAGCTGATTTTATCTCTCGCCATTGAGATTGCGGAGGCACTGGATGCGGCTCACTCCGAAGGCATCATTCACCGCGACATCAAGCCGGCGAATATCTTCGTTACCAAGCGCGGTCACGCGAAGATTCTCGATTTCGGTCTCGCCAAAGTGGGCGGAGGTCTTAAGGGCGCGGCCGACAATGGTGTTACTGCTGTCACCGCCGCCGTGAATCCCGAACACCTGACGAGCCCGGGCACTGCTCTGGGCACAGTAGCCTACATGTCCCCGGAACAGGCTCGAGGGAAGGAACTCGACGCGCGCACCGACCTGTTCTCGTTCGGCGCCGCACTCTACGAGATGGCGACCGGCAACATCCCCTTCCGCGGCGATACCTCGGCGGTAATTTTTGAAGCGATTCTCGGCCGCGCTCCTGTCTCGCCGGTCCGCTTGAATCCGGAAACGCCGGTCGAACTCGAGCGAATCATCAACCGCGCGCTGGAGAAGGACCGTGATCTCCGCTACCAGCATGCCTCGGAAATGCGCGCCGAACTGCAGCGCCTGAAGCGGGATAGCGATTCCAGCCGTCATGTCCAGCCAGTTGCAGAAGATGCGCCTTCCGCCCCGGCGTCTTCCGCCGGAGTTACCCGGGCGTCCAGCAGCTCTGGCATCCGGACACCTCCCCCTTTCGCCGCGGCATCGTCCGCCTCAGCAACCCCAGCCGCGTCGTCTGCTTCGTCAGGCGTTTCCTCCCGAGCCACCGCTTCCGGCCCCATTTCGGCCGCGCAGGTCAGTTCTCCGGTTATTGCCGTACCGGCCAAGAAACGCTGGCTCGCGCTCGGCGGAGCTGCTGCTCTACTTCTCGCCATCGGTGCCGGAGTTTTTTACTTTTTACAGCACCGCTCCCCGGAGCTCACGAGCAAGGATTCGATTCTCGTCGCCGATTTCGTAAATACGACGGGCGATTCTGTCTTTGACGGGACGCTCAAGCAGGCCTTGGCGGTCGAGCTCGAGCAATCTCCTTATCTGAACCTGCTGCCGGAGTCGCGGATCAAGGAAGCTCTGAAGTTCATGGGGCGCCCGCCCGACGAGCGGCTGACGAGCGATGTCGCGCGCGAAGTCTGCCTCCGCGAGGGCGTGAAGGCGGTGCTTGTCGGGAACGTCGCCAGCCTGGGTACGCACTATGTCATCACGCTCTCGGCGTTGAACGCGCAAACCGGCGATGTGCTCGCGCGCGAGGAGATCGAAGCGGATAGCAAGGAGCAGGTCCTCAAATCGCTCGACAAGGCCGCGTCGCAACTCCGTCAGAAGCTCGGTGAGTCGATCGGTTCGGTGCAGAAATTCGCTACGCCGCTCGAACAGGCGACGACCTCGTCGCTCGAAGCCTTGCAGGCCTTCAGCCAGGGTCACGCCGAGCACCAGCGCGGCGAGGATGCGAAAGCCGTTCCTTATCTGAAACACGCCATCGAGCTCGATCCCAACTTCGCCACGGCGCATGCCACGTTGGGCGTGTGTTATAGCAATCTCACGCAAAGAGCGGCGGCTGACGCTGAGATCTCCAAGGCATTCGACTTGAAAGACAGAGCCAGTGAACGCGAGCGGCTCTACATCTCTTCTCATTACTATGACCTTGTCGCCCGCAATTTTGACCAGGCGATCGAGGTCTACCAGCAATTTGCGCAAACCTACCCGCGCGATACCGTGCCCCGCGACAACCTCGGCCTCCTCTACCAGGGTGTGGGACAGGAGGAAAAAGCTCTGGCCGTTTCGAGCGAGGCCACGCGCATAGATCCCAAAGACGGCTACGGCTATCAGAATCTAGCCGACGCCTACGAGCGACTGAACCGCCTCGACGAAGGCAAGGCGGTGGCGGAGAAATATGCCGAGTTGCAGCCTTCGATGCACTTCACGCTCCTCGAAATCGCTTGTATTCGTGGAGACGAAGCGGCCGAGCGCCACGAAGTAGAGTTGGCATCCGGAAATCCGAACGAGCCAATTCTTCTTTGGATCCATGCACGCAATCAGTTTTCTCTAGGCAGACTCCAGGCAGCTCGCGACGCCTATGTGCAGACCGAGAACGCTAGCCAGCGCCTTGGGTACAAGGAGTTCAGCACCAGTATTCTCGCGTCCGAGGCAGGCGACGATCGGCAGATTGGCAACCTCGCGGATGCCCGCCAGAAGGTTTCCCAGGCTTTCGCGATGGCCAATGATCGCGACTCGCGAGAAACTCTGATGGTTGCGCTTGCTATGACGGGAGACAACGCGCGCAGCGAAAGAATCATGGAGGACCTGGCCCGGCAGCAACCGAACGACACGCTTCTGAACAAGGTGTGGATCCCGCTCGCGCGGGCCTACATCGACATGCAGCAAAATCAGCCGGCACAGGCTGTGACTCACCTCGAAATCGCCGCTCCTTACGAATTGGGAAGCGGCCCGCGCAGTTCCGGTTACACCATCAACTATGCTCGCGGCGAAGCCTACCGCCGCTTGAAAGATGGGGCGAAGGCCGCGGCCGAGTTCCAGAAGATTCTCGCGCATCACGGCATCGATCCGACCGACGTCGAATACAACCTCTCCCATCTCGGTCTCGGGCGCGCATACGCCCTCCAGGGCAACACGGCTCAAGCCAAAGCCGCGTATCAGGATTTCTTCGCCGTCTGGAAAGACGCCGACCCCGAGATCCCCATCCTGAAGGAAGCCAAAGCCGAGTACTCGAAGTTGCAATGAAACTCTTTCGAAAGCTTTCTTGCGGTCAAAGATGAATCGGCGTGCCCGCGTTGACTCGTCTTCCTCACATACTTAATATTGCAGGCTGAGTTCGCCCTACTCATGATCGGCCAAACCATCTCGCACTATCGCATTGTCGAGAAGCTGGGCGGTGGTGGGATGGGGGTTGTATACAAGGCCGAAGATGTCAAGCTGCGCCGCTTCGTTGCCCTCAAATTCCTGCCTCCCGAATTTTCTCGAGATCCGCAGGCGGTCGATCGTTTCCAACGCGAGGCGCGTGCCGCTTCAGCGCTCAATCATCCTCACATCTGCACCATCTATGAGATTGACCAGGCCGAGGGGGAACATTTCATAGCCATGGAATTGCTCGAGGGCGAGACCCTCAAGCATCGCATTGAAAGCAATTCGCCCAAGTTTGATCAACTGCTCGACTTGGGTATCCAAATCGCAGACGCGCTGGACGCAGCTCATGGCAATGGAATCGTCCATCGCGACATGAAGCCCGCCAACATTTTCGTTACCACCCGAGGGCACGCCAAGATTCTTGATTTCGGCTTGGCCAAGGTCGTCCCGGTGGCCCGGACGGTGCGCACGACCGGCAGCAGTGACAATGATGACTTGCCTACAGTGCCCCCCGATGCTCTTATGACCAGCCCCGGGTCGACGGTAGGCACCGTCACTTACACGTCGCCAGAGCAGGCCCGGGGTGAAGTTCTGGATGCTCGCACGGACCTGTTTTCCTTTGGCGTAGTGCTTTACGAGATGGCCACCGGCAGGCAACCATTTCCCGGCAACACGTCAGCGATCATCTTTGAAGCGATCCTCAATAAGGCGCCGACTTCGCCGATTCAACTGAACCCGGGACTGCCTTCGCAATTCGCG